>Ga0209542_10001005_pt1 | contig 67534 bp, 68 predicted proteins | sample RifCSPhighO2_01_FD_184028 | JGI IMG/M metagenome (GOLD analysis project Ga0209542, IMG submission 184028) | Soil microbial communities from Rifle, Colorado - Rifle CSP2_plank highO2_0.1 (SPAdes) (version 2) | ecosystem: Environmental > Terrestrial > Deep subsurface > Rock core/Sediment ...
CGTGCCTTTCGCGGTAGCCACATTCCCGCCGACAACCTCAACACCGGGAAATTTTTTCTTAAGAAGCCTCACTGTCTGGAGTGCGCGTTCGTTATGTCCGTGCGCGATATCAACAACAAGCGCGTCCGCTCCCGCGTCAAGTAAGGCACGCGCCCGATCCAGCGTATCATTTTTTACCCCGAGTGCCGCGCCGACCATCAACCTTCCTTTCTTATCTTTGGAAGCGTGGCTCCCGTGGGTTCCGCGCAAAATATCTTTCAAGGTAATAAGCCCGCAAAGCCTTCCGACCCGGTCAAGAAGGGGCAGTTTTTCTATTCTATTTTTAAATAAAAGTTTTTTAGCTTCCGGTATCGCCACTCTCCGCGGGGCGGTTATGACTTTTTTCGTCATCACGTCACTGACTTTCACGCTGAAATTCTCACAGAAAAGAATATCTCTCCGCGTAATGATCCCTACCACTTTCTTTTTTCCATCAAGAACCGGAAGGCCGGACACCCCTTTTTCTTCCATGAATTTTTTAGCTTCCAAAACGTCTGCGTGAGAATGTATGACATATGGGTCTTCTATTATAGCGCTCTCGGCGCGCTTGACCCTGCGCACCTCCTCGGCTTGCCGCAAAACCGGCAAAAAACGGTGAATTATTCCGATCCCGCCTTCTTCCGCCATAAACCGCGCCATCCGCGACTCCGTCACTGTATCCATATTCGCAGAAACAATCGGCAAATTGAGCTTTAAAGATCTGGAAAAAAACGTCTCCGTATTTACGTCTCTACGCGAAAAAACCCCGCTTCTCTGGGGTTCCAAAAGCACGTCGTCAAAAGTATAAGCTTCTCTCACAGCTTTAATTATAATAAAAGAAAAATTCCGTAACTACTTGACATATAGAATAAACAATGCTAATATTATTAACAGAACTAAAGAGACAACTATGAATAAATTCGCGTCTTCTGTTCTTTGTTGCGACATAGAAGGAGATCAAGAAGGACGAACCAATAAACACCTCGGTTATTTCCAAGGAACAATTGAGGACATTTTGCGCTTAACCGCACCAAAAGCAACGCACGCAGAAGCCCGCTTTGGGGCCGACTATGAAATGAGCGTAGACTATTACAAGTCTGCCGAAGATTTATACAAATATTTTTCCGCACAACTGGGAATAAGCGAAAAAGAACGGCACCCCAATATAACCTTAGTCGAAACGCAAAGCTCTATTGGTTCAAAAATGGCCGTACGCGTTGACGTTGACAAAGTCACGCAATTTATTGGGCGGTTGCTTCCTCAGACTCAATGGCAAAGATTAAATTACGCAAGCGGAAAACCATCCAACACGTTATTAATTGATCTTTGAAACTTGTTTCATTCATTACGCCCCAGCCAATCTTTCCGGAGATGGGCTTTTTGATATCCTTTTATCAAATTCTACTGTATTCTTGCGACCGCTTAAATTTCGTTGAATATGCATGATGGATTATATTTATCGCAAACTGAATTTCAATTTCAATTCGGCCTCATTGCTAATATATTTAGCTCGAATATATCTGACGTTATTTCTTAATTCGAAAACTTCGCAAATAAAATCTATTTCATCTTCACATTCATACGGATATACCAAAACACTCTTTTGCAGTTCTTGGAAACCCAATTCCTTAAGCTTCGCGCGCAGGGCCTCGCGCGCTTTCTTTTTCTTTTCCGGAATATCAAAAATTACTATCCTCCACACCTCATCCCAGCGATTAGGCATCTTGAGTGTTATTTCATCGAGCGTGCAATTTATCGCGTATTTTTCTCCCAATTTATTTAAAACAATGTTGACCGATCCGTCTTTTTCCTCTTTATAATCCACAAGCCTGTCGCGCTTAAATTCTCGCACAATACGATAAAGCACGGCTCGGTCTATTTTCTGCCATTCTTTAGCTATATTCTCCAGCAACCTAAACATGCCTTTTGGAGAACGGCGCAAGCATAGAGCCGTTCCGCCCATCAACAGCATCGCCGCCTTTTGTTTCGCAGGACTAAAATAATATTTCGCCATAACAATACGTATCCTTGCACAACCGTGCTAATTATGCAATTTTTAAGCGACCGCCTAAAGTTAGAATATTTTTTGTCCTCGCTTAGTCTCCTATTTTTCCTTTCAGCTTCCGGGCACCTTTCAGCATAAGAGCTCGGGCCTTGCCCTTAAAATGTTTGATTTCCTGCTCAAGCTCTTCTTCCAAAAGGTCAATCGCCTCGTTCAGCGTTTCCCCGAACGCCTCGGCGTAAAGCACTTTTTTCCCCATCGCGATCTTCGCTTCCGCCCGGAAAATCTTGCCCTTCCTGTGGTGTTTTGTAGTCAGCTCTACCTCAATGCTTAAAGAAACCGGTTCGCCGTCTTTCAATAGAAACTTTTCAACCATCCGCACAAGCTTAGTATCCACATACTCGGTAGTGGACTCTAATATCTTTATATTCGTGCCTTTTAGCGAAATTTTCATATATCTTTATAATTACACGGGCGGAATTTGGTTTCCAATAGCTTCAATTTGGTCATCGTTGATAAACACCGCTGCCGAAAAAACCGTCGTCCAAAGGCCGTCTTTATTGCCTATTGCGGATTGAGTGATATTAGAAGTTTTGACTATCTTGCCGGACATTTTGAAAAGCTGTTCTCTTTCGTCCCACGCCGTATCTGAATTGAATTCAATCCCCAAAGTTGTGGCCAGCATGCTTGCCGCCAGATCTTCCGCGTACTCTCCGGCCTTTTCTTCGGTCTCGCCGTATGCATGGTGCTCCGACAAATATCCATGCTGATTTTCGTCAGCCGGCAAGGCGACCCCCACAGAAGCGGCGATAAGCCGGTTAGGCTCGCTGGTTTGCTCCCTGTCGTAGACGCAGAAAACTATTTCTCCGAGCCGGATATATTTTACGCCCTCTTCTTTTGAAATCTTTTTGCAGCCCGGAGGAAAAATACTTGAAACCAAAATCAAATTACAGGCGGCGATGCCCGCGTCGCGCAAAGCCAGCTCAAACGAAGCCAGTTTTTCCTTATGCACCCCGACGCCTTTCGTAAAAAATATTTTTTTAGGAACCATTTTTAAATAAAAAATTAAACGATTATTCCATAATCATCTATTTTAATTGAGCACGCAAGTTGTGGATAACTTATATAAGTCTAATTTCTTCTTCCAATATAACGCCGTGCTTTTTTTGGACTTCTGTTTTAATGCATTCAATCAGTTCTTTTACATCTTTCGCGGTCGCCCCGCCCGTATTAATAATGAAATTGCCGTGCTTGACGGATACCATGGCTCCTCCTATCTTTTTGCCCTTTAAGCCCGCTGTGTCAATCAAAAACCCTGCGGACAGATCCGGTTTCGGATTTTTAAATATGCACCCGGCGCATTCCGCTCCGATCTCCTGCGCGCCTTTTTCCCCCGAAGCCTGCGTGCTTTCCGAAATACGCTCTTTGGAATATTCCAGAATTTTTTTCCTTGATTCTGCTGGGTTGCCTTTTTTTAAATTTAAAGTAACTCCAAGAATAATCCATTCCGGATGTTTTTTAAAAATTGAACTGCGATATGAAAATTTGCAGTCTTTATTTTTTAAATTCGGCCCGTTAAAAATCTCAACCGACTCAACAATATCTTTCATTTCTCCGCCAAAACATCCGGCGTTGCCGAAAACCGAACCCCCTATTGTTCCTGGAATACCGACGCCCCATTCAAACCCGGAAAGGCCGTTTTCAATCGTAAAATTTACAGCCTTAGCCATAGCAACACCGGCAGCGGCGTAAATTATTTTTTCTTTCCCGCGGTCCTCCTTGCCTATCGGCAAAGCAGGCGGCGGAGCCATTTTAATTTCCTGCAAATTCATTTTAATAACAAGCCCCGGGAATCCTTCGTCGGAGATCAGAACATTGGACCCCGCACCCAGAATAAAAAACGGCGCCCCCCGGCCGGCAAATTTGTTGCCTGCCCATCTTATGGCTTCGGCAACTTCATCCTTATTTTTTACTTCGCAAAAATACCGCGCGGGGCCTCCGATTTTAAAAACCGTGAACGAAGCAAGTGTTACATTTTCGTTAATTTGCATATTTTGAGCTGTCGTTTTTCCCGCTCACACCACGGCACCTTTTAGGCTTAGAGGGATCATGGAGGGTTATACTCCTATGCTATGTCTTTATATGAGTGCCGTCTCCATAATCCCTCTAAGAAAAGGTACAAATATATAATACAAAATTACCAGTAAAAACACAAAACCCCCGATAAATCGTGGGCTTTGTGCAGACATAGATCGTATCCCGCCCCGCAAGCGGGGCAAGAAACACTCACATATGCACATCCTAGCAAAACGGCTATGTAATGTCAAACGTTATACTGTGAATATGCCTAAAAAGGTCTTATTTGTGATAACAAAATCTGTCTGGGGGGGAGCGCAGAGATATGTGCATGACCTGGCTACCGCCTTGCCTTCATCGGATTTTGATGTTCTGGTGGCAGCCGGTGGGTCGGGGCCTCTTTTTGAAAAATTGGAAAGCTCCGGCATAAAAACGGTTAAGATCAAATTTTTGGAAAGGGACATAAATTTGGCAAAAGAAGTCCTTTCTTTGGTTTCTTTATTTAAAATCCTGAAATCCGAACGCCCGGACATCGTGCATTTAAATAGCTCCAAAATAGGCGCGGTCGGAGCTGTGACGGTATGGCTCCATAAACTAAAAAATAAAAGTAACGCAAAAACTATTTTTACCGTCCACGGCTGGGCGTTCAACGAAGACAGAGGATTTCTGCCGAAAATCATGATCTTTTTGAGCCAATGGCTGACATCGTTCCTGTGCGACAAAGTCATCGTCATATCCAAACACGATTACCGCCAGGCCCTTAAAATGCCGTTGATATCCCAGGAAAAATTTTCCCTCATCCCTCTCGGCATAAATATACCGGAAAATAGTTTTTTGCAAAAAGACAGATCAAGAAAGCTCATCTCAAAAATGATCGGCGGAGAAATAATGAAAGATGATATTGTGGTCGGCGCGATATCGGAACTCACAAAAAATAAAGGACTGGATTATCTGATCGGCGCAGTCAAAAACCTAAAAATTTCCCGGCCGGATATAAAATGTGTCATCATCGGGGACGGCGAGGAAAGGGAGTCCTTACGGAATAGGATCAATTCCTTGGATCTGGAAAATACCGTATACCTTACCGGATTTCTGAAAAACGCCTGTTCGTATTTAAAAAGCTTTGATGTATTCGCAATGCCCTCCCTCAAAGAGGGGCTTCCCTATGTTTTATTGGAAGCCATGTCCGCCGGGCTTCCGGTAGCCGCGACCTCGGTGGGAGGCGTGCCAGACATGATAGAGCATGGAAAGGGCGGGTATCTTGTGGGCCCCAAAAACCAAGCCGCTTTCGCTGAAGCCTTAGAAAAAACTTTGTCCGTAAAAAACTCCCGGGCCGTTAAAAACACGCACAGTGAGAAACTCCGGACAAAATTCTCCGTGGGAAAAATGCTCTCAAGCACGGCGAATCTTTACGAATCTTAAAAGATAAATGAGAAAAAGAGATAAAATTAAAACCGCCGTCCTCGTAATCGGTGATTTCGCGCTCTTTTATCTGGCGCTGGCCGTTGCCCTCATTTTAAGATTGCCGGAAACAGATTTGGAAATGTTTTACGCGCACATTGTGCCTTTCGGTGCCAACTTTATCATATGGATAGTTTTTTTCGGCGCTTTCGGCCTTTACGAAATGAAAGGGCTCGGAAGCGCCAAACATTTTCTTTACCGAATTCTCCAGGCCATGGTTTTCAACACCCTGCTCGCCAGTACGTTTTTTTATTTTTTCCCTTTTTTCGGAATAGAGCCGAGAAGAAATCTCCTGCTTACCATAGTCTTTTCAACGGTTTTTATTTTTCTTTGGAGGTTCTTATTTAACCTGATCATCATACGAACTCCGGCCACAAGGGTGCTGTTTTTCGGAAAAAATAGGGAAATAATGTGGCTGGCGGACCACATCGCCCGCCATCCGCAGTTAGGCCATAAACCCCTCGGGTTCATAGAACGTGGGGAAGAACTCCGGGAAACAGTTTTGAAAGCAAAGGCAAATACGATAGTAATAACCCATGAAATCAAAGAAAATAAAACGCTGGTGAAAGCTCTTTTCCAGATGATACCGATGGGCATTTCGGTGGTGGAGTTTGACGCCTACTACGAAATGCTTACCGGAAAAGTTCCTCTTTCCCTGATAGAAGAGGTCTGGTTTTTGGAAAATCTTATCGGCATAAAAATGCAATTTTATGAATTTTTTAAAAAATTAGCCGATATCGTGTTCGCCGCCATCCTCGCGCTCCCCGCAATGGCCATTTTGCCGCTCATCGCGCTCGCCATCAGGCTTGATTCCCGCGGACCCATATTTTTCACGCAAAAAAGGGTCGGGAGAGGCGGCAAAGTTTTTACACTTTGGAAATTCCGGTCAATGGTGGAAAACGCCGAATATATCGGCGGATTAAAAGGAGCGGAGGGATACGACATAAGACTTACGGTAATCGGCGCGGTTTTGCGGAAAGCTTATTTGGATGAGATCCCGCAGATAATAAATGTTATCAAAGGCGAGATGTCTTTTGTGGGACCGCGCCCGGAGCGCCCGGAATACGTGGAAGCACTGAAAAAACAAATACCTTTTTATGAAATGCGCCTGCTTGCTTCTCCCGGGCTCACAGGCTGGGCACAGATAAACATGGAAAACGACGCTTCCGTGGAAGACGCTCCCGAAAAAATGCAGTATGACCTTTACTACGTAAAAAACCGCTCATTCATTCTTGACCTTCTGATAGCCGTCCGCACCCTTGCAACAATATTGCGCCGCCAAGGCCGTTGACATTTATAGTAAGGCGTGATAGAAATTAAATCGGAGGTGGACAATATGTATAGATACTTAATACTCACAAGTACGCCCGCGCTAGGTGTGGGCGGACAATTTCATTCTGCCTATAGAACCAAAGAAGAAGCTGAATCTAAAATTTCAAAAATTAGAAATGAGATCGGCACGCATAATTCGTTTAACGGGAGGCTTGAACTTATCGATATGAAAACTAGTATGTCATTGAAAAAAGAATGGGGAGTGTGCCCTTGCTCTTCATGCAATCGGACATAAAAAAAATTAAGGCCCTCTCTCGCGAGAGTAGGGCTTTTTTATTTCAAATTTCAAGCTATTGACATCTTCAACAAAGCGTGATAGGAATTTAAATAGAAACGGGAGGTTTTATGCCCATAACCGCCAAGGAAGCAAGAAAGATTGCAATTGATGCAATACAACAAAAAAAACTTACAGATATTGAAAACAAACAACTAGAGCGCGAATATCTCAGGGCGCTTCAGTTAATGGTAAAACGTATCGCGCCAAATGTATCAACAAATATTTTTAACCATATCAAAGAAAAAGCGCGAGCTGGAGAGCTAAGTTTTACAACCGAAAACCTATGTGAATATGTAGGTAATTATTGCCCGCTGTTTGAAGATGGGCTTGAGCTTGGGTGGGACATGTTGCCAAAAAAAGTGCGCCCATTGTTGGGAAAGTATGGGTTCAAAGTAAAAACTTTGTCCGCTAAAAATGCGCGATGTACAAAATTTCAAATAAGTTATTAGCCGCGTGCTATAAAACGCATTTAACCCCTCGCTCACCAGAGTGGGGCTTTTTTTTATTTTTAGAATATTTTAAGAAATCTGATGAAGTTTTTTGAGCTCCGCGATGCCCTCGTCAAATGTTATTTTCGGACTCCAGCCCAGAAGATTTTTTGCCGATGTGTTGTTCGCCAAAGTCTCTGCGACTTCTCCCTGGCGCGCGGGCGCGAATTCCCAAGGCCCGCCTATCATTTCCGCGACCTCTAAGACGCTGTTATTTTTGCCTGTTCCAAGATTGATGATTTCTCCTTTGCCGACTTTGTCCGAAACCATCGCCAGCAAATTTCCGCGCGCGATATCCAGAACATGGGTAAAATCTCTCCGCTGTTTTCCGTCAGGCACAACGGTCATCTTCCGGCCGGTTTGCCTCTGCTCCAAAAAAATCCCGATTACCGTAGCGTATGGCCCGTCCTTCGCGGTGGTCTGCCTCGGCCCATAAACATTGAAATATCTCAAAGAAACGGTCTCCAAGCCATAAAACATGGATACCATCCGGCAATACTGCTCGCCGACTCTTTTTTGGATGGCATAAGGAATTATCGGCTCTGGTGGCATATCTTCTTTTAGCGGCATCGGATTATTTTTGCCGTATGCCGAAGACGAAGCGGAATAAACAACGCGTTTCACTCCCGCATCACGTGCCGCCAAAAGCACGTTTAATGTGCCTGTAATATTTATATCGTTTGTAAGTTTCGGCTGTTCTATTGAATACTGCATCCTCGGCTGTGCGGCCGTATGAAAAACTCCGTCAACTCCTTTGAATATCGGCCTTATCTTCTCCTCGTCCCTGATATCAAGCTCATGGAAAACCGCTTTCGGGTTTATTCTTTCCCTTTTGCCTGTGAGAAGATTATCAATTATATGCACTTCGTGGCCCTTCTCCAAAAGCATATCGGCAATATGTGAGCCTACGAACCCAGCGCCGCCTGTTACCAAATATTTTTTCTTATCCATTTTTTTACTTTTTTTTAAAAAAAAATTCTTCTAATGCTTCGTCGTGCGAGCTCACAATCTTGATCGTAAGCCCTTGGGTTTTTAAAAGCTGCTCGTTGTAAGACCAAATCGCTTTGAGAACTCCCAAAGATTTCAGAAGCAACCCCTTAAACTCCTTATCCTCCTTTTTATGAAGTTTTTTTGATAATTTTGCACCGAAAGAAATAAAAGCCTTAAAATCCTTAGGAAAACAATATCCGCCGAATCCTCTGTAATTTCCATGGTAAACACTCATCCAGGCGTCCCCGATCCTTTTATCATGCGCGACTATTTTTCTTACGTTCTCATAATTAACCGGCGGCCCTGTGTTATCCCTTTTGGAAACAATTTCCAGAGCTTTGGCAAAATCGGCAAGAATATTCGCGTAAGCCACTTTAACCGCGCCAAACACATTCGCTCCATATTTCGCGAGTTCCGCTTCCGAAGAATTCACGGGAATAAAATTTTGGCCCGGCAACATCTTGAGCACCGTATCCGCGAATTCAACGCTTTTTGCCGTATGCCCGACAACTTGTCGGTCGGGACGCACAAAACCCTCTCTTGCGTTGGATTCGGTCAAAAATTCCGGATTAAAAAGTATCGGCGACTTATACTTTTTCTGGAGTCTCGCCACAGTGCCCGGCTCAACGGTTGATTTAATCACCAAAACCCGGTTCGGGTGATGATACTTCGCAACCGCGCTTTCAATTATGGATGTGTCGCACGACCCGTCCTTTGCAGACGGAGTGGGAACGCAAAGAAAAATAATGTCGGCCTTCTTCATGTCATCTGAAAATTTTTTTTGGGGATCGGCGTCAAAAAGCATCAAATCCCTGCCCCTCGTCCAGCCATTTTTCAAAAAATACCGCATGGCCTCCCTGCCAACCATGCCCACGCCGAGTATGCCTACCTTTGGCTTTTTACGCATAAATATAAAACCATCCCGAATACGGGATGGTTTTATATTTAATTTCTGAAATTTATTGGGCCGGCGTCAATTTCATCCAATCAGGAACGTCGCCTCCTGCGACAGAACCGGCAGCTGGGTCAACAACCGAAGCACCTCCGGCGCGCGGGACAGACTGAAGCTGCATCCATGAAGGTACCTGATTTGAGGAAGGAGGAGGCGGTGGAACCAATGAAGGAGCAAGAGGAACGGGAACCGGGATTAAGCTCTGAATTTGAGCCTGCAGGGCCTTGATTTGAGCCTGTAAGGCCTCTATCGAGCTTTGAGATTGGGTAGGTGCCGGTGAGACAGCAGAACCTCCAAAAACCTCATTTAGCCTTGCCCTTGTTTTCGGGCCTACTCTTCCGTTTCCTTGATCCATAGTGCTTTTAATGACTCCGTATTTCAGCTGGAAAGCACGCACAGCGGCTTGGGTAAGTTTACCGTAATATCCGCTAACCGTGCCTTCGGGATAAACAGATTTGTCTTGAGCAAGCAAAAGCTGAAGCCTGGTCACATCGTTATTTCTTGCCCCGATAGAAAGGTCTCTGTTGAAAACCGGGGAAGCCACCTGCGCCACCGCGGATGGTTGAGCAACAACTGTCGCCGGCACTTGAGGCAATATTTGAGCTGCGGGTGGTGAAGGGGGCAAACTGCTGCCTCCTCCTCCGCCGCCACCAACTGTGGGAGCGTAACTACCTCCGCCGCCCGCGCCAACTGACGGACTGCCACCGCCTCCGCTAGACGTAGAACTACAAGTTCCCGTACCGGGAGTTATCGTAAAAGTCGCCGCGCCAGTTGCCTTATAGTATGCAGATGACTGATCTCCGTTACAAGCAATAGTTGCGGAAGTTTGGTCTGTCGTAAAAGGGCGCCGGTCGGCAGACATCACTGTAACGGTCTGGTCAGCGGACATTGAAAAGACGAAGCTTCCGCTATTGATAGTCAGGGTGTCAAAAAGCGAAGAAGTATGCAAGCCGTATGAATCTCCGGTGGAAGGCAAAATCAGCGAAACTCCTCCGGTTGAAATGGTAACCGCAAAGGCCATGGACGGCGCCAGGAGAAAACCGAATAGAATTGTTAAATATTTTTTCATATTGGTTTTTCAAAAGCTAACTGCTATTGGCACGTCCCAGCCTCTACAAACAAGAAATTTGTGTCTGTTTTTTGCGCCGTTGACGAAGCACCTATCCAAAGACGAACTTTGGTAGTGCCATCAGAGCGAAGCATCTCTATACAACCACCTTTACTCGAACCGGTTGAACTAAGAAAATGAGTTGTTGTTGCTACGGAAGTCTGAAATACATCTCCCACAATACCAACCTCACCATACGCCGGCGATGATGTCGCAACCCCCAAACTGCCGCTTCCTACATTAAATACCCCGCTGGAAACCGTGGAAGACGCCGAAATAAAACCACCGCTCAACGTAGAAACACCAGTAACACTAAGAGTAGTGCTCAAAGTAGCGCTGGTAAGTGTTGTAGCGCCGGTAACATCAAGCGTAGTGCTCAAAGCAGCGCTGGTAAGCGTTGTAGCGCCAGTAACTCCGAGCGTAGTGCTTACTGAAACAGCGTCACCAATGCTTGTCGCGTACGCTACTGCTGAAACCAATGCGACCGAGGAAAGAACCGACAACGAAACCGAAACCGCCTTGTTTTTTAAGAGTTTTACCATTGTAATAACTTATTATTAACCTTTAAAACAGTAGCTTTCGGCTACTGCTTTAAATATACACCTATTTAATTTGTTTACACTGTGGATAACTCTCTAGGCTTATTTAATCCGGTTTACGGGTTCTTCCCGGCTTTAATTTCTTCTATTATCTGCTCACCCTGCGCCTTAAAGTCGAGATTTAGCGCCATAGCCTTCTGGACCTCTAAAATAGCATTATCCCTGTCGCCGAGCTTCAAATGAGCCGCGGCTAGGCTCACATGATATTGCGGATTTTGGGGCTCTTGCTCCACAAATAACCGCCAAATATCGCGAATTTTATCGTAAGCACCGATTCTCGCGTAAGCGTTCACCAATTGCTGGTCAGCTATTATCTCTTTCCCATTATGCTTAAGCAAAAGAGACTCCGCGTAGTCAGTTTTATTGTTTAAAATCGCCACAACTACCAAATTTCTGACCGCCTCTCCATAATTCGGCTCAAGATTATAAGCCTTCTCCACCGCCTCAAACGCTTTTTCGTTCTCCTTTTTATTTATATAAACGTCCGCCAAAAGAAATAGGATTTGCGCTCTTGTGGGAGAAAGCTCGTTCGCCCTATTAAGAATCGTGAGCGCTTCATCAAGCTGACCGACCCTAATGTAAGTTGAAGCTAAAAAAAGATAACTGCGCGGATCAAACGGATTTTCGGCAACCTGCCTTTCTAAGGAAGACAGGGCGATTTTATAAGCTTTTATTTTTTCTTCCTGGGAAAGCTCCGATGCTATAACCCCGTTTGCGTAACTTGCGAGCTGTTCTCTGGCTTCCCCGGTACCAAAAGTATTCAAAGCGAACACCTTATCAAATTCTCCAAGCACCGCGTCAACCTGCTTTGCGTCGGCGGAGGCGATTTTCAAAGCATTAAGCAATGTGCGCGAAGCAACAAGAGGTTTGAAATTTAAAAAATACAGGGAAAAAACGGCTAAAAACACTCCGAGTATCGGTGGCACGAAATTGAAAGAATTTTGCTCCACGCGCGCGATTCTCGCTTCCGCGGGGAGCTGGGGCAGGGTTTTAAAATGCAAAAATCCTAAAACAGAAAAGAAAAGAAGATAGGAAATTAACTGGTCAAAAACAAAAATATTCTGGAAAAAATACCCCGCCAAAAGCCCGGAAAATACTGCGGTTTCCGCGCTTATCTGTCCGCGCCTGTGCGCTCGCCAGAGCATATAAAACGCCGAAACAAATATCCCCAAATAAGCCAGTAAGCCCAGAATTCCGCCGGAGATCAGCCAATCAAGCGCGACATTGTGCGCCCGGTCAAACCACGGTTCCTGTGTAAAAAGCCTCGGATCGTAATATTTACTGAAAATTATGTTAAAATTTTCAGGCCCCCAGCCGAGAATCGGGCGTTCCTTGAACGCTTTAAAAGCCATTTTTGCCAGCATAACGCGCGACTGGCTTCCGCTCTCTTTAAGCGATATTTCTTGAAATCTGGACAGTGTCATGCTTTCCCTTACAAAAGCGGTATCCCTTATCATATAAAAGCCAAACACAATAAAAATAACCGCAGCGACGGCGCCGAAAGCCGCAAGACGGTATTTTTTTTCTTTAGCCGAAAACCCCTGGATAAGCCCGAAAAGAAACAATCCTCCCAGAAATCCCAATATCGCGCCTCTGGTAGCGGTATTGTAAAGAAGCGTCAGGTGGAGCGCAAAAAGGGAACCGTAAAAAATCCTCCAGCTTAATTTGCGGGTATTTATAAAATAATAAATCAACAAAAAGAGATGAAACATAAGGTACACCGCGAGATACGTGGCGTTGCCCAGGGTCGCATCTATACGGTCGCCTCCCTGGTGTATCTCCAACCTCCCCAAAAGCTGCCAGACGGAGTAAATTCCTATCAGAATGCTCACAAATAAAGATGAATGAAAAAACCACTTCCAGTCGCGCTCCGTTTTGAAAACACTTATTAAAATAAGAAAATACAGGAAAAGATGTATCTGCCCAAAAAGTCCCTCCATTCTTTCGTAATTTGACCAAAAACTTCTGTATGGGCTGACTCCCAAAACGGTGGCGAGGCTCAAAACCGAAAGAATGGCAACGAGCGCCCAGAAAACAGGCGAAAACCGTGGGCGGTATTTTTTATCAAAAGAAGCAGCGAAAATCCATAGCGCGAACAGAACTTCAACAACTATTCTGAAAAAGAAATTTTTTCCCGTTATAAAAGGGAAGAACATATCACCTACGCCCGGCATTAAAATAGCGGCTGTAAAATTTCCCAAGTCACCCCTTAGGTTCCCGATAAATTCTCCGGAAACTATCAAGGCGGTTACGGGCAAAATCAGCAATCCCCATTTGATAATACCGGCCAATACGTTTATAGAGCGTTGCGACATAATAGTAGATATATTACACCTAAATCCCTGAAAGTAAACCCCCTTTACCTTGCTTCGTTCCTCGCGCGAGCTTCTTTCAACGCATGAACATCATCGGAAAGCCGGAAAACCTTCGGGACAACGGTGTCAACAAGATAATCGGTAAGTTTTAAAAATTCCTCAAGCTCCGCCCTTTTCCCTATTTCTCCCAAACGGAATACATATAAACGGTCTTCTATAAATTCAAAATTATACTTTTGGGCCCGGTTGATCAGCTCCGAAAGAACATCGGGAGTAAAAATTTCCAGCGTTTCTATTTCAAAGTCTTCCGGCGCGAATAACGCGAATAGCTCCTTAAAAGAGCTTTCCACCGGCATTTCCTTTTGACGCCCGCTTGCGTAACTTTGAAAATCCCAATCGGCGCGCGACTCAACGACGATATCCGGCGCGTTCCCTTTTGTTTTTATTTCGCAAACCGTGTAAGTATAAGTTTTTTTATGCTTTCCGCTTCCTACTGTGTAATAAAAAAAGAAAAACCTAAACTCGTAGCCGTCCAATACCCCGCTGACCGTGTCCGCTATTTCCCTGGAATGCCCGCGCTGAAAAAGCGCGCCCAGAGCCGAACCGGGGTCGCCCGCGCCGACATAGGTAAAATTATTTCTTAAAGCGAATTGACGCATGAACTCCGCTCTTACCTTTGACTGCGCAAAACCGATTCCTCCGATAATCCATATGAACGGCACCACAATAAGCCTCATAGCAATATTCCCTCCGACATAATACGCGCTGGTTACCTGCAATAAAATCAGTAAAATGGCGGGTAGAAAAAATTTCCAGCCCCAGCGACGTCTGATGTATTGCCAAACGCTTTTATTCACGTCCTCAATAAGCCCTATCTCGCCGAATTTGCTCATGATGAAATTATACAATAAAAAGAAAAACTCGTTCCGGCTGCCGAAACGAGCTATATTCGTGATTTACGTTATTTAGTGAAGATAACTTTCAACGACGTCGGCGATGCGGGAAGCCGCGCCTGGAACTAAAAGCTGCTGGAAATTTTTTGCTCTCTTAGCCGTTTCTTCTTGAGCTGCCTCAGCTCCATCTCCGTTGGTGTCTTCCAAAACCTTCAGCATGTCATCCACGCTTTTCATTCCCCAATTTTCATAATTTAGTAAAAGCGGTGGAACGCCCTTCGGATAACCACCATCCAGCAATCTCTGCGTATCGTCTGGAAAAAGAAGCGTTGCTACAGGCACACGCGCCAAAAGCGAAGTGACGGCATCGGTATTTCCCCAGTCCGCAAAAACCATGTCGGCAGCGAGCATCAGTTCTTTAGCGTCTTTGATCGGTCTTGTGTCGATGGCATTGATGCCAAGCGAACCGACAAATTGCATTTGTTTTTCAAATTCAGGGTGTTTCGGATGGAATCTCAACCCCAAAGCGATGCCCACGTCACGGATAAAATCAACGCCTCCCTCTTCTGCAAATTTGCGGAGCTGGGTCCACGACCTCTCCGGCGGATCGCCACCAAAAAGCCATGGCACAAAAAAATCGTTCTCGCCGACATTGAGCGTTGCGCGGACAGTTTTTCTGATCTCCGCTTTCCGGGCGATGAGTTGCGGCAATTTTTCAAACGACGGCTTGCCTGTAATGTAAGTCCGGAGTTCCGGCCGGACATTTTTTGCGATGCTTTCTGCGATTGCATCAATCACGCACATTGCGTCAGGCGAAACCGAGTGCAGATGTTTTCGCTCGCCTGTCCCGTAAAGGTCTTCAACCCAGATAACGGGTGTCTTTGTTTTGAGCCCAAATTTCGTCCATTCGGCTTGTGCCTCGTAGGCAGTTGCGCTAGTGCCGATAACAATAACTTTCGGGAACTTCCCTTCAAAAACGCCGCTTTTTTCATATTTTACTCCTGCCGCGTCAAGCACGCTTCCTGCTTTGGCTTTCGGGCTTGCATCCAAAAAATAACTGATAGCATGCCCTCTCTTTCCCAATTCTTTCATTGCAGGCACGACTTCCGCCGCACCGCCCAAATCACCAACCACGGCGCAAATTTCGCTTGCCTCGCTCATATACTAAACCTCCTCGACTTCTCAAAGAACCAAAATCCCGAACCCCGGGACGGGGGCTGATAAATCAGCGGAGAATACCCATGTATCTATCAAACTATTGGCAAACCGTCAAGGTTTCGCTGCTGAAAAGGGTTTATGATAAGCTAAAATCATGGTCAAAAAGAAAAAAATACTGGTTGTGGTGGACGCGCCGGGGCCGGCGGAATTCATTGAATCCGTTGTTCCGCTCCTTAAAGAAAAAGCTGAAGTTTTATTGGTCACCGTAAACACATCAACGAACGCTCCGTATAACATTTTGCGTAAATTTGATCCGCTGCGGGCCGACCGCGAAAAAGACGCCCGGCAAATTTACGAACTTTTTAACCCGGATATCCTGGCGATTGCGACAAGCTCTCTGGTTTTGGGCCCCTACGTCAACAATGAATTTACGCGCCTCGCGCACGAACACGGCATTAAAATCATCTGCTTCCAGGATTTCTGGGCGAACCACCGCTGGCCGATGAACTGGCAGATGATGAAATATTGGGATAAAGTTCTCGCGCCGGATAAGCTCTCGGAAAAATTTTTGCTGGAGGACGGTTATGAAAAAAAAATAGAGGTGACCGGAAATCCAAATTTTGACAGATTCGTAAAATTAAATAAAGCAAAAGAGAGGCGGTGGCTTAGAAAAAAATTTAATCTGGCCGAAAATGATTTTGTGATCTTATATGTAGGCCGGGGCACACCGCAAAGCTGGGAGTACGAAGAAATAACTTTTGATTTTTTTGCAAAAACCATACGCCTGGCCCAAGAAGAAATAGAAGATAAAAATATCCTCGTTGCCGTTCGCCCGCATCCTAGAGATGAAAATCCAGTAAGATACGGAAAATTTTTCAAGGGGCTCCGCCTTCTTGATACCGGGAGCTTTCCTTCCTCGGACGATCTTCTTCCCATTTTTGACCTAGTCGCGGGAATGCAGTCCACCAATCATATTGAAGCATGCTATTTGCGTATCCCAGCAGTCTGCATAGTGCTCCCTAAAGCCGGCAGGCTTGTTATGGAAAAAATCTCATTGGCGGATTTTCCGCCGAATCTGATCGGTGCGTCCGTCGGGATTTATAGCCACAATGAGGAAAGCGAAAAAGAAACTTTCAAAAAAATAATTTCCGACAGTAAATGCAGGGCTGAAATCCAAAAAGCCCAGAAAAAATATTTTCCGCTCCCGAAAACATCAGCCGCTAAGAAAGTTGCGGAAGAGATTTTGAAGGGTTGACAGATATGCGCCTCTATGCTTAGAATAAAGGCGGGGTGAGGTGTTTATGTTGCAAAGTTCTTTTAGTATCTATAATGCACAGGCGAAACGCTTGAGAAGGCTTGGTTTTGAAAAGCTTATAAACGGCAACCACAAAGAATATGTTGGCAATTTTATTAACTTTGCGGATCATGAGAGGAATTTTAGCCAATTTCCCACTCACCTTGAAAACAATACCTTATCGACGCTGATTGTTGCAGGCCCAAAAACCGCTAACCCAAACCAGCAAATGCATATGATCGGCGGGCATTGTGAAATTCCTTGGTATGCGTTAGACGATATTAAGCTCACATTGTTTGCGGAAAAAACCGTTCCTAATAAATTCTTTTACCCGATTTTTGGAATTAGATTAATTGAACCATCACAATTAGAAAGCGGCTTTTTCTTTTCCGGCGTGATAAAAATCAAAAAGGGAGATTACCTGTTCGCGTGCACAGCAGAAGAAGGAATCGCTTTGGCTGCGCAAATGCCTGAATTAATCACAGATACGCCGATACGGCTCGGTGGCACTTTAGACGGGCAACACCAAAAAATCCTGCTTTCCAAAAAGAATAATAAAATTACTTTATGGAAACCTTTTCTCGATAGAAATCCGGATAATTATTTGGTTTTAGCTTGCGCAGTCCGCAACAACTATTTTCTAACGAGAAAAAATACTTCTATGAAAACAAACCGGGCACACGACTACGAATTACACAAGCATATCCACATCATCAAATGGCGACCACCGTTCGGATCAGGACGTATTTTAAAATGCCACGATTGTAAAGAAATATTTCCGCTCTGGGAACAAGATAAAACCCTTCTAATTCAAGAGGAGCAATATAGCTACGGTACAAATTGGACTGAGAACTACATCCCCTGTCCAAAATGTAAAAAAAGAGTTCCTTTGTCTAACAGCCTAGATAACGAAAAACTAATAAAAAAAATGGCCAAACGAACCAAGCCCGCGCTAAAAACCTAGCGCGGTTTTTCTTTTGAAATGCCGCTCAACTCTCCTTTTATGAATTCCGCGATGCGGTGGCCGGCAAGGCCGTCCATAAAAACAATTTGTTCGCGGCGCAACCTTTCCCTCCCCTCAAAATCAAGCTTCGGGTTTTTAAGATACGCGTTTATAGCCCCGATCATTTCAGCCATGCTGTAAACCAATTTCACTCCGCCCGAAGCCTCAATAGCTTTAAAATGATCGTGATTGGGAAGCATAACATTAACGCTGTGCTCCGGTGGCGTATTCGGATCGGCATCAAACCGCACGTTGATTACGGGTTTATCAAAAACCATCGCGTCTATGCTTAGAGTTGAAACGGTATTAATCACAACATCGGAAAACCTCACCGAGTCCACTAAAAGGTCCACATCTTCCTTGCTCCACTCGGTATCATCCATGGGACTATACCTGCCGGAACCGCTAAAAATCTTGGCTTGCGGATATGTGACGGTAATATTAGGACTACCTTGAAGCGCGCCTTCTTTTATGAGCGGCGTACCCGGTCTATACCTTACAAGCAGATGGGCGTCTCCCGGCAATCTGCCGTCTTCTATCGCCCCGGCAAGTTCATTTATGATAGCCGCCGCCGAGCCTGTGTATTTGTCCCAAAACGGAGCGCAAAGAATAATGCGCTTTGAAGACTCAACGCCCACGCTCTTCAAAAACTCTTTGCGGCTTCTTTCGCTTTTCTTGAAATGAGGATCGAATTGCGGAGGTCCAGACATAAAAATATCCTTTCTGGACATGCCAACAATGCTTACCGCTTCTTCTACCATTCTATCGGTATAAACAACAAGCTTATTCGGCAACGTCTGGATTACGCCTTTAGAAGTCAAATTATCCCAAGATCTTGCCATAGCAACCGTATAAAAACCCATTCTTTTAGCCGTGCGGGCAAAAATCGGATCAGGCAAAAAAACAACATCCGGGAGAAGGACTAAATCAGGTTTGTATTTTTTTAATATCTTCGCCGCACCTGGATCAAGGGACACAAACCCATCCAAAAACCGGATAAAATCGCGGACAAAAGCCAACGGACCCAAAAGACGATTAGCCAAAGAAAGAATCAAAAACTTGAAATACCCGCCGTAGCGGTGATAATAAAGCCGTTGTTTGCCGCGAACCGTGCTGGTCGGTAAAAGATTAAAAGAAATGCGATTGAGCCGCCTACCAAATCCGGAATCAATCTTTAAGTCGACCGTTTCGAAAACAACATTTGGAGAAGCGAAATTTTTTTGATAAAAATCGAGCTTCAGCGCCGGGATCACCACAATCAATTTGATATTCGGATCTTCAGCAAGGCGTTTGTAAATATCCGTATGGAATATGCTTTTTGCCACGCGCCCGTGATAAATTGGCATCAAAACAATTTTCTGTTTCATGATTTTAATATATTTTTTTCTTCCCAATTATGAACCCATTCGCCGTTCACGAAACTGGCGAACCTTCCCCTGTAGTAATCGCGGTTCAGCATTTCCATATGGGTCATTTCGCGCTCCTTATGCCCCAGCATTATCCGCCAGTCGGGAATTTCTTTTTCTATGATCTTTTTCTGTTCGTCCTTGGGCAATTTCCTGAAATCGGAAAGTTCTTTCAAAAGCGCTGGGTTGAGAGAAATCTGCCCATCTTTGGTTTTGTCAGCCGCCAAAATCGTGAAATGCCGTTCAACATAATCGGCCCCGAGCATAAAAGCGGTTTTCGCGGCTTTGATGCCGTCGCGGGGAACCAGCGTATGATCGGACCAGCCAACTTCCGGAGTAAATTGCCGGAGCCATTCCATGCGCGCGAGATTCGCCATCTGCAAAGTGTTCGGATAGCTCGTAACGCAATGCAAAAAAGCAAAGGGCTTCTTTTTTTCTTTCATTATCTCCGCGGTTGTTTTTATTTCGTCGTCAAAAGTCGCGCCTGTGGAAATTATGAGTTTCCCGAAATTATCGGAGAGCTCCCTGATCATCTGGCAGCTCGCGCAATCATAACTCGCGACTTTCACTGGACGCTCCTCCGTCCATGGAAGCGCCGCCGCAAAATGAATTCTGCGCCTCGCGAAAATAGTAACCATCGGAGTGATTCCGGCTCGTTTGGATTCTTCCACAAAAAATCTGTAATCGCTTTCTTCCAGATCCAAACCGCGGAGTCTTTCCGCTTCGGCCCGGTACGGCCGTTTGATGGTTTTTCTCACGCCGTTGTCTTCAACATGCCCATCATCAAACCTTTCGCGCGGAGCGGTATCTTCCGAAAAAATAACTTGTCCCTTCACGATATCCGCGCCGGACTCTTTGGCGGCCCAAATCATATCTTTGAGGACATTGCGGTCCCCGTTATGATTTTGGCATATTTCCACTATGATTTTCGCCATATACTATGAAACGAAATCGTCAACAAAAAGTTTTGCGGAATATTTATTGCCGTCAAGGGTACCCCAGCGCTTAAGTATGTCTCCGCAAAGGACCGAGGAAGCCGAGCGGACGGCGTCCCTTTTTTCCAGTATCTCCCCCAGCGGCTGCCCCTTGTAGACAACGCCGATGCCCAAAGACTCAACCGCCAAATTATTGAAATAAATTTCCGGGTCGTCCTTCGGGTCAAAGTCAGGGACAACCAAAGGCGTTCCGGATATCATTGAAAGCCAAACCGAGCTCCATCCCGACCTCGCGAATTGGAAAGCGATGTTCTGGTTGGGAATAACATGAGGCAACGCCCGTGCGCTTCCGGCAACGGCGTTAGTGTCGTTACTATAGAGCTTGATGCCAAGCGCCCGGGCTTCTGAATACAGCCGCTCAAGCCCTGGAATACCGGTTATGGTCACAAAAATCCCGCGTTCAATTTTATCTCTATGCAGGAAAGGCGGCGTGGCGATGGGAGGCGTTGAAATTTCCGTTTTATATCTCGGCTTCCGGTTTTCCAAATAATCAAAAGTGGCCGGATATGCTATCGCGTGAATTTTATAAACCGATTCAACCCAATCGGCAACTTTCGCGCCGCTCTCCAGAAGTTTGGGATTTACGTTTATTTCTTTTACGCCGAGGGCTCGCTCCAAAATTTCCGCGATGTATGCGAACGAAGTAAAGTAAGCCGGAGCAACGTCATAGCGAATGCGCGGCGAACGGGCAAGCTCAAGGGCGATGTCGCCCCCGTAAGTATCTTTCAGATGCCGGCGGGCATTCGCCGAAACTTCCTTCGCGGAAAAAACCCATTTTTCCAGCGCGTCTTCGTAAATATTATTTCCGTAAAAAACGCTCCCCAATATTTCGCCCAGCTTTTCGTCAAAAATAAGTTCGCCGGGATAGTCCCTGTAATATTCCCCGAACTCTTCCTGCATGCCCCTTTTTTGCCGGTCTCCGTAAATCAACGGAACAATTATCTTCATCCGTTCCATTTCCCTTTTTTCAAGCTCGTTGTTAAAAGCAACGGCCAAAGCCGTGGTCCTAAGATACGGCCCCGTCCCGTAGGCGAAATTGGTTATTATGAATTTTCCCGGCATTACATATATAACGCCGTATCAGGCAAAAAGTATTGCTAAGACTCCGGCCACTGCCGTCAGCGCGCCCAAAAACTTGCGCGATATATTGTTCTCCCGGAAAAACATCCACCCCCAAATCACGCCCCATAAAATCCCCGTCCGCTTCACGGCAATAGTATAAGAAGCGGGTCCGGCGAGCAAAGCGGCGTTATGAAAATATTGCGAGATCACCATCAAAAAACCAAGAAGCAGGATTATGGAAACACGCCGGATATTTAAAAGACCGCTTTCTTTCAATATTTTTCCGTCAGGGATCTCAATAAATAAAGACTTATATTTCCATAATAAATAAACGGCTGAAATCAAAGCTATATAAGCAAAAGTAACTGCGGGGGCAAAAAAAACATTTGAGTATTTGGCGGATAACTTATCAAAATTTACGCTTACGGACCAAATAGCGGCAACAAATAATCCTAAAATATTGCCGTTTTTAAAATTCGCGCTTTTTTCCCCGATTCCTTTGCTCCGGGAAATCACCATGAGGCCGGACGCAGTTAGTGCCACGCCCAGGACACCCAAAGCCGTCGGCACTTCCCCAAGAAATAAAAAAGACGTCAGAAGCAAAAAAACCGGCGACATCAGGATCATGGAATAAACCGAGGAAAACTCCCCTATTTCATAAGCTTTAAGCATCACGGGCAAAGTAACTGCGTTTAAAATGCCGGTTATTGATACCGCGGTCCAAAAACCCTCCTTGATATCAGGCATGCCGAAAACAAAATAAGAAACCGCAAACAGCATCAAAGAAGTGAGCGTGGCGGCAATAAAAGAAATGGTAAATTTTGAATACCGGCTGAAATTTACGGCAAATTTTTGAACGGTCTGGACCCACGAATTGGTTATTGCCGCGCCCAGAGCCAAAAAAAACCAAAGCAAACTCATCGCTGAAAATATTTTAAAACCAACTCCGCAATAAATTCCTGCGTGGTATGCATTGCTTCTATCGTCGCTCCGCCGATGTGTGGAAGAATTATCAGGTTCTTTCCCGTTTTGGCGTATTTCCAGAGCGGATCTTTTTTAAGATGCCCGCCGTCGGGCCGCTCATCCCACATAACGTCTATCGCAACGCCGGAAATCCATTTGTTTTTCAGCGCCTTATAAATCGCGCCCTTCTCAATAAGCTCGGCACGAGCGGTGTTTATCAGATACGCGGACGGCTTCATCATTTTTAAATGTTTTTCATTCACCAAAGGATGCGTCTCTGGGGTCAAGAGAACATGGAGCGAAAGAATGTCGGATGCTTTAAATAAAGTTGTCATATCAACTTTTTTAACGCCGCGCGTGTCCATAACTTTTTTGGGAATATGAGGATCGCACACTATAACATTCATCCCGAAAGATTTCGCGTATTTGGCGACGATCTTCCCGAGGCGCCCGAAACCCATGAGCCCCAAGGTTTTTTTATGAAGCTGGTGGCCGCTCCAAGCGGTGCTGTCCCATCCCCCGCTTTTCACGTAGTCAAACGCCCACGGCAATTTGCGGAGCAGCGCGAGAGTAAGCGCCATCGTTTCTTCCGCCGTAGAAGGAATGTTTTTTAAAAATCCTGTGCGCCCCCTTAAAGAGATCACTTTAACGCCTTTTTTCTTCGCGTAGTCCATATCAATATGATTCAAACCGGTGGTAGAAGTCGCGATAACTTTCAGGTTGGGCGCGAAATCAATTATTTTTTTATCAACATTAACAGCAAGCCGGACCACAAGAATATCCGCTTTTTTCAAATATTTTTTTCCTGAATAAACCGGCCCGAGTTTTTTATATAACCTTACGGCGCCGGGAGAATAATTTTCTTCTATAATAACGGTTGTCATCGCTTTATAATATAATACAGTAAACTATCAAAAAATAAAGCGGTCACAACGTGACCGCTGAAATTTATGCGATGCTGACGAGTATCGCGCCCGCAGTAATGATAGCCGCTCCGATTATTCTCGTTTTCGCAAAACCTTCTCCGAGGTACATCGTGGCGATGATAACGGTCCAAAGGATCTGTGTGCGCTTCAATGACCCCGCGTAAGGAGTAAGCTGCAGAAGATAGCCGGATGCCATCAGAATATTTGATATCGCGTAGATAAAAATGATGCATGAGATCACACCCCACGGCAATGAACCCGATCTAAGCCTGCCGAAGCCGCCATTAAACGCCATGAAAATGAACGTGGCAATACCCACGAAGAGCATTACGAACCCAGGGCCAGTAGCGAGATTCAATTCGCGCGTTATCAGTGCGTCAAAATTAATTGATATCGCTCCCAAAAACGCGCCGGTAAGAGCGAACCTCGCGCCGCGGTTGTAAAAAATTCTAAGCCACGGCCCGCCGTAATAAATCACATTTTCATACCAGCTTTCCGGAATGATTTTCGCCAGAACCGGAGGCATAGGCATCGGCTCGCCTTTTAAATATAGGATGTAAGCGCCGAGCGAGATCATGATGATGCCGATATATCCGTAAACGCTCGGCCATTGTCCCAATATATACCAGGACAATATCAGCAAAGAAGCGGGGGGTCGCCGACGCCAAAGGATTTATAAGAGAGGTTTTTTCAATGGTCAGCGCGGCGTTATTCAAAGATTGTATCCCGATATTCAGAACGCCTGTGGCAATCAATGCGATGGCCCATATCGGCAAAGACGCGCTTAGCGCCAAAAGCCAGCCGGGAGTTTTAAAAAATGCCGGATTCGCCGTCGGCAAAAATTGTCCTATCGCTATCATTAAAGCACCCGACCCGAGCATGTTGACCAGCATCATAACATCCCCGCTGACGGTTTGATTACCGTCCGCGTCTTTTTTGAGGAGTTTCCCCTTCCATGAATTATAAATAGCCGCTAAAAACGCGCCAGCCATCACAAGCGCCGAACCTAAGTATTGATCCACAAACCGCCTCCTTCTTTTTTCAGATTTCAAACTACGAATAAATTAACAAATAGATATGATTCTGTCAAATATCTGCGCGTAAAATAAAATAAAACGGGAAACTGTTTAGGTCTCCCGCCGAATGATATTTACTTGATTTCCGGCATGAATACTTGCTCATGCATGCGCGGGATATCAGATAAATCCGAATAAGCATTTTCCGGTATCGCTTTCAAAGTAGAAAAAAAGTTCCATGAGCTGTCATATACGCCGGCCAAAACCTTCCTGGTTTTCTCATTGAATTTCCCGCCAAAAGTCCAGGCGAACGTACGAACCGGATTTCCGATAACATCGGCGAGCTGCTTTTGCGACAGTACGGCTTCCGTACGGATTTCATCCAGACCGCTTACATCAAACGGCGGATGAGAAACGGAATGCGAGGCAATTTCCATGCTTTCTTTTTGCATCTCAAGTAACTGGCCGGAAGACATAAACCAAGATTCAGCCGATTTTTCCTGTGACCCTTCGCCGACATATTCGGAAAATATCTCATCAAGCTTGTCGCGTTTGAACGCCTGCGACGGCCAGTGGTTGAACATCCACTTAATCCTGCGCACCTCCAAAGTTTCACCCGGCTTTCGGCCGCTTGCGTCGTAACGCACATGATCCAAAAGGTCCAAATACGGAGTCCCGGCAAAAACTTTCGGCAGAATTTCTTTTTCCAGACGCTCGGCGCCAAGTTTCTCAATTAAAATTTGGAGGCCGATGACCGGAGGGAGTTTCTTTTCCAACGCGCAAGTAATGTAGAAAAACGTAGCCGGTACTCCAAATTCTTTTAATATCGGAAAAACGGTCGTGTATTGGTCCGACAATCCGTCATCAAATGAAATTGTCGCATGTTTTTCAGGCAATGGCTTGCGCGCATGTAAACGCGACACAACCTCTCCGCAAATCATAATTTCGTATCCTTCGTTCTTTAACGCGGAAATATGTGCCTTCAAGCGATTTGGCGAACAATTAGGTCCCGGGGCTTTTCCGTCACGGACGTAGTGGTACCCCAAATGAACAGCTTTCACTTTTTCTCTCCTCCTTCTTTTTTCAAACTTTCACTCTTGAGATTTCCGGCACTTTAATGATCTCCGCGCGCGCTTTTCCGGGAAAACGAGCGTGGGTATGCGCGACGCCAGGAGGGATCTCCAAACGATCTCCGGGGCGCACAACAATTTCCGTACCGCCGCGAATCTGTTTAGCTCTTAATTCTCTCGGATCGCCCTCCGTTCCGTCTGGTTTTTTTGCGATCCAGGGATCTACCAGCTCTCCGCCTACCGTAAAAACCATCTCGCCCTCTACGCCGATCCATAAATCTTTATCAACTGCGTGAATTTCGCAAACATTATCCGCAACGTCCATGTCCTCTAAAATGTTAAAAGAGAGCGCGTGTTTAAGAGACAGGGTTTTTAATGGATCCAAGAGATGCTTTCCTTGAAATGGCGTACTCGCCAAACTGGCGTCAATAACAGCCTTAGGCACAAAAACACACCGCTCTATGATTTTTGTTTCGCCCATAAAATCTCCTTTCTAGCTTGCTTAATCTAATAATCTAACTCCAAAACTAGCCTAATGTTTCCTCAATCCATTTTGTGGTAATGAAAGCAAGAACCCTCGGAGCATCTTTGATGCGCGGAATAAGGCGCTCCTTTATTTTAGGAAGAAGCCCCGGCAGGCGGTCGTTATCATGATGATGCCGCCACAAACTTCTTAGAATCCGCATCACGTCCCACCTTTGAGTGGCGGCCAATATCAATTCGTATGCCTTTAACGGCAGCGGAAATTCTTTGTGGTGCGCCCGTAAAAAATCCGCAGCGTGCCGCGGGAAATCTTTTTCATCGGCGCGCCCCACGAAATTGGACGCATAGGAAGTAACGGTATTGCCGACATCCCAGATATGCGGGGCGATGCCAAGCTGATCCGCATCCAAAAAAATAGCGAAAGATCCGTCATCTTTAAATAGAGCGTTGTTGATATTAAAATCATTGTGAACTAATCCTTGTGAAAGTTTATCGGCTTCCGCAACTCCAGAGCCGTCAATAAATTTTATGGTTTTATCCAAAATTTCTATGTTCTCCCGGACGTATCCACATACCTCTTCGGCATTGCAAGCGTGGTCCTTAAGAAAATCTGAACGAAGAAATTTATCGTAAAAAACCCTTGTTTCTTCGTAAGGTTTTTCAACCGGTATCTTCTCCGGTATTTCTTTCCGTTCACCGGGATTATTTTTTAAAAAATTCATTCCTTCTTTGTGAAAAACTCCTAAAGCCGCGCCTCCGGAAACAAATTCCGCGTCACGGGATGAAAAATGGCCGCCGGAGACATATTCCAAAACAACGAATCTATCCTTCCCGGTCACGGTGACGAATTCTTTTTTTTTATTGAAAAAAGCTTCCGGCAAACGCACTCCCGCTTTCCTCAAGGCCTCGCTCACTCCGTAAACTTTCTCAAGCGCGAGCTTTGCCTTATTAACGGAAGCTTCGTCGGCGGCATCCATCCAAAAAGATTTTTTGACGACGACAAAACCTGCGCCAAGAAGGCCGCATCTGTACACTTTGCTTGACGCGGTTTTTTCGGCAAAGCGCGATATTTCCTCCTGAACGGCTCCCATGCCATAATCCGAAAAAAGCATATTTTTTAAATGCGCTTTTTCTTTTTCGTCAACCGGTTCAAATGCTATGAGTTCCGTTTTGAAATACATAAACCAAGTTAAAATTACTTTTATATAATGCGTTTGTTGACATATTCTACCTCCCAGCGATTTTTGGAGTGGTCAAACGCCAGGCCGGTCAAAGCGCAATTGTCCTGCCTGATGCTATGCTGCAGTCCGAACGGTATTTTAAGCGCGCTTCCCAAAATTATCCTGATTACGTCTCCGTGCGCGACGTATAAAAGCGCAGAGCCGGCGTTCTCTTCAATGTGGCTTTCAATAAGCGGTATGGCCCGCATATGAACATCCTCAAAAGACTCGCCTCCTTCCGGCCTCGCGTCCATACCGCTGTGCCACGCGGCTAAAATATGCGGGTATCTGGCGCCAAACTCGGATTTCGGCATGCCTTCGGCGTCGCCGATAAATCTTTCTTCAAGCTCCCGGAATTCGGCGTAAGAAGCCGTGGGATGGAATTTTTTAACATAAGACGCCGTCTCGCGCGCCCTGGGCAGGGTGCTGGTAAAAATTTTATCAAAAGAAAAACTTTTCAAAAACTCGGCGGCCCCTGCTGCCTGTTTTTTCCCCAATTCCGAAAGACCGGTATCAAATTTACGGCCCTGGTAAATTCCCAGGGAATTGCCGGCGCTCTCGCCGTGTCTCATTAATATTATTCTTGTTTTTTTATTTTCCATTTTTTCTCTTATTCATTAAAAATTCCGCAAGCTCAAAATCAAATTTTCCGTTTATATCCAGGGAATCTTCCCTCCCCATTTTAAATCCTTTGATTACGGTGCCTATTGAGGAGTTTTTATGAAGAATCGTTTCCGGATTCACCACGTTTACGCATGAATTTGTCGCGAAAATTTCGGGCAGCATCTGCTTCGGCATCTTACTTGCTTCTTTCATCCCGGTCAGCTCCTCCCCGAGAAACGGCTTTAGAAAGTCGCCTTCAAATTTCCATGTTTTATATGGATGCACCGGAGTTTCGTAAACGGTGAGCAAAGAATCTATGCCGGGAGAAGCGGAAAACGACTTCACCGCCGCGTCTATGTGTTCCGCCGTGCGGAGGGGGTTGGTGGGTTTTAATTGCACCACGGCATCCGGTACGTAATTTTCATTTTTTTCCAGCCATTCCAAAGCGTGTTTTAAAAGTCCGATGCTTTTGGCTTCGTCGGTAGCGAATTCTCCGGGCCGCATGAACGGCACTTCGGCGCCGTATTTTTTTGCGGCTTCCGCTATTTCTTTATCGTCGGTGGAAACGATAACTCTGTTCACGAGCTTTGCGTTTTTGGCCGCTTCTATCGTCCATGCTATCAGCGGCCGCCCGAGAAGCGGATGAATATTTTTTTTCGGAATGCTTTTAGACCCGCCCCTTGCCTGAATGATCGCCAAAACGATCATAGGCGCTTATAATGCACCCCTTTAATTTTAGAAGCCTCTTCTTTATTAAGAACGCCCCATGTATCAAAGAGAAATACGGGCTTTCTGGCGAGAGCCAGAGATTTTCTTAAATTGAGGGTCTCAAAATGAGGATGGTTGGTGAGCACCAGCACCGCGTCCGCTCCTTTTAATCCGGCTTCCAGATTTTTAACGTAATTTATCTTATGGCGCGATACATCTTCCTTTCTTACCGCCGGGTCAAAGCCGAAAACGGAAACGGCCGGATCTTTTAAAATTTTGTTAAGGATATTTATCGCGGTGCTTCCCCTTATGTCCGAAGTCACGGGCCGTCCTTTGAAAGCAAGTCCCAAAGAGAGCACTTTATATTTTTTCTCCGTTTTTTTATGAGTTTTTAAAAATCCTAAAACGCTGTCTACCACAAAATTTTCCATCGCGACGCTTACTTCCCGCGCGTGCTTGAAAAGCATCGGGGTGTAACCTTTCGTTTTTGCGGATTCAATAAAAATAAACGGGTCTTTCTCCAAGCAATACCCTCCGACACCCGGGCTCGGCGAGGGAACGCGCGAGCGCTCATATCCGTAATTCGCGGCTTCAATCACGCGCTTCGCGTCTATCCCCCATCTCTGTGCGACCAGAGAAACTTCGTTGGCAAATCCGAAAGTCACGTCGCGGTAAGTATTATTTATGAGCTTGACCATCTCGGCCTCTTCAAGTGAGTCCACCAGAACCGTAGAAGAGGTCATAAATCCGAAAATATTTGAAGCAAGCTCCGCACTTTTATGGTTGATCCCCCCGATAACTTGCGGGAGTTTGCGGAGTTCCTCCAATGCCTTTCCTTCAATCGTGCGCTCAGGCGCGAACGCAAGTAAAAATCCTTCGCCCGCTTTAAGGCCGGACACACGCTCAAGCACGGGCACCACAAAAGTGCGCGTAGCCCCGACGGGGACTGTTGACCGCAAAATTACCGTATCTCCGGCTTTCAGCACCTTACCAAGCATCTTCATGGCGTCTTCCAGATATTTTAATTCCGGCTTATTTGATTTATTCAAAGGCGTGCCGACGCAGACAAAATAAACATCGCAATTGTTTTCTCCGTTGAAACTTTTCACTATCTTAAAATTTTTTCCCAGATTGTCGCGAAGCAGGTCCTGGAGCCCCGCCTCAAAAAAATGAGGCTTAAGTTTATTGATTCCGTCCGCGATATCTTTATTTTTATCGGCGCCGCGCACCTTGAAGCCCAGATCAGCCAGAGTAATTCCGAGAGTCAGCCCCACATATCCCAGTCCGATAATGCCTATATGCTTGAATCTCGCGTCCGTCTGATGCCAAAGATCATAAAAAGAAAGCAAATCCAGTATCTTCTTCTCCTTATCCACCAAAATTATTTTATCCAGCCTGTCTTTGTGCCAGTTCTCGTTCCTGACCTTGTCTACGACGAGAGAAATGATCTCCAGATTGGAAGGACGCCCCTCTATCAAAAACGGGGTTTTATTCATCGCGCACGTGACGGAAGCATCCATCGACACTCCCTTGGAAAGCGCCTTTCTCAGGTCCCCTGTCGTCGCAATGCCCAAAAGCCGAGAATTTGAGCCCAAAACCAAAACGATACCCCCGGGGAGCCCAGTATCCTTGGGTTTGTTACGCTCCATGCGGTCCAGCGCGGTTTTTATAGTATCCGCCGGGCGCAGGCAAAGTTTTGGCAAATGACGATTCATCTCGTTAGAAATAATAAGTAATAAGATTAAAACAAAATTAAAGCGTTTTTGTTTCTTTGGAAATCGCGCTTAAAATAGATTAAATTTTATTATAAACCAGAGCGCGGCAAAGCCGTCCTTCCAGTTTATCTTTTTGCCTTCTTCATAAGTGCGCCCTGAGTAGGAAATGCCTACCTCATAAATCCGTAATTTTTGCCGTGCGGCGCGCGCAGTAAGCTCAACCTCTATTCCAAACCGGTTTGACTTCAAATCCGGCAAAATTCTCTTGATTGCTTCGCGGTTGAAAACTTTATAGCCGGTTTCCATATCCGACAAATTTAAATTCGTAAACATGTTGGAAAGAATAGTCAGAAATCTGTTGCCTACATAATGCCAAAAAAATAAAACGCGGTGAGGAGCCGCCCCTATAAAGCGGGAGCCATAAACAACATCCGCCCTGCTTTCCAATAAAGGCTTAAGAAGAAGCAGATATTCATCGGGATCATATTCCAAATCGGCGTCCTGAATCAGAACAAAATCTCCGGTGGACATTTCAAACCCCTTGCGGACAGCCGCGCCTTTTCCAAAATTTTTTGGTTGATAGAAAATTTTATATTTCCCGCTTCTTCCAAGCTCGTTTAATATCTCTCTCGTTCCATCGGTTGAGCAGTCGTCAACAAGAATTATCTCTTTCTCAAGGCTCCCCAAATCAACCGCGAGAACGGCGAAAATAAGTTTCTGGATAGTTTCTTTTTCATTGTAAACAGGTATGGCGACTGACAATTTCATCTTGCCATTATAACCGGTTTAAAACGGGTTAAGCAATATATCGCCTTATTCCAAATGACCAAGAAGTATTTGTTCGTCTTCTTCTATCGGCACCCTGACTTTTTTGCCGATAATTTTTTCGGCCATTTCCGGCGCAAGACCGCCCTTGGCGGGGCGTTTGAAAGTAATCATGTCGCGCTTGAGCACGGAACCGGCCATGATAACACGGGAAGCGACTATGCTTTGTCCAGCCCAATCCCTGCTACTTTCCAAAAAATTGGCGCGGTCTTTTTTTTTCATGGGTTTTAACGCGCGCTCCAAATCGCGAATCTGGCTTACCATCGTCTTAAATTCTTCCGGCAAAAGCGCCCCGGGGTTATCTAAAGACCGCGGATCATTTTTGTCAAAAGTTATATGTTTTTCAACAACGCACGCTCCCAATGCAACCGCAGCGAGCGGGACATGCCAGCCGACCGTGTGGTCGGAAATGCCCACCGGAACTCCCAGCATTTTTTTTAAATGAGACATCCGAGAGATATCCGCTTTTTCATAAAGCGTAGGATAAGAAGTGGTGCAGTGAAGCGCGATTATTTCGGTTGTCCCCGCGGAACGCAAAGTATCAACCGCCTTTAATATCTCTTTGTCCGATTGAAGGCCGAAAGAAATTATCACCGGTTTTTTCCTTTGGCCGACGTTCTTTAAGAATTCAAAATTATGCGCTTCTCCGGAACCAATCTTGAAAAACGGCTGTTTTAAATCTTTATCCAAAAAATCCAGACCGACATCTTCGTGGGCCGTGGCAAAAAAACCCATGCCCGCGGAATTGACGTATTTTTCAAGCTCCTTGAATTTATCAAAAGATATTTCTTTGTATTTTACGCGCGAAAACCAATCGTAGCCCAGTTCGCCCTCCAGCTTTTTCGCGACGCGCTTGCTTATTAAATTTTCTGTCTTCCAGACCTGGAATTTTACTATATCGGCACGGGCTTCTCTGGCGGCGTCCGTCTGCTTTTTGGCGAGCGCGAGTTTCCCGTAATTGGTTACCCCGCCCTCGCAGATAACATAAACAGGGCGGCCTTCGCCGACCTCTCTCCCCGCCAAATTGATTGTTTTGGCCGTTTTCATTTTATTTATACTGATACTTAATGAAACAAAAAAAACGGCTTGGAGTTTCCTAAGCCAGTTTTTTCCTTAAAAGCTTCTCGTCAATTTTTATTGCCTTCAAAATCTTAAGAATTTTTTCGGAGGCTTTCCCGTCTCCCAGGCGCCGGCCGCAACGCGCTAGTTTCCGCCAGAAATGCTTATCGTTCATTGCGTAATCTATTGCCTTCTTAATAGATTTTTTTGAAAAACCGGCGTCAATCACGTTCTCCTCCCTGTCTCTCCCGATCTGCCGCCTGCCGACATTTATGGCAGGAAGTTTGAAATAAGGCGCCTCAACCAAAGCGGAAGAAGAATTCCCTGTTATAAATTTCGCCCCGGACATCAGCCCCAGAAAATCCAGATTCTCAATATTTTTATATACTAAAAATTTTCCTTTGAATTTCTTCTCTCCCTCCCGCACCGCGCGTATCACGGTATCGTGGCCTGGGTCTGAACATGGGTAAAGAACTATCGTTCTCATGGGCAAAGCTCCGAGAACTTCCAAAATGTTTTTCGCCGCGGCATAATTCGCAACTGGCGTTTCAAAAGTGTCCGGATGGAAAAGAAATATCGCGTAATCTTCATTCGGCTCCAAACCGTATTTCTTTTTTGCGTCCGGCAAAACCGTATACATTTTTTTCGCTATCCTGTCTATATATACCGACCCCGCAGGATGTATCCGCCAGCGCTCCTCCCCCAATTTTTCTATTCGCCTGCCGGCTTCTTTCGTTTCCGGAAAATGGATGTGAGCAAGCTTGGTAATCGCATGCCTTTGGGTGTCGTCAATATTTCCGGAAACTTCGCCCCCTTGGGTGTGCGCGACAGATATCCCAAGATTCAAAGCAGCAAAAGCCGCCATCAAATGCTCGCCTCTGTCTCCGTGCACCATCACGATATCCGGCGCCAGCCGCTTCAGGATTGCGGAAAGTTTTTTGAGACACTCTCCCAGATTCTCCGCGCGAATAAGTGGCGAATCTCCCCGCTCCGCCCCAATTTTGATAACTTCCAATTTTGCTTTCGGAAAAAATTTTCTTGCTTCGTCCGCAGTTTTCCCGAATTTGGAAGAAGCGTGCATATCTCCCAACAAGATCTGTAGCTGAAGCCCAGGGTCTTTTTCTATCAACCTCATAAGCGGAATATACGCCCCAAACCCTCCGCGCTTTCCAGAAAATACGCAAATTTTTCTTCTCTCCATAAAAATCAGCTTTTAATTTTCGTAAAGCCGGCCCAAAATAAACTTACCAATTCTCTCCCCGGATTTTCCGTCAGTAAATTTGCACTGCTCCAAAACAAGCTTCTCGCGGTTCAATTTGTCCCGCGAAGGATTTTCCAAATAATTCCCCATCCATTCTATAAGCTCGCTTTTACTGCCGACCAGGCGTATTCCTCCGGTCCGGAGAGCATTCCGGTAATGCGTCATTCTGTAAAACTTCGTGGGAAACTTGGAAGCAAGTTTCGTATTGCCTATCTCAAAATTGATGTTGATGACCGGCTTTCCAAAAACAGCGGCGTCAACGCTCATGCTTGAAGCGTAACAAACGAGCAGCGCCATATGCCCAAGAGTATCTCTTAAATGAGCGATATCATTAAAATCCATATCCCAGTCAACCCCGCGCCGGGACGCAAACCGCATTCCCGGGTAATCAAAAGCCAAGTAAGGCCGTTTTTTCAGCTCTGATTCTTCAAAAAAATCGTTTGGCTGGAAACGCACCAGCAACTTTGATCTGCCGAAGCGTTTTTCTTTACTTATAAGCGCTTCTAAGAGATCGATCATTTCCCAGTCGGAAGAGCTGAAAGCATTGCCCATCGGGGCGTAAACAATTAATTTATCCGCCGGGTCACACCCTATCTTCTTAAAAAATTCTTCACGGCTGCTTCTCTGCCCTGGAAAATACGTATCGTATTGCGAAATTCCGCCGACAAAAATATCTTCAGGTTTCATATCATTAAATTTTATCATCTCGTTTTTAGCGGTATCATTAAAAACAACTGCCTTATCGGGCAAAAGCCGCAATATGCCTTTTGCCGTTATTTTGTCCCATGAATTTATAAACCCTATTGATGCCACTCCGCACCGTTTTGCTTCGCGCAAAAGATGCGTTTCCGGTTCATCAAACAGGTGCGCCAAGAAGACCAAATCAGGTTTATATTTATCAAAATAAAGAGCGTAAATATCTTTCCTTACTAAATAAAAATCCAAAATACGGACAAATTTTCTGACAGATGGGCGGGCGAGCAGCCTGCTTAACGCCGTCATAGCATAATAGGAAAAATAATTTCGGGTATTTTGCAGCTTAATTTCCCGCTGCAAATCCTTTGATTCGGTATTGATCAGCAAAAATTTCAGAGTACGAAAAACGCTATCCAAACCCCTGATTTTTGACGAACCGACGACCTCGTATACTACGCGGGGATCTTTAAATTCTCGCGCATAATATTCTTTTTTTGCTTCGTTTTTTGTAAATAAAACCAGGCGTAAATCTTTTTCTTTCAAAAGCGTAGGCAGAATATCCGTCCGCAAAATGTTCTTGGCCTCCACGCCTTCAAAAATCGTGACAAAAATCGTTTTCATAATAATTTATCTGCCTTAAAAATATTCTCTCGCTAGCGGCAAAAGAGCCTCAGCCGCTTTCAGATCCTCCGGTGTATCCAGATCAAAGGCGCTTAATTCGTTAATAACCAAAGGCAGACATTTATCGCCAATGGGAATCTCTTTGTTATAAATCACTTCCGGCGTGAAAACCCAGAGATTGCCGATGGCGTATCTTTTCGGTTTTTGCTGCCGTGTATTATATTTTGCGCGTTCTTCAGGATTTGTAAATCTTAAAAAACCCTCTTCATTGATCAGCCGCAGATTGATAGGATGAAAATTATTCGGCACTTCAATGACGCTCGTGACGGAATCAGCATCAGGATTCTTCTGGATAAGCTCAAGCGCGCCGTCTATTTCAGATGTTTTCATGAAAGGAGAAGTGGCTTGCGCCAAAAGAACGAGGTCTGGCTGGTAAGATTCGTTTTCCTTAAGCCATTTTAAAGAATGCTTGAGTACGGGCATTGTGGCCGCTATATCTGTGGCCAGTTCCTTTGGACGCAAATACGGCGCTTCCGCTCCGTATTTCCGAGCAACATCCGCGATTTCTTTATCCTCCGTATCAACGATTACGCGCGTGACGTATTTGCTTTTTTTTATCGCCTCCAAAACGTAACAAAGGAGAGGCTTGCCGCCCAAATCGGTTATATTTTTTTTGGGGATTGATTTGGAGCCACCGCGCGCAGGAATGATAGCCAATATTTCCATACGTTTCAATATAACAGATTTTTGTTCTCTTGGGTTTCCCGCGGATACCGGCTATTTCGGTTTGTTTTTTTCCGCATCACATACACAATAAAGCGCCCGAAAAGCTCGTTCTCGGGATACATACCGTCAAAATTTTTTAAAAAACCGTATGTGAATTCGCCGAACCAGAATTTCCTTTCCAAAAGATCAAAAGTAATCTTTCAAAAACGCTTTCCAAAACACATCTTTTGTAAAGATAGTAATATGCCCCAAATCCCAGCCGGAATATCTCCGTGGCCATCTCGGCAAATTCCCGTGCTTTAAAAAAACGAACTTGCTTAACAAACTAAAAGGATTCGGCATGGAAATTATAAAGACACCCCCGGGTTTTAATACGCGATACGCTTCTCTCAAAGCGTGATAAGGGTTTTCCAGATGCTCAAAAACTTCCCACGCAATGATGGCATCAAAATAATTATCCGGTTTTGGCATCGCGCCCTTGTTTAAATCCATACAAAAAAAACGGTCTGCGCTTAATCTGTTTTGTAGCGCATCGCGATATAAAATATCCGTGCCGTATAAATCCGCATAGTTCTTTTCCTTCAAGAGAGCGAGAAATTCGCCTGGACCGCAACCCATATCAAGGATTTTGCTTTTCTGATTGCTAATGTATTTTCCCAACAGACCATTCACTTGCTCCGGGCAAAAATCAGTTATCAAAAGTTCTCCTTCTTTTTTTGCTTTCAGTTTTGCGACCAAATTCATATAATGAATATAAACCTAAAAAATCAAATACTCAACTCCTTTGCTAAAATGTTTGCCAGGCGCTCCGTGGATCTCCCATCCATAAAACGCACTTGGTTTTTTAAAATGCGTTCGCGAATATCGCGGTCTTTTTCCGGGTTCTCCAGATAAGCGTTAACTAAGCCGACGAGATCCGCGGGGCTTTCCGCAAACCGCAACCCGCAGTATTCATTAAATTTAGCATAATATTCATAGTCATAATATTTGGTGATACTTTCCCAATAAGGATGTTTTGGGGACTCAAAATGGATAATAACAGCCGGTTTCCCGAAAACCGCGGCGTCTATCGTAATAGTGGATTGCCCCGTAACCACGGCGTTTGAATGGCAAAGTGAGGAGATCAAGCTTTTATCATCGGACGCCCCTATCTCATTCAATTTTTTACCGCCTTTCCAGGAACTCGTACCTGCGTCGTCAAACGCCACTTTGGCTTTTTTGGATTCAAATCCGCCGAAAGAAACGCCGTCCGTCGGCGGGATCCTCACCAAAATATTTGTGTCTAGCTCCGAAAGAGCGTCTAAAACATACTGGTCCGTCGTATTATTTTTAATATACCTGTCGCCTATCGGCGCGAATAATATTAGTTTTTTATTTATATCAAATCCGAATTTTTTAAAAAATGATTCCCTAGATTCGGCGTGCCCCAACAGATATTTATCGTAATGCGGAATCCCGATCACTTTGATCCTGCCTGGATCTATGCGGCTATAATAAACTGCTTCTTTTTTCACAACCTCATTATGCGTTATTAAAATATCCGGACAAAAACGTATAACGCCTTTTGATGTTAAATTATCCCAGGACCTCACCATTCCAGCGGTTTTGATCTTTTCTTTTTTCGCGAACTGCAAAATGCGAATGTCAATTTCGTTTTGTATATCCGTGGAAAAAATAATGTCCGGCTTGTATTTCATAAACAGATCACGTATGGATTTGCGGTCTCCGAAAACATAATCAAAAAACCGGAGCACGAAAAGAGCCATTTTGCTTCTTCCAAAAAGAAAAGCTGGCAGCATCGCGGCCGCAAATGAAAATCTTTTTTTATCCTCGTAAAGCTTGGTTCTTTTTTTAATGTAAAGATCGCTAGTCGGAGTGATAGCCAAAGCTATTTGCCGGAAAAAGAAATCCCGCTTGGAAAGCACCATATCCACGCCTTCCACAGATATATTTTTCCCGGAAAATTCTTTCAAAAAATATTCTTTTTTAATTTGAGGAGCCAAAATGACCACTTTCATATCCCGCCCCGCCAAAATATCCAAAAGCCCCGTGCGCAAAATATTGCGGGAGATTAGCGGGTGAAAGCTTGTTATAAATATCGTTTTCATGTCATTTTTTCCCTCTTAAACCGTATATAAATATGTAACTAAATACGGAGCCCAAATGTTATCTTTAAAAGAACCTGGATTTCCGTTGCAAGACACTAAATTTCGCTCTTTCGCAAAAACCATCCTTTGGCGCGTAGTAGGCGCAATCCTTACTTTTATAGTAACGTTTACAATAACCCGCAGTTCGCCTGTCTCAATCATGGTCACGCTATGTCGAGAAATAACCTCAACAACGCTATATTATTTTTATGAACGCCTTTGGAATAAAATTTCTTGGGGAAAATATAAAAATCCTGGCTAATCTGCCAGGCTTTTTTTGCCAAATCGGCAACCGAAAAAACTTCGCGCCATTCGCCGCTTATCCGGGTTTTTATTTTTTGGAAATTATATAATCTTCCAAAACGAGATAATCTATATTTGTCCGCAAAAAAGTATCTAATGCGTCTGTCGGCGTCTCAACAATCGGTTCTCCGCCCAAATTAAACGAAGTATTCAATATAAGCGGCACGCCTGTGAGTTTTTTGAATTCATTGATCAAGTCATAATATTTCCCGTTTGCTTCTTTTGTCACTGATTGAATACGACAAGTTCCGTCGACATGGGTAACCGAAGGTATCAATTTCTGCTTGTCGCGCACCACCTGAGCAGCCAAGAGCATAAAAGGACTTTCCTGGTCCAATTCAAACCATTCTCTCATGTTTTCCAAAAGCACTGCGGCCGCAAAAGGCCTCCATGATTCGCGATGCTTCACCCTGCTGTTTAAAATATCGCGCATATCAGGATGGCGCGCATCCGCAAGAATCGATCGATTTCCCAAAGCCCGTGGTCCGTACTCGCACCCACCGTAAAACCAGCCGATGATTTTGCCATCCGAGAGAAACTTTGCAGTTTCTTTCGCAATATCGGACGCTTTGCGCACATGAATCACGCCTTGGAATTTATCAATCGCTTCTCTTATCTCTTTTTCAAAATAAGTTCGTCCGAGCGATGCGCTTTTCATTTCATAAAACCGCGGCAGATTTAAATATTGATGCGCCCCCCAAAACGCGGCTCCGAGAGGAATTCCTGCATCCGAGGCCGCCGGCTGCACAAACAATCCTTTGTATCCGGCGTCATCCATCAGTCTTTTATTCGCATCTATGTTCAAACCAACTCCGCCCGCAAAAGCCAAATTGGTTAAACCGGTAACATTCATTAATTTCTTGCCCCACCCAATCACAACTTCTTCTAAAACCTTTTGCGCGGTGTACGCGACATCCGCATAATATTCCTGCGGCAACGGTTCGTCCCGTTTTCTTCGCGAAAGACTGAACTCAATTTCCTTGAAAATGCCGCTCTTCGATATAACAACCTGATTTCCCTTGCGATCGGCAAGCCTAAATAATTTGTATGCCGCTTCTATAAGTAATTCTCTTGCGTTTCGACTAATTTTCCCGCGGAGAGAAAGCTTGTCCCACCCTCCCCGTTCCATGTTTGCGCCGCCATAAATGATCCGCGGATTGCATACAATGTGGTCGCCTACCGTCCGAAACCATTCGCCAAATGCGATCTTATTCTTGCCATAAGGAGCCAAACCCATGAGTTTCCCCTCATTGTATACTCCGAAATTCAGATAATGATCGGAAATGAGCGAATATAAAGCTCCGATACCAATCGTTTCCCGAGAATGCCTAAATCTCTCGATATGCGTCGTTTTCTGAATACAATAAATTTTATTTCCCTTGCCGCGATATAATGTTTCGGTCTCAAAACCGTTGATACCATAATGGTTCTTGACTTTCTGCCCCCCCCCGTCTACGACGAGTATGGCGGCTTCTTCAAACGGCGAAACAAAGAACGCCGAGGCCGCATGAGCATCATGATGGCCGACGTAAACTATTTCCGCGTTCGGAAACATGGTGCCATATTCTTTTTTGAATGCTTCGAATCCAGGTCCTTCCTTTCCGACAACAAGATCTATTTCTTCAGGACGCAGTCCGAGAGTCTGAAGACAATATCTTACCGACAAATTCGCGAATACATTCCTTGAATGCTTTACACGGTTCAGCCGTTCCTCGGAAATGGCAACAATGCCATTGCGCGATATGATTGCCGCGCCCGGATCGTGACCGTAGGTAGCTACGCCTAAAATATTTTTGGAAAGCATCTTCATGTGCGTATTAGTTTTGACGCCATTTAACGGTTGGGTGGATGATGGTGTGGTCAATATGCTCTTTCGCGTTTCTCGCGTGGGTGATCATTTTTGAAATAACGTCGTGAGTAAGCAAATGCGGTTTTAAGCCGAGGGACATAAGCGACGTGTTTTTCGGATTATAATAATGCTCTTCTTTTTCTATCCGGGGATTCGGGTGGGTACTCACGGAAACTTTAAGTCCGAGCGACTCTCCGGACTCCTTCACTTTTTTTGCAAGGTCCGCTAACGAAAAAACCTCCGTAAACTGGTTAAACACCCTGAATTCTCCAGATTTTGGCGGATTTTTGGCGGCCAAATCCACACAGGCCAGAGTATCGCAGATATTCAAAAATCCGCGCGTTTGCCCGCCTTTCCCGTAAACAGTGAGCGGTATGCCGGCGACAGCCTGGGTTACGAAACGGTTGAGAGCCGTTCCGAAAACTTCGTCGTAATGGAAACTCGTCAAAAATTCAGGATGCATTTCTGTTTCGTTCGTTTCAATCCCGTAAACAATTCCTTGGTTGAGGTCCGTTGAGCGGAGTCCCCATACACGGCAGGCAAATTCTATATTATGGCTGTCATGCACTTTGCTCAAATGATAAAAAGATCCAGCTTGCTTCGGAAAAAGCATTCTGTCTTTACGCCCTTTGTGTTCAAGCTCAATCCATCCCTCTTCAATATCAATATTCGGCGTACCGTATTCCCCCATCGTTCCAAGTTTTATTAAATGAGCCTCCGGCGTGTACGCCTTCATCGCGAAAAGTACGTTCAAAGTCCCGGCAACATTGTTTATCTGTGTGGAAACAGCCTGATGCCTTCCCTGCATTGAATACGGCGCGGACGGCTGCTCTGCGTAATGCACGATAGCTTCCGGGCGGAATTTTTCAAAAACCCCGTAAATAAAACGGTAATTCTCGGCAATATCGCCGACAAAAAGCTGGATTTGATTTTCTCCGAACGCGTTCCACGCCCTTACGCGCTTTTGAAACGCCGGAATATGAAAAAGCGGGGCCACTCCTATCTCAGCCTCCCAAAACCGCTTTGATAAATTGTCGGCGACCGCTACTTCGTGGCCTCGCTTCGCGAAATGCATCGCCGTCGGCCATCCAAGATACCCATCGCCTCCTAGAACTAAAATCCGCATATTTGTTTAAGCTAAATGTAATCCGCATTCCTGGCCTTGGTTGGCGGTCCCAGTAAACCTGCCCGCACGCTCAAATTGACCTTGCCGGCCTCCTCCGGAGCGCACCTTCCCTTCCGTGGTGCATGGTTTGCATCCCAAAGACGCAAAGCCCTGGTCGTAAAGCGGATGATAACTTAATTTCTTTTCTTTAATAAATTGCCAAACATCGTCTTTCGTCCAAAAAGCTATCGGATTTATTTTGGCAATCCGGCCGGATTCTATAAGTTTTATATTTTTTCTATGTTCTGTCTCATCCCTCCGGAGCCCAGTAATCCAGGCGTTGTAGCTTGCCATGTGCGATTCTATCGCAGGTATTTTCATCTCACAGCATTTATATTGATCGTTTTTAATGAAAGAGTCACCATAGGCATCGTCTATCTTTTTTTTCGCTTCCTCCGAGGCTCTCGCCCAGAAAAAATTCATACCGGCTTCCTGAACCAGCTTGTCAGCGTAGACCAAGGTTTCCGGAAACTCATAACCGGTATCTATGCCTATGAATTGAATATCCAGCTTGACTTCTTTTGCCAGCTCCACGATAACGCGGGAGTCCTTGCCGAAAGAACATGCCGCGAAGATCTTGGGGTACTTCTCAACCGCGTATTTTATAATCAGTTTTGATACTTCCGCTTTTTCTTCTAATGTCATATTTAAATTAAACTAAAAAGCGAAACCAGAGGTTTCGCCGGACTTACCATATGACCACTCGCCTTTTTTTTCCGCATTTCTTGCAGGTAAATTCCCATAAAGACCATCTTACTATCTGTCCGTCAAAATCGTCATGCCGGCCCCCTTTAGGGCATCTTTCGGATAAAACCAAAATTACGGCTATGATTACCAGTAAAATTATCCAAAATAGCTCGGCCATGCGGTTAGTCCTTTCTGCAAACAGAATACCAAACAAGTCCCGTTGCTTCAAGCAGTCGCTTCTCTTGAGAGGCTACAACTTTCCTAGCTCTTTGGCAACAAGGTCGCTAATGTAAATTTGGGTTCGCTCTGTGGCTTCAGCAGTGGCCCCCCCAAGATGAGGAACGATGATCAAATTATCATGTCTCCTGGCGTAGTCAACCAAAGAATTCTTTTTTAAATGGGACCCGTCAGGTTTTTCCCCGGCGAGTGTATCGAGCGCGGCTCCGGCAATTTTTTTATTTTCCAAAGCCCAAATTAGGGCTTTTTCATCTGTGATTTCTCCTCTTGCGGTATTTAGAAAAACCGCGCTGGTCTTCATTTTTGCAAAGTGGGGCTTCTTGATCATGCCAGAAGTGAAATCGTTATAGACTGAATGCAAAGAAATTATATCCGAGTTTTCCAAAATAAAATCAAGGCTGACCTTTCTTACGCCGCATTTCTTCATGACTCCTGAGCCGACAAACGGATCGCTAGCAAGAACTTCCATCCCAAAAGCGCGCGAGTATTTTGCGACCAACCTTCCAAGCCTCCCGAATCCAATAAGACCGATGGTTTTTCCGTAGAGTTCATTTCCTCCATATTTCTTTCTTTCCCACTGTTCTTTTTTTATTGAATCGAAAGCCCACGGGATTTTTCTTAAGAGCGCGAAAATCAAAGCCATTGTTTCTTCCGCCGTTGAAGGCGTTTTTCTTAAAACCGACGAATCCGCTTTAATATTGACCACCTTGATTCCGCGCCTTTTGCATTCGTTGAGGTCAATGTAACGGAGCTGGGTCGTTCGCGAGCCGATTAGTTTAAGCCGTGGCGCGCGCGTCAAAACGTCTTTGGAAAGCTTTATCTCAAGCCCCGTGAGAAGCGCGTCCGCATTTTTAAGGTTTTTGAAAAAATGCCCGCGCGATTTAAAATCATGGACTTTTCCGCGCCTCGCCAAAATCTTTTTGGCGCCTTGGCTGAATTCTTTTTCCGCAATTAAAATATTTGTCATGTTAGTTTTTTGACTAAGACTTTTGCTGTCTCCAGATCGTCCGGGTCGTTAATATCAAAAGCACTTAAATTATCTATCAGCATCCCGACCCGCTTTCCGACTTCCAATTTGTTTTCCCTTAAAAAAGCGTCTCTTTTGAACCAATAAATACTGCCAAAAGCGAAGCGCTTCGGGTCCATCTGCCTGGCGGGGTGCTTATAATGCATCTCTTCGTTATCAAATTCCAGAAAACCTTCCGGGGTGAGTTTGCGGATATGATACGGATGGAAAACTCTCGGAACTTCAACCATCGTTATCCCCGAATCTGCTTTTTTCTCAAGTATCATTTCAAATAATTTATTTATCTGATCGGTTCTCACAAAAGGAGATGTCGGCTGGATAAAAAGAACGTATTCCGGTTTGTAATTTTCTTTTCCTTCCAGCCAGCGGAGCGCGTGCGAAATCACCGAAATTCCTGAAGCCAGGTCCCCGCTAAATTCTTTGGGCCTCATAAACGGAGTTTCCGCTCCATATTCCCGCGCGACTCTGGCGATTTCTTCATCATCCGTAGAAACAACTATTCTCCCGACATATTTGCTTTTTTTGACTGCGCCCAAAGAATAGGAAATAAGCGGGCGCCCGTTCAGGTTCGTGATATTTTTTTTGGGTATTGATTTTGATCCGCCCCTTGCAGGCAATATTGCTAAATTTTTCATAATAAATTACTCGGATGCCGCGCCCGAGTCGCGTAAATATAACCTCGCTCGCGGTTACTGTGCCTCAAATCAACGGTAAATCCGGCTTCGCGCAAATATTGAGCCAGCTTTTCCGGCAAACGGCGGTCTCGGCTGACATCAAACAAATGAGGAGAATGATACTCCATGGAGATAATGCCTATCTTATCCAATATGCTTTTGGGAGCCGCGAACAAAATATCATACTCCCCGCCCTCGCAATCCAATTTAAGAAAATCGCAGAAATCAATATGAAAATCCGCAAAAATTTTTTCCAGGCTCCTGCATTTTACGCCTACCGCTTTGGAAGTCTTTTTGGTTAAGCTGTGCCCGCTGCTGTTTAAGGGGTTCACAAAAAGCTCTCTCGGCGAATTGTCTTTGGAAATAGCCGTATCGCTGGCCATCACATTGGAAAAAGAATTGAGCGCGATATTTTTTTTAAGAAAAGAAAAATTCGGCGGAAACGGCTCAAAAGCGTAAACCCTGCTTTTTGGCGTAGCGGAGGCGGCGTAAAGAGAGAATGCCCCGATGTGCGCGCCGATATCTATCACCGTGGCTCCCGCGGGAATCGCGGATCTTTCCGGAAAATACGCCATATCAGCGAAATTTTCCGTGATAACATAAAGGTCAATAAGTTTGGCCGGTAAGCTGTGCGCTCTTACCAAAAATTTTATTCCTCGAAACATAATCTCTTTTTCCTCCGCGAAGCTTGCCCAAAACCGCGCCCAATAGCGAAAAGGCCATTCCTTTTTTGTGGCCCAAAGAACCTTTGAAGTATATATAAAAGAATAAAATAATCTGTAAAATACGCTCATTTTTTCCTTCCTATGTAATAAAACCCGCCCGCTATGGATTCTCCGGTCTTATACCTGATAAGCCATAAGTCTAAGAATTTTACGGGAAAAGTCAAAACCACCGCCAGAATCCATATGACATCTTTCAACTGCTTTATGTTAAAAGAAAACAGCACCGCGATCCACTCCTGAAAAACCGCGAGTAGCGCGGAAGTCGGGCCGACGGAAGGCTTTATTTCCAGCTCCTCAAAATCCTTAAGCAATTCCCTCAAGCCGTCTTTGCTCCAGCGGTAATAATCCTGCGGGGAAGGATGATACGGAAAAACAAAATTAGTGGAAAGAAATAATTGCCCGCCTTTTTTTAATACCCGCTTCATCTCCGAAACGGCTTTCCCCGGGTCGTCAAAGTGTTCTATCGTCCAGGTTGAAATCACTCCGTCCACCGCGCCATCGGCAAAAGGCAGGTCAAACGCGCTTGCTACGATATCAACTTCTTTCCATGGGGATATATCCAGGCTTACGACGCGTTCGTGCAATTTTTTGCTTCCTGACCCGACGTCAACTATCAAAGCCTCCGGCGGAAGCAGGGAAAACATTGTTTTGGGAGATTTCCCCAAAAAAAGAGCAGGGTTGATGACAAAAAATAAAAAATCATAAAACGCCGGAAAATTTTTGAAAAAATTCTTGAGCCGGTTAACGATGCCTCTGTCCAAATCCTCCTGAAAATTCCTGTACTCGGCTTCGATAATAAACAAAGGCTTTCCGTCGATCGCTCCGTAGGGCTCTCTTTTGAATTTTATTCGCTTATCTATCATATTTTCCTTGCCATGCCCGTAATCTCATAATCGCTAAACCATAAAACGATCTTAAGCTGTCTTTCAAAACTTTCACTTTTGACCTGCGGTCGTCCTCCCAAGCAACCGGAAGTTCTTTTAATTTATAACCCAGCCGTTCGCCGGCCAAAACTATTTCCGCCGCGGCCAAATAACGCTCATCATAAACATGATTGAAAATATCTCGCGCCGTCCAGCGCCGGAACATTTTAAAGCCGCACATTACATCCCGGAAATATTTGCCGAACAGGCAACCAAAAATAAAATGGAATATGTGTCCGAATAAAGCCCGCAAAAAGGGCTGCGGCATCACAAACGTTGAATCTTGGTGGCCGCGCGAACCTATCGCGTAATCGCATTCTGGATGCGCTTCCAAATATTCCAGAAATTTAGTGATATGTTTGGGGCTCACGGGCAAGTCTGCGTCCGTCTCTAAAATAAAATCTCCGGAAGCGGCGAGCACCCCCGTCTTCATCCCAAAACCCCTGCCTCTATTTTGCGAGTTATGAATAAACTTTACTTGCGATTTTTTTGAAGAAAGTTTTTCAAGATATTTTAGAGTGCCATCGGTACTGCCGTCGTCTACCAAAATTATTTCATAATTCGGCAAATTTTCATCCAGCCAATTCAAATAAGGCTCCAATTTTGGCGGGAACCTCTCCGCTTCATTATAAACAGGGATGACAATGGATAGCTTCATTTGAGAACTTTGTATATCCGCATCTAATTATCATAAATCCTTTCTGGCTTCCAAGACAAGATTACAAAATTCTTTGCCAAATTGGCATTATATTTAGCAACATCATCGATGCTGCCTCCGCCTTTTTAGAAAATCCCTGAAAGAATCTAAATTAATTAAAGCCGCTAATAACAAAAATGGCAGAGCTAGCAATCTATACCTTGAAGTGCTTGCCGCAAGAGACCCCGGACCCGTTAGAATAGCAAAATAAAAAACGAAACTAAGCATCAGTAAATAATTAAAATTAAAATATAGTTTCAAATTAAAAAGAGGGATAATGGCCAACAATGTAATAAAAATCCACCACAATGTCTCCATCAAAACCAAAATATAAAAGGGGTTGGATTTCAAAAAATGCGATATTTCTATGTAAGACCCTTCGAAAGCCAAATTTTTAAAACCAACCACCGACAGAAGATCGCGCCCAAAGAAAGGATTCAAATTATTTAAAATCCACCTTACGCCGCTGCCGAAAAAGAAATGGTAAGTGCTTAAAAAATGAAATTTTAAGTAATCAAATAAATTTTGAGATATGTACTTAAAAACACCGCTTTTAATGCGCTGAGCGTTTTTCAAATCCATCATCTCTTCAAAATTTAAGTTAATTTCCGTGGATAACTTCTTCATATCATCAGGCTTGGATTCTAAAAATCCTGCTATATTAACAGTAAATAAGTTAAAAGCAGTGATAGAAGATATATCAAATACTCCAGATATGCTTTTATTTCTTATAGCCCAAGGAGCAACCATTAAACTGAAAAAAAATATAAATAAAAAGATTCTTTGGCATATATTCCTAAAATTAAAATAGTTTCTTTGTTGTATTATTACAAACAAAGATATTAAAAACGGCAAAAATACTCCGATTGGTTTTGTGAGAACTGCGCAACCAACCAAAAAACCTGCTACACAATAAGTAAAATAAGCATATTGAAATTTATAAAAAAATAAAAAATAGGTAGCGGAGATTATCAGAAAAACAAATAAAATCTCATTAGTAAAATGGAAAGAAGCAAAAATCGTTGACGGATCTAGAATATATGCAACCGACGCAAAAAATCCCGCCCATATAGATAACATTTTATTACCAATTTCAAATATTAAAACGGAGGTCAAAATCACCAATAAAATCTGGCTGAAAACCGCCCATAAATAATCTTTGAAAATTAGTTTATGTACTGCCAAAAATATCGGGTAGCCGGGGGTTCTAAAAGTATCGGGGTACAAATTTTGTTTGCTTGAAAATGTTTTGAAATTAATCAAATTTTCAGACAACGCAAAATACTCTCGGCTATCTGTAAACTGCAGCATGGCCGGATATCCCAACGAAGAAGTAGTTTGCGCGCTAGTTGTATTGACGGATATGATTGATAAAAAAAAGTAAAGAGATGGAATATAAACAAATAAAATAATTATTAAAAATGCCGAAATGAAAGTCGTTTTTTTGGCTGTCAAATAAATGTTCTGCAACATGTATGAAATATTATTTCTTTACGACAGCGCATAATGAAATTCCTATCGGAAAATTATATTTTTTTAAATATTCTTTTTCGATCTTTAAAATGCCGGTGAAAAGAGAGCCTATCAACCCGTTGTTAGATTTATATTCGTCGCACGCCACACGATCACTTTTTTTTGTGAAAAGATTGGAAAAAATTCTTATTAATGCCGCTGGCAAAAATAGAGAAAAATTAAAATAGGACAATTTCAAAATTTGAAAATGTTCATTTTGCAAAAGAACCTCAAGAGAATGCCTCGTATAACGCCTAAAATGCCCCCAATAAACGTCTTGATAGCTCCAAAGCATAGGAATTGCCGGAACCGTAATTATCACTACGCCGCCGGGCTTCATGACCCTTCGAATTTCCTTGATGGTTTTACCATCGTCCTGGATATGCTCCAAAATCTCTGACGCAACCGCGAAATCAAAGTAATTACTCGGGAAAGGCAACCTTGCAGCGTCAGCTACGCGCGCTCTTATTAACCCTCGAGTGTAGCAATAATTTATTGCGTCTTCGCTTAAATCAACCGATGTAACTTGATATCCCAAATCTTGCAAATCCTTAGACAAATTTCCCGCTCCGCAACCAATATCTAATACTGCTTGACTTCGGTCGCCGCTCCCACCACCGCCAGAAAATGTTTCCAAAAACATTTTTATAAGATTGTTCTTGGCTCGATACCACCAATGATCTGAACCAAGCTTGTCTAAAACACCATATAGAGATTTGTTTGTTTTCATCATCATATGTTGATGGATAATTTCATCTGGAAACCTTATATATGCGTATGTGGTCATTATAAACCTTTTGGAGACCATTAATCAACTTTTCAGGATCGCGGCCCCAAGTACCAGCCGTTTTCGGATCAAAATAAAGATAATCAAGCTGATAGGGTGTCTCCGATAATTGAAAATCCTTAAACCGCCCAGAATAAGCATCTAGTTTTACTTTATACTCTTCTTCCGATATTTGTCCGCTACGAGCCCGGAAATAAGTGTCAAAAGATTTATCCCTGTAAAAATCATGGAAAAAATATAAATTGCCTTCCAATACCACGGATTTTAGTTCCTCCGGAGGCACGCCGAAAACTTTCGCCATTATCATAAGACGGTCCCAGATCTCCTCCGTCGGGGCAAGGCTGTTCCCACCGCCGGGAAGAAAAATTTTATTGTGTGTATAAAGCGAAAGCTCTATGTTCGTCTTGGGAGATAAAACCCCCACTACAGAATCCTTGGGGGTGTTTTCGTTGAGCCACTCATAGCCTGCAAACTCCGCTTTCGGCAATGAAAAATCTTTCGCGCTCGCCTTGCTGAAATTATATTGCAGATAAAGCTCCTGGCCGAATAAAAGCAAAATAAACCCGGCTACGCAGAGAACCGCCCAACGCATGGATACGAACCGTAAAATTTTCCCATAAAACCAAAAGGCAATATACATCACGGCAAGTCCGATCGGCAAAAATTCAACCCTGTACCAATGGTCCGGATGCGGATTAAATCCCAAAATCACCTGTACATTTACCACCGCGAAATAAGCCAGTAAAAGTGCGGCGAGGTAAACCGCCGTAATTTTACCGGCGCGGCGGAAAAGCGCCCATAAAAAAGCTATCAGCATCAGATTCCTCAAATAGCTTTTCCAGGCCGAGGCCCAGCGGAATCTATGCGAAATTTCGGCGCCTATTCTTAAAAATATATCGTGATACTGGAGCAAAGAATTAAGCTGGAAAAAATTTATCCAATAAAATACGGAAATAACCAAACCGATGCCCGCGATCTTGGCGGTTATTTTCATCTCATCATAATCACGCATAACCATAAAGCACGCGAACATTATGCCCAGCCCCGTAAAAAAATACACCCAATCATAAAGATAGGTATAAAATAAAATGCCGAAATTAATGCCAGCCAGATAAATACTCGTCTTCTCGCGCCGCTTTAAAGCGCATAAAGTAAAATAAAAAGCCAGTGCGTAAAAAAGAAAAGTAAGCTTAGGATATTCAAAGCGCTCAAAATAAAGAGCTTCCGGCGGAGCGAGTATCGGGATAAAATTCACCAAAAATTCTTTAATCGCGCTCAAAGAAAGTGGCGGAATATATAAAAATAATTTCGGGGAAAAAATAAAAACCGAAGCGAAAAGGGTTGAGAAAACGCGCTCTCCGGTAATTTCCCGCGCCAGAAAATATAACGCTATAAAAATCAAAGGCGGAAATAAAAAATCGGCCGCTATAAAACCGTTCTTGAGGGACCCGAGAATCCGCCCCAGCCACCCCAGAATCAGCGGATTGAGCATGGGAAGAAGCGCCGGTCCTCCCCGGTATTCGGCGAGATACATGTCTCCGACGCGAAATTCGCCCCAATAAACGGCGTTAGCCCGCGGACCGTAGAACATGGCCACATCCGAATAAGAGCTCACTGTAAGGGGTAAATAAGCCGACCCCGGGTCATCCAAAAATACCGGCATCAGAAAATGATGGCTCCCGTATATCAAAGACACGCCCAAAGCCAAAACCAAAAGCACCCAATTTATTTTCGGCATATAAGTCTAAATGTATCCGATTCTCTTTTTTAATAAAATTTCAGCAAGAACAAAATCGTTTTCGGTATCAATATCAATTGCATCCGACTTCGGAATTTGATGATACAAAATTTTTTCTCCCGCCATAGATTTTTTATTCACCAAAGTGTCCCAGCGGAGTGCGATAACATCAACATGAGAAAACGCCGCCGGAAAACTTTGCCGCGGCATATTATGCGCATCTTTGAGACCAGTGAATTCTTCGGAAAGGAATGGTTTTAAATATTTCCCTTCGGTCCGCCACAATTTATAAGGATGCTTTGAAGCCGGAGTGATTGTGCGCGAAGAATCCGCTTCGGAATTATTGATTAAAAGCTCAACGCAAGCGTCTATGCTTTCCGGCCTGCAAAGCGGGGTCGTGGGAGGCAGGCGCAAAATAATGTCCGCTCGGAAACCGGCGTTATCCCGCATCCATGCCGCCGCGTGGTACAAATAGTCAAAATCGGGAACCGAATCCGCCGACAATTCTGCCGGCCTCAAAAACGGGACCTCTGCTCCGTACTTTTTACCGATATCGGCGTATTCCTGCGAATCCGTGGAAAGTATCAGTCTGGTGACATATTTGGAATTTTTTGCCGCTTCAATTATCCAAGCCATTAGGGGCTTCCCGAAAAGCGGTTTTATGTTTTTATGCGGTATGCTTCTGGAACCGGACCTGGCGCCGACAACACCGAGAACTTTTGGTTTTGAAATCATTGTTAAATATAAAACCCCGAGAATCAACTCGGGGTTACGCGCTGCCTTTTAAATAAAAATTCGTATGTGTTCTTATCCGTTAATATAAATGCCACAAAAAATAATGCGAATGCAGAAATCTTTCCTACCGTCATACTTTCATGATAAATCAATGTGCCGAAAATCATTGCGGAAACAAGCCGAGCGCCTTGCATAATGATTTTTTTAAGTGCGATAGTGCCTCCGCCTTTATAACTCATTATTTTAAAAAAAATCATCCCAAAAATCACAAGACCTACCGCGAAAGATCCGATAAACCAGCTCGGTGAAAAATACCTGATTGTACCCCACGGTTCCGTAAACCAAATTACCAAACTCCAGCAAACAATAGTTGAAATACCAACCCAAAAATTATTAAGGAGGGGGTTCATAGAACAATTTGCTTGAGAAATCGCTTCACAAACAGCCAGCATCAATGCGATCGCCACCCCAAACAACGCCCAAACAGGCAATGACAACAACAATTGCAAACTAGGAAAATTCAAAGCAAACCATCCTGCCAGTAAAAAAATCACGATGCCGCACCATTGCCTAATATTCAATGGGTGCGCGAAAAAAATCCAATCAATAAAAGCTCCCGGAATAATCGAGAGGGTAATTAAAAAAGTGATTACCCCAATATCGGCTCCCTCATAAGCATATGCCCAAACACTTAACGCCGAATTAAATGACGCAAGAATCCCGAATAAAAGGCTCCAAAAAACTTGCGTATAAGACGGCACAAACTGCGCAGAACGGCTTACAACCCCCAAAAAACCTCCAAATGCCTGAACAGCGCCTGTTGCTAAAACAACAAACGAACCCCCTTCGCCCGCAATAAATTTTTTAAGTATATGCTCGGCTGTTTTTGCTCCGCCCTCAGCTACAGCCCAAAGCATCCATTTCTCACACACAGGCCACCTATTTCAAATCTGCATAAAAAGTATCACAAAAAATATTTTTTGGCAAGCTGTTAAGCCTGTAAAGCAACGGCCTCACTTCCAATTTATCTCAAAAGGCTTTGCGAATTCGCTATTTAAACGGCTATTTAAGCACTTCACCATGGACTTTAAATCAGGCAAAGGCGCGTTTTTCATCCTTGGGTCGGAAAGCATGCTCCGCAACATAACCGCTGCCGTGGTTTCCGTAGGATGAAATCCGTCGAACATATATTGATCATTTATGCCGAAGGAAGACGGGTCGGAAAAATCAAAAAATGGAAATCCGGCTTCTTTAAAAACAGCTGGAACTTCTTTCCTGAACTTATTAAATAATTTATTTTGGTGCGGAGAAGAAATCAGCTCACCAAACGCTTCGCTAGAATAAGGAGGCGCGAAACCCGCGACAAAAATATTTTTCTCTTTGGCGGAAATAAGAAATTTCTTGAGCGTCGCCGCTCTTTCTTCATCAAATGCGCTGTCAGCCGCGAATCGTCCTGTCCCTTCGCGGATCCGTTCTATGATTGGCGGGTCTTCGGCATCAACAAATTTGGAGTTTAATCTATGGCTAAAAATATATGCCCCGTACTGAAAACTGCCGTCAGACCTAAACCCGTTGCCTTTTAACGCCAATATTCCTATCGCCGTTTTCCCTTCAACCGGTTCTTTATGCTCCCAAAAATCATCAAACCTCTCCGGATTTCCGATGATGTCCAGCGCAAGATATCTTGAGGCATAGATATACGATTTCCAATTTTTAATAAACGATAAAGATTCCGCGTTTTCAATTCTGGCCTTTAAACCGCCTCCCGGAGGCCGGTGCTTCCCAAATTCAAAAGAATCAAGCCCGATAAAAATAATTTTTGGCTTGTAATCCGTCGGCAATAAATCCAGCACATTTTGCATATCCAAGGGCGTGTCGGACAAACCTCCGCCGTTATAAAATGAAACTCCATCGCCTGTTTCCGGCCCGAACATCTCCTGCCGGAACTGCATTACTCGCGAAGACCCCAAAACAACAACATCGGGTTTTACTTTAATTAATTTTTTATATTTATAGTTGGTGTTATCCTGCAAAATTTTACGTAAAAAAAGTGTCTCGCCGGGATGATCCATTTCAAAATCAACAACCCTGTCAGAATTCCAAAGTTCCCCGACTCTCATGCCCAAAGCAGTCAAAGCTACGAAAACCGCTGTTACCGGCAAAAAAATAGGAAAACTTTCGCGGTGAATTTTATAATCTTTTTTTCCAAAAACATTGTTTTTTATAAAAAATTAAAACTGAAAATAAATAAACGGCAACGATCCGAAATTCCCGAAAAAGAATATTGCAAAAATTATCGCGTAGTATACCCCAAAACGTTTAATTTGCCCTTCATTGTTATTTAAAACTATACCATAATTTTAAGGTTTCCCACAAAAAAAGACCGCAAAATTTTGATTTGCGGCCAGAAATGCTTAACTTACAGGGATGTTTCTTTTAAAAAAAGCCAAGCTGGGAATGCTTGGCTTCTACACTATGTCTAATCCGTTCGTTTTTCCGGAGAGAACACCTGTGATGTTTTTCGCAACCTGCAAAGAAATATTGCGTACGCTATCTCTGGTAATTCCCGCATAATGCGGGGATAAAATAACATTCCCGCCGTTTTTTGCAGCAGAAACTAATTTCCGCATGAAAGGCTCCGGAAAAGGGTTACCCGATGGCGGCTCCAGCGAAAAAACATCCAGCGCGGCCCCCGCTATCTTATCCGACAAGATCGTTTCCGCCAGCGCGTTCTCGTCAACGATCGCCCCTCTTGAAACGTTTATCAGATAGGCCGTCTTTTTCATCCGCGAAAGCATATCCGCGCTGATGAGATGTTTCGTCTCCGGCGCCAGAGCCAGAGCCACGATAATTACGTCGCTCTCTTTCATTACTTTTTCCAGATCCATGAGCTCAAGATGCGAATTTAAAACAGTATTTTCAACTTGCGGACGCCGTGTGCGGTTCCAGCCGATAAGTTTTTTGACGCCCAAAGCGTGCAATTTTCTCGCAAGAGACCTTCCGATGGCTCCCAGCCCCACAAGCCCGACGGTCAGTTCGGAAACTAGCATTCCTTTGTAGCGGTCCCATTTTGAAACGCACATTTTTTGGTGGACGCCGACTATATTCCGTATCAGCGCGAGCATGAGCCCGAGCGCGAATTCGCTTACCGGTTCCGCGTTAAGCTCCGCGACACGCGATATAATAATATTCCGTTCGTGCGCGGATTTTACATCAATATTGTCGTATCCGGTGCCGGTGCGGGCGATGGTCCGCAAATTCGGGAATTCATCCATCAGCGCGGCGTCAACCGGCTGGTCGGCGACAACAATAGCAATAACTTCTTTTTTCACGGCATCCGCAACGGAAAAATCATTAGCAAAAACCAAATCAAAAGCGTCCCGAAAGACGCTTTTTTTGACTATTTTACGGGCTTCCCAAAAACCCTTTGCGCCGATGAGAATCACCGGCTTTTTTTGTTTTTGTTTTTTTGCCATAAATCTTAGCCTGCGATTCTTTTATCCAGCATCGGAAAACGGTGTACATCCTCGGTGGCAATGGCGGTATAGTGATCCTGCTTATTTAAAAGCCAAATCTTGTCAAATAGATGCGCGTTCCTGACCGCTTCTTCGTAAACTCCGATGGCGCGCTTTGCGTCAAAAATCACTTTCCGCGTTTCAAACCTGTCCAAAACTCCGGAAAGTACGAGTTTCCCGACGAAGTCCTTTGAGCCTTTCTCAATGCCTCCGCCGATAACGGTGCGGAGACCGGCTTTCTTCGCTTTTTCGCAAATGGTTTTGGTGATCCGGAAAACTTTCGGAGAATCAATGGAATCCCTTTTTAATCCCATAGACCCGACGAGGTCAACCCGCCCCACGGTAACTCCGTGGAGTCCGCTCGAAACTCCCGTTTCAATTATTTTGTTTATATTGCCGTACGATTGCTCCGTTTCAACGTTAACCGCGGCGACGGTGTCTTCCATTTCATCCGCGGAAATATTCGCGCGAAAAGCGTCTAAAAATTTGACGAGCGCGTAAGGCCCCTCAACCATCGGCGCCACGATCTCGGAAACACCGATCTGCTTCGCCTGGCGGATACCCCAGACATCTTCCGGCCCGCCAATCTTAAGAGCCAAGATCACTCCGGCTTTTGCCGAAACATCTTTGAGCCGTAAGAGCTCAATGTCCCGCGTCCCTTCCGCTTCAAACTCGGCCTTGACTCCCAAGACTCCAAATTGCCTCTGCATATTTTCAAGCATCTTTACAAGTTCTCTTTCTTTCATATTCATAATCAGCCTCCTTAAAGTTATCTAATTATGAAAACTCCCGTATGCGCCTATGAGTCACGCTCCTAAGAAACGCAAAAAGGAGAGAATTCTTCGCAGATTTTTTTTGCGATTTCGTACCTGATCTCCGGCGTGAATGCTCCAATGTGGGGCGTTGTGATGACATTCGGGTGCCGGATAATGCGGTAAAGAGTTTCGTTCTCAAACGGCGGCTCGGAAGAAAATACATCCAGAGCCGCTCCGGCTAATCTGCCGGAAAAAAGCGCTTCCAAAAGTGCTTTGTCGTCCACCACTTCTCCGCGCGCAACATTTATGAAAATCGCCCCTTCCTTCACCAGAGAAAACGCGCGCTTATCCATTAAATCGCGCGTCCCGTTAACTCCCTCCGTAAGAGGCACGTGCAAAGTAATAAAATCGCTTTTTTTGAGAAGCGTAGCAAAATCCGCTTTTTGAATATCGTATTTTTTATTGAACTCTTCGTCGTAAACAAGGTCGGAGGCGAGAACCTTCAGCCCGACTCCGCGCGCAAGAATGGCGGTTTCCTTCCCGATATTTCCCAGGCCGATTATTCCCAGGGTTTTTCCGTAAATATTCTGCCCGTTCATCCTCTGCCATATTTTGTTTTTTATGTCGGCGGTCTGCGGCAGAATATTCCGCGCCAGCGCGAAAAGAAATCCGATGGTTAGCTCCGCCACGGTTCGCTTTGAAAAATGCGGCAAAGTTATCGGATTTACGCCGGCGTTTTTTAAACCTTTGCAATCAATGTGGTCAATACCAATGCCGAACGGCGAGACGATTTTTAAATTCGGGAATTTCTTGACCGTCTCCGCGTCGGCGCGCACAAGCTCCCCCATCGGATTATGCCCCGCAACCAGCCCGAAAACCTTGCTTGCGTCAAAAGAAAAAGGCGGCGCGAGCCTCGGCTGTAAAATCACCTCCGCGCCTTTTTTAGCCAAAAAATCTTTAAGATCAGTTTCTTCAATGGTTTTATAAAAAGACGCGGTGGTTGTCAGAAGTATTTTATTGTTTTTCATATCGCATAAATATAACAAAAGCCGGCCAATTATGTAACTGGCCGGCTTAACCGGTTAATGGCGTATAACTCCGCCGTTGACTTGGAGGACGTCTCCAGTAATCTCCGACGCTTCGTCGGAAGCTAAGAACACAACGGCGTTGCCGATATCTTCCGGCTTCTGCGGGCGTTTCAGAGGAGTAAGTTCCAGCGTTCGCTTCATAAAAATATCATAGTCGCTCATCTTTCCATATTCTTCGGGAAATCTTTCTTTGTGCTGATGGGAAAGCTTTTCCCAGAGCGGCGTGTACAAAAGCCCCGGATTGATGGCATTCACCGTGACATTGAAAGGTGCAAATTCCTCGGCAAGAATTCTCGTCAGCGTGATAATACCCATTTTGGAAACGGAGTAAGCGGGCTTCATCGGCCCCGGCATTTGCCCCGCGATTGAAGCGATGCTGATGATGCGGCCGGAATTCTGTTTTACAAAATGCGGCTTAACCGCTTTCGCCGTGCGGAAGACGGAAATTAAATTTGTGTCCAAAATCGTTTTCCATTCCTCATCGGTATTTTTATCAAACGGAAGTCCGATGGTCCCGGAAATGCCGACGTTGTTCACAAGAATATCAATTTTCCGGAATCTTTGTAAAACATGGTCTATCATTCCATTGACGGAATAATTTTTTGAAACATCAACGTGACACCAGTCGGCTTTCTTTCCTTTTTTGATTGCGGCATCGGCGACCTTCTTCGCGCTCTCCGCGTTTATGTCCGCGACGACAACGCTCGCGCCCTCTCTGGTAAGGCAATTTACGATGCCCTCGCCTATTCCCCCTCCGCCTCCGGTAACAACCGCGACTTTGTTTTTTAAACGCATTTTATCCTCCCTTGCCATGTTCTGAAACTAAAACACCCTGCCTTGAGAATCGGTAACAGGGGGAGAATCAAAACTGGCTGGTGCTAGGCAATCTTACTCAAAATTTTGCTTACAGCATTGGCTTCTTTGCTGCCGGAATCCAAAAAGCCGCTTCTTTTGCCGCGCTCTTCAAAAACTATGGAAAATTTTCCAAACAATCCCGCGCGGCCTAAAACCCGCGGCGTGTTTGGGTTATCTAAAAATACAAATGGTAAATTCATTGTATGATTTCCAAAACGTATGTTGAGATGATGTGCCCACCCCTTTATCGGTTGCCCGCTTACGCCGGAAACATACGTGACGCCGCCTCTTGCAACATCAATTCCCAAAAAAGAAGCATCGCTTCTCGGAAGAGCAGATATGGCCGCTCCGGAATCAATAAGTAAAAAAACGGAAAGCCACTCTCCTTCTTTGCTCTGAACTTTAATTTCTGCGGCAGGAAATATATCAATGGTTCCACCTTCCCGCAACGTAATGCCGTAAGGAAAAACTGATGATTTAGACATAATAAATTACTGAAAGCATTGGCGGTACTGAAAAAATATGAATTTCGTTAAGAGGCTTGCGTGGCGCTTGTTTTTTGGCCAGCGCGACAACTTCCGTTAAACTACTGCCGGAAGCAATAATTTTGCCATTTACTATAGCCACCTGCTTGCCACCATACTTTTTAACATCAATAATGGGCATTTTTATTCGTTTCATATACTATATACTAACAAAGATAAAATAAAAATACAACCTTATTTTTAAACCGCATTTTTCCTCCCTTGCCGTGTTCTGAAACTAAAACACCCGGCTTCAGGAGTCGGTAACAGCGGGAAAACTATACATAACTACGCACGTCATTTATTCACTTCCAGCTATTTCCCTTTTAGTCCAGGGGGTATACTGAAATTGGTCGGTAAAAAATTAAAAATTAATTATAAAAATTTATAAAAAATTTATTTAAATCGCGTTTATTTGTAGTATCATTAATGAGCATTATTTTTGTTTCCGCATACACAGTCTACATTGATAAAGGTCTGGGCCAAAATATACCGCAATCGTTGCAACTGAAAGCACCGAAGGATCAGATACTGGGCACTAGGATATTTCGAAATGGTGATGTCCAATATGCTTATAAATCAAACATAAGAGTTTCCGATTTACCTTCTCAACAAATATTATCAGAAGCGGGAAAACGCAGCCTGCAAGTAAGTACCGAAATAATAGAAAAACGAACGGCTAACTCAAAAACATTTAGAACAAATCGGGAAAATGTTTTTGTATCAGAATTTGTTTCGGGAGCGCCACAATACCACAAAGACAAAAATAACAAATGGTGGCAAGTAGAATATGGAACAACCACTCAAGATGCATTTAACGAGCAAACTACTGTTTCGCTGTTTGAAAAACTTATTGGTAGAAAAGCGTTAGCGGCCACAAGTACTTTCTTCCCCGACCCTGATCCCGAAACAGTCTCCATCGACGGGCAAATCCGAAACAACAACGCCGATTGGAGTACTGCCAGGGATGCTACTTCGGCCAACGATGTAAGTCAGGCGGCCGATCAAATAGATTGCGGTTTAACGGGTTTGGGGGGCGGACAATATTACATCGGAAGAGGATTTTATTTATTCAATACTTCAGCTATAGGAGACGGCGATGTGATAAATTCTGCGACTTTTTCGCTTATAGTCGGGTCTAAATTGAATGGGGACAACGATGGATTGGATTACATTAATATTTATAGTTCTAATCCAGCTTCAGACACAAACTTAGTATTCGATGATTTTGATCAAATAGGCTCCACTCCGTTTGCAATGGGCACAAGCAGTCTCTAATGCGGCCAAAACCACCGTCATCAAAGGCAGCTACCTTAGAGCAGATGAAATATAGCGGTGTCTTAAAAATTTATAAAGCGCGGGGAAAAGTTCGTGCAAAATCCTGCCACGCCCGAACCATAAAAGCGTGATGCTCTTTCGGAGTATTAATGTCACTTTGAGCCGGAAAGGAATTATGGGTGATGTAAAAAGTCTCCGGATGATCATGAAAATATATTTCGTATAATGGAACTTATCAAAATACGGGCCTGCCACATCGCTTTTCCCATAGCGCGTTTTTAAATTTTGCCGGTAAGTCGTAATTTTATATAAAATTTCCGGATGGGAATAAAAATGGGTAGCCGCGGCTACTTCGCACATATAAACTCTCTCCCACGCGATCGATTCGGGCAACGGGCGACTGATCAGTTTTTTAATAAGCTCAGACCTGAAAAGCCCGTAAGAAAATTTATGGATCGGGGCTTTTTTCATCATCATATCCAAAACATCAGCGTATCCAAGCCAGGTAATATCTTTCGGACCGGAAAATTTTGTTTCGGCCAGAAACTCCCCGTCGTCGTAAAATCTCGCGTAGGAACTCATCGCCACTCCGTAATCCGGACGCGAGTCTAGTGCGCTTTTTAAAACTTCAATGAACCTCGGATCCCACCAGTCATCCTGTGCAACCCACATGAAATACGCCCCCTTGGCTTCTTTGGCGACAAAGCGGAAATTCCCAAACTGTCCCAGGCGCGCAGATTGCCTGACCAACTTGATTCTCTTATCCCTCTCCGCATATTCTTTACAAATTTTAAAGGTATCATCCGCAGAAGAATCATCTGAAATAATTAGCTCAAATTTTTTATAAGATTGTGAGAGAAGAGAACCCAAAGATCCTCTTATGTATTTGGAACCGTTATAAGCCGGCAAACCGATAGAAACCAGTCCTTTTTCCATAAAATTAGATCAAACTATCCTTGGTTCCGGCACCGGTATTATAAATTTGGTTCCATTTGCCCGCAATTCCTTCTCTTTTGCAAGGATAGACTCCGCGTAATTCCAGGCCAGCAACAGAACGTAATCCGGTCGCCTTTCTTTAAGTTTTTCCGGGGAGTAAACAGGAATACGTGAGCCTGGCGCTAAAAGTCCTTGCTTAAACGAGGTTGTATCGGTTAGAAAATTAATCAAATCCGTTGTCACTCCGCAATAATTAAGCAACGTGTTGCCCTTAGCCGGAGCGCCGTAGCCAATAACTGCTTTCCCGGCTTTTTTTAAATCTGTGAGCAAAGTTACAATTTTATTTTTGTTTTCAGCCGCTTTATTTTTAAATTTAATAAATGTTTCCAATTTATCCAAACCTAGATTTCTCTCCTTATCCAAAAAATTGGTTACGGATGTGCCGGGAACACGGTTTTTCCCGGCGTAAACCCGCATAGATTCGCCGTGAATCGGCACGGATTCTACGTCGAAAATCACAAGCCCCATCCTTTCCACCATTTTATTCAACGCGGTCAATGAATAATAGCACAGATGTTCGTGGTAAATCTGGTCAAATCCGCCGTCACCCATCAAATTTCCCAGCCAATGTACCTCAAAGACGAACGCGCCGTCATCCGCCAAAAGAAGTTTTACGCCGTCAAACACGCCGTCCAGATCGTCAATATGAGCCATAACATTATTGGCAACAATAATTTTCGCCCCGCCGTATTTCCTTAAAATACCGCGCGCTAATTCCGCAGTAAAAAATTCGCCGGTCGTCTCAATACCCTTGCTTCTTGATATATCTGCGATGTTTTCCGCGGGTTCCACATTAAGCGTCCTGCATTTTGCGCGGATCTCATCTAAAAGCACTCCGTCGTTGCCTCCGATTTCAACAACCAAATCTTTTTTGGATAGTTGAAAACGCTCCGCCAGATAGCGCGCCTCGCTCCTGAAATGTTCGGCCAACGGAGCGCTCGCAGAAGTTAAATAATCGTAATGCCTGAATAAAATTTTAGGATCCACGACATCCAAAAGCTGAAAGAGAAAACAGTTTGAGCATAAATAGGCGGTAAGCGGAAACTTGTCTTCAATAAAATTTTCAGTCGGATTGATAAACGCATTCGCCTGCGGCATTTCCCCCAAATCCAAAATTTGAGCAAGATCGGTGCCGCCGCATCCCCTGCAGGTATTCCGCTTATGCGACTTTGGAATGTTCATAAAAATATTTTTCCCATTCGCTGTTTAAATAATCCTTGAGAGCGTCGTCCCACGGCCTCATCAAATCTGCGCACGACGCCAATCCTTCGTTCTTAGTCCGCTTGGCGTCTAAACCGAAAAAAGAAGATTTTACGGGCTCAATACTCTTTTTGGAGCTGAAAAAATCCATGATAAACTTAGCCACGTCATATCTGGAAACAACTCCCTTATTTCCTAAGTGAAAAATGCCCCGCTTGTTCTCACTGATGAGAATTTTGGCCGTGCGCACAAGATCTTTGGCAAAAGTAGGCGACCCGATTTGATCCTTGACCGCCATTATTTTTTTGACCTCCGGGTTCAGAAGCTGGCGGATTATCTTCGCTACGAATTTCTGATCCTTTTCCGGGCCGCCGCCCATCATCCAGCAAACCCTCAATATCAAATAATCTTTTAAAATGCTTTTTACGGCCAGCTCTCCCAAAAATTTAGAATGCCCGTAATAATTCTGCGGATTCGGCTCGTCCTCTTCGGCGTAGGCTCCGCCTTTTTGCCCGTCGAAAACTCCGGCCGTGGAAATATAGGCCAGTTTCGCTCCGTATTTTTTCGCGGCTAGCGCAAGATTATAAGTGCCCAAACTATTTACTTTGTAAGCATAATCAGGATCGCGCTCGCACCTGTCCACATCCGTTTCCGCCGCCAAATGCAAAATAGCTCCGGGTCGGTACTTAGCGCAAATATCCATAACCTCTTTTAGATCTGTTACATCGAGTAAACGATGGTCTGTCTTGATGCCGAAGTCAACATAGCTTCCGACCATTCCGCCGGCGCCCGTAATTAAAACTTTTGAAAAATCATATTCCATTTAAATGTTTCTTATTTGCGGCCCATTTCGCCGCGTTAAGCATAGATTCGTGAGTACCGGCATCCGACCAAAATCCTTTCACAAAATCGTAAGAAAGCGCCTGCTCCGCGATATACATATTATGCGCATCGGTAAGCTCCAATTCGCCTCTCCCCGACGGTTTTAATGTTTTGATTTTTCCAAAAATATCGCGATTATATAAATAAAATCCGGTTGACACAAAATTAGATTTAGGCTCTTTCGGCTTCTCAACAATATTATTAACCAATCCGTTTTTAATCTCCGCAACTCCGAATCTGTGCGGATCCGGCACTTCTTTCAAAAAAACTTTCGCGCCGTTTTTGCCTTGAAATGACCGGACAGCCGCAAAAAAATCATCCTCAAAAATATTGTCGCCCAAAATAACGGCCAGCTGTTCTCCGGGTAAAATAAAATCTTCCGCCAAGCGCAAAGCCTCTGCTATTCCTCCGGAACCGTGCTGAAGCGCGTATGACAGCTTGACCCCGTAATCTTTTCCGGAACCCAAAAAATTCATAAAGTGCCCACCGAATTCTTTTCCGCAAACAATCATAATCTCGGAAATGCCGGATTTCTTGAGAGTATTCAGAGGATATAAAATCATCGGCTGATCATAAACCGGCAAAAGGTGCTTGTTGGTGATAAGAGTCAGGGGCTGTAGCCTTGTGCCCGTTCCCCCGGCTAAAATTACTCCTTTTATTTTTTGTGTGCTTTCCATAGATCTATATGGGGGTTAAAAACTCCTGTTTTTTTTCTTACTTTGTCTATCCATCCGGGGTTCGCCAGATACCAGTCCACCGTTTTATTGAAATGCTTTTTAAATTCATGCGTAGGCCTCCACCCGAGCTCCTTTTTTATTTTTGAAGCGGTAATGGCGTATCGTAAATCATGCCCCGGGCGGTCGGCCACAAATTGCATCCACGATTCATCTTTCCCGAAGCGCCGAAGTATCAATTTCGCTATCTCCAAATTATTCATTTCGTTATCCGCGCCGATATTATAAACTTCTCCAGCCCTTCCTTTAAAAAGGCAGAGCTCCAAAGCGCGGCAATGGTCCAAAACATATATCCAGTCCCGCACATTCGTGCCGTTCCCGTAGATCGGGAGGGTTTTCCCCTCCAGCATTCTCAATATTAAAAACGGTATGAGTTTTTCCGGATACTGGTAAGGGCCGTAATTATTTGAGCAATGCGTCACCACAACGGGCACTTTGAAAGTATTCGCGTACGCCCTGCATAAAAGGTCGCCGCCGGCTTTTGTCGCGGCGTAAGGGACATTCGGCCGGAAAGGCGTATCTTCCAGGAAAGCTGTTTTTTTGCCAAGCGGAAGGCTCCCGTAAACTTCATCGGTAGAAACCTGAACGTATTTCTTTATCCCGGGATTCTTTTTGACGGCCTCCAGCATGTTGAAAACACCGGTCACGTTCGTATTTATGAATTCTTTGGAGCCTACGTGTATGCTCCTATCAACATGAGTTTCCGCGGCGAAATTAATGAGAAAATCCGGTTTAAAATCAGAAACCGCTTTTTCAAGCTTTTTGGCGTCGGCGATATCGCCTTTCACAAACTTATATCTCCGATCGCCCGCAACACCGCGCAAATTATCCGGATTGCCTGAATATGTCAGCTTATCGTAATTTAAAATTTTTGCGCGCGGGTATTTGCCCAAAATATAACGGATAAAATTGGAGCCGATAAAACCGGCGCCCCCAGCGACGAAAATCCTGAAAGTTTTGCCTTTAGATGCCATGCTTTTAGAACAAAATTTACCCTTTATAAGTAACCGAGCAGGTGCCGATAATCACGGTCCGAATGGCCTTGTTTTTGGCCGATCAGCTGTCTTAATACATTCCTTATTCCCAGCGCTCCGCTTTTAGGCAGCGGCATCTCGATTTCCTTAATATTATAATATTTGCTTAAAATCGAGCTTACCGCAGAAAGCTCCGGATTATTCGGGGAATGGTCTCTGTTCCAGCTATAAATATTCGGAACGCCCCATTTTTTCGCTTCCTTAATATATTTGTCTGCTTGCGCCGTGGTCATTTCCTGAAAAGACGCCTGATTTAAAATTAAATCAGGAGCCCGAAAATTCCATCCGCCCCACGCATAATGTGGCATAAAAATAAAATCGTAGTTTTCAATTTTTAGATTTGAAATCGAGGCCCGGCTTCCGTCCGATAAGAATACTTTCTTTTCGGGAAATAATGTCTTTAGATAAGTCGCCGAAAAAAGCATTGTTTCCGGGAAATCAACCAAAGCATAGATAACTTTCGGGAACAGCGTTTTAAATTGATACGCAAACCCGCCCCATCCGGATCCGATTTCCAGAACAAATTTTTTACCGTTTGTTTTTTTAAATTGGTCCAAAAGCCCTGATTTATCCAGAACGATTAAAGATTCGTAAAACTTGACGGTATCAACATTAAAAAGCATGCCGTTAATTTCGTGGCCGAATCCGCCCAGCAAAGGAGATTCTGAAACCAATAAATTATTTCTATCCAATGATTTTAGCAATTTCAGCCGTTCCGAAAATTTTACAGCGTTCCTAGAATGATGTTTTCTATACGCATAATCATATAATCCGGTTAGATGGTAAGAATGGTGACGCAATTTTTGCATAATCAAAGGCGAAGCGTCAAACATATAATCAAAGCCTGATATTTCCTCCTGCCAATATTTGCTAGGCGCGGCTTCTCTTGGACAATTCTCAATCATCCTCCAAACCGCCTCGCGGACATCAAGATAATTTTGATATGCCAAGCTTCCTTTGGCATCTCCGACAAGCTTCGCAAATTCGTTTTTAGTCATATTTTAATTTTAAACTAATTTTCCAGCTAGATAAAATCAAGTAATGGGCTTCTCTATCTCTTCCACGGCCGCTTCGCCAGCGGAAATACCGAGGCCATTGGGCCTTATAAACTTTTTCACGAAGTTTTCGCGGTTTTTTCTGCGGGCATCTTTTCCGGCCAAAAGATTTTTCAATGCGCCTGCAAATTCAGCTCCGTTTTTTACCCCGGCCAGCGCTCCGGTTAAAAATAAGTGCCTGAAATGCAGCGTCTCCATCTGCGAATCTTTATATTCATCCGGCATGAACGCCATACCGGGCTTCCCGGCGATGATCGCGTCTATCATTCCGCTTGTATTTATGCTGATAGTGCAGACCGAAAAATAAAGCGTGTCATAAAAAAGCTTCAGGGAATCTTCGGAGTTGGGAAGGCTCCCCTCTTTCGGCAGTATCAAAACATCCTTCAAATTCAGCTTCTCATATATCCGGAAATTAGCCGGATGCGGACGGATAATGATTTGAGTGTTTTTGAGCGCGTCGTCTTCGTCCATGGCTTTCCTTAACCTCTCCAAAACCCAGCTTTCATCCCTTGCCACATTTACGGAGGAGCCCAGATAAAGAACTACCGGGTCTTTCGCGCGGAACCCGTACTTTCCGCAGAATTCTTCTCTTGTCTGCGATACTTTCATTTTCAAAAACCACTGGTCAAAAACAGGCGCTCCGACAACGCGGATATTGCGCTCGGGAATACCATGGTGCGCCATCGCCTCTTTTTTTCCCTCCTCGCTCCAAACCAATAAAATGTCCGGAACAATATGTATGAGCCCTTTATTCGTAAGGTTGTCCCAGGAAATCACCGGGATCGCTGTGGGGATTTTCAAAGCCTTCGCGGCTTTTAAATATTCCAAATCAGCGGAAGAAAACCGCATATTCACAGGGGAAGCCATGACAATATCCGGCTTAAATTTTAATATATCTTCGGAGATTTTTCCGTAGGGCGGGGCAATCCTTTCAAATAAACGCAAAGAACCCCCGGAGACCCCGCTCTTCAGCAAAAATCTTGCAAAGCCGTAATTAAAAAAACTCCGCAGAGTAGCTGGCAAATAACTTTTCCACCTTTCCTGATAATATTTGCGAAAATCTTTTCTGGGAAGGAGCAGGTAGCTTCTGTAACTTAAAAGTTCGCGGGTATGAAATAAGATCTTCCGCCAAAAGTCACTCCTTCTTGTCGCTTCAGCAAATTCAAAATCCGAATGATTCTTTTTAAAACTATTAAGCCTCTCCAAAGAATCAGCTGTTTCCGTCCAGCGTTGATCGTAAAGTAGCTTGACCTTATGCCCGCGCCCAAAAAGCACTTCTAATATGCTCCTATAATAAAGAAAGTGCTCGGTTGACCGGATAACAAATAAAATTTTTAACTGTCGGTTCACAATTTCATAAGTAAACACTGCTCGCTAAGCAAGCCAACTTTTGCAAAATCGGTGCGCGTGCTTAGAAATTCATTAATTGCCTTCTCAATACCCGGACAGCTGGCCGCACGGTAATCATCTATCACGATTATTCCGCCCAGAACCATTCTTTCTCCAAAAAATTTCAAAGCAAAAATGGTAGGCGCGTAAATATCTACATCTAAGTGTATGAAATGAAATTTTAAACCGGAAAATTGATTTGCCACATCTTGTATGCGCCCTTTGAAAACTTTCACAAAATTAAATCGCCCCAGATACCGCGAAACAGTATCAAAACTTGTATTTTGAAAATTTTCCGTCGTGTGTTTGCCTTCTTTGCCGTTGGGCAAATCTTTCTCGCTATGCCCTTCAAACGTATCAATACTATAAATCCGCCCGGTTAAAGAAAGTTTTTTAACAACGGAAGCTAAAAAGAAGCTGCCGCCGCCATTGTAAACGCCTATTTCGGCAATATTAAGCTGTTTGTATCGCCTCGAAAGATCTCGCAAGGCTTCGAATAGAGTAGAAAGTCTGTCGTAGTAAAGAGTGGTGGTTTTAGCGTGCACAACCTCATCCGCTACATTTACAAAGTCTGCATTTTCCCTGGGGTCGTGTAATTTGTACCGCAAATTTGCCTTGATCTCCGGAACATACACATATCTGTCTTTGCGGATAAATACATCATATCCGGCCAACTTTAATACTTTTCTAATTAATCTGAACAGTATTTTGGTATTTTTTAAATAATACATAAATAAAATTAAACTTGATTCCCCGAAATATAGCGAATAATATCAGCCCAAATTGAAGATGCCAGCGGCCGTCTTCGGACCCACGCCGCAGCGAGCCACGGCAAAGGAGCCAATAATTTTCTGTGAAAAGGAATAATTGGAGAGCGAAACGCTCTCGCGATGGAAGTAACAAAAATGTTCGTATGGGTTGACTTAAAAAATTTCGGTTCTATCAGCCAAAAAGCGTTTTTTGGAGGAGCGGGAATACCGCTATAAATTTTAGACATATCAGCCTCAACTTTACCGCTGAATTTTCTGGTATCGGCAAAACGAAGAACCCGGTCCACGGTTATGAATCTGGCCGCCAACGCCATCTCCGACACAAAAATCTTATCCCACGCCTTCCTTTCGGCCAAAGGGCGTTTTAAGCAACGCGCCAAGAGATTGCGCCTGAAAAGCCCGTAAGGGACTTGGGACGGATGTATATTACGCACAGTCAGGGCGTCCATATAATTTCGGTAAAAATTGTGCGAAGTAATATCTTTTTCGCCGTTAAACAATATCTCTTGTTTAACAACCCCATCTTCATACATATATTGAAATGAGCTCAAAGCCAAACCGTATTCCGGGTTAGCGTCTAATTTGCCCGCTAAAACTTCGACATACTCCGGATGCCACCAGTCATCCTGTCCGGCCCACATGAAATATTCTCCGCTTGCTTCTTTAAGGACATTATAAAAATTATTCACGTATCCGCCGCGCCTTTCGTTGCGAAATAATTTCATCCGGGGAAATATTTTCGCGTAAGATTCGCAGATCTGAAAAGTATCGTCATCCGAGGCGTCGTCGGAAATTATCACTTCAATGTTTTTATATGTCTGGGCGGCCAAAGAATCCAGCGCGCGCCTTACATACTTCGCCCCGTTGAATGTCGGAAGCCCTATGCTCGCCAATTTAGACATTTGTTTGGTGATGATACATTTTATGAAAGT
>Ga0209542_10001006_pt1 | contig 67497 bp, 52 predicted proteins | sample RifCSPhighO2_01_FD_184028 | JGI IMG/M metagenome (GOLD analysis project Ga0209542, IMG submission 184028) | Soil microbial communities from Rifle, Colorado - Rifle CSP2_plank highO2_0.1 (SPAdes) (version 2) | ecosystem: Environmental > Terrestrial > Deep subsurface > Rock core/Sediment ...
GGAAGGTGAGGGAGATTGTTGACGTGGCTATGTCTGTTTTTCCGTTGTTGTCTTGGATGAGTCCGTTTATGTGGATGGTGCGGGTGTTGCCTACGCTGGGGAGGATGCCGGTTGAGGTGAGGTCGTCTGCGTCAAATGGAGTCGTTGCGAAACGGAGTGTGTTGATTGTTGGGGGTTCGTTTTGGATTTCTGCGCTGGTTGTTACGTCGGCTGCTCCTGTGTAGCGGAGGACGAGGCCTATGATGAGGAGGAATGACGCGGCAACAAGTACTGCGAAAATTGTTTTGTTCATTGGGGTATTATATGTCCTTTCTTTGAAAAGCCCAAATTGGGAGACTGTTGATATCTCAGCAAACAAAACCTCAACACCGGTTGTGGAGTTGGGGTTTTGTGTGGTGCAGAAATGTTATTCGATAAGTGCGCGGTAGATGGTGTTGATGTAGCTCGTGCCATTATATCCACCAAGAAGGTAAACATAGTTGCCGATAGTGACCGACTCGGTGAGCGCAAGAATAGTTGGGAGTGTTACGCCTGCGCCTTCCCAGGAAGTAGGGCTATCGAGCGGTGCGCGATAGATAGCGTTGAGATAGCTTGTACCATTATATCCACCAAAGAGGTACGCATAGCTCCCGACGGTAACTAACTTTGAGTACGCAAGATTGCTAGGAATTACTGAACCAGTATTGACCCATGCTGTTGGGTCTGATGTTGGTGCGCGGTAGATGGCGTTTGTATAGGTAGAATCGCCCGTACGTCCACCAAAGAGATAGACATAGTCTCCAATGATAGCAGATTGCGAAAGGGACAGAGGACCAGGAAGCACTGCACCAGTATTGACCCATGCAAGTGGATTGGTAAGTGGTGCACGGTAGATATTACTTAGGTATGTGTTACCGTTCGCCCCACCGAAGAGGTAGACATAGTCGCCAATGATAGCAGATTGCGAAAATGAAAGACTGATAGGTAGTGTCGCCCCCGTATTGACCCATGCGGTTGGATCTGATGTTGGTGCGCGGTAGATGATATTTGTTGAAGCAGTGTTACTTGTACGTCCGCCAAAGAGGTAAACGTAGTCGCCGATAGTTCTTGTTTGTGAATACGCAATCGAAGCAGGGAGTGTCGCCCCCGTATTGACCCATGCAGTCGGGCTTGTGACCGGAGCTCGGTAGATGGCATTACTGAAGCCCGTTGTGCTTGTTTTGCCACCAAAGAGATAGACATAGTCGCCAACAGTAGCGATATTAGACCCACCAAGAACTCCTGGAAGATCAGCCCCCGTATCTACCCAGCTTGAATTATTAAGCTCCGCAACACTAATTGCCTGCGCCACAATAGCAATCGTATTCGAACCAACACAAGCCCCCTTCACGCCACTCGCAGGAACAGCAATGTTCCAGTAAAGGTCTGCGGAGAGTTCATTGCTTTCATCAGTACGAAGGTCAATGTTCCGTTCTGCAGCAGTAGGAGTACCTGAGAGAGCTGTTGCTGCACCATCAGTATACCCAACGTCAGTGAGTGCGTAGCGCTGTGCCGTGACCGGAAGTGAGCCGAGTGCATCACAGTCCATAGTATCTCCTGATACTTGGACGTCTGCTTTGGTGTTGCCACGTTGGGTGATAGTTGTTTGTGTGTTGGTTGTTGAGGATGATTGTTCTCCGAGAGAGCGGGTGCCGTAGTCGATACCATCAGGGAGATTGAGTGCAAGGAGAGAGTTTACTTCTATGGTTGCAGAGAGTGTTCCTTGTGCGGTTGCGAAGTCTTCTACTTCTACGTATGCAGACCAGTTGTCTTCAGGGTAGATTGATGCTTCGTCGGTTGCGTCTATGAAGTACTGGATAGGTACTTCGCAGTTGTATGCAATTTCTGTGTCACTTCCTTGGGTGTAGTCGGTGGTACAGGTAGTGATTCTGTAGCAGTCGTTTTGGTCTGCGGTACAGGTGTTTGTTGCGGTTGTTTTGTGGAAGACGAGGTTGAGGGTGCTTGAAGCGATGTCTGCTTCTCCGTTTGCATCGTTAATGGTTCCGTTTATGTGGATGGTGCGGGTTGTTCCAACGCTCGGGAGGATTCCTGTGGAGGTGAGGTTGTCTGCTGCATATGCGGTGGTTGCAAAACGAATCGTGTCTACGGTTGGTGTAGTGTTTTGAATTTCTGCTGAGGTTGAGACGTCGGCTGCTTGGGTGTAGCGGAGGACGATTCCTATGATGAGGAGGAATGAGATGGTAATGAGGGTGGTGAAGATTTTTGTATTGGTTGACATAGTGAGTACACTATAACTCCACTTTGCGAAAATAAGAAGTGGATAACTAACGAGCATTATATCAGTCACATCCTCCAACAAAAAAATCTGCTTAGCGCAGATTTTTTAGACTTCTCTAAAATCCTATAATTACTGGGATTACAATTGGAGTCTTGTTGGTTTGTACGAGGAGGAATTTCGTAAGGGCTTCGGTGACTTCGTCACGGAGAACATCGAGATCAATATGGCGAGAGCCAGCGGTTGAACGCTCGATGTGGTCGCGCACCATGGTGCGCGCGTCGTTCAAGAGTTGCTGGTTTTCACGGAGGTAAATGAAGCCTCGCGATATAATATCAGGTGACTTACGAAGCTTTCCGGTGCGGGTGTCGAGTGATGCTACGACGACAAACATGCCATCGTTCGAAAGCGCGATACGGTCGCGGAGCACGACTTCTTGACGGAGTCCGACAGAGAGTCCGTCAACGGTAAGGTCTTCATTCGGCATTTTGTCGGGGAGCACACGGAGGAGTTCCCCCTTGTAGATTTCGATAACTGAACCGTTGTCTGGCACGACGACGTTCTCACGTGGGAATCCATCCGCAATCGCCGCATACATGTGGCTCTTGAGGTGGAAGTGGTTACCGTGAATCGGCATGAGGAACTTTGGTCCGACAGTGCGACGAATCCAATTCATTTCGCCTGAGTATCCGTGACCTGATGCGTGGATATTGTCGCCCTGGTAGGTGACAACGCGTGAGTTGTTGCGGAAGATTTTGTCTTTGAGCGACTGTACGGCGAGTTCATTTCCTGGAATAACTGATGAGGAAAGGAGCACGGTGTCGTACTGGTCGAGCTTAAAGAAACGGTGTCCGCCTGTTGCAATGCGGGACATTGCGGCGAACTCTTCGCCCTGTGCACCAGTTGCAAGGATAACGAGCTTTTCGCGTGGATGCTTTTCGGCTTCTGGCGCGGAGACAATGAGTCCTGGGGGCACCGTGATGATGCCTGCTTTGATGGCGATGTCGAGGTTCGTCTTAATTGAACGACCTTCAGGCACGATAACACGACCGAACTCAATACATGACTGCACGATTGACGTGAGACGTTCAAACTGTGACGCAAAGGTACCTATAACGAGACGACCTTTCGTGTCGCGAATGTACTTGCGAAGATTCTCGAAGACAACACCTTCTGGCTGTGAGAAGCCGGGGCGGTCACAGTTGGTTGAGTCAGCGATGAGAAGGAGGTTCTTCTGTGCACCGACGTGTTCCCAGTAGCGTTTTTCTTCGCCGACTACTTCTTCGTTTTTGTGATCGAGGCGCACGTCGCCGGTAAAGACAACATTGCCCCATTGTGTTTCCACCATGACACCCATTGCGTCAGGAATCGAGTGAGTAACAGGGAATGTTTTTACCTTGATGCCCGTACTGAAGGTAACTGACTCCCCTTCTTTAATAACCTGCATGTCGAGCGGGTCAAGATGAGGATACTCTTCGTGACGCTTCAAAATAAGGAGCGACGTGAGGTACTGTGTGTAAATGCGTGGATAGCCGAGACGTTCGATGAGGAATTGAATACCGCCGATGTGGTCGAGGTGTCCGTGCGTGATGAACATGCCACGGATTTTATGCTTATTGGCTTCCAGGTACTGTGTGTTTGGCAAGATGAAGTTAACGCCCGGCGCATTGTGAAGCGGTGATACGAACTGGAGTCCACAGTCGAAGATGATAATGTTTTCATGGTCTTCGTAGAAGTACATGTTGCGTCCGATGCCTTCTGCACCAGAAACAACACCAATACGAACAATGTTTGGGTCGGTTACTTGCTGTATAGCAAGCGGACGAATGTCTGTATTCGGACGCTGTACGAGTGCTGGCGACGTAGTGCTACGACGCTGACGCGCCTGTGTACGCACACGCTTACGTGGCTCGTCTTTGCGGACGAAGCGAATGTTGTTGCGACCAGCAGGTGATGCTGGTGCGCTTTCGGCGCGATTCCGTGTATGCGGAGTGCGGGGAGTATGCGACGGAAGCGGCGCACGGGGAGTGTGTGAAGCATCAGGGGCGCGACGCGGGTACGGCGCACGTGAGGTACGTGCTTCGTCTCCCGATGTACGACGTGGGCGCATATTTGAGAAGACGCGCCGTGATCGTGGAGATGATGATGAGGGTTCCATAAATTGTTTAATAGTTAAAATTGTTTAATAGTTTTTAGTTCTGCGAGGTTCGTGCTACGGCTTTCAAAATTGAGTGCAGTTGTGCCGGCTGGAGTGAAATTTTATCGGAGCCGTACCTGACGTACGGTGAAGAGAAAATTTCGCGAAGCCGGTGCAAATGTGACAATTTTGGAAGCCGCCCATTATTTTGCAAATATTTTCCAGACTCTCTCTGTCTCCTTATACCATGTCTGTATGAGTGCAAAACGTTCAGACTGGTCGACGATGCGAGCAGGCAGCTCGAGCGTGACGTCATCGCGTACTGCATATATAAAGTATGGACTGAAGAGAAACAGGGCGGGCGTATCAGCACGGAACGCAGTCATAAAACTTTCATATGCTGCACCGTATGCTTCGGTTGTCGTTGCGCTTCGCATATGTTCAAGCGACGTGTCGGCAGAAAGGTTCGTATAGAGTGCAACATTGAGGCCTGGCTCAACGCGGCGTGATGAATGCCAAAATGGATACAGGTCACGAGCTCGTCCGAACGCTGTCCCATACAAGAGCATTTCATATTCTCGCGCCGCGATAGTACTGTTCATATCAGCACGTTCACGTGCAATAACTTTTGTAGGAACACCAAGCTCTGCGAGCCGGGCTGCGAATGCTGCGGCAGTCTCGGTAAAAACAGGTGTGTTGAGTGTGGTTATGGTGAATGAGAGTGTTGTGGTTGCGCCGGCAATCTTTTTTGCCCAAAGGCTTTCATCTTCATGCCACTCCCAGTCACCGCGCTCGAGCCTTGCTCGTGCAGCTTCAAGTCCAATACTCTTGTCCTCTGCTGGAGTTAACCCATCAACCCCTGTCTTCCACGCTACAGGCAGTGGTTCACTAGTGCTTTCGCCGTAACTGCCGAGCACTGCGTGTGTGAGCGCTTCACGGTCAATAAGTAGGTCAAGTGCTTCGCGTGCAGCCGTGTCAAGAAGTGCTGGTGCGGTTTTCTGATTAAAGAAGACACCAAAGGTACGCGGCAAAGTACGTGTCATGAGCGACACGTCAGATGCTGCCTGAATTCGTGCGGCGCTCGCTGCGTCAATACTTGCCGCCATGTCAATCGTTCCTGCTAAGAGGGCTCCAATCCGTAGTTCGTCATTAGGGAAGAAGCGCGCATGGAGATTCACCCGTGGAGCATCAGTAGATACTCCTTGTGGCACGAAGACAAATACTTCAGGCGAACCATCGATAGACGTCTTCCGTGTTGCGAGTGTGAACTTCCCTGCACCGACAGGAGTGAGATTATAGTCGCTATAGCTTAGACGATCAGGCGCAATTGGACTCCAAATATGTGCGGGCAAAATGCCAATAGTAAGAAGTTCAAGAAAACCGGGATCGCGCGCAGGAATAGTAAGCACAACCTCATGCGTGCCGACAACTTCCACAGAAACATGTTGAAACGGTGCGCGAAGTGACGAACCGACAATTGCATCTTGTGTGGTCCGAATGGTGAAAGCAACATCTTCTGCAGTGACTGGGGTGCCGTCACTCCACATACGGTTCTGTGCGAGAGTGATAGTGTAGGTGGTACCCTCGTCGTTTATCGCAACGTCTTCCGCAAGGTCATACGCGAGATTTCCTTCGGCATCAATCTGCATCACCCCTGCATAAACAAGCGCCGAGAGATCCTTATCAAGTTGCGTGGTTGCAAGCACTGGGTTTATAAACCGAGGTACGCCGACAAAACCTTCAGTAAGAGCATCACCATGAAGTGGCGTTTCCACAAGAAAACGATTACTTACCTGCACCACGGCAAGAAGAAACGTAATCACAAGCGCACCAAGCGCACACGCAAAGAGCAGTCGGTCACCCGGCTTCAGATGGTCAAAATATGCAAAGAGACGATCCACGGTAGAATTGGAAAACAAGTAAAGACACGCATCTTCTTTTACAAAGAACGCGAGTATGAATAGATTATGCAAAAGAGTCTAGCCCTGCGCCAAAATAAGAGAAAGTAGCGTCGTAAGCACAAAAAGAATACCTGAGACAATTGCCACCTTGAACAAAAACATTTCTCCGCCGCGACGCTTGTTGAATGTGCCGCTGAAATTATCGCTGCCGAACGCGCCACCAAGGCTCGAACCGCGCTGCTGCAAAAGAATTGCCGCAATGAGAACGATAGAGAGAATCACCTGAGCGTACGGGAGTACCGATTGCATAGCTTCCATAGTTCCCAGATACTACCACACCTCTGCAGAGAATGCAAAATCCAAGGGCGCGAGCTCATTAATCTCTGGTAACCAAAAATATTTTGTCATCCTCGTGGTCTTGAAAGCAAAGAAGGACGCCTGTCCGACTATTGCTTTCAAATACCCGGGGATGACAGATGTTTGTATTGTATGCTTACAATACCACGCAGAGTAAAACAAAGACTTCTTTCAAAATGAGATGAAGTTGTGCTGGTTGGAAGATATTTTTGCAGGAGCCGTACCCAATGTACTTGTGACGCTCCGCTTCTTTCTTCGCTCGTTCGGTCATATCTGAATCTCCGCTTACGCTTCGACTCAGCTACGACGCTCACTTGCTTGAAAGATGAGTCAAAAATTTCTGAAACCAGTGCAAATTCGCTTATTTTGGAAGAAGTCTACGGTATGAATTGTTTGAGCCAGTAGCTGAAAAACCCCTTTGTTTTTGTTGGTGTTGGAATGCCTGTTTCTTGTGCTTCGTCGTCGAGATTGACGGCCCACATGCAGGTACCATAGACGGTCATGAGGTACTCGTGAGGAATACCGCCCTTTTTCTCAAACGGTGTTGCAACGTTACGTGCGGGAAGTTCGAGGATAGTACGTGCAATTTCATCGATACCTGACGCGAGTGCACCGCCACCAGTCAAAAATACACCTGCGGGAAGGATATTGCGGAATTTCATGCGACGGAAGTGATCGCGGATTTTCGTGAAGAGTTTAGTATAGAAATCTTGTACCACGGTATCGTATTTCTTTTTCGGGAAAGCAGTTCCCTGCACGCCAACACGCTTTATTTTATCGGCCTCTTCGGGGGTTATACGGAAGTGTACGGCAAGCTCTTCCGTCAAATTCGCGGAACCGATGGTAAGCACGACAAGTGCAACAGGACGGGATTCTTCAAAGACCGTCACAGTTGTTGTCTCTGCACCAATATCAACCAGCATAGCACCCATGCGCTTATGCACACGTGAGAGTGACACAATTGACGACGCCAATGGCGACGGCACCGCATCAACAATTCGCACTCCTGCATGCTGTGCAAGCATTTTTAGCGCATCATATTGTTGCTGGAGTGCCGAGACAATAATCGTATCAACTTCAAGCTTATTGCCCTGCATCCCCTCGGCGTGCCCAATAACCTTCTTGTCGTCGAGCGCCGTGCGGAGCACGATTTCAGGAAACAGATGCATATTCACGAGCTCGCCACGAATCTGCTCGGTACCATACGCAATAGCACGCTCGATGTCATCGTGCGCGATAATCTGGTTTGGCCCCTGCGCTATCGTTTCGCCGTGTGCGTAGTTCGAACCCAGCATCTCACCCCCAATTGAAAGATACGCATCGGTAATGTGATGCTTAGCGTTTTTCTCCGCCTCGGCAAGCGCATTTTGCAGTGCACGGAGCGCATCAGCGTGGTTGACGACGTACCCACGTTCAATACCACGAGACTCCGCCTTGCCGAACCCAATTACGTGCGACACCTGCTCACCATCTTTCTCGGAGGCACGAAAGACCATCACTTTAATCAGTGATGAGCCCATGTCGATACCTGTGATGATACGTGTACGCTTACTCATATTATTTTAACCCGTATTTTTTGACCGTCTTCTCTTCGAGTGCGTCCATTTTGTCGCCGTGATCATGCCCTTTGAGGTGGTAGAGTCCGTGAATAAAGAGAAAACCCATGAAGCCGGTGGGTGTCATACCGAACTTCTTCGCTTGGCGATTTGCAACCTCTGGGCAGATATAGATTTCGCCCTGCGTATCATCCAATGGAAAAGAAAGTACGTTTGGATAGTAGTCTTTCTTGCGATAGGCGATGTTGAGTGCTTGTGCACGCGTTCGTCCGACAAATATAAGTGTTAGCTCATAGTTCGCACCTAAAATATCTCGCTTCATGCGTTCAAATGGAAGCTGTTTTGGATACGTTCGCGTAGTATGTGCGATTGAAAAACTCATACGCACAGTATACCTGCACAATGCAAAAATCCCAACTCAGTTCGCGGTTCCACCAAGAACTCTATGTGCCATGTAAATCGACAACACGTTCAAGTTCATCGAGCGAAGTGACGCCCGCAAGGACTTTCATGACGCCGTCTTGCTGCATGGACGGAATTCCTTGTGGTTTAATACGTTCGGAAATTTCTTCTTCGCTAATTCCCTTTTTGATATGTGGCGCAAGGTCGTGAGTCATGCGGACGGCTTCGTAAATACCGATACGACCTTTGTAGCCACTCATACCACACTTATCGCAGCCGACAGCATCGTAAATTTGTGTCGATGCTGGTGCAGTCCCCAGTACACGCATCATGATTTTCTGTTCATCAGGTGTTGCGGTGCGCGCTTTTTTACAATGCGGACACAAGCGGCGCGCGAGACGCTGTCCGAGCATGAGGTTAAAGGAACTTCCAAGAATTGTTGGTTCGATACCCATGTCGATAAGGCGAGGAATCGCACCGATGGCGCTGTTGGTGTGGAGTGTTGAAAACACCAAGTGCCCCGTGAGTGCGGCATGTACAACAGTTTCTGACACCTCAAGGTCGCGCATTTCGCCGACCATAATAATATCTGGGTCTTGACGGAGAATTGCGCGCAGCCCAGATGCAAATGTGTAGTGTGCGCCTGTTTGTGTTTGTACAATGCCCGGCAGACGGTATTCGATAGGGTCTTCAATCGTTATGATTTTAACGCCTGGTTTATGTACGGCGATAAGAAACGCATAGAGCGCAGTTGTTTTACCTGACCCGGTAGGACCTGTCGTAATGATAGCGCCATTCGGACGCGCAAGTTCTTCTTCGATAACATTGCGCAGTATTTCACTAAAGCCGAGATCTTCAAGTGAGAGCTGCGCCGATTCAGAGTTAAGAAGACGCATCACGACTGACTCACCGTGCCCGCCTGGAATAATTGAGACACGCACATCAATCGTCGCCGCGCCAAGTACGAAACTCATACGTCCGTCTTGCGCTTCATTGTGGACATTGAGTTTCGCACCAGCAAGAAGCTTGATACGTTGCATTACACCGTGATAAATCGTTGGAGGAAGATTAGTGACCTCCCATAGTACGCCGTCGATACGGTATCGCATACGCGTTGTGTCTTCTTCGGGTTCGATGTGAATGTCGGAGGAACGAAGCGCGTTTGCACCTGCGAACATGATACTCACGATGCGGCTAATCTTTTCTGATGACTCCATTGCGAAGGCTTCTTGCATCATAGTGTCAACATCGAGGTGTGAACGGATACGCTCCGAGAGTGATGCAACAAGCTCGGCATCAATGTCGAGTGAGTGTTTGGATGATGCGGTCGCGCTACGCAAATCCGCATAACGCAGATATACATGCTGAAGGCTCGCCTCAGAGACCATGTACTCTTTGACGACATATCCCTTCTTTTTTAAGGTTGTGACAACCTCCTGCGCGCGCGGATTCTTCGGATTCTTCATCGCTATCGAGAGCGTGGTGCCGTGGAGCAAAAAGGCAACCATCTCAAGCTCTTTCGCTTGTGCTTCAGGGATCTGCGATAATGCTTCTGGGTTAATAGAAATACCGACGAGGTTGATATAATTCGTCCCTATCTGCGCCGCAAGCATTCGCACCCGTTCTTCTACTTCGTCATGTCGGAGTGACGCAAGCTTCCCTGCAACACGTTCATCATCAAATTGAATCATATGCGCAGTATAGCATTAGTTGGGGAAATTTTAGTAAAGATTTTAAAATTGATTTTAACTAGTATCTAATTTTGAGAACTGTTCCCTCATTTTGTCATCCTGGAAGAATCCAGCGTCGAAACGGCATGCTCAATGTAGCCACAACCGATAGGTAGAGCGATGTGCTTAAAAGCACGAACGCTTTAGAATCATGTATAATGTGCCGACTCTGGATTCTTACAGAATGACAAAAGTAACGTACACAGCAGGCGTTTGGATGGGTGGTTAAAGCGATATGCATACATGTCTCTCAGGGAGGAGAGGGCAAGACCTCTCCTCCCTGAGAGACATGTATGCACACACAAACACGCACCGAAGTGCGTGTTTGTGTGTCGATAAGCCGGATTCTGTGCCGCCCCTTGCGGGGTGGTGACAGTCATTTATCTGGGCAATGTGTCGCCACACTGCTCGAGCGGTTCTCATCTCCTTGCGGAGAAGCACGACCTTGCATGCAGGTAAGGATTTAGCCGTTTCAACTACACACTTCGTTTCGTGCATAGCTTCCCATCGCAGGGACTTCTTTCTTTCGATTAAAGCGTCTCTGTTCGCACCTCGCGCGTTGCCGCGTGCAGGAGTTACCTACTACCGTCCTCCATGCTCTTGCGAGCATGGGCATGTCCGGACTTTCCTCCCAGTATTACTACCGAGCGACTGTCTGACGGCGTGAATATACCATGCAAAACGCGAGTGCGCAATACATACTCATATCTAAAAAGCGTAGAGTGATTCCATGGAATCAAAGTTTTCCCTCAGCTACCCTGATACCCTACTCCGCGCGGCGGTATTTATTGATGCCGAAGCGAATACTATTCTGCGTGCAGCAGGCATCACCATTACCTTTACACAATACAGAATTTTGCGCCATATTGCGAGCGGCACCACCATGCCAACCGTACTTGCACATCTTCTTGCTGTATCACATCCCGCAATGTCACGCCATTTGAAAAACCTGGAGGCTTCGAAGCTTATTAAGAGCAGTATCCACACTGACAGCCGTCGCGAGCACCATATCACACTCACCCTTAAGGGCACGAAACTATGTAAAGATGCAGAGCAGACGCTTGCCAAAGGACTTAAAATAACACTTGCTGACATTTCCCCTTCAGCACGCACGTCGGTGCTGACAACACTCGAAAAAACAATCATCGCCTGTGCACATGTTGCCGAGTAATGCTTCGCTTCTTTCTACTCTCGCTCGGTTATATCCAAACCTTCGTTAACACTTCGGCCTGGCTACAACTCTCACTCGTTTGAAAGATAGCTGATTTCCTTTCTACAAAAACACCTCCGCTTACGGAGGTGTTTTTGTAGGCTATTGCTCTCGGATATCTCCTTCGATATTAATAATAATTGTTGCATTGCCGCCTGGACACTCGAGTGTGTAGACGGTTTGCTTCGTTATTTGCCCTGTTGACTTTGCACCATTCGTGCTCACGACAACATTGTTCAGTGTCGTATCAGTAGTGTCAAAGGTACACGATGGATTGCTATTAAGATCGTAGGTGAGGGTTGCGGTTGAACCAGAGGTGACAATAAGGCTACTTGAGGTGAGCGTCGGTAAGCGACTGCGTGTAGTGACATCCACCGAAGCATTTGCGGGTGATGTGCCCGTAGCACCAGGACATTGAACCGTATAGGTTTTTGTCGTGCCTGGCGCAGGCTCATCGACAGCAGTTGCGATTCCTGAGGTTGTGCCTGCGGTAAATCCACCGGCATTACAGGTGCTTGCATTTGTTGAACCCCATTGAAGATTGATTGTATCGGTTGGTTCAATGGTTTGCGCAGCAGTTGTCCAAGCACCGCCATTCACACGGACCTGCAAGGTTGCCGTTGGTGCAGGGATAGTGACACTCGTGCCACTTGTACCTCCAGTAGTTGCATTGGCAATTCTTGTCACTGATCCACCTGGACCAGTACAGGTCATTGAATAGGTGTTTGGCGTCTTGATAATATTGCTCATAGTCTGACTGCCAGAAACTGCTTTGTTTCCGGTCCAGTCACCTGATGCAGTACATGCGGTTGCGTTTGTGGTTGACCAAGTAACAGTTGATGCACCGCCATACCCAACAACTGTTGGATTCGCTTTGATAGTGAGTGTTGGTGCGGGGATAGTCACCGTTACATCCCTTGTGATGGAACCACCGGGGCCAGTACAGGTGAGGGTGTAGGTATTTGGTGTTGTAGTAATGGCACCTGTTGATTGACTACCCGAGACAGCTTTGCTTCCTGACCACGCACCTGACGCAGTACAACTGGTGGCATTTGCTGTTGACCACGTGAGTGTCGATGCGCCACCGTTACTTATTGATGTTGGATTTCCCGTGAAGCTGAGTGTTGGCGCAGGAATAGTGATAGTAACATTCCGTGTAATAGAACCGCCAGGGCCAGTACAGGTGAGGGTGTAGGTATTTGGTGTTGTAGTAAGAGCACCTGTTGATTGACTGCCAGAGACTGCTTTGCTGCCTGACCATGCACCTGATGCAGTACAACTGGTGACGTTTGTTGATGACCAGCTGAGTGTTGATGCGGTATTATATGTAACTGATGTTGGATTTCCTGTGAAAGTAAGGGTTGGCGTTGGAGGTGTACAGGTTACTTGCCTACTTATTGGTGAACTACAGTATCCCGCAACACATGCATGAACCCATACATTGTATGTGTTTCCTTGTGCTCCACCGGCACTCCAAGAGGTGCTACCATATCCATCAGCACAGACGTCGCCAGGATACTGAGCAACATTACATGCCCCCTTCCATGGATTCGATTGATTATCCACACGGAGATTGTATGAGGTTGCATTTGTTGCTGACCAGTTTGCACTGACTGTATTGCCATCGGCGCTACATGTTGCATTTATAGAGGTCATTGCTGGTGCCGCTGCGACATATACCGTAACCGAACGCGTAACTGTTCCTCCTGCACCCGTACATGAGAGTGTATAACTACGACTAGAAGTAAGTGCCCCTGTTGACTGCGAGCCGCTGAGAGCCTTACCACCTGACCAACCGTTTGATGCGGTACAGCTCGTGGCATTTGCTGATGACCAGCTAAGTGTTGATGCACTGTTGTAGCTTATGCTTGATGGATTTGCCGTGAGACTGAGCGTTGGTGCCGCTGCGGCAGTACACGGAGCGCTGTATGTTTCGGTGATTCTTGTTGTTTGACGTCTACCCCATCCGATTACTTGGCTACCAGTTTGTCTCCATGCATGCGGTCCAGACTCAACATAGCCAGACGGACATGATGCCGGCATCATGTAGCCGCCAGCTTCACCGAGCGGCGAGAGTTCATAAAACACGAGCTCGTGTCGCGCGTCCTCTGTAAGAACAGCCGCACGAGATGGCGTTACAAGCGAAGTAAGGAGAAACACCATCACCCCAAGAAGTGCGAGTGCGAGCAGTGCACCGAGTGCAGCGGCATAGCGTGTGCGAAATTGTAAGATATGAGTATGCATAGTGTTATTGTGATGTTAACTGAACCAATGTAGCAATGTTGTGTTCGATACTAGTACGCATTTGCTCGTACCCTTCCTCATAGTATGCTGGGTCGTTGCCAGGGTATGCAATACCAAAGTCATCAGGCATCATTGCTCCAAGTGCAGCGAGTGCTATATCAAACTGTTCACTCGCCTCTGCAAACTGATGCGAATGCATAAGGAATAGTCCATAGGAATTTGCAACCCATGGATTGTTCGGGAACATGTCGACAATCGGTTCAAGAAGTTCACGTCCTTCAGTAAATTTACCTTGTGCAAAGTAAATCCACGAGAGATCAACATAGCCCGCCCAAAGATTAGGCTGTCGTGTGATGAATTCTTTAAAACCTGCTTCTGCTTTTTCGTACTCTTGTGCAAATCCATAAATGAGTCCTTGCATGTAGTAGTTACGGCTAAAATCAGGTACCAGTGCGGTACTGGTATCAATGTGCTCTTTTGCTCCTTCAATATCATTCAGTACAAACAGTACGCGAGCGAGCTGGTAGTGTGCAAGATAATTTTCTGCATCACGGCTAATCGCCTTTTCAAAATACTCCTTTGCAAGCAGTACATTATATGGCTGTGCACCGCCAAAATACTGCGAACCAAGGTCGACATATACATCAGAATTCCCACGGCTCGCAATAAGTGTTGCACGGTCACTTCCCGTCACAGCAAACATAAGTGCCCCTGCAAACCGTGGCGCGCTTAGTGAGAGCATGAGAAACAGCAGCACAAGCGTTGCTATGGTGACAGTAAAGCCAAGGAGGATGTACTGTAGAGTAGATGAGGTGTTTTCTTCTTGCATACTATACTATATATTATTTGCTAAATGACCACCCCATGCCCTCTAGGGTTGTCCGAGTGGAAAGGCTTCCTTCCGCATAGGTAAGCACGAAGGAACGCAACGCATCTTGCCAATGCGGAAGCGTAAAGAAGAGATAAAGTCCTTGCGACACACGTAATGCCTCAGGTGTATCGAAGCGTGCAAGCATCTCTGGAATACGCTCACGGTGTACACCTGTTGCATCAGCAAGATATGCATAGTAAAGCTGCAGGAATCCTGTTATACTTTCTTGGTATACAATATCACCGTCGCCACGAGCCACAATACCTCCCGCTGTTGCCAGCGCATCGTTGATTGTCTGTAATCCTGCCTCAGCATCAAATGAGTATTTCTCAGGGAGGTACACAGAGAGTGAATACTTCAATGCTGTCTGATACCCCTTAAGAAGAAGCGCATGATAACGAGTTTCTCGGAAAAGCAATGTTCTACCATCAAGGTACGGGTAGAGCGTATCAATTTCTCCAAGAATGCGCGCACGAGCGCCGTCGCTCAAATCGGTGCGGTCAAGGTTATGAATAAGATACTCCATATCCCACGCGACAAGATACGGATCCGTTTCGGGAAGCTCCTGCATCATGGCATGTAAAACACTGAGTGCTTTGAAGTGTCCGTTCTGCCAAAGAACGTCCGCATCCGTTAGTGGCTTTACTGTAAATGGCAACATATACACACCGAGATATCGATCATTGCGCCACTGCGTATCGTTTGTTACCATAAAATCGTCAAGCGTGTACTTCTTGAGAAACTCTCCATTATCATAGGTCTCCGCAGCAGCAGCAAACCAATCGTAGCACTCACATGACTGCTGAATACCGATGAGGATTTGACTGAGTGCATTTCGCTTCTCATCTGGTGTTGCCTCAGCGGACGTAAAAATATCGAGCATCTCATGATACGAAGCAATAAAATTATTGCGAGAAGTATCGGTAGTGTAGTCAAGATTGGTTTGCTGCAGTAAAATAGCCTTTGAAAGCTTTGCGCGTACGTATAAATCTCTCTGCTCATCATTACCTGCAGTGTTACGTGTTGCGAGCTCATCGAGCATAGCGATTTCGCTTGTATAATCCCGCTGCAATGTATCACTCCGCTCTCGCACTCGTCGAGCGTCAGTTATCTGTTGCATAAGAAGTGTGTCTGCAGCTATTTGTGCGTCACGCTGCACATCAGCCTCGGAGAGTGTCGGTACAGGAGTATAATTCGCAACATACAACGCATAGATAACACCGAGTACTATAATGCCCGCAGATATAGGATAGAGAATTTTTTTAAACATGGTATTCGTATATTAGTTACCACCATCATCACCATCGTCACCTGTGGTGACGTTATAGGTGCGAGTCTGCGTATCAGCATACGCGCTTTCAGGTCCGAAAAAACTTTGTCGTTCTTCATCACTAACAAGCGAGCCTGCATCCTTTTTCCCTATAAGAAAAACAGCAAGTATCGCCATCGTGCCGTAGAAAATGTATTTAATGTATTTCATACTGACAGTATAGCATGTATCGCAAAAAGCAACCTGTGGACAACTACTCAAGGTGAGGTAACCTGAGTGAAGTTGAAAGAGGTTGCTTGCGGCGAGCCTGCCGGTCCTAAGCTTGTCGAAATGGCCAAATCTGCCAAGCCCTATCGATAGTGATTTTTCACAGGATAGCCGACTATTTCTGCTTCGTTTTCGGTGTGTATCCAGTCGTTATGTCCAATTGCCTTGTAGGTAAGCGCGCAGATATTATTGGTATCGACGATGCGATAAAACGGCCCGCCATTAAGGGAGTGGTCAAATGTAAAACTGATGCGGTTAATATCGCTCATTGCAGCACAAAGGCGAGTAAGACGGAACCAGTCACGATATGGATCACACCGCCTGCGAGCAGACTCACTCACCATATCGATATTCTCGGTTTCGCCGTTTTTTCCGTAGACGACTGCTTGCGATATACACTGATGATTCGCTTCAAACATATAGAGGCCATTTTTATTGCCTTCCATAGTAAGCTTCTCATCACCTTCAATAAACTTTGGCGACAATTGTGCGAGTATAAGGAGTATGATGAGCCCCCATCCAGGGAGTGATTTTGTATCAAATGGCGGCGCAGTATAGCGATACCATGGGCCAAACATCACAAGTATCATGGCAAAGACAATCGTGGGGTAATGATATCCGACGAGAATACTTGAATAAAAGTGGAATGCTGCAAAGAATACGAGCGCCGTCCGCTGAAGGAATTTATTTGGCGAAAGCAAAAACCATGCCAGCACCATTTCTGCCACAATAACAAGATTGGTGAAGAGAGGGATACTCCAATCAGGAAAGAAAGGGAGCCCTGTATACATCGCGGTGAAGTACCCACCCTCTATCCACGCAGGCGATATTTTTGAAACCGTTGATAATACGTAAAACAGTACCAATCCAAGTTTCAAGAAAAATTCTTTATGCGGCAAAAAAAGCAGTACAATTGCGAAGATGATAATGTAGTAATCATAGTTACCTAAGAGCAAATCGGTGCCAAAGAAGGTCGTGAAAAAATGCCAGGCAAAAAGTGGTATGAGGGAAAGTTGTGCCTCACGCCATTCTTTTTTGTATATAAGGTACACCACCCATAGCATGAGTCCGAAAAAGAGCATGTAGAGCGTCGGTTGCGAATAGCCATAGGGTAGCTGCTCAAGAAGTATCCATTGCTCACATGACTGAAACCATGGTCGACATACAGTGCGAAACGAATCATAGGCGCTCTGCGTCATGGTACCGGAATAAAAGTAACCAGAGAACGTGATGTAGTAACTTAAGAGGAGCGAACCAAATGCCCACTGGAGAATTTTGTTTTGTGCGATTTCTTTGGAGAACATAGAGGACGTTATTTAAATTTATTATAAAGTGGTACTGCGATACATTTTGTAATCACGACAAGTGACACTACGAAGAGCAAGCCCCAATACCCCACCTCAAATACTCGATAGTGTGTATGAATAAACTGCTGAAGAGGCGGCTCTGTTTGGGGATTTTCAATACTCAGTCCTTGGAGCACAATAATATTCTTTCCTTCCGTATCGTGATAGACGTCGTAAAGCCCAGGCCTTGATGCTTCGTTATCTTTTATCATATAGATGAGTATATATGAGTTGAAACAAATTGCCAAACTACGTATACTAAACAGTATGGACGAAACGCAAACATTTTTTGCAGAACAGATTGCGAATAGATGCATGGCTACTGCGGATGTGCAGCCTATTGATTTGGATAATGAAAACCCTGCGCACTGGCTGATGGATTTGCGTAAAGTTATTCTGACGCCTGCGGTGCTTGATAGATATGCGTCGTCGTTTCTTGAGCAGCATGCGGCGCACTACCCTTTTCAAGTATGTGGTCTCGAGACTGCAGCTATTCCGCTCGTGGCGGCAATTGTGATGAAAAGCCAGATGATTGGCACACCGGTGAACGGGTTCTACATTAAGAAGTCACGTAAAAAAAGCGGGCTTCTTTCGATAATTGAAGGTACCGTGCAGAATGAAAAAGTTATCCTTGTTGACGACATTCTCAATTCGGGAAATAGTTTTATTCGGCAAGTCGAGGTGCTTGAAAAACTTCGTGCAGAGACACCAACCCTCAATAAACTTGCTATCGTCTCGGTGTTTAGTATTGTTCGTTTTCGAAATCTTGATTTCTACACCTATTTCTCTCAGAGGAATATCGCGGTCACTTCCCTGCTGACTCTCGACGATCTGCACGAACACATTAAAAAAACGAAGCCGCAACTGAACGTCCGCAACCTTCCCGCTCGTATTGATGAGATACCGACTCCAAATAATTTTGAGATTTCCTGGTATTGGAAAGGCTCGAAGCCAAATTATTTTTATGTTGTGCCAAAGTCTGCGCCGCTCGTGCATGATGGCAAGCTGTATTTCGGAACTGACTCGGGGGATTTTGTGTGCCTGAATAACGCAACTGGTGAACTTGTGTGGCAATATCGGGTACCGTTTGGCTCCAAGAAGAAGCTTATCTTTTCATCGCCGTGTTTGGTAACTATCAAAAAGAAAACATTTGTTTGCTTTGGCGCATACGATGGCAACCTCTACCTCCTTGATGCGCAAACCGGTACCAAGAAGTGGATTTTTATGGAAGCCGACTGGATTGGTTCCTCGCCGTGCTTCTCAGAAAAACTTGGTCTCATTTTTATCGGTATGGAGTACGGACTCTTCAAAAAGCGTGGCGGTGTAACAGCGATTGATGCGGCAACTGGTAAAAAGGTTTGGGAATATCGTAGCGAGGAATTCACACACGGATCACCCATATACTCGGAAAAATACAATGTTGTCGCGTGTGGTTCCAACGACAAGAAACTCCATGTACTCAGTGCAAAAACAGGAGAGCTTATCTGGGACTACGAAACCATTTCAGAAATTAAATACGCACCATGCATTGATGAAAAACGCGGACAAATTATTTTCGGCGGCATTGGAGGTGACCACGAAGATAGCGAGCGGGGAGCTATTTATGTCTGTGATATTAAAACTGGCGAACCTCGCTTCACCTACACTGACCTCCATTTCGGCATCTACTCGACACCCATCGTGTACAAGAATATCATCATAGTCACCAGTCTCGACAAAATCATTCACGCCTTTGATGTGGGCACTGGAAAAAGTGTATGGAAATTTGCCACTCCTGCACGCATCTTCGCATCGCCAACCATTATTGACGGCCGCCTCTATGTCGGACAAAATAGTGGACACCTCTACGAGCTCGACCCAGAAACAGGCAAGGTAAATTCCCTCACCCTCGTCACCGAACGTATCACCAACAAAATCGCCCACGACCCAGAGATGGGCATGTACTTCCTCCCCACTTTCGCCAACGAAATCTACGCCCTCACGCGAAAAAGATAACTACAAAAAATCCCTACGCGGGTTTTTTGCATAAGGATTACTGCGGGACAATGAAAATATCAATGATGGCAGGGCCGTCTTCGCAGATACCTTCGGAAATTTCTTTGTAGACACCAGCGAGGTCTGTAGCGGTCGGTGCGAAGAAACTATGTGCGGGAGATGTGGCGAGTGCGGTGATAAGTTCACGATTGCGGGCAACTTCGGCTCCCGCTCCCTCGTATACTTTGCCGAAGCCGATCGTATAGAGCGAGATGCCGGCACGCTTTACTGCATCGGCTGCTTCGAGCGCCTGTGCTTCGGCGTACGGAATATCGCGCACGCCTTGCGGATTAAGCGGGCGAGTGACGTCGCCGTCGGTCAAGAGCGCAATAACTTGGCGCGCATCGGGGTTGTGTCCTGCCTGAAGTACTCGTGCGGCTTCACGGATTGCTGCGGAGAGGTCGGTGTATTGTATGCCGTCCTTGCCAATAGTGATATTCATAATTGCATCGCGCGTCTGCGCGTGCTCGACTGCGAGTGCACCATCAATACTCGGCGTTGTCGCATAGGACACAAGTCCGGCACGGTCGCTTGCACCGAGCGTTTCAATAAATGATGCTGCGGCATTCTTTGCACTGTGGAGTGGCTCGGGTGGTGTGCCGCCGTCGGCTGCCATTGAGCCAGAACGATCCATCATGAGCACGAGGTCGGAGGGAATTTGACACGAGCGGAGCGTGCCCGCAATCGGTGATGTCCACGTAAAAATTGCATCACGCTTCTCTTGCGCACCAAGTCGCGGGATTACCGTTTGCGAGGCAACAAGCGGCATGCGTTTACTGTCATACACAACCGCAACAACGCGGAGGTCTTCGGTAGCGGTGTAAAGATTATTTTGAATACTTGCTGTGAGTCTTGGCGTCGGCGCACCTGCTCCGGAAATAGTGCGGGTAAGAACGGTGTAGTCATTACGATTCCAAGTGAGCGCGCTCCAGTAGGATGTTGCATGGTCAAACGTGATGCGGACCGATGTTGGCGTACGTACACCTGTGGCGATACGTGCTTCGAAAAGCGGGTATTGCCCGTCAGGCGGGAGCGTTGTGGTGCCCGAACGCTCAGCAATTACACCTTGTGCATCCTCGAGAATGATAGTGTACGGAAGTGATCGCGTGCCAGCGACACGGTTCGCATTCGTGACCACCGCCACCGCATGATACACACCGTCAGTCACCTTGAATGCCTGTGCCCATTCTACTTTTGGTGCAACGACAGTTGCTGTGCAGATTTTGTCGCAGGCACCGCCACAATCTATGCCTGTTTCCATACCATTTTCAATACCGTCGAAACACGTCGGTTCTGCATAGAGAAACGAACGGTATCCCCAATACATGAGGGCAAGCACGAGCACAAGAATACCTGTACCATACAACACTTGACGCGAAAACGCCCACCATCGCAACGGTGATGGTGTGTAGAATTCGGTTGTGTTGTGTGGTGATGTTTCTTGCATGAAATTTTTTATTTTCCCTTGTGAACTGTCATCCTCGGGATTAAGAAAGCAAATGAGGACGCCTGTCCGAATATTGCTTTCTAGAACTGGGGATCCATGGATAGCGAGCAAGCCTTATAATCCATGGATCCCCGGTTCACTTGAAAGTATAGTCGCTACCACTCCTTGCTTTCATAGCGCCCGAGGATGACAAATACTGGGGTGGGTTGGAAAATTTTTACGACGGTTGCTGTGTTGGTACTTCATTCTCTGTACGTGAACGTTTTTTGTGACGACTATTGATTGCGTCGGCAATGTACTCGAATGAACTCTCGACGGTGTCACGTACCACAAAAAGGTCGAGGTCTTCTTTATTGATGAAGCCACGTGCGGCGAGGACATTTTTAAATACATCAACGAGGGGATTCCAATATTCTGCACTGTACAGCACAATCGGCACGCGCTCAATTTTTCGTGTCTGCACCAGTGTGAGCACTTCGAGGAGTTCATCGAAGGTACCGTAGCCGCCTGGGAAAAAGACGTATACCTCGCTTGCGTACGCAAGCATCACCTTGCGTGAGAAAAAGTAATGAAAGGTTTTTGATTCGGTGACATAGGGGTTGAGCTTCTGCTCCATTGGAAGCTTGATATTAAAACCAATCGACTTCCCTCCTGCGCGATACGCACCGAAGTTTGCGGCACCCATAATACCTTCGCCGCCACCAGTTACGATAGTGACTCCTTCGCCCGCGAGCATACAGGCAAGTTCCGTTGCTGCTTGATGGTACGGGTCAGACGGGAGCGTACGAGCACTTCCCATAAAAGTTACCGCGCTCCCGTACCGACGAAGCATATCGAAGCCTTGAACGAATTCGGCAAGTATCGTAAAGACACGCCATGATTGGTCGATGTCTTTATCGTTTGCAAAAAGGTCGGTCGTAATACGATGCGCCGAAGGAGGCGTGCAGGTTATTTTATCAGTCATGTACACAGTATACCTCGGAACGCTCAAAAGAATTTGTGGACAAAAAATCCCCGTACAGGGATTTTGTTGTGATGGATAACTGACGAGGATTAGTCCTTCAAGCAACGAATAGCGAACCCGAAATCCTGATCAATCGTATTACGGTAGACTGTCTCAAAGACCGAGAGAAGGTTACGTATCCACGCATCAGAGCCAGAGATGGACGACGACCAGAGGTTCGCGCTCGAGCCTTGGTTGCCGAACGCACCACTTGAATTGCGGTTGCCAGCAAGAACTCCATCAAATCCTGATGAACCCCCAACTTTGAGTTGTGTTCCTTGATCGGTACCACGCCAGCCTGTTGCATCAGCTTCCACTTGCGTCATACCAAGGAAAATTTCAAGCGTTTTGTATTCATTGTCGGTGGGGATATGCCAACCTGTAGGACAAATGCCCTGTGCACCTTCAGTGGTGACATAGCCCATTGTTTCGTTCCAGTTGTAGAGACCTCCTTCGTTGTCACAGTTTGTCGTACTATTATCGTAGCACCACTTTTGAATTGTGCTATCGTTTGTTGGCTCAGTTGTTCCTGATGCGAGCATTACGCCAGCATTAAGGTTGTCCTTAAACCATGTTTGTGTGCCGATGGTAACAGTGCGGTAGTAGCCGCCATTATTGCGGTTTTCCCCTGTTGCATCGTACGGTCCACCATCATATTGCACCATAAGCGGACCTGCTGGCTGCGCAATCACCGCAATAGTATTCGAACCAGTACACGTTCCCTTCACCCCACTCGCAGGAATCGCAATGTTCCAGTAAAGGTTTACATCAAGTTCATTTGATTCATCGGTACGGAGGTCAATGTTACGTTCGGTTGCGACAAGTGTGTCAGTGAGGATTGTTGATGCGGTATGACCAACGCTGGTAAGTGCCCAAGCCTGTGTTGACGTAGCAAGTGAGCCAAGAGCAGTACATGCCATGTTTCCACCAGAAACTTGTACATCAGCCTTGGTATTGCCACGCTGGGTGATGGTGGTTTCAACGTTTGTGGTACTGCTTGAGACTTCACCCAGTGTTCTCGTACCGTAGTCGATAGCATCGGGGAGGTTGAGTGCAAGGAGGGAGTTTACTTCGATTGTTGCAGTGAGGGTTCCTTGTGCTGTTGCAAGGTCTTCGACGGCGACATAGGCAGTCCAAGTGTCTTCTGCATAGATTGAGGCGGCGTCGGTTGCGTCGATGAAATACTGTATAGGTACTTCGCAGTTGTATGCGATCTGTGTGTCGTCGCCATCGGTGTAGTTTGTGTCGCAGGAATTGATTACATAACAGTCATTGTTGTCTGCAAGACAGATGTTGGTACTTGTTGTTTTGTGGAAGACGAGATTGATGGTTGAAGAGGCGATGTCGTTTTCTCCGTTTGCGTCGCTCATGACACCATTGATGTGAATGGTTCTATCGGTACCTACGTTGGGGAGAATACCTGAGCTTGTTAGATCATCTGCGCCGTATGCGGTGGTTGAAAAACGGATCGTATCAACGGTTGGTGGTTCGTTTGTGATTTCTGCGGTTGTTGCGACGTCGGCTGCACCGGTATAGCGGATCACTAGCCCTACGATGAGAAGGAAGGATACGGAGATAAGTGTGCCGAAGATTTTTATGTTTGTACTCATGCGCATATTGTACTCCGTTTTGCGAAAACGCAAAACGGATAGTTGTGGACAAAAAATCCCTACAGAGGGGGATTTTATTTTGCACACAGAGCTCTGAATTCAGAGAGTGCATCATCGAAGCTTGAGAGCAGAGGATGTGTTTCGAGACGTTCTCTGAGAATAGTGCCGATTTCTTGATAGAAATGAAGGCGTGTATCGGCTTTGCCGAAGTCGCGAGCGAAGTCTTCGGGGCGACCGTCATATTCTTCCACCATTGAGCGAAGGTTGTGGATTTTGTCGGCAAGAGAGACGAGGAGGGATTCGAGTGGTGCTTTTTTGAGCTGGGCGACGTAGCGGGCACGACGCACTTCGAGTGATGGCCGCTGCGCATAATCGCCTGTCCACTCGGATACGCCGAGAACAATGGCGAGCACATGGTCGCCAAATTCTTCTTGCAGCTCCGCTTCAGTAAAGACCGTATCTTCAAGTGCATCATGTAGGAGTGCAGCGATAATAACATCTTCATCGTCAGTATAATCGCGAAGCATGAGTGCAAGCGACATGAGGTGCGTGATGTACGGATAGGAAATTCTTCCCTTGCGAACTTGGTCGCGATGGAGCCATGCGGCGAGTTTTATGGCGCGTTCGACGCGAGGTGAGTAGGTCATAAAAGCTACTGTATCAGATTAACTCACTCCGTTCCAGTTCGACGACACGGCGTGTGTGTTTTGTCATGCCTATAATCATGCCGAGCGCAAGAAATTCTGATACGAGGTGGGAGCCGCCGAACGACATGAAGGGGAGCGGAAGTCCGGTAATAGGAAGCACACCGATGTTCATGCCAATGTGTGTAGTAAACTGCGCGACAATGTATATTGCAAAACCAATAGTGAAAATGCGTTCGAAGTTTGTGGGAGCACTGCGTGCGGCACGAATAAGAAAGATAACAATCGCTGCAAACAGTACAAAGAGGAGCATCGAGCCGACAAACCCCCATTCTTCTGCAAATGACGCAAAGATAAAGTCAGTCTGTGATTCGGGCAAATAATTGAGCTTGGACTGCGTACCGTAGCCAATGCCTTTGCCCAGCATCTGCCCCGAGCCTGACGCGATGGTTGCTTGATAGGCGTTGTAGCCTGTATTTTGGATATCAGCGAGCGGGTCGAGAAAGTTATAGATGCGAAGTTTTTGGTAGGGTTCGAATTTAAAAAGCCAGAGGTACGTGATACCAGCTGTCGCCAAACTCCCGACAATAGCAATGTGTCGCATACGAATGCCTGATATAAGTACGATGCCAAACCAGATAATCCCGAGCATAATAGCCGACCCGAAGTCCGGCTGGAGAAGTGTAAGCACAAATGGCACACCGAGGTAAACCCCTGAAACAAAAATATGCCGGAACGAGCCAATAAGTTCATGGCGCATGGAGAAATATTTTGCGAGCACGAGAATGAGCGCGATACGTGCAAATTCAACAGGCTGAAGAGAGAAGGCACCGAGGTCGAACGACATCTGTGCGCCGAGCGCGGTAAAGCCGAGCACATACGTCAGCGCGAGCATGCCGCACATCGCGATATATATCCACAACACCGAATGCCCGGTACGCATAAATCGATAGTCAGGTATTGAGGCTAAGAGACATACCCCAAGGGCGATGCCAAGCACAATTGCCTGCTTCGTGAAAAAAGAGTTCGTCCCCTGAAACGTATACAGCGTTGCCAAACCAAAACCCGCAATGACAAGCGCGGGGAGAATTATGAGATATGCGGGTTTGAAAATTGAGGCAAACATGTGGTTAATACAAAAATCCCAAGAATTGTTATCCTCGGGATTCTGAAAGTAAACGAGCGATAGCGAGTATTACTTTTGAATACCCGGGGATCCAGGCTGACGAGCAATGTTCTCCAGCCTTGGATCCCCGGGTATTTGGAAACAATATTCGCTCTCGCTCATTTGTTTCCTAAATCCCGAGGATGACAAGTATTTGAGTTATGGGATAATATTCAAAATTCGCCCCGCAACGTAAATAACTTTCTTCGGAGCACCTTCGATATATTTCGCGATCTCTGGGTTTGTGAGGGCGGCAGTCAACGCCTCTTCTTGTGTTGTATCTGGCGCAATGGTGATATCGCCACGACGCTTCCCTGCTACTTGGACGCCAATGGTGACGACGTCGTCTTTCGCAAGGCTTGCATCGAAGGTCGGAAATGACTGTTCATGAATAAAATCAGTTTTATCAAGCTCATGCCAAAGCTCTTCGGTAAGATGTGGTGCGAATGGCGCCATGAGTTTGAGGAATGTCTCGTATGACTCTTGTGCGAGACCTTCTTTTTCTGCAGCGTTCACAAAAATCATGAGTGCAGAAATCGCGGTATTAAACTTGAGTTCGAGAATATCAGTCGAGACCTTTGCGATAGTCTTATGCAGAAGTCTCGTCATGTCTTTCGATTCTTCTTCCTTCACATGTTCGCGAATACCATTGACTCGCTCAAGGAAGCGGCGAATACCTGCAATGCCGCCGAGGTCAAATGGATAATTCGCTGCTTCACCATAGTTACCCATGAATGCGAGATACATCTTTACCGTATCGGCACCCACACGTTCAACATGTTCGTCGGGATTCACCACATTCCCCTTCGACTTACTCATTTTCTGTCCATCTGGGCCGAGGATAAGTCCACGGTTGATACGCTTCGTGTACGGTTCATTTTCTGTCGCAAGCCCCATATCAAAGAGCACTTTCTGCCAAAAGCGTGAATAGAGAAGGTGGAGCGTCGTGTGCTCCGAGCCACCCATGTAGAGGTCAACCGGCATCCAATCTTTTTGCGCGGCGAGCGACGACGGCGCTCCACCATTTTGCGCATCAAAGTAGCGCAAGAAGTACCACGATGAGTCCACAAATGTGTCCATCGTTTCTACTTCTGGCGTCCAGCCTTCGCCAAAAATATTCGTCACACGGTCGCGGAGCTCCTGCGATTTCGCAAGTGGCGCCTCGCCTGTCGGGCGGAAATCAACATCTGTCGGAAGTGTCCATGGCAAATGTTCAAGGGGAACCGGGTGTGCTTCACCTTCCGGAGAATACACAATCGGCACTGGCACCCCCCAATATCGCTGACGACCAATAGACCAGTCGCGAAGGCGATAGGTGCTTGTTTCTTTGCCACCAGTTGCCTGCGTAATTGCCGCTTTCGCATCTTCACTTGAAAGCCCTGTATGTTCACCGGAATTAATCAAGGTGCCCGCCCCTGAATGCACCTTGCCATCTACGAGCATCTCCCAGACGGTTCGATGTAATTCATCAATGACTTCACGTTCGATGGTTTTTGCATCTTTCCACACCGCTTCGAACTTTCCTTCTTCAGCACCATCAAGTTGTGTTGCAGTCTCTTCATCATCAGCAAGTTCAAAAAGGAGTCCGACTGCATCTATCTCACGTGCAACATTCTTTGCATGTGCGAAATAATGATGGTGAATCGGCATTGTCTGTGCCTTATACACTACGTTCGTACACTGCGTTTCTTCTTGTATTTCGCGTATCGCAGCAGCAATTACATCTTCGCCTTCTTCGATACCGCCACCGATAAAGAGCGTTTGCTGCTGCTCTTTCCAATTAATGGTCATGTACGTGTCGGTACGTGGATTATAGACAATCGCCACAATGCTCTTGCGATGTTCAGGATTTTCCTGAGGAACACCTGTTATTGGAGAAATAACGGGAGTGATAGCAAGGGCATACTTCTTTGCGAACGCATTATCACGTTCGTCATGTGCAGGTACACCCATCACGGCGCCAGTACCATAATTGCCAAGAACGTAGTCGGCAACGAATACAGAGACTGATTCGCCAGTGAGTGGATGGATTGCGCTGACTCCTTCAAGTTTTACTCCTGTCTTTTCTTTGGTTGCATTGAGGCGGTCTACTTCATCTTTTTGAGTTGCTTCATCAACATACTTTTGCACTTCTTCTGTATTCTCCACGGGAAGAGTTTTAAGGAGTGGGTGTTCTGGTGCAAGCACTAGGAAACTCACACCATACAGTGTATCGGGACGGGTAGTGAATATCGTGACTTTGTCGCCGTTTGAAAGAGTAAATGGGATTTCTGCACCCTTTGAGCGTCCAATCCAGTTACGCTGGAGCTCTTTGATGTACGAAGGCCACTGCACGGTATCGAGGTCATCGATGAGACGGTCTGCATACTTGGTGATAGCGAGCTTCCAGCTTGCCATGGTCCGCTTTTCTACTTTTGTACCACAGCGCTCGCAGGTATCATCGCTCAAAACTTGCTCATTTGCGAGAATGGTATGGTCATGCGGACACCAGTTTACAATTCCTTCGCCGCGATACGCGATTCCCTTTTTGAAAAATTCGCCAAACATCCACTGTGTCCACTTGAAGTATTCAGGGTCGGTGGTGCTTACGGTCATGTCGGTTGAAAACGCGTTGCCCATTTGGTCGAGCTGTGCGCGCATAGTGTCCATGTTTTTGTACGTCCATTCCTTTGGGTTGAGTCCTCGCTTGATTGCAGCATTTTCTGCAGGCATACCGAACGCATCGAAGCCGAGGGGGTAGAGTACCTGCTTCCCCTGCATACGCTCATGACGCACAAGAATGTCGGGCACGCCAAACGCATACCAGTGACCAATATGGAGATCCCCTGACGGGTACGGCAGCTCCACGAGTAAATACCGCTTTTCTTTCTGCAGATCACGCTTCCCTACCGCGTATAAATTGGCGTCTTTCCACGACTTTTGCCATTTCTTCTCGATGGCGAGATGATCGAATTTCTTGTGCATACGTACTGCCGAATATACCACAAGCAAACGAGTTATGCACATGGTGTTTTTTTGATTCTACAGTATACTTTTGCTATGTGGAAAGAAAAAATACAAGCGCCGCCAATGGAGCGTGCGTCCTCAGGCTTTAAAGAAGAGCGTTCCTGGGAACAGCATGTCGCCGAAGAGGCACAGAAGGAAGCGCGGATGCGTGAAAAAGTGCTCTCTGAAAATGTCTGGACTGAAAATATTCCTGGCGGCAGCAAGTCTGCAGCCGATTTCCGGAGAGAGGCGCTTGTTCGACTTGCGCCTCGCGAAACCCCTACAGAAGAACCAAAGCCAATTGAATATATTGAGCCTTCTGAAGAACTACGCGCTGCAATGCAACGGCCGAGCCCTCGTGCTGAAATCGTCGAGAGCGCAGAAATGCCTTCGCTGCTTGATCAAATTCGACACGACCTCGGCGAAGCAGTACAAGCGAAAGATGCAGAAAAAGTCGCGAAGCTTCGCGAGCAGTTCAAAGAGCTTTTCATGCTCGACCGCGCACTCGCGAGCAATACTAAAATTTCTATGTCTGAAGCGGCATAAACAATATAAAACATCCGTACCTTAACGGATGTTTTTCTATATAAGCAACCTCACTGCGCCGACAAGCACAACGTTGTCGCCGTGCCGTGTTGGCACAATCGTTGGCGACGAGTCTGCCCCTATGAGTTTGTGGACAGACTGAATCGTGTCGGGGATTGAAATTTTTGGATAACCAAGAATCATTGCACCACCGAGTACCACTATTGAAACCTTCTCTTCTTTTGCAAGTTGCGCGATGCCATGTGCGAGATAGTCGGCAGCATGGCGCCAGTAGGTGTCGTCCAGCGGGATTTCATATGGATGTACGCCGCGACGGCCGGTCACCGCAAGTCCGCCAATAGTTGCATCGAGCGCGTCGAGCATATCATGCGAGTGAATTGCCTTTTCGTGCGTTGCCGCCGAAACTCCTGCGCCGACATTGAAATACATACTCGGCTCTGCATGTGTATCCGCATGCGCAGCGCACATCGAAGCAGGCGCAAGGGTGACCGGCACTTTGAATTCATGTTCGAGTAGATACGAAAGCGGCTTCCCTACCCAATTGAGCAGCACCGTATCGCGCTCGATGCGCCTACCGTCTTCCGCAAGAATACCTCGTACACCAATGACAATAGCATCGATTATGCCCTCGCCAGCTGCCTGACGAACAAGGTCTTTAATGAGGGAAAACCCCGCAGCAAACTCCCGCGGCGTCGTACGCCGCAGTGGAACAGAAAGAGCATCATGCTCGTATGACGCAACTTTGAGTGTTGCGCCACCTATGTCAATTGCAATAATCATATATCTTTCGATTCGTCGTACATTCCTTTTTGTGCAAGGCCGTTCATATGCGCACGATGGGCGAGTACGTTTTGTGCGTCTTCGATATTTTCCTCTTTGCCTGCCCATACTTTCAGCATTGGTTCTTCAAGCGCACGTGAATACGAGGTCGAAATACGCCACGGCTGTGTGCCAAGCTTTGCGATTGCATGCATATTTTGTGTTGCCTGCTTTGCTTCCTGCCCACCCGAAAGAAAGACAATACCACCCATTGTGTGCGGAACCGCAATATGGAGTGTACGAACAGTTGCGTCGGCAACATCTGCAGGCGACGAACGTTCGTGTTTTTTACCGGCGAGTACCATTGATGTTTTCAAAATACACGCCTTCAAATCAACATGATACCGTTCGAGCACATCACACGTCCACACCAGAACCTTTTCGGTAACTTCTTGTGCTGCTTCAATGGTGTGTTCGCCATCGTACAGTACTTCGGGCTCGACAATCGGGACAATGCCCGCTGCCTGGCACAGTGCTGCATAGCGGGCCATCATCATCGCATTAAGCATAATCACCTCATCACTCGGTGCAGGCGTGACCGTAAATGCTGCACGCCATTTTGCAAATCGCGCACCGAGGTCGTGATATTCGCGGAGCCGAGTTGCTAAACTGTCAAGCCCTTCCGTGACCGTTTCTTCACCAAAATTTTCAACCAGCACAAGCCCCTTGTCGACCTTAATACCTGGCACAATACCACGGGCGGCAACAAGGTCAGCAAATGGCATGCCGAGCGACGCAGTATCGCGAATCGTCGAATCAAAGAAAATAACGCCTGAAATAAACTCTTCAAGATTTGGCGTCGTGAGCATGATTTCCCTCCATGCGCGACGGTTTTCTTGTGTGTTGGGAAGCTTCGCTAGTTCGAGACGCTTCGCCGCAGTGCCATCGCTCTCGTCTGCCGCCAAAAGGCCCTTGCCTTCTTGCATAAGTGCATCGACAATGCGGTAGAGTTCTTCATTCTTTTCCATGGCACTAGTATATCACAACCCTGCAAAACCCTTCTCGGGGATGACGCTTGGTTCAACAAGCTCACCACAAGTCGTTCCTTCCTTCTCTCGTTCAAAAGATAGCGTCACTCACGTTTTCTGAGTCACATGGTATACTTACCGCATTACGCATGGTGACTGCATTCATACATCGTAGCATAGCAACATTCTTGCTCGGCATATTTATTGCCGGAGCTGCTTTCGTGCATGCGGAAGAACAATCGTCAACGGTGACAGTGGTTATCGACAATGCACCGCCACAGGTTACAAGCCTCGGACTCTCCTCAGTTGCCTACGGTAATCCAGAATTTGCAGGCGGCATCACGCCATCTGTCGGTACGACCACCTTCCATATGACGGGCGTGCTCCTCGACCCTAATGGTGCCCAGAACATTGCAACCACAACTGCCGTCTTCTATCGTACTGACCTCGCAGCAACTTCGTCATGCAGTGCATTTCTAAAGAACTGTTATCGCACGAGCTGTACCATCGACACATCATATGGCTCCGCATCCGAAGCTCGCTACACGTGCCCTATTGAACTCGCTTCATGGGCCGACGCTACCGACGTAGGCAGCGCCTATGAGGATACAATCTGGACTGGGCATATCCAAACGACTGACCTTTCTGCGCTTACTGCCACCGCCACAACAACGGTTGAAATTAATTCACTCCTCGCATTCACCGTCCCCGGTACGATTAGCTATGGTGCGCTTGCAATCGGTGCTACCACAACCGCTGCGAACGCCTCCGAAATGATTGTCGCACAGGGAGGCAACACTGCCGCAACTATTGCCGTTCGTGGTACAGATCTCTCCTGTTCTGTCATGGGCTCCATCCCTGCAGTGAACCAACACTGGTCACTCAGTCGTGTTGAATGGGATAATGCTGCCTCATTTTCCCTTGAAACCAGCGCAACCTCAACCGACCTCTATCTTGCCCGAAGAGTGAGCACGGAAACTATCGCTACTTCATCACTCTTCTTCACCATAAAAATTCCTGAAACAGGCGTCGGTGGTACCTGTACAGGACTTATCTATGTCGACGCCATCGCTTCGGCCAATGTCGGCACCCTTGTTGACAGTCGTGTCAAAGGCGTGCGCTATACCTCACAAAAGAATGTAAACGGTATCACTCGCGACAATGGAACCTTTACCAGACTCCCCGACGACACCGTCACCTTTAGTATCGGCAGCGCAGTGCTCGGCTCTATTTCCCGCAATGGCGCCACTACGAACGAATTCATTTTCCCGCAGGACCTCGTGGGCGTTGCTCGAGCAAACGTTACTGACGCGCGGGTCACCCGCATCGCCCGCTTCCTGCAATCGCTCGATGACGACCTTGATGCAAGCAATGGCATCCAAATCAGCGACGCTGCACATCTAGCAATCACCCAAAATAACCTCAACATTCAAACCTTGAACGACAACCGTCTCCGCAATACCCTCCAAGCCGTTTATCCAAATCGAAATCTCATCCCGGCCGCACAAGCCCAAGACCACCTCCTCGAAACCACCAAACGTTTTGATCCTGAAGCATTCGACTAACCATTCATTTCTTTCTGCTCTCGTTTGAAAGAAAAATACTCGACATCATGTGTCGAGTATTTTCTAGATTGTGCGTGTCTTTAGGGATTGTACGAGGTCACTTGTTTTTGTGAACGATGTTTCTTTATTCAGAAGGAGTGCGAGTGTGGGGAATTTCATGAGCTCCGCACGCACCTCGTCATTGACGGAGGTGAAGTATATTTTTTTGTGAGCAAGGCGTGCTTCATGTGCGATTTCTTCAAGCATTTCTACCGCATCAAGGTCGAGTGCATAACAATCACGCAGACGTACCGCAATCGCTCGCACATGCTCTGTACGCATAAGCTTCCGAAGGTTTGTGCTGTGCTGTGGTGCTGAAATATACGATACCGTCCCCGCGATTGAGTAGACGGCAAGATCTACTGGCTTTTCGGGGACAGCAATCCCCTTCGCAACAACAACTTCTTTGGTCGTGCCATCTTTAAAATTATAAGTAAGGCGGCTATGTCCACGACTCACACGATCAACATATACAAGAAGGGCAACCATAACACCTGCAAGCACTGCGAGTCCCGGATCCTCAACAATCGTAATAACTGCAACCAGAATTGCGATACCAAAACTCTGCTTGTCTCGTTTCCAATATTCTTTGAACGTACCCATTTCAATGAGTCCAATCGCGGTATTGATAAGCATTGCTGCAATCACTGCGGCGGGAAGATACACAAAAAATGGCAAGGCAACAACAGCAATAAGTGCGGTCGCCACCGCAGAAACACCTGCGGCAGTACGATGCGTAGCCCCTGCTTTAATGTTCGCGCCTGTACGAAGGAACACTCCTGTTGCGGGGAGCCCTCCCATAAATCCCGAACCAATATTTGCAAGTGCAAGCCCGAAAAGTTCTTTGCGTGGCGAGCACTGTGTGCGTGTCATTTTATCTCCAACCTTTGCAGTAATGAGGGTTTCAAGAATAGCGATTGCAGCAACGAGGAGCACTACTTTAATGTAGGCAATAATAGACGCGTGACTGCTCATGATTGCTGTGAGCGCCGACATATCGAATCCAAGGTAGAGTGTACCAGAAAGCGTGCCGAATTTTTCAAGAAGGGTCGTGACAGGCAGTTGTGTGAGTGTTGCGATGTACCCAAATCCCATACCCAAGAGTGCTGCGGGGATAACAGCAGGAATACTCTTTATATATCGCTTCCAGAGCAAGATAAACGTGAGAAAGATAACAAAAGTGCCGACCGCGTACGGATTCACATCGCGGATATGTGCACCGAAAAGTTCAAGGTCGCCGATAAAGTGTCCGGTTCGTTTGAGTGCGAGCCCTGCACCATCGAAAAGCTGTGAGGATGCAATAAGTACCGCCACACCCGCAGAAAATCCATGAATAATACTTGCCGGTACGTAATAGAGGAATCGGTCGGCCTTCAGTGCAAAGACTACGAATATGGCAATACCGACACCAATGGCGATAAGAGGGAGGATTGCCGCACCAACGCCAAATTGCGGCGCAATGGTAGCAGCAAAAAGCACCGTCGCAAGCGCACCCGCGGGGCCAATAATATTGTAATTCGATGAGGCAAACACTGATGCAATAAGTGTTGCCCATACACCAGTAATAATGCCTGGCATCGGCCCTGCACCCGACGCAATAGAAAGAGCCAGTGAAAGCGGCACTGAAATAAGCGCGACCGTGAGTCCTGCTTGCCAGTTTGTTTTGAGATGATTAATGAATGTGTGCATAGTATTTTGTACGCTCAAGACAAATAGTATTATGCGGCGGCGCACAAAAGTCAAATGTATCATTGACACAAAAACTTCGCTCGTGAGCGAAGTTTTTGTGAGCTTACGTGAAGCGTACTCTTTTATTCTACACTCATCAAGAGTACATAGATACCTCCAACAGTCAGTGCCGTAACAAATGAGCAAGGGAAGCCAAGGAGAATTACGGTAGCAAAGGCAGTAGCTATAAATGCGGCGAATACGATAGTACTGCTACGGATGAGCTTATATGACTCTTTTTGTGCTCGCACATATTCAATAAGAATACGTCCTGCAAGCATAAGTACGAATCCGAGAAGCCACCAGAGCTGGCAGTGTGTGTCGACGAGTGCTTGTGTGACGGTTTTTGTGGGCTCGTTACTTTCTTGGAGCGCTTCGGTTGCAGCTCCCTCTGTTTCTGCAATGTCTTCATCGCCGAGAACTCGTGCGACGGCTTTGGCACCTGCATTGTAGACTGTGGCAATATTGTCCGCGAAGTCATTGACAAAATCTGCAACGATACTGTCGCCAAGGACGCGAGGCTCTACACCCGTACCACTGCCACCAACACCGAAGGTTCCACCACTGCCTCCACTTGTCGTGCCGCCCGTACTGCCCGTAGTGCCGCCACCCGTATCAGTCACAACTTCCCCACCTTCAAAGCCGACTTCGATATCAAACTTTGTTGTTTTGCCTTGGTAGCTATCTGCAGCGCTACTGCGGAATGTTGCGCCGAAGGTGTAAACTTTTGTTTCGTTTGGCGCAAGGGTTCCGAGAAATACTGAGGCTGATCCGTAGTATTCCGCGAGCGTTCCGTTAAAGTGTGACGTATCCGATGTGATAGTGAAATCAATCGCCTCTTCGAGCCCGCCTGAGAGCGTTGACGTTGCACGTGTATACAGCGCATGCGCAACGGCATCAGTATTTTTCACCTCCACCGTACGTGACACCAGTGCTCCAGGCATAAACTGTGCCTCACCAAAGAGTGGTGTCGCTTGAAACACAACCGAAAGTCCCGCCGCTGAAGCCACAAGAGGAAGTGCAAAAAGTGCAACCAGTAGATATAATTTTAAGAGTCTCATAGTTCTTCTGGATTAATGTCTGTTGATACTTCTGATGCGGGCTCAGGCTCTTCTGGCTCAGGCTCTGGTACTGGCTCAGTTTCAAGAACATCTTCCTCCGATTCCTCCAGAACGATGTCCTCAACCTGGTCTTCAACTTTGTCTTCAATCACTACGCCGACAGCCTCTTCTTCTACTGTATTAGGCTCAGTAACCAATTCTTCTTCCTTTCCTGACTCAACGTCAGGAGCCTCCTCCTTTTTTACTTCATTCTCTTCATTACTTATAAGTATGGTGAGTTCTGAATCACCGAATGAAAGAGTAGTTACGATTTGTGCCACGCTAGATGTTACAGGAAAGTTTTCTGTATTTGGTGTGGGTACTGCATTTACAATCCATTGAGAACCATTCCAAGCGAATGAGGTGCCTTCAGTACTTGTAGTGTAGGTATAGCTACTAACAGATGCTGACGTGCTATTCACATGCAAATACACAGTTTCACCGCTATTGCCCTGATTGAGATACGAAGCCGATCCGCAGAACTTAAATGCTTTTACATCGCCTGCGTTGATTGTGGTATCCGTGCCAATAACCGGCGACATGTATTTCGAAACCTTACTTGTTGGACATATCGACACTATTTCATGATGGTTAATATTCGTGCCACTCTCCTCTGCTATTGACCAACCCGCAGCGTCAATCTCCTCACTTGTACTATTATAAAGCTCTATCCATTCAATAGTTAAAGGGGAGGATGCGTTTGATGTTGGATGTGGAAATATCTCGTTCAAAATTATCGTTGCAGTTGGCTGCGGCTCGATTGAATTAGTAAATGTAAACGTCAGCACTGAAGATGAAGTAAACCCGCCTTGGTTATAGGTGAAGTTTTGTTGCCACGCTTCGGCGAGGATAGTGAGTTCGCAGGGGCTTGTTACTTCTGATGCTGTCACGGTGTGCTCTCCGCTGAATGACGTTACATCAAATTGGAATGCTGCTGTACCGCATGTTGAACTCACAACCGAGAACGTGTACTGCGGGGATTGAGTGCTTTCGTCATTAATTGCAAAGGTGAACGATGCTGCACCTAGAATGATGTCTGTTGTGGTTGCCGACATCGTAAACGCAATGCGTCCTGCGCTCATGGTTGCGACACTTGTTTGTGTGTCAGAAAAATACGCGTGCGTCGTGAGTGGCACGGTGAGTAGGATTATGGTGAGTAGGAGTTTTTTCATCATACAGTTTCTTTTGGTTCGTGTACTTTCTTTTCGGCACGATGGCGGCGAATGATGGCGATTATTTTGCTCAGTTCATCGAGAATTATGTAGGTGACGGGAATACCTACAAGGAGTACAAACCCGAGTGGCTTTTTTGCAAAATCGAGAATATAGCCGAGGTATGGAATGGCGAAGAGAACTTTGCCGAAGATATGCTCAGGACTCACCATGACGAAGTCGTTAGCGTCGTTGGCATCTCCACGAGTGGTGAATGTACTATCGTCGTTTTGGAACATGATACGGTGAGTTGTCGGATGCTGTGCGGCAGTGTCTGTTTTGAAGGTAATAACATCGCCAGCTTCATAGTTCTTTTGTGGGAGAAGAAATGCAACAGAGCCGGTGGGGATTGTTGGTTCCATTGAGCCGGAGAGGACGAGCTTCGCCGTAAAGCCACCGACCGAAAGTGACGACAACACAAACAGCACGCCGACCGTCGCAAGCGCTGAGATAATTAGGGTGTGAATAGTTTTCATCATAAAATTTTAGAGACACATTGCCTCATCATTACTCTTAATACTATTGAGAGTAATGTGAAGTTTTGTAGATATACCAATATCTGTCATCCTCAAGGTCTTGGCAGTCCATACCAAGGTTTGTCATCCTCGGAACTTATCTTTCAAGCGAGTGAGCAAGTGGAAGTCGAAGCGTAAGCGGAGATTTTCATTTGAGAACGAGAGAAGAAAGAAGCGGAGCATCATGAAAGTAAGAAGCGATAGCGACTATACTTTCAAAGTATCCGGGGACCCATGGATTAAAAGGATACCAGTAAAGCCATGGGTCCCCGTGTATTTGAAAACAATACTCCCAAAGGTCGTTTGTTTTCTAAATCACGAGGATGACAATTCATTGGGTTTGGTTGCAGAAACTACATTCCTGCACAGGTGAACGAACCATTATTCGTCACTTGCTCTGCATACACAATCATATCGGCAACGTATGAGCCGCCTTGGGTGGTCATACTTGTACCGTCGCAGGTGATGGTTGAACCTGGTAGTCCAGGAAGAATTGAAGGGTTACCGCCAGCATTTGCTACAACGGTACCTGCACACCATGCAACAGCTATGTCGCTACGTCCTTCTGCTGCGAGAGGCGTACCTGTTGTACTGTCAGCAAACACAATTTTAGTAAGATTTTCAATACTTACTGGCGCTTGTGTTAACATCGGCTCAGACGGGTTCCAGGTACCGCTGAAGTTATTATCTCTCCACACAAGCGCAGTGATTTCTGCGCCCGCGCTGTGTGTATTTGTGGTTATAGTGCCCGTATTGAAGCAAATATACGCAGACTCGCTAGTATTGTCATTATGAAGACTAAGGTGTCGTACACCACTGTCTCCCGGAACAACTGTTGGGAATTCAAAAAACTTTCCGTATGGCTGTCCGGCGAGCCATCCTGATTGGACGAACTGACCGTTTGTTATGTGTCCAATACTATCAAGCGAAATACCCATAAACGTACCTGCTGTGAAGACGTTTCCTACCGAGCTTTCGCTGTCAGTGAAGAACGCGCCCGTCACGCCCGTATAGGCAACAGCTCCTGTGAATCCGATGACCGCAATACTACGTACTATCGAATACATATGTAGTTAAGTTATTATTAGAGTGGATTTACTTCACCGTTTTCGTTGTTTACGTATTGTGTAACTTCGTAGGTGAATGCTCCATCAACTGAAGCTCCTTGCGAATCATCATTCACACTTGAACCGTCACAGATGGTAGACATACTATCCCATACTCCAAAACAGAAATCTCCAACAACCCTGTACGTTTTGCCAACTTCAAGTGGTGCGGTAGGCTTAAACGTAATGACACCTCCAACGTTTGTAAATGTACCAGAAACGGCAACGTTATCAGTTGTATTCATAAGATCAAATCCAGAATCATCAATTGCTGCGATAAATGCCGCATTTTCAGGTGTAGATACCCCTGTAAGCACGAGCTCTAGCTTTGCCCACGCTTTTGAACTTACGGTAATTTCATGACTAACATCAAATGTACTACCTGGCATAAGATCAGCAATATCTGTTGGCACAAAGGCGTCGAATGTTCCTAGTGAACCATTCGTGTTTACAGTAAGTGCAAGCGTTCCTGCTGAGAACACATTAGCCGCTGATGTCTCAGTGTCTGAGAAGAATGCGCCGGTTGCTCCTAGAGTGGTGCCGGCTGCGATTGCTATTACGGCAATCGGGAGTGCGATCTGTTTGATCATATATATTTTGTTTTTGTATTAAAATAATGTGGCCGCTGCGGCATTCTTTATATGGTGATGCTCTCGTGTGACCCTGCACCAGTATACCGAAGTGAGTTAATGTAAAAGTGAAGGAAAAGTGAAGTAAAAATGAAATCGAATGTTGCACCACATGAAATACCACTTGCGGAAGTGGTATTTCATGTGGCCTGATGGTGTTACTTTATGGTGAGCTCCTTTTCCCATGCGGTTGCTATAGTCTCTAGGGTCTCCTGTGCGGTAAACTTGGCGCTACCACTGAGGTATCCAGCGAGATAGGTGTCGGCCAAGTGGAGCATTTCTTCAGCGTTTTCTGTTTCGAAGAAATGGACGGGGACTGTGTTGTTACGACGAGTGTTACTGTAACTTCGAGCAAGAAGCGGATCATGGAGACTTCGGACGAGAGTTGAACCGCTTTCTTCTTGTAGATACTGTACTGCCTGCTTCGTACCAAGCCAGGCGAGGAGTGCATCCGCGGCGCGGGGATTGCTACTTCCCTTCACTTTATGCGCGAGATAGAGCGTTGTGTAAACTGAGCTTCCTTCTCCTGGAAGCGGTGCAAATATATCAGTGGATGTTGCTACTTTGTGAAGATGTTCGGTACGACCGATACGTGGTGACGTACCAGGGATACGCATGGTACGCATAACTTCAAGGGTATTTTTTGCGACGTCGCTTACGAGTCCTGTTTTACTTAGATTGCCGTCGCTATCAATGAACACACCCCCTTGAGCAAGAAGAAGTGCGAGGAACGTATGGGTGAGTTCGCCACTCGTTTGAGTATCTACAAGCGAACCGCGGGCGAGGTCAGCAAGAGTTTGTGGCTGCTGTGCGTTCTGTGGAATCAACACCCCAAAAACGTCAAGCGCCACCGGCATGCCATAGTAGACACCACTTTTTGCGACAAAGAGATCGCCGTCAACTGCAGGACTATGGGTTCGGAAGAGCCAACTTTCGCGAACAAGAGTAGTGATGTCTTCGTAGAAGTTGCGTGAGATATCTCTGCGTGTCCAGACTGCTTCAGCTATGACAATATCATACTGCTGCTCCGACTTGTCGAGGTCGCGAGTAACGGCTTCACGATAGAGTTCGCGGGGGACACTTTCAACGTGAACGGAAATGTTCGTACGATCGGTGAATTCGTCAAGAATATTGCGAAGATCGCGAGCATACACCGAATCAACCCAAAGAACTTTCAGTGGTGCGCGAGTCATTCTGTCATACACGTTAAAATATACGATTGTTCCCACAATCGAACCAAGAACGAGCAGCCATGACATATACTTGAGTATCATAATGACATTTTTTGCATATCGAGTATGTCGAGATTAAAACCTCAATCTCCTTTAATTCGAAACCCTCCAACCAGTAGCACCACCTGAAATTTCCAAAATTGAGTGCAGTTCTACTTCTACGAAGGCATTCTGAATCGCTTGAAACGGGATGCAATTGCGTTTCTTTCAGAATATTTTTGACCGAGCCGTACCTGATGTCCGGTGAGTGTTGAAAATGTTCTGAAAGAAACGCAAGTGCGCCCGTTTCAAGCGATTCAGTTAGGCGTGGACCATAGCGCGCTGTGTCCTCATTATCATGGCGATTTGTACGATTACGAGCATGATAACCAACGCAATTGCTGCCGCAAGAATAATAAAGTAAATCAGCATTTTATTCTCGGCTGCGGCGACGTAGAAGGTTGCTGAGATGTTTTCTTTGAGTGACTGATCATAGGTTTCGAGAATAACACTGAGCATCTTCATACCTTCGGTGGCATTCTGCGGAACAACGATGTAGTCGAGGAATGAAGCCTGTGTTTCGACCGCACGGAGAACCTTTTCGCTGGCGATAACAGTTCCCTCGCTCAAGATTTGATATTCAACACGGAGGTCTTGGCGACGGTCGTTTTCTGGCCATTTGATTTCGACATCAAAATAGAGACGGTCACCAGCCTTGAGCTCTGTGGACTGGTCGCCGATGCGAGTCGTAAGGCTAAAGGCGCTGACAGATGGCGCACTCACAAAGAAAAGGAGGAGCGCGACAACAGCCTTCGCGGTTACGCGTTTAAGAGGAGCAAGATCAAAGGCTGATGCTGGTTCAGTCATGCGATAGTATCGAGCGAATTGTACCACGAATGTGTATAATGCGAAAACTTCAGCTGTCTTTACAAGCGACCGGAAAAGTCGCGGCTCAGGAGCCATAGTAACTATTTGATAAAAATCGGCTCCAATAAGAATTATACTCAAAGCGACAATACTATGACGGATATAGATAAGATGTCGCGGCATATCTATGAGGTTCATACGATACAGGTATGCAATAACTGCAAGTGTAAGGGGAATATGGGTGAAAAGATGAAACTGAAGAAGCTTGACGGGGACAAAATATTCCATAAGCACCCAAAAAGCCGCAATGATAATCACCATAAGGAGCATCCCGTGCTGTTCGCGAATAGTATTACGATACAGACAATATCCAAGTGTTACAATGCCGCACGAAACCAGGAGCATAACATGCTGCACGAAGTCACTTGCAAGAATGAATGGTTGACTGAAGAACATAGATTAATGATGAGACATGCGGTTTCGAAGAAGTAGCGTGCTGCCCGTCCACGCGAGCGCAACAGCCCAAAGTACGTAGATGCTACGGAAAATCGGTGCATCGGTGTACTCATAATAGATTCCCGATGCGGTAATAAGCATCAGAATAGCAATGCTGCCGAGTGGTATCGTTCGAGAAAGTGCATCACCCTCACAATAACGCATACTCACGTACCAAAGAAGCGCAAGCGCGCCGAGATACCATGCGAGAGTAAAAGCAAGGGTGAAAGTCATAAGAAGAGGTGCGTCTCATGAACGTCGTAATTGAAGTATACCATTAATCTGAAAATGCAAGCTGTTGATAGCGAAGTATAGTTGCTTAGTTGCCTATCTTTCAAACGAGTGAGCGTCGTAGCCAAGCCGCAGCGTTAGCGAAGATTTGGATATGACCGAACAAGAACAGAAGGAAGCAAAGCGTCAGAAAAAACACATGCCTTTGGCATGTGTTTTTAAATAACTAATTTCTGAGTAACTGAGTAACTAATTACTGACAGCTCTCACAAATCGCTTCTTCGGCGACGTGGAGTTTGTAATTTGGTTTTGCCTGCCCTGAGGGATTCGAATGGGCCAGTCCTGAGGAATTAGAAGAGGCCGAGGGAGTTACTGCTGTGGCGATTGCCGATGAGGGAGAGTTACCTTCGTCGGCGGTTTCAGTTGGAGCTGCAGGAGTTGCGACAGCAGGTTCTGCCTGCGACATGTTTGATTCTGCCTTCTTGCGTGTCTGAGTTCCTGCTTCATTGGACGTTGCCTTTTCAACCTGTGTCGCACCGAGGGTTCGGAGGTAATAGGTTGTTTTGAGTCCGAGCTCCCAGGCGTAGAGGTAGAGGTCACTAATGTCTTTCCCAGAGGTTCCTGCGTAGAAGATATTGAGTGACTGCGCTTGGTCAATCCACTTACCGCGCTGTGCGGCATGACGAACGAGCCAACGCATATCGATTTCAAATGTCTCCTTAAACATTTCGCGAATATGTTCGGGGATGCTCGCAATGTTTCGGACTGAACCATCATTGAGCTTAATTTCCTCGCGCATTTCTTTTGTCCACAAACCTTCCTTCTTGAGCGCTTCAACAAGGTGTGTGTTGATAACAATAAAGTCGCCGGAGATATTTGACTTAACGTAAATGTTTTTGTAAATCGGTTCGATACCTGGAATTGAACCGGCAATGTTTGAAATCGTTGCTGTCGGCGCGATTGCCATACAGTTTGAGTTACGCATGCCGAACTTCTTGATGCGGTCGCGAACAGTTGTCCAGTCTTGGGTTTCGTTACGGTCTACGCCGGTGCCCATGCCGCGCTCAGCTTCGAGAAGTGCAATGGTATCAACTGGCAAGATGCCACGATCCCATTTTGAACCTTTGAAACTCTCATATGCACCACGCTCTTCCGCGAGTTCTGTTGAGGCGAGGATTGCTGAGTGTGCGATGATTTCCATTGAGGTATCCGCAAACTTTACTGCATCTTCAGAATCGAAGACAATGTTCTGCATGTAGAGCGCGTCGTGGAAGCCCATGACACCAAGGCCGACGGGGCGATGACGAAGGTTCGAGTTCTTCCCTTCGATGGTTGGATAGAAGTTGATATCCACCACGTTGTCGAGCATGCGCATTGCGGTGCGAACGGTTTCGCGGATTTTCGCTTCGTCGAGCTTACCGTCAGTGATGTGCATCGGGTAGTTCACTGAACCAAGGTTACAGACCGCTGTTTCGTCTTCCGACGTATTGAGCATAATTTCCGTACAAAGGTTTGAGTGGTGAATCACGCCTGCGTGGTCTTGTGGTGAACGAATGTTCGACGGGTCCTTGAAGGTAATCCATGGATGTCCTGTTTCAAAGAGCATACCGAGCATTTTCTTCCAGAGATCGCGTGCCTTCACACGGGTGAAGAGCTCAATATCACCGGCATCCGCTTTCTTTTCGTAGTCTTGGTAGATTTTTTCAAACTTTTTGCCGTAAACTTCGGTGAGTTCAGGTGTCTCGTCAGGTGAGAAAAGTGTCCATTCCTCATCAGCTTGCACACGCTTCATAAAGAGGTCGGAAACCCACGTTGCGGTGTTGAGGTCATGTGTGCGACGGCGCTCGTCACCGGTATTCTTGCGGAGTTCGAGGAATTCAGGGAAATCGTAGTGCCAGTTTTCGAGATATACGGCAGTTGCACCACGGCGGCGACCTGAGCGGTTGATGGCGAGACACACATCGTTCGCAATTTTAAGATATGGAATCACACCCTGTGAATGAATTTCTGCAGACTTCACAAGAGCGCCCGTTGCGCGAACTTTTGACCATGACGTACCAATACCGCCCGCCCATTTCGACATCTGTGCGTTGTCGCCATAAACTTTGAAAATGTGATTGAGATCATCGGATACGTCGTTGAGGTAGCATGAAGAAAGCTGTGGATGCACCGTACCTGCATGGAAGAGTGTTGGTGTGGACGGCACGAAACGAAGTGTCGACATGACGTTGTAGAATTCAATCGCACGGTCATTACGGTGTTTCTTTTCTTCACCGAGCGCAAGCCCCATAGCGATGCGCATGAGCATGGTCTGCGGGACTTCAAGCTGCTTTCCTCCTGCAGAAATGAAGTAGCGGTCGGAGAGTGTTTCAATACCCATGAACGCGAAGAGGTCGTCGCGTTCTGGCATGATAGCAAGCGCAAGACGCTCGAGGTCAAAGTCAAGGAGTTCTTTGTTGAGTCGCTTTGCATCAACCATTTTCTTGATATTCTTAGCGAAGCCTGCGCGATACTTTTTGTCGTATACCTTCGTGCCGCGCTCATCTGCCTGTGGAATGTCGAGCACTTCTTCAACTGTCTGAGCATTGAGCTGGCGACCAGCAACGTATGAATATGCTGGACCTTCTTCGATACGAGCACGAAGAATAAGGGTCACAAGCTTTGCGAGGTCGCGTGTTTTAATGCCATCGTAGATCTCGCGCTCAAGCTGCGTCACAATTGCTTTGACGTTGATTTCGTCTTCATATCCCTTCACGAAATTCTGCACGTACGCAATCATGGTGTTACGTGAGAACTGCTCTTTCGTACCGTCAGTACGGGTAACGGTAAGGCGACTGTCCTCGATAGCTTCAATGACTTTGTCCTTGCGCTTTTCGGATGCCTGGTAGCGGTACAAAATGAAGTGCTTCGCCGTATCAAAATACCCGCGCTCCATGAGCGTTTGTTCAACGAGGTCCTGCACCTTTTCAACCGTCGCGCATGCTGGGTCATTATCACACATCATCCCGAGACGCGCGACGATACGATCCGTCATTTGCTGCAAAAGCTCATCCGTTGTGGGGACTTTGGTGGAGGTGAGCGCCTTGCGCATCACGGTGATAATTTTGGTTGCGTCGAATGGCACGACAGAACCGTCTCGTTTTACAATCTCGTGAATCATGGACTAATTATTTATTGGCTAAAAAAACACTGCTCTAAAACAGCATACACACCAATCGCAGTAAGTTAGTGTGTATGCAGGCTTAGAGCAGCGCCTGATAGATGCATTATACACGACTCACAAAAAAGCAACTGTGGACAACGTCCTCTTTTGCTATTATGGCGCAAAATAGCGTTACCGATGACACGCCTCTTGTTGTCTGTAAAGAAAAACAGCGCCTGTTGCGCTGTTTTTTCAATCAAAACTGCTTCAGTACTGCTTGTATTCCAGAAAGGTTCCGCTCCCATTCAACATCTTCATGAGTAGTGAGTTCTACTGTAATGGCGGGAATGTTGATTGAGGCAAGCCAGCCTTCAACATCACCTGTGACGGGGTACGCATCGAAGCTATCGACAGTTTTATACTTCGCAGCATTGCCATATATATTCATAAGTGAAAGTGTTTTTGGTAAAACGCCCTCTTCACATTCTGAAGCATACACAGCGCTTGCTTGTGAATGCCAAAAGATTGCTGCATGTGGCTTAAATTCCGCTACAAAGTTGCGCAATGCCGCAGCTTCAGGTTCTGAAAATGCTTCAGTACCCGCACTTACTTTTTTGCCGCGCCATGAACTCTCTGGTTGCCACTTGCAGGCAAAGTTTCGGTTGAGATCTACATTGTTTGCATTGAAACGCGCAGCAGCGAAATCGGTATCCGCAGGAAGCGCAGCTCGGTCTGCGAGCGTTACTCTCCCTTCCTTCTGAAAAGTCTTATAGACGGCATCAGGATTAAGATTTGGAATCACGGCAACGGACGTGCCTTCAGGGATTACTTCAGGATGCGCTTCGAAATAATCCATTGCTTCGTACGCAAGCACGACACTATTCCATTCGTATCCACCATGAACGCCTCCGACAAAAAGAAATCGGCGAGGTGTGTGTGTTCCTGCGGACTGCGCGCCCATGCTCCCGTAATGATAGACGGGGATTGCGCGCCCCTCGACTGAATAGCCGATTACTTGCGGGACATCGGCTTCGACAACTTCTTCCTCCTCTACACCAACAGGTTCCTCAGGAACTGGTGCCTGTTCTGGTGTCGACTTTTGTATACTCAGCGCAAAGATAAGTGCGAGCATCATGAGTGAAAAGGCAACAATCCCTACTCGTTTTCTATGCATATTACTTTACAATCTCTTGCAACACAGCAGAAATACCCAGGGCATTTTTAGCAAATTCGGCCTCTGTGTATGAGGTCAAAAGCACGCTGATGGCAGGGACGCCTTGTCCTGCAAGCCAGTTGGTTAGGTCACCGCTAGTAGCATATGAATCAAATGCTTTGTGTGCGCTGTAGCCGGTCGCTCCTGCATACAGATTGGTGAGTGTAGAGCTTTGTGCGACCGTCTTGTCGCCACAAGCAGACGCATAGACGCCTCCTGCTTTAGCGTAGTAGGCAACCACCGCGACTGGTTTTGCTTTGGCGATATAATCACGGAGCGCTTGTGCTTCTGGCTCAGAAAATGCCGCAGAGCCACCGCTCACTGGCTGTGTTTGCCACACGGCATCTTTTTGCCACGAACAAGCAAAGTTTCGGTTGAGGTCAACACCGTTTGCATTAAGGCGCCCTGAAAGCGCACCTGCTGCACCTGTAGCTGAGTCAGGATTCAGCAGAGGAATTACTGTCACCCGAACACTCGCAGGAATAAACCCTGACGCATCGCGCGCAGTGGTAATGAACATCCGCAAAAGCGACTCAGTGCTCGGTGCAAAACCAGCATGGATACCACCAATAAGAATCACTTCTTTTTCTCCGGTGCCAAACGTGTGCGCCATGATGTCTTTGCCACCTGCTGAAGTACCAATACGGTAGGCTGTGCCATCGCTAGAAGTCTGAGGAGACTGCTCAACAGTATCACCAGTACCACTCTCTGGCTCAGCGGATGTTGTCGTCTGACTGTCAGAAGTCTGCACGGCTGATGTATCAAAGGTTACAACACTCTTGTCATTACTAATAAACGAATAAAGGGCGAATCCGCCAACAATCGCAGCTACTACCACTGCGCCAAGTATTAAAATATTTTTCATATGTAGATAGTGTACCATACTATTGAGAACAAGAACCAAGATAAAACCTTCTCATCTCTTACGTGTGCCGAAGGGTTGCAATTCTGTTATACTGTCTTCATGGAATTACTTGATTTGCTCACTTCTCATGTACGGATTGATGCGGTGCGAGCGAAAGCTTTGAAGAAGCTGGGGATTGTTACGGTGCGTGACCTTTTGTATCACTTCCCTGCAAGTTATGAAGCGGCGGGGAGTATTCATGCGCTCGCTTCCGTAAAGGAGGGTGAGGATGTGATTGTGTACGGGCGGCTTACGGGGCTCGCCGCAAGAAAGGCATGGACAACCAAGAAGACTATTGCGGAAGGGTGGATTGAAGACGGAACCGCACGTATTAAAATCATGTGGTTTAACCAGCCGTATTTGGCGAAGATGCTTCGTGACGGCATGGTCGTGAAGCTTGTTGGCAAGGTTGCAGGTAAGGGCGATAAAATTTACATTGCAAACCCTGAAGTGCAGGAAACGAACGCCGTAAAGGAGGGTGGTGACTCCCTGTTTCAAGAACGTGCACAGGACGAAACAATTTATCCGATTTATCCCGAGTCAAAAGGTGTGACCTCAAAGTGGATATTTCATATTTTGAAAAAGTGGTTTGATGCAGGCTTGCTCAACGATATTAACGACCCCATTCCGGAAGACATTCGCAAGAAATATTCCCTACCACATCTTGCACAAGCGCTGCGAGATATTCATCAGCCAACACAAGAAAAGCGCTACCAAGTTGCACAGAAGCGTTTTGCGTTTGAAGAGGTGTTTGCGATTCAAACACGCCACGCGCAAGAACGTGCGGCTATTTCTGCTGCCGATTGTTACCAGTTTGCAACTGATGCCGAGCATATTAAAAAGTTTGTTGACCGATTCCCGTTCCCCCTTACCGGAGCACAGACTCGTGCACTCGAAAGTATTTTTGGCGACTTTAATGGCATGAGTGCGATGTCACGACTTCTTGAAGGCGACGTCGGCTCGGGCAAAACGGCGGTTGCGGCAACAACCGCATACGCTGTCTGCACCAGCCGCCCCGACGCAACCAAAGACTGGGGCAACCTCCAAGTCGCCTACATGGCGCCAACGGAAATTCTTGCGAAGCAGCACTTCGAGAGTTTTATCGAATACTTCAAACACCTCCCGATTCAAATCGGACTCATCACTGGCTCCGGCTGTCAAAAATTTCCATCAAAAGTTGACCCGACGAAGCCAACCTCAATCTCAAAAGCACAACTTTTGAAATGGGTGGAAAACGGCGAAATCCCCATCCTCATCGGCACGCATGCACTCGTGTATAAAAAAGTACAATTCAAACACCTCGGCCAAGTCATCATTGACGAACAACACCGTTTCGGCGTGAAGCAGCGTAAAGCTCTCACCCAAAAAGGCGCGCCGATGCCACACCTTCTCTCTATGACTGCAACGCCAATCCCCCGCACACTGTCGCTCACCATGTACGGCGACCTTGATTTAACATTGCTCGATGAGATGCCTCCAGGCCGCAAGCCGACAATCACGAAATACATCGGCAAAGACGACGAAGAAAAAATGTACGAGCATGTCTGCAGTGAGCTAAAAACCGGACGACAAGCGTACGTTATTTGCCCACGCATTGATGAACCAGACCCTGAAAAAGAAACTGCCGTCGAAATGAAGTCAGTGATTGCTGAAGCAGAGCGCCTCCGCACTGGCCCTCTTAGAGAATGGAGAATCGGCATCATGCACGGCAAAATGACGCCAGCTGAAAAAGATGAGGTGATGGCAGATTTCAACGCACATCGTCTCGACGTCCTCGTTGCCACTTCTGTTGTCGAAGTCGGCGTGAACGTCCCCAACGCCACCAACATCATCATCGAAGGCGCCGAACGTTTCGGGCTCTCCCAGCTCCACCAGCTCCGCGGTCGCGTCATTCGTGGCACCCATCAGCCATACTGCTTTGTTTCAACAACCTCAAAAGCCGCCAACACCGCCATTCGCCTCAAAGCATTCGTCGCAACCAACGACGGTTTTGCGCTTGCCGAACACGACCTGGAATTCCGCGGCGCCGGCGAACTCTACGGCCGCAACCAATCAGGCCTCAGCGACCTAGGCATGACCGCCCTTAAAAACCTCAAACTCGTAGAAGCCGCCCGCACCGAAGCAAAAAACCTCGTCGCAAAAGACCCTGAACTAAAAAAGTATCCAACACTTGCCGAAAGGTTGACTCACCTCGGCGAACTGCATATGGAGTAAAAACAACCCTACCATTAATGGTAGGGTTGTTTTTGTTACTCACCATTTTGGCGGCGGAGGTCGAGCTGACGGGCGACGTGCTGCATGATTTCTTCGGTTTCTAGTTCTTGGAGTTTTGCTTCGTCGATTTCTTGTCCTGTTTGTTCGAGTTTGCAGGTGGTGCAGTCGCCGCAACCGCGCAGGTCTGCTTCAATTTCCACGTAGTCTTGGCCCATGATGATCTCGTGGAGGCGAGCGCCACCGTGCATGTCGAGATGGAGGTACCAGCCTTCGATGAGTTCGGGTGCGAACGCAGCAAGAAAATCTTCAACACCTTCCCAGCCTCCTTGCATGAGCGCTTCTTTTGCGACAGTGACTTTATTCGGCATGATAAGCGCGATGACATCAGTGATGAATCCTTGTGCAATTTGGTCTTGGTCGCTTGGTGGGAATGGTGTGAGCTTGAGATAGTGCTTCAGAGAAAGTGCACTGACACCTCGCTTCCACTGTGAAAGTACCTCTTGTGAGTTTACGGTAAGCACCACCCCCGTATCGAGGTCGAGGTAACAATGTGGGAAATCTGCACTTTCAACAACAGCATCAATAAGCTGATGGGTGTTCAGTACGACACCGTTCGGAAGAGTATAACGATACATGCACCGAGTATACGGAAAGTTTTGGCTCTTGCAACAGTCTCTAAGTTTTGTCATCCTCGGGCATCATGAAAACAAGGAGCGATTTATGGTGAGCCTGTCGAACCATAACGACTATGTTTTCAAATGACCCGGGGATCCATGATGAAAAAACTGCTCGAACGCCTGGATCCCCGGATATGTGAGAGCAATACTACGCTCCGCTACGTTTACTTTCTACATTCCGAGGATGACAGATATTATAATGTATCGCAGACAAACAAAAAATCTCCTTGCGGAGATTTTTTGTTTACGCCATCTTGACGTCAATAGTAACGCCAGACGGAAGTGAGAGGTTCGTGAGCGCTTCGACAACTTTAGCTGATGGGCTCAAGATATCGATGACACGCTTATGCATTCGCATTTCGAACTGTTCTCGCGCATCCTTGTGCACGAATGTCGCGCGGTTGACGGTATACTTCTTGATTTCAGTTGGAAGCGGGATTGGACCGTGCACCTCCGCATCAAAGCGGCGGGCAGTGTCAATAATCTGCTTAACTGATGTATCAAGGACCTTGTGCTCGTACGCGCTTACACGCATACGGAGCTTCGAGGTCGCGCCCTCGGCCTTTGTTTTTGAAGTGCTCTTTGTAACCATATGAACTATCGTTTAGTGCGTGCTTTATAGCATAGTAAACAAGTAAATGCAAACCATAGAATAACGCAACACACAATTAGCGCAATGGCGATGCCTCAGGTTTTCGAAATACGAGGCGCGGGCGCCATTTTGCTTGGAGCCGTACCTGAGTACGGTGAGGAGTAAAATGGTGCACGCAACGAAGTAGTTCGGAAAGCTGTGGCGTCGCTACGCGACGATCTTGGTTACTACACCCGCACCCACAGTCTTACCACCCTCACGGATAGCAAATGACTGCTTTTCTTCGAGCGCAACAGGAGCGATGAGCTTTACCTTGAAGACAGCGTTGTCTCCTGGCATAACCATTTCCTTACCTTCTTCGAGAGTAACTTCACCTGTTACGTCCGTTGTGCGGATGTAGAACTGTGGCTTGTAGCCCTTGAAGAATGGAGTGTGGCGACCACCTTCGTCCTTAGAAAGTACGTATACTTCTGCTTCGAACTCAGTGTGTGGGTTTACTGATCCTGGCTTTGCAAGGACCTGTCCACGATGGATGTCGTCCTTCTTAACACCACGGAGAAGGATACCTGCGTTGTCGCCAGCCTGACCCTGGTCGAGTGACTTGTTGAACATTTCAACACCAGTTACGGTTGTCTTTACTGCAGCTTCTGCAAGACCAACGATTTCGATTTCTTCGCCTACCTTTACGATACCGCGTTCGATCTTACCAGTTACCACTGTACCACGACCTTCAATAGAGAAGATGTCTTCGATTGGCATGAGGAATGGCTTGTCGAGTTCGCGAACTGGAGTTGGGAAGTATGAGTCCATTGCGTCTGCAAGTTCGATGATCTTGTCACCCCACTTACCTGCTGGGTCTTCAAGAGCCTTAAGGCCTGAACCTGCGATGATTGGAGCGTTTGCACCATCGAAGCCGTTCTTCGTGAGGAGCTCACGGAGTTCTTCTTCAACGAGCATAACCATTTCTTCGTCCTCTACCATGTCTACCTTGTTGAGGAAGACAATGATGTTTGGTACGCCAACCTGCTTTGCAAGGAGAACGTGTTCACGAGTTTGTGGCATAGCACCGTCAGTTGCTGCTACCACGAGTACTGCGCCGTCCATCTGAGCAGCACCAGTAATCATGTTCTTGATGTAGTCAGCGTGACCTGGCGCGTCGATGTGCGCATAGTGACGGTTTGGAGTCTCGTACTCAGAGTGTGAGAGAGAAATAGTAATACCACGAGCCTTTTCTTCAGGAGCCTTGTCGATTTCACCGACACCCTTTACCTGAGCTGAATAGCCGTTTCCACGAGTGCTGAGCACAGTGAGGATTGCTGCAGTAAGCGTAGTCTTACCATGGTCAACGTGACCAATAGTACCTACGTTTACGTGCGGCTTTGAGCGATCAAATGCCATATAAATGTATGATTTAATTTGTGCACAGTTAGATATCTTTCAAAAGTAGATGAAATTGTGCTGGTTGGAGGAGATTTTCACAGGAGCCGTACCAATGTACGGTGAGTGGGAAAATTTCTGAAACCAGTGCAATTTCGCTACTTTTGGAAGATATCCTGTGCGAAATAATAATTTCCGTATACCATGCCTTATCCCTTACGCGCGAGAACGCTTTTCAAGGGACAAGGCACGAACCAACACGGCAAAAACCTTTCGGGTTTTAGTGCTGGTATCGTACACGAAAAGCCCCATTTATGCAAGGTCATTCTGGAGCTCCGTGAACTGATTCTCAAGTCCTGCAAGGAGCGCTTTTCCCTCCTTTACGAGCTGTGCGCCGTCTTTTACCTTCGCGAGCGCCGCTTCGACATCGATTTCTTCCTGTCCGTCAAACCACGCTGAAATTTCCTTCAATTCAGCAAGGATTTCCTGGAGTGTCTTTTTGTTTTCTGTGTTCATAGAAGTGTTTTGTTATTGTATAATCTTTGCTTGTACGGTTCCATCTGAAAGACGGATATCTATCTGCATATCAACAGATACATCACGTACCGAGCGGACAATACCTCCTTCTTGGTTCCGCACGATACTGTACCCTCGAGCCAGTTGCCGGAGCGGGTCATGAGCATCGAGGATTTTTGCGGTACGGTCGAGGTGGTCGCGGGTAGTACGGAGATGGGTACCGAGGGAGCGGGCGTGAGCGGTAAAGGTTTCAAGGATGCGGTAGCTGCCTTCTTGAACACGGGAGAGTTCGTGACGAATTTTCTGCGCATGGCGGGTGAAGAGCTCGGCAACAGCGAGCCAGGAGGTATTGAGAATTACTGTTGCAGCAGTTGGGGTTGAAGGAGCGTAATCGGCGACGAGTTGTGCGAGCGGAACGTCTTGGTCGTGGCCAATGGCGCAGATGGTAGGTACAGGGAACTGCGCGATGGCACGAACTACTTTTTCGTTGTTGAATGCCTGGAGACTCTCGAGCGAGCCACCACCACGAACAATAACAAGACAATCGAGGTCTTTCGTGCGCATTTTTTCGAGCGCGTCGAGGAGGTCGGTAATCGCAGCAACTCCTTCAACACGTGAATCAGCGAAGCTGACCTCATACCCGAACGTGCCGAGATTGTTCATGAAGTCATGAATCACGGCGCCAGTTTTCGACGTAATGAGTCCAATTTTTTGTGGATACTTTTTGAGTTCCCGCTTACGTTCTGGTGCAAAGAGTCCTTCGCTGGCAAGTTGTTTCTGCAGCGCGTCATATGCTTTTTTCAGTGCGCCTTCGCCTGCGTACTCCACTGCGTGCGCACGAAACGCATAACGTCCTGAAGGTTTGTAGATTTCAGAATGACCGGTAATGATAACTTCCGTACCTGCTTCCAGCTTAATGTTATATTGCAGATAATCGCGCTGCCACATGAAGGCGCTGAGTGTCGCATTTGCCTTCGGGTCTTTTAGGGTAAAATACACCGCCATTCCCTGCTCTTTCGCGCTCACGACTTCTCCCTGGACGCGTGCTTTTGTAACTTCGAGCGTTTTATTGACCTTCGTGAGATACGCATCAACGGTCATCGCCTCGACAGCAGCTTCTTTTACCGTGACATTTTCGGAAGCACTCTGTGCTATACTCCCATCCTCGTCAATATCCTCAACAAGCGGCATAAGCGCTGAAGTATTTTTCTCTTTCTTCACACGCGCAGGCTTCGCAGCGGCACGCGCAAGCTGTGCTTCCGCAATCACCGCAAGAAATTCTGGATCCGCCGTCTCACCACGACCTATCGCGCTACTTGTCATTGAAAGTATATCCGCACCATATTCTGACACCTTCGCCGGCCCAATTCCTTTTACCGCAAGAAGTTCCGCTGCATCGCGCGGCATCACCGCTACAAGCATATCAAGCGTCGCATTCGTCAAAATATGAAAACGCGGCACACCTTTTAAGTCCGCCTGAACACTCCGCCATTGCTGAAGGTCCTCCTTTAACATTGCATGACTATAGCATATTTTGAGTACCTGACACTAACTCTGGATCCCGTCAGGATGAGGAGGTGAATTGGTGCGGAGTACCAAGAGAGGCTGCCCTGGGGTACAAAATGAGGGGCATGGTTTTAAATTAATTAGTGGTTAAAATCGTTTTTAACTTCTCATCAGTTTTGAGCATTACACCCCCATTTTGTCATCCTGACGGGATCCAGAGCTAGAGCATTACACACGATTACCCTACTCACTTTACAAAGTACAGTAACTGCGTATACTTGGCACTGTACAAAGTAAAGTTATAATAGAAAAAAAATATGAACCCATTTAAAAATGCGCTGTCACAACTTGCTCGCGCAACATCATTGCATCAATTCCCCGCTTCGTTTATCGAGCGCATGCAGCATCCTGATCGTGAAGTCACCGTATCAATCCCTATCGTTATGGACGATGGCTCCACAAAATTCTTCGAAGGCTACCGTGTCCAGCACAATAACCTCCGCGGCCCCTACAAGGGCGGCATCCGCTTCCATCCTGAAACCAACATCGACGAAGTTCGCGCACTTTCCCTTTGGATGACACTCAAAACTGCTGTCGCCGGTGTCCCTATGGGTGGCGGCAAAGGTGGCGTTACCGTGAACTCGCGAGAGCTCAGTCTTCGTGAACAAGAAGCACTCGCACGTGGTTGGGCCCGCGCCATGGCAGACGTCATCGGCCCAAAGAAGGATGTCCCCGCTCCCGATATGAACACAAACCCCCACCTCATGGACATCATGACTGAGGAATATGCAAAAATTACTGGCGACACAACTCGTGCAACGTTTACCGGAAAGCCAGTCGGCAAGGGTGGCTCACTCGGCCGTGAACGAGCAACCTCACTCGGTGGCTTCGTTGTCTTCGATGCACTTCGTGAACAATATAATCTTGCCCCAGGAGCAAGCGTCGCCATTCAAGGCTTCGGCAATGTTGGCGGTATCGCTGCAGAAATATTCCACGCGCACGGTTACAAAGTTGTCGCCGTTTCTGACTCACGTCATGCGGTGAAAAATGATGCAGGCATCGACATTCCCGCACTCGTTGCACACAAAAAGGCAACGGGCACCTTCGAAGGTTTTGAAGATGTCACCTTCATTGATCCATCAGAAATTATCACATACAACGCCGACATTCTCATCCCTGCCGCGACTGAAAACCAGATAACCGCAGAAAATGCGAACGATATCAAAGCACAACTCATCCTCGAACTCGCCAACGGCCCGACAACCCCCGAAGCCGATGACATCCTCTTCGCTCGCGGCATACCCGTCGTCCCCGACATTCTCGCGAACGCTGGCGGCGTCACCGTCTCAACATTCGAATGGGAACAAAACCTCATTGGCGAAGCGTGGTCAGAAGACGTCGTGAATGAACGTCTCACGAATCTCATGCAAGCTTCAACCAAAGAAATCACCGCAATCGCCAAAGAATTAAACACCGACCTCCGCCGCGCCGCCTTCCTCCTCGCCCTCAAGCGTCTTGAAGAAGCTACAAGGTAGACAACATAAAAAAATCCCTAGGTAGGGATTTTTTTATTATACTGAACGAGTACGGCGTTCACGAGATGGAAGGATAGCGAGCGTGAAGGACGGCACCTGCGTTGGTGCATTGCGATCGGCAGTATCCCCAAGACCGAGTCCCCCAAAGATATTTGATCCCCACGACCAGAAGGTACCATCGGATTTTATGGCAAGGGAACTATTATTTCCTGCTGCAACATCTGACCATGTAGTGAGTGTGCCAACCTGAGTTGGTGTGGCGCGACCAGTGGCGTCACTAAGACCAAGCTGTCCATAAACGTTATCGCCCCAACCCCAGAGAGTGCCGTCGGACTTTATGGCGAGAGAGTGACCAAATCCAGCCACAACCTTTGACCACGTGGTGAGTGTGCCAACCTGAGTTGGTGTTGTGCGCTCCGTCGTATCGTTGAGTCCGAGCTGCCAATTACCATTAATCCCCCAGGCCCAGAGAGTGCCGTCAGACCTTATGGCGAGAGAGTGATTATGTCCGACTGCAATCTTTGACCACGTGGTGAGGGTTCCGACCTGAGTTGGGGAAAGGCGGTCTGTATCATCGCCAAGACCAAGTTGTCCAAAGACGTTATATCCCCAGGCCCAGAGAGTGCCGTCGGATTTTATGGCAAGGGAATGGTGATATCCAGCTGCAATCTTTGACCACGTGGTGAGGGTTCCGACCTGAGTTGGAGAAAGGCGGTCTGTATTATCGCCAAGACCAAGTTGTCCGCTAAAATTGTCTCCCCAGGCCCAGAGAGTGCCGTCGGTTTTTATGGCAAGGGAGTGCTCGTATCCAACTGCGACCTCTGACCATGTCGTAGGTGCGCCGACCTGAGTTGGTGTATTCTTGTATGTGGTATTGCCGAGACCGAGAATACCACTAGCGTTATTCCCCCATGCCCAGAGAGTACCGTCGGCTTTTATGGCGAGAGAGTGACCAAATCCAGCCACAACCTTTGACCACGTGGTGAGAGTTCCCACCTGGGTTAGAGAAATGCGGTCTGTAATATCGCCAAGACCGAGTCGTCCATTGGCATTATACCCCGAGGCCCAGAGAGTGCCGTCGGATTTTATGGCAAGGGAATGGTATGACCCTGCAGCAAGGTTGTCCACCACATTGACCACCCCTTGTACAATCGTACAATTTGTCGTAATTGCCCCAGTGGTATAGGTATTGCCACTCCATGTGCCAGCGGGACAGGTACCGCCCATAGTGCTCAATGTGTGTCCTGCATCTGCGGTAATTGTGAATGATTGAGTGGTATTGTAGTTCACTGTTTGTGGGGTGTTTGGCGACATGGTCACGTTTGCACCGGGCATTGGTGTAATGGTGTAGGTATTGATGGTTGCACTTGTCGTTACGGTGCAATCTTCGGTGATAGGGCCGGTGGTGTAGGTACCGCGGTTCCATGTGCCAGTTGGACAGGTACCACCGATAGCATCACGTGTATAACCAGCATTTGCACTGAACGTAAAACTTTTGGTGGTGTTGTAGTTCACCGTCTGTGGAGTGTTTGGTGTCATGGTTACGTTTGCACCCTGGACTGGCGTAACAGTGTAGGTAGCGGCAGCCGCGCTCGTCGTTACTACACAGTCTGAAGTGACAGCGCCTGTGGTGTAGGTAGTACCGGAGAGTGTTCCATTACAACCCGTGACGGTAAGTGCATAGCCGGCATCTGCAGAGACGGTGAAGGTTGCCGTATTACCCTGGCTTACAGTAAGACTGCTTGGTGAGATGGTCGTATTGTTACCAACAGATGTCGACACGGTGTATTCTCCACCAGTGCTTTCTACCGCAAGCGCTTCAGTGAGGTGTTCTTGTGCGTCTACCACAGTACGAAGTGTACGTCCGCTGTATACTTTTTGCACTTCTGTTTGCAAGGCAGTGTCATCTACAGTTGCGAAATCAATGGATGCGGTAAGGTTTGTATGCGCTGCTGATGGAATGGAAAGTGTTGTTGCTCCTGTGAGATTCGTTTCCTCAGCGAGCGACTGAATAAATCGTGCACGATTAAGAAGTCCTGCGTCAGTCACATTGGTACGCGGAAGTCCAAGGAGGTCTTGCAAGAACACAAGTCGGTCTTGTGGTACATCCTCATAACTGATAGAGCCGAGCAGAACGTTACCGATATAGAATGAGGTGGTTTCATTCGGCTTAATAACGAAGTTACCCGTACCTCCCGTGAAGCCCGTATCGCTTTCCGAAACATAGCGAACCCCCTTGATGCGACCATCGATGAGACTTGCCTGTTCGACAGTCTGTGCAACGATTGCAATAGTATTCGAGCCAGTACAGGTTCCCTTCACCCCACTCGCAGGAATCGCAATGTTCCAGTAAAGGTTTACATCAAGTTCATTTGATTCATCAGTACGAAGGTCGATGTTGCGTTCGGTTGCGACAAGTGCATCGGTGAGGATTGTTGAGGCAGAATGACCAACACTGGTGAGTGCCCAGGCCTGTGTGCTTGTTGCAAGTGAACCAAGAACGGTACATGCCATGTTTCCGCCAGAAACTTGTACATCAGCCTTGGTGTTGCCACGTTGGGTGATGGTTGTTTCTACGTTTGTGGTACTGCTTGAGACTTCTCCGAGTGTTCTGGTACCGTAGTCGATAGCATCGGGGAGGTTGAGTGCAAGGAGGGAGTTTACTTCTATGGTTGCAGTGAGGGTTCCTTGTGCGGTTACAAAGTCTTCGACTTCTATGTATGCCGTCCAGGTGTCTTCAGCATAGATTGACGCTGCGTCGGTTGCGTCGATGAAATACTGTATAGGTACTTCACAGTTGTATGCAATCTGTGTGTCGTCGCCATCGGTGTAGTTTGTATCGCAGGTTGTGATTCTGTAGCAGTCGTTGTTGTCTGCGGTACAGGCATTGGTACTTGTTGTTTTGTGGAAAACTAATGCAAGTGTTGATGAGGCGATATCATCTTCTCCGTTGTTGTCATGGATGATGCCGTTTATGTGGATGGTGCGGGTTGTGCCGACATTGGGAAGGACACCTGTCGAAGTGAGATCATCAGCACTATATGCACTGGTAGCAAAACGAATAGTGTCAACGGTTGGTGCTGTGTTCTGAATTTCTGCGGTTGTTGCTACATCAGCTGCACCGGTGTAGCGGAGGACGATTCCTGCAATTAAAAGAAATGATACGGCGATAAGTGTGCCGAAGATTTTTATGTTTGTACTCATGCGTATATTGTACTCCGTTTTACGAAAACGCAAAACGGATAACGTAAAGGTATATCAAAAAACCACCTCGACCGAAGTCGAGGTGAAGGGGTTTTGAAGAACTAGGTATGCACATCTCCTGATGCAGTGGCTGTGCCCGTGTCGATGTGTGGCTTTCCATCATCGAGGAACTCAGCCGTGAAGGTAAGTTTGAGCTTCCCTCCGTGCCGATGCACCAGGCCCGGGAGTGTGAAGAGAAGATCGCGGAACGAGTGTTCAAGTACACTCGCGATACCACTGGCACCGAGATGCTTCGCATGAGCGCGACGTGCAACCTCTTCAATGAAGTCGCTGCACCACTCCGTCTCCACACCCATCGTGGCAAGCATTTGCGAGTACTGCTCAACAGGCGAATGTGTCGACAAGCGAATAATATTCGCCAAGTCCGCGACCGCAAGCGGTTGCATGAGTGCTATCGAAGGAAGCCGACGCGTGAACTCAGAAATCATGCCGAATGCCGTGAGTTGCTCAGACGTAACCTCCGTCAGTACTGGTCCACTTCCTTTTGTATAATCGGCGGTGAAGCCGATAGCACTACTACGTCCAGCCTGCGAATGCTTTTCGTACAAATCAGGAAATGCACCTGTTGCAACGAAGAGAATGTTTTTGGTTGAGAAGGGAACCTTCTCAACCTTCGACTCCTTGTTCATCCTCTCAACCAGCAATGTCATACCCTCCAATATTTTCAGGAATGATTGTTGTGCGGCCTCACCACCAACATCGCCATCGAGTCCACGCATTCTGCGAATCTTATCGACTTCATCCAAGTGGATGATACCAAACTCCGCCTTTTCGAGCGAGCCGGCAGCAGCAATGAGATTGTAGACGCACTGTTCCGCCTTCGCGCCGACATACCCCGCCTTCGTCACCGTGCTCGTATCGAAGGTGACCATCGGAACATCAAGCAGTTGTGCGAGTGTCTCGAGCATGAGGGTTTTCCCCGTGCCTGTCGGACCTATAATGAGAACATTATTTTTAGGGAGATGACTACGTCTTGCTTCTGGCAGTGAGCGGCGATGCATGTGTTGCCATGCGGCAATCGCAAGCATTCGTTTTGCATCGTCTTGACCAACAACAGTCCGAGAAAGGTAACCCTCGATGGATTCGGGTGTTTGCTTATGTGTGGACGGATCCACAAAAAGTGCCATGGGAGAGAGTACTCCCGTCAGTGCAAGCCCTGTACACTCTGGGCAAATACGCACATAGTCGACATGTTTCGCCAACATCATGCGTGCATGGCCGTTGGTGTAGAACTTCTCGTGAGGCTCTTGCGAACGTCCGCAAAAGGAGCAAATGCATTTCTGAACCAGCAGATTTGTTGATGTCATGATGACTTCCTCCAGTGAATGTACTGCTCAAACAAAGATCAATGATGCTCTAACCGTAGTATATTTTTGTATCACTGTCAACACCGTTCATTCATGACGTCCCGTGCTATACTTTTGCACATGGAAACAATCATTATATCTGTGGGTGGGTCGCTTATTGTGCCGGGCGGCATTGATCAAGAATTCTTGCAGCAGTTCCGCGCATGTATTCTCGAAGAGGTCGCGATGACCGAACGCCGATTTATTCTCATTGCGGGTGGCGGACGCACCGCACGCAATTATCAAGAAGCCGCAAATGCCGTCGCACCACTCGTCCCTGCCGACGTCGACTGGCTCGGCATTCACGCAACACGCCTCAATGGACACCTCCTCCGTACCATCTTCCGTGACGTTGCCCACCCAACCATGATTACCAATCCTGACGAAATCCTCGACGTTCCTGATGATACCCGCATCATCATCGCTGCTGGCTATCGCCCCGGAGCATCCACCGACCTCCGTGCAGTGCAAATCGCCTCCCTCCTCTCCGCGCACCGTGCCATCAATCTCTCCAACACCGACTACGTCTACACTGCCGACCCCCGCACAAATCCTGACGCCGTTCCCATAGAACACATGCAGTGGGAAAACTTCCGCACACTCATCCCCACTGAGTGGTCCCCCGGCCTTTCCTCACCATTCGACCCTATCGCTGCAAAACTCGCCCAAGAACGCGATGTCGAAGTCGCCTGCATCAGCGGCACCCGCCTCCCGTCGCTCCTCTCCTACCTCAACAACGAACCATTCATTGGCACACTCCTCAATAACAAATAAAATTTGCACCCATTCTTTGGGTGCAATTTTTCGAATACCTAGATGCAGTCTTTTGCTTTGAAGTATTCTGCAGCGGTTGGTGAGTCTCCTCCTTTTATTTCAGCCACTCGCTCTTCCCCAAGCTTTTCCACAAAACACGCTTCTTGCTCAGGGGTGATTGTACTGGGTACGTTCGCTGGATCAATACCAAATGTTTGAAGCGTTTTTTCTTGTGACTCAGTAAGAAGTGGATTCGCGTCTTTTGTTGTAGCACTTTCGCTTGTAGCATCTCCACCAAACAACATCGGCTTCAAACCAAATGGGTCAACAATGAAAAATACTACAGCTGCTAAAATGAGCGTAAAGAAAATAACACCCAGAACAACAAAGAAAATTGTAAAAAACTTTTTCATATGATGAGTATATACTTACCGGCAGACACCCGCAACTACAATCGCCCAAATATTCTTTCATAGCTATACAGTCCAAGAAAATCTGCTCAACCCATACCAACATAAGTCTGCTGGCCGCGATTTAGAAAGTTCTCTATTTTTGCCATTTTCCATCGCTTAATTATTCCACTTCTAACAACTTTACTAAATAACACACCTCGAGTACCCCCCCCCTATAGCCCATCTCAAATTTGCTGTGTTCTACGGTCTAGAACCACCATCAGTGAGACACTATAGGGATTCTTTGAAGATTTCCAGTCTAGCAAACTGACACTCTCGGGTTTGGATGTTCTTTTATCCTGATAGTATTGAATGAAGATAACCAGTCTTATTAAACAATTCATTCAAACCATCTAGCTTTTCGAGTGTTTCTTTGATATCAGGAGAATGCACCCTTGAGATTAGTAATGTACCCCAGTCTATACGAATCGATGCTTTACTATCTGGATATCGGAAAACATCGTTAAGATGATCGTTTATAACGAAATTGCTATTCAATTTCTGCTTTAGAAAATCGAGCTCGAAAAAGTAAAGGACGAGTTTTTTAATCTCTTCCAAATCTTTTAGAGATGCATCGATATCAGCTTGTGAAATATCGTTATAGAAACCTTTTTGCCTGGGTTGTAATTTGATTATTGAGATTTTTTGTTTTGCATTATCGAACAGAATCTTTATATCGTGCCCCTCCTCATACTCGCCATATGCAAATATACTAAGCGCTTTGGTAAAGACTTCTATGCCATGTTTAATATTAAATAAGATTGAAACATATAAATCCTCTGGTTGGTACGGATTGTCGCGCTCGTTACTTTTGCTATATTTTTTCTCACTGTCACTGAGCAACTCCTGACATGCTAACCTCGAAATTAGAAAATAGCTCTGCGCAAACACTACCCAGTCGTATTTTCTCTGTTTGTTATTCTCTTTTTTTATTGCCATGAATATACACCTCGGTCTAGCCTCGATACTGCATTGACTAGTGCTGGCCAACAAGGACTCGAACCTCAATAAGAGGTAGCAGGTGAAGCCTCTGGGAGAGACTCGCAGTAACTCCATCAGACAAACGAGTGAGTGTCGTGGAGATATAAATATTTTTTAAATGATTTGTGTGCACTGCTGCCCGACAGGGATTCGAACCCCAATAGACGGTACCAGAAACCGTAGTCCTACCATTAGACGATCGGGCAGCGGTGCAAGCAAATTTTAAAAAACATTTATATACCCATGACTGAACGAGGGCGGCCTGCCAAACCATTAGACGATTGGGCAATGTGCATTGTGATTTCTCTCAATGCGGTGCGCACATACTATCATAAGTCGTATAAAAAACAACCCGGGGTGCAAAAAATCCCCTCCGTGAATGGAGAGGATTTTTGTGTGCGACTATTGGCGCATGAGGACTTGGGCGTCGACGCGGCGGACGAAGTCGATGATGACGGAGACGGCAATGAGGATTGCGGTACCGCCGACGGTGACTGCGGTGAGTCCGGTTGCTGCCTGGAGCATGATTGGAAGGACGGCAACGGCACCGAGGAAGAGTGCGCCTACGAGGGTGAGGCGGGTTACCACCGTACCGAGGTAGGTTTCTGTTTCAATACCTGGGCGAATGCCTGGAATGAATGCTCCTGAACGCTGGAGGTTCTTTGACATACGTCCTGGTTCGAAGGTGATTGCAGTGTAGAAGTACGTGAAGAAAAGTACGAGACAGAAGTAGAAGATACCGTAGACGGTGTTGTCGGCGAGGAATGCGATTACTTTCTGAGCTGCTTCTTGGTACCCTGGCTTCTGTACGTAGCCAAGCATTGCGGCAACAATCTGTGGGAACGTAAGGAGTGAAAGCGCGAAGATGATTGGAATCACGCCGGCTTGGTTAAGGCGAAGCGGGATGTATGAGCCTGTTGAACCATAGGCATTTGCAGAACCTGCTTGACGGGCGTGAGTTGTTGGAATCTTGCGTTCCGCCTGCGTCATGACGACGATTGCGTAAATTGCCATTGCTGCAATGAGCGCGAATCCTACGTAAAGCGGAATTTGCGCCTTTGTAGCAGTTACCGCAACCTGTGAGAATGTCTGAGGAAGCGATGCGACAATACCTGCAAAGATGATAATCGAAATACCGTTCCCAATACCGAATTCTGAGACGAGTTCACCAATCCAAAGAAGAAGCATTGCACCGGCAACGACAATCATAAGGTTCATGACGAACTGCTGCGGTGTAGCGATGAGGAGCACACCTTGCGACTTAAGAAGGGTAAGGAAGCCGAAACCTTGAAGCACTGCAAGCGGAAGTGTAAGGAGGCGTGACCACTGTGTAAACTTTGCACGGCCTGCTTCACCTTCTTCACTGTGGAGCTCTTTGAGCTTTGGTGAAATAACTGTCATGAGCTGCATGATGATTGATGCGGTAATGTATGGCCCAACGCCGAGCATCATAATAGAGAGCGTGGTAAGTCCACCTCCTGAGAAGACGTTAAAGAGTCCGAAAAATTGGTTGGCAGCAAAGAATTCCGCAACGGCAGCGTGGTTTGCGCCAGGAATTGGAATCTGTGCGAGAACGCGGAACATGGCGATTGCGCCAAGGACGAAGAGGATACGGTTGCGAAGCTGTTTGTCGCGAACGATAACTTTCAGTTTTTCAATGAATGTATGCATATGCTCGCAAGAATACTGGAAATGAAGCGAAACGTCAATGGAAAAGGGATGGTTGACAATGCCGATATGTGTTGCTTTTTTTATGGCGCATGCTAGGCTGATTGTCTGTTGTTCCTTTTCTTTGACATTTCATTCTAGGAGAACCATCATGAATCTCACACAGGTTCGTGCGCTTAGCAAAAAAATGATGCATAGCGTAGCGACCTTGAGCAAAACCTTGCTCAATGCCCTGCTTGCGTGTATCGGCACACTCATCATCCTCCTCACCTTAACGGTCATTGGTTTTTACACCGCACCGTTTTTTGTGGAATGGCTTACGATGACGCCGATACTTCCTGGCGCGATTATTATCGGGCTTTGGGTATGTGTCTGCGTACTGTTCGTTTCTAGCGCATTTCGAAAAAAGCGGAGTAGCTGGTCTAAGTATATTGGCACTGCGCGGCAGGTATGCATTCGTATTCCTCTCGTACTTGGTGCAAGCATGCTCGTACTTGTAACACTCCATCTCACCCTCCCTTCTGCAGCGGTTGTATTCGACCGCTTTGTCTCTGCCGTCATCGCAAACCGTCTCTACGCATTTGATGTGCGCACGGGCTGGCTTTCGGCACGGCTGGGGCTTGCACCGTTCAATGCATCCGACCTGCGCACCAAGCAGCTCGCTGTACCATCGCGCATCTACGATGCCGACGGTACGGAAATTGGCTGCTTTGCACGCGATTATCGTACGTACCTACCACTCACCAAGGAGCTCCAAAATCTCCCTATTGTGCATGCGGTGCTTGCATCGGAAGATGCGGGGTTCTATCAACATCGGGGATTTGACCTGCATGCTATCGCCCGTGCGGCGCTTGGCAACATTGTTGGCGGGCGTGTCGAATCAGGCGCATCCACCCTCACCATGCAGCTCGTCAAAAACTTTTACCTCACGAACGAACGGAGTTACCTGCGTAAAATGCGTGAGGTTGTACTCGCAACGTATGTTGAACACACGCTCACCAAGGAGGAAATTCTCGAGCTGTATCTGAACTTTGTGTACTTTGGTGGCGGCTACGGTATTGAAGCGGCGGCGCAAAGTTATTTTGCGAAACCCGCTATGGCGCTGAGTCCTGCGGAAGCAGCATTCATTGCCGGACTCATCAACTACCCGAATATCTACCAACTGCACGGAGAACAAGGTGCAATGCGCGCAATGATGCGCAAAGACCGCGTGCTTGCACGGATGCATGATCGCGACGTTATTGACAACGAGGTCTATGCCGCTGCGCTTCGCGAACCGCTCGCACCCACACGCTTCACGCGTGCGTGCACGGACAGCGAACCGTTTGTGCGCCAGGAAATCAATCGACAACTTGGCGTCGTTGGCAAGGTTCGTCTTGCGGAAGCAGGACTTTCCATTCACACGACGCTCAAACGTGACCATCAACGTGCCTTGGAGGAAGCATGCAAAGCAACACTCACGAACTATCTCACCCGCCACGGCGAGCGTGCGGAGACCGTGCGATGCGCGGCGATTTCCGTCGAAAGCAAAAGCGGTAATGTCGTCGCGCTCGTACCTGGGCAAGACGCAACACGTGACCAGTGGAGCGGTGTGACCCAGTCACAACGTCAAGCAGGCTCGTCGTTTAAGCCAATTCTGTACGCCGCATTCCTCGAGAAACGTTTGCATAACATCCTCATTGAACGGCTACGTTTCTGCGAAGAAACCGATGACCGCGAAGCCTGCATTGCGCAATACGAGGCACCTATCGATTTACTTGAGGGGTGCACTGCGCGTGATGCGCCTGTTGCTGTGCCGAGCATTGTCGGATGGAAAGACCGCATTGTCAGACGACATGTGGTGAAAAACTATCCGTACGAAGCTCGTCCACGGTACCGTGGTGAGATCTCTTGTGGTCTCGCACTCGCTGAGTCGCGCAATGCGGCAGCGATGTGGGTGCTCGGACAGCTTTCGAACGAGGAAGCTGAGCTCGCACATTGGCAAGAAAGTGAAGCGTCGCTCGTCGCAATGGCAGAGCGTCTCGGGATAGTGAGTGCACTTCGTCACTATAATGTCACTGGCAAAACTGAGGAAGACCGTGCGAAGCGTCTGCCAAACTACACCCTTGCGGTTGGTTCAGCGGAAGTGACGCTCTGGGAAATGGCGCAAGCCAACCTTCCCTTCGTGACAGGTGGTGTGACGCCGCAGATTTCGCTCGTTGCGTCGCTCACTGACATGCACGGGAACACACGTGAACTCTCACGTCGTGCACCCGAGCGTGTCCTCGAGCCAGAAATTGCCTGGGGTATGCAACGCCTTCTCGCAGGCGTCGTAGACGACCCGCTTGGTACCGCACATTCGCTCCGTCGGAAGGAGAACTTCCCCGAAGGCGCACTGTGTGGCAAAACAGGCACGGCAACGAACGCTGATGCGTCCGCGACTGACAACTGGTTCATTGGCTGCACTGCCGATTACCTCGTCGTCGTACGGGTCAACGACATTTCCAAACTGCCACTCGGCAGAAAGGAAACTGGCGGGCGCAATGCCCTGCCTGTCTTTGCACACTATGCAAGGACGCTAAACCTCGTTGACCCGAAGAGCACGTTCGTAGTGCCCGACATCCCGCACCTTGTCGCACCCGAGGAAATCCTTCCCATAATGAAATAACCGTTTGTACCTTCAAGAAAACCGCCCAACTCTGGGCGGTTCTTTTTTGTCCTAACTTACTCAATGAATGCGCGATAGATAGTGTTCAAGGTACCAGTATTATAGTTGCCACCAAGAAGGTAGAGATATTCATCGATGACCACTGGTTGTGACATCGAGATTGCAATCGGAAGGGTTTCAGGAGCAATTTCCCATACAAGTGGATCCGCAACAGGAGCTCGCTGAATTGTGTTGACACGACTACCATTATACCCTCCGAGGAGATACACATAGTCGCCAACCACCGCTAGTTCCGAGTGAGACATGGCGACAGGAATTGTTGCGCCCGTATCAACCCATGCGGTAGGAAGTACGACTGGAGCACGATAGATAGCGTTGGTATACACGCTTGAACTTGCTAATCCGCCAAAAAGGTAGACATAGTCGCCGATCACTGCGGATTGCGATGCCCAGAGCGTGCTTGGAATTGATTGCCCGTCATACGCCCAGGTAAGCGGGTCTGATACATCTGCACTATAGATAACATCAAGAGGTGTACCGCCGCCACGTCCACCAAAAAGATAAACCTTACTACCGACAATTGCTGTCTGCGCGTGAGAAGTAGCTCCTGGCAACGTTGCGCCCGTATCTACCCATGCAAGTGGATTCGAAAGTGGTGCCCGATAAATTGCAGCGGTACTCCCTACACTTGAAATATCACCGCCAAAGAGGTAGACGTAGTTATCAATTATTTCAATCTGCGAGGCATAGAGAGCGACGGGTAATGTTGCTCCTGTGTCGACCCATGCTGTTGGGTTTTCTGTTGGAGCGCGGTAAATAACATTTGTGCTACTCGCTGCAATAAGCCCGCCAAAAAGGTACACATAGCCACCAATAGTTGCACTCTGTGAGTGAGAAATCACGCCTGGCAACACCGCCCCCGTATCCACCCAACTCTCATTATCCAAAACAGGAGGACGCGCAGTAATGAGGATTGTGTTTGCTCCGGTACAAAGCCCCTTCACCCCACTCTGAGGAATCGCAATGTTCCAGTAGAGATTCTTTGAAGATTCATTCTGATCATCGGTACGAAGACGAATGTTGCGATTGGTCTTTGTGTCACTTGCGGTGAGTGCGATTGATGTGGTAGCGGTGTAGTCAATGTCGGTCAGCGACCATTTCTGTGCATTAGTTGCAAGTGAACCGAGTCCACCATTTGCAGAGCAGTCCATAGTACCACCAGAGACAAAGACATCAGCACGAGTATT
>Ga0209542_10001008_pt1 | contig 67246 bp, 66 predicted proteins | sample RifCSPhighO2_01_FD_184028 | JGI IMG/M metagenome (GOLD analysis project Ga0209542, IMG submission 184028) | Soil microbial communities from Rifle, Colorado - Rifle CSP2_plank highO2_0.1 (SPAdes) (version 2) | ecosystem: Environmental > Terrestrial > Deep subsurface > Rock core/Sediment ...
CAACTCTCAATCCCTCACAATGAACCCCCTTAACCACATTGGGCCCTTTAATATCAAGACGGGGGATTATACGAATCTTCTTCATTTATAACTTGCTGGTCGCTCTCCGCCTTTGGATTTGGCGGAGGACGCTCTTGGCCAACTTCTTCGTTAAAAGCTCCAGTCCTCCCTCGCAGTACTATTGTACAGCTCAGTTCTGTCCTCGCTTTTGCCTCGAATTTGGCCAAGCCAGCTGCGTTCTAATTTACCGACACGCTCCTTTTGCAAGGAGCGTTGTTTAATCAAAAATCACTAAATAGTCCAATGTTCAAAGCGTATCAAAAAGTATCAAAAGGTGTCAAATCAGTTAACCACAGGGCAAACAAGGCTACGATCTTGGTTTAAGAGAGTCGAGTACAGGTTGGAAGTCTTTATAATACTTGGAATCTTTTCTTGAAACTTCATAATGCATTTGAATTCTCTTTCTTACTTTCGGCAGCCACAATCTTCTGTAAAAAGTTCTAAGAAAAGGAAATATCCTAACCATAATTTTTCTAAATTTCTTCCACAAGGCGCTGCTGCTTTTTTCTGGACCCGGAAATGCTTGAGGATATTCTCTCTCAAGGTCTTTTTTTAAATATATCCAACAAGCCTGCCTCATTGCTTTTTTGGCTTCTTCAAGCGAAATACCGTCTTTTTCAGCAAGACGCTCAGACATTATTCGAAAGAAGATTTTAAATGAGGGAAGCCAGTCCTCAGTCGTAATCCAATCATAAGAAAATGCTAATGCATATTGCTTGTCATGCATTTGACGAATTACTCCTAGGCGGTTAAGTGTTTTCGCCTTTCCATCTATAAGAGCAAGAGAAGCAGGAAGAAGTTCTTCGTTTATTGCCTTATCTTTGGTTTGATTAAAATAACTCCAATTCCTTCGCAAATTATCGGTCCTGTTAACTGAAATGTTCGTAACCATATAATGGGTAAAATGCTGGAGTATCCTTTCGGAAGCAATTGGACAATGGTTTTCAGGTCGAGGATACTCCTTTAGAGCTGCTATTTCTCCGTGGGCGCCGCTTGCTTTCAATTTAAAATTTACGACATAACTTGTTGCTGTTGCATAATCAGGATTCTCCTCCAGGAATTCAGCGCACTTTGTAAGAGAATCGGGGACATGAAAATCATCATCGCCATTAAAGGTGGCATATTTTTCCTTCACTAACTCAAGGAGTCTAAAGGCAGACTCAGCTCCATTGTAGTTTGGGAACTCTTTGTAGGTAATGTCTAGCATGTCTTTTAATCGATCTATTGCAGCGCGGGCTGCTCTTATATGTTCTGGCGAACTTGAGTCTCCTATATAAATAGGGTGGGGGCTTTTTAGTTTTGCGTAATAGTCTAATTGTCTGATTAAAAAGTCGGACCTATTCAGGGTTGGTATCAGTATGGCTACTTTTAGAGAAGAGTTTTTTGTCATAGAGTTCTTAGGTTCGAATTGTAACACGACAAAAAATGTAAGTAAATCTTGCTTGACAATGTTCAAACACAAGATGATAATACTTCCCAGAAACTTAAAATTGCGCAATGAGTTTAGACAAAAGAGTCGCTAGGTTTACGGAACTTGTGAAAAGATTTGATCCAAATCTGTCTACCCTTGTTGATCCTCTAATCGCCAGGGTTAGAATCGACGATATCCTTTCTGAAAATTTGAGAATGGCTGTTGCAATATATACGTCTAGGTGTTTGCCTGACCGGCGAATTGTAACCAATGAAGAGGAGCTTTTAAAGGCTTTTGTCAGAAACAGAGAACTTATTAAAAATTGTACTCCAAACGGGATGATGGTTCCAAAGAGAGAGGTTTCTTTGGAATTTAATCTAGTCATTCGGATGTTTGCTGACATCATGGAGTCATTGAATTTTGGAGATCTTCTCACTTCGTGGCATGTTCCTCTTAATGTAAGGTTCAAGGATGGCGATGTGGTTAAGGGTAATCTTGAAAGGAATTTTCCCACAGAGCACATACACTCTGATTCTTGGGCAGGCGAATCAGCTGAAAGTGTGACGGTGATGATTCCACTCTTCGGTGATACGGAAAGAAACAAAGTTGAATATTATTCTCCACCCGAAGATTTTCAGGAAGAATGGTTGGGCCCCCAGCCATCCTATGCTCACAACGCTTGGATTGCAGAAAAGTACACAAAGATAAACGCGCCATACTCAAAAGGTTATATTTATTTGGTTGACTTTAGCACTTTGCACGCCTCAGCAAGACTTCCCGGTTCCGGTCCAAGGGTTTCTATTGATACCACGTTTGCATTTCCGCCCCAAGAAGGGTCTGCAGAAAAAATACACCCTTGGCGAGCAGAAGAAAGATCTGGTCACGAAACTCTTTGTAATGTCGGTAGGAAAACTTACTTTTCTTTCTCTCATTCATGGGAAGAAATGGTTGACAGTATGGGAGGATATAAGCATCCAAGCAGTCTCAGGGTGATAGAATTCAAACGAGACGGAGAGTAAATTATGGCCACGAAAGTGGCTTTTTGTTTTTAATTAAATGGCAGATTGACTTCATTAGATAAGAGTGTTATTGTTCGATAAATTTCTTTTAAAATCACAATGGAAAAGCAGTTGGACGTTCTTTTTATTAATCCGGGAGATACGAAACAGGTTTACCAGCATTTGTCGAACACACTGTCTGGAATAGAGCCTCCGATTTTTTGCGGCCTTTACGCGAACTTTATGAGAAGTAAAGGATTTGGTGTAGATATTCTTGATGTTCCGGCTTTAGGATTAAGTGCTGAGTTAGCTGCCGTCATGGCAACAGACTTGAATCCCAAACTGGTTGTTATGGTCGTTTACGGTTTTCAGCCGTCTGCCTCAACTCAGAATATGCCTTCAGCCGGAAAGATTTGCCGATTTATTAAAGAAAAAAATCCTCAGACTAAAATTCTTATCACGGGGACCCACCCCGCAGCTTTGCCGGATAGAACTTTGAGGGAAGAAAGTGTTGATTTTGTCTGTACCGGCGAGGCGCCGTTAACCATATTGCATTTAACGGAGGCAATAAGAACAAGAGATACGGACTACAGTAAGGTTGGGGATCTGTGTTATTGGGATGATGGCAGCGTGGCTCTTACCAACCATCTTCCGCTGATTAAGGATCTTAATGAGGAAATGCCCGGAATTGCGTGGGACCTTCTTCCAATGGCAAATTATCGAGCCCATAATTGGCACTGTTGGGAAGAGACGATGCCAAGAAATCCCTACATATCGCTTCATACAAGCTTGGGCTGCCCATATAAGTGCAGTTTCTGCTGTATAAATACGCCCTTTAGTGGGCCGAACTATTCATTCAATGGTCCAACATACAGAATGTGGAGTCCAAAGAGAGTCGTTGAAGAAATAGACTTTTTGGTTACCAAGTATGGGGTCAGAAATATCAAAATAGCTGACGAGATGTTCGTTCTCAATCCTAATCATGTTTTTGGAATATGCGATGGTTTGATAGAGAGAGGGCATGACTTGAATATCTGGGCTTACACCCGGATTGATACTACGAAAGAAGAGTTTTTGGAAAGACTTTTGAAAGCTGGTATTCGGTGGTTAGGTATCGGGATCGAGTCTGGCAGCAAATACGTAAGGGACGGATCGGACAAGAAATTCAAGAATGAAAAAAAGAACCTTCTCAATGTAAACGAAAACATCATAAATGTTGTAAGAAGAATACAGGCAGCCGGACTTTATGCCGGATGCAACTATATATTTGGTTTGCCCGATGACACTACCGAGACGATGCAAGAGACTTTGGCTTTGGCCAGGGAAATAAATTCTGAGTTCGCTAATTTCTATTGCGCGATGGCATATCCAGGTTCACCTTTGTATGTTGCGGCTAAGGGCAAAGGCTATCCCTTGCCGGAGGATCCCGGTGGTCCAGGCTGGATAGGCTACTCCCAGCATTCTTATGAAACCCTGCCCCTTCCCACAGACGTTCTTGCGGCCGCGGAAGTATTGGGATTCAGAGACGAAGCTTTCTTGAGTTATTTTACTTCTCCTGAGTACCTTGCAATGATGGATAAAAAATTCGGTCCAGGAGCAGTTGACCAGATAAATGAAATGACCGGTCATGGCAGGCTTAAGAGACAGATTTTAGGAGATTAAAACCACAAACCCCGCTAAGGGGTTTTTTGACAGAATGAATTTTATATTGTATTTTGTACACAAAAATGTCTATAAAGACTCACAAAATAAACTCTGATCCCAGGCTGTCAACTTCTCTTGTAGATTCCAAAACCTTTACCAAAAATCCACTCGTTGTAATTGATGTGGGGTCTCTGGGTGGCTTTGAAGAACACTGGAGTATATATAAAAACCAAATTAAGCTAATTGGCTTTGAGCCCGGAGAGGACTCTAAAGGAGATTATTATCCCGTTGCTTTAGATCAGAAAAAAGGGACCAGAATATTGCACCTTGTAAATCATCGACCCTCATCGAGTTTCTACAGGCCTAACGATAAATTCAAAAGATTCCCCGATTATTCAAATGCAGGTTTTAAAATCAAAAAAATAGTTAAAACAATTGATTTGGATACTTTTAGTAAAATCGAGAAACTGAGGGACGTTGATTTTATAAAGCTTGATGCAGAAGGTTCGGAATTCGATGTCTTGAAAGGCGCGAAATCCAAGCTAAAAGATTCGGTTTTAGGTTTAAGTATAGAAGTTGTGTTTGACCAATGGTCTAGAGCCCAAGATACTTTTGGTGTTGTAGATGATTTTTTAAAACAATACGGATTTGTCTTACACGACTTAATTTTGTTTAGGCATGCAAAGAAAATCTTGTCCCCCCAGATGTTTTATAAATATCCGGGGCCGACTGAATACGGCCAAGTGACTTGGGGGCAAGCTTTATATTTCAAAGATGCTGTGCCAGAAATCAGAGACAAAAAACTTGCAAAAAAATGGAGCGAGAACAATATTCTTAAATTGGCCAGCCTCATGGAGATCTATAATTTACCGGATTGTTCTGCTGAACTTATTAAAACTGGATATGAAAAAGGATTGCTGAAGGGTTATAATTATAAAAAACTTCTGAATCTTCTAACCCCTCGGGTAAACAATAGAATTGTTTCCTATGAGGAGTATATTCAGTACCTGAAGAAGACGACAAGAAAATATAAGCCTTCTAAGAAATAAATATGGCAATACTAGAGCGAAAAAACCTATCTTCTATAAGAAAAAAGCACAAAGATAAAAAAATCGTATATTGCGACGGGGCTTTTGATTTGCCTCATGTTGGCCATATTCTTTTTTTTGAAGACTGTAAGCGGCATGGGGATATACTAGTCGTTGGCCTGGGTTCAGATGCATTAATCAGAAAAAATAAAGGCAAAGAAAGGCCAATCCTCAATGAAAAAATAAGGCTCAAAACAGTGGATTCATTCAAACCAGTAGACTACTGTTTTTTGATCAAGGACAAAATCAACAAGGACCACAAACTGGCGCCACTTATAAAGACTTTTAAAAGTCTTGAACCGGACGTTGCTATTTTTAACAAGGATGCTTTCGATATTCCTTATCGTCAAAAAGTTGCTAAAGCTTACGGTGTTAAACTGGTAATATTGCCCCGCTATTGCCCCAAAGATTTTGAAGGAATATCTACGAGTAAAATTATCGCAAAAATAAAAAATAGCCGCTAAGCGGCTATTTAAATGTTAGAAAAAGTACCTTTTCTGAAAAGCGGGTAGGCGGCAATAAGTTCTGCTATTCCTTCTTGCAGTGAAATTTGCGGCATGAACCCGGTTGCCTCAATTTTGGCATTGCTCACGATATAATTTCTTTGGTCGGGATCCTTGTATCTGTCGGTTTCTATGAATATGAAATCCGGAACTTGTTTGTGGATTTCTAGGCAAAGCTCTTTCTTTGTAAGGTTGGCATCGCTTAAGCCAATGTTATAAATTTGATCATGCATTGTTAGCCAAAATTTATCTATACAATGCGAGAAAGCTCGGACAACATCTCTGACGTGGATATAGTTTCTGTAAAAATGTCCTTCCGATAATTCTATCAGCTTATATTTTAATGCCATATAAACAAATTCGTTAACAAGAAGGTCCAATCTCATTCTCGGACTTACTCCGAAAACAGTAGCAAGTCGCAAAACTATGGCATGTCCCGACTCAAGAACTTCCTTTTCTGCTTGAACTTTCAGTGTCCCATAAAGAGAAACTGGATTTAGCGGCGATTCTTCGGTGCAGGGTGCGCCTTCTTGGCCTATTCCATATCCGCTATTCGTATTAGGAAATATGATGGCTTGGTAGTTTGATCTTAATTTCAAAATTAATCTTATGGCACCCAGATTTGTAGATGCTGCTTTTTCAGGATCTTTTTTGCATGCTGGCATGCCGACAATACAGGCTAGGGGAATGATCACGTCAGCTTTGCTGACCAATTTTTCCATAACCGATTTGTCCCTGGCATCACCTTCTATAAAAGTGAAATTAGATCTGTGTTTCAGGCAAGCGGCCAAAGCCATGGGGCTTTGATCTCGGTACATTAAATTATCTACTACAGTCACCTTGTGCTGGTGTTTTAACAATTCATGCGTAAGAACCGATCCGATATATCCCGCTCCGCCGGTGACCAGAATTCTCATTTTCCTCCCTTCCTGTCTCTTTCGGAAAGAATCGGGTCTCTGATCGGCCAATGGATATTAAAGCGTTGATCATTCCACTTGACCGTGAACTGGTTGCCGCCATCTGTGTAGTACTCAGATTGGTTATAGTGGAACATGGCCCAATCGCTGAGGATCAGGTGTCCATTTGCAAAACCCGGGGGAATCAATATTTGGACCCCATTCTCCGGATTAAGCGTAAAACCTTCCCATTTACCGAAAGACTCAGACCCTTCCCTGTAATCAAGGACCACTAAGTAAAGCTCCCCAAAGGGGCAAGAAATTAATTTCCATGTTTTGGGATCTCCATGCAGTCCACGCAATACGAGCCTGCGCGAGAATGAGAAATCCTGCTCTACGAATTCTATTTCTATGCCTTTTTCAAAATAGTCTCTCTTGCTGTAAATCTCAGCATAAAAACCCCTGTAATCATCGAATCTTTTTCTGATAACTTTGAGTACGCCTGGCAAAGAGGTTTTTTGGATATCTATCTTCATTTGGAACCCCCTTCCAAAAGAGCGATTCTGTTCAATCTATGAAGAGCTTGAAATGTAGAAATGATTGCTGAGCCTTCCTTGACCTGTCCATCCATGATCAGTCTTACCCACTCAGATACTGGAATCAGAACTATTTTCAAGAACTCCCTTGGCTCCAATCTTTGCTCGGCAATTTTAAGGCTTTGGGGGAGTACCCCCAAAAATCCATGGCATCTTTGGTTTGTTTGCCGGGCGCTAACTGGAATACCAGAAATGTCTAGAGTTTCAAGGGGCATTACATAATCAAGCATAATTCCAGTTTCTGCCTCAAATTCTCTTTTTGCGCATTGTCCCGGAGTAGAATCTTTTTCTTCAAAGGTTCCGCCTGGCAAAATAAGGCTTATGACCTCTGCACCATGCCTAAATTCAGCGGCTATCGGGACCAGGTCACCAGGAAGAATGGTAAAAACGTGTGTACCGGCTCCGTAGTGCCAAGCGGCCCTAAAGCCTGTGAATGGCCGTCCGGTCGGATCTTCAAAAATATCAACCTCTACTCTTGGAGCAAATTTTTCAACTTCTCTTTTTTGCCTGTCAGTTAAATCTTGCCCGAGATACTTCTCTAGCAATACAGGACCTTCTATCCTTGGCCATCTTTTTATTCCCAACTCTTCTAAAACAGAAAAAACATTCGCAGAGTTTACAATTGGAAACCCGTATTGAGTCAACATTGCTACCATATTTGTAAAGATTACTGCCCAGATTCTAATAGATTATCCAGATAAGTCAAGTAAGGCTTTTTCGAGTTCTTTGAAGCTTTTTACCACTTTGTTGGGAGAATATTTCTTTAAAAATTTAGCGTCTTGGAAACCCCAACTTACAGCTATAGTTTTAAGCTTCATTTTTTTAGCCGCCTTTATGTCGCCGACAGTATCGGTTACAAATATGGTTTTTCTAGCACTTGCCTTAAACTTATTTAATATTTTCCTGATCATATTCTCTTTGGGCTCGCTGTCGGCCAGGATTAAACTAAAATAAGATCCATAATTACCCAGCAAAGCTTTGACATTCTTCGTATACCCCGAAGAGGCGATAGTCAGCTGATGTTTTTTGGCGACATTTTTTATAAATCTTCCAGTTTCAGAAAAGAGTTTGGCCTTAGTTTTTGCGTCATAGTAGTAATGGTCATAATTAGCCTTTCTGATTTTTAAGAATGCTGCTAACTTTTTCTTATCTTTTATAAAATTTCTATAACCAGAGTGCACATTACCAATAAAAAATTCTTTATACTGGGAGGAACTAAGCTTAAATCCAACACTACCCATGCCGTCTCTTATTAATGGATAGAATGTATCAAAAGAATCGGCAAATACGCCATCAAAATCAAATATTATTACATTATTATTTTTAGATTTTTGAGACTGAGAAGAGGGATACATTGTTAAATTTTAGTTTATTGTTTCTGAGCACGCTAGTTCCTATTACATCGCCGACTTGATAGAGGACCTTGTTGCGCGGTGACTTAACGAATCCACTGAGAAGGATACCGACTTTTGTTTTCTTGGGGACTAATTTTTTTATATCCTCGAAGTTTTGGATAAAAGAAATGGAGAGGTTGTTGGACCCTACTTTTTTAATCACCGGACTTTCGCTATTTTGAAACTTTACATAAGAGCCATTAACAAATTTCATTTTTTCTTTCCCTTCATACCCAAGATTAGCTCTTCCATATTTGTCTTTAAGCCTGACTAAATCATGTTTCATTGGGGGCGTTTCAATTTCTATCAATTTCAATCCCTTCTTTGAAATGCATTTAGTCGAATGAAATACGCCGGCATCTATTAAGACCGCATCGTGCGGGCTGAGTTTTATCGTTTTATTTAATGTAGAAAACAAAGCCTTGCCTTCTAGGACAATCAAGGCTGTCTTTTTGTTTGGGTGGCAGTGGGTAGAGGTTGATTTCATGTGATTAAGTGAAAGATGCCAAACTTCCACAAGCGGGGTGTTAGTAAGAAGGTATTCGTAGCCCCACGGCTTATTGACTACCATCTTTGACAGATCCACATCTATGGGTGTTGCCTCAATCGATTTTAAGGCAATAGACTTTTTGTCAGCAAAGGAGAATTTTATTTTTTTCAACATAAATCTACTTACCAAATTTTGAGAAAATAGCCCTCATTAAGTCCCCGACATCCCGAGGGTGGCGGGCGGTGATGATATTTCTGTCTACTACCGCCGGTTGGTCGGTATAGATAGCCCCGGCATTATTGATGTCATCTTTTATGCCAATATAGCCGGCGATTTTTTTGCCTTTGACTATTTTGGCCGATATCAATACCCAGGGACCATGACAAAATGCGGATATCACCTTTTTTTGTTTATTCATTTGTTTGATGAATTCGAGTATTTCCGGAACTTGGCGCATTCTATCCGGAGCTTCAAATCCGCCAGGGATTAAAACCATGTCATAGTTTTTAGCATCAAGTTTTGTGGCATCTACGAGAGTCCCATAGTACCTCACTATTAGTTCTAATGGAAAATTGAGCCGTCCGTTTACGAGCTTTTTATCTTTCGTGGCAATATCAACCGCGAATCCTTCTTCTTTCAATCTTATAACCGGATATATAACTTCTTCATCCTCAAACCCTTCAGCGGTTATGACCACAGCCCTAAGTTGTTTTTTGACCTTTTTCATAAGCCAGATATTATCAAATTAGTGTGGGCTTGTAAAACAAAACCGCCATTGTTGGCGGTCGTAATTAAAAGTTGAATCTAACAACTTTTCGTACACAATTAACAATTCTTTCAGTGGAGGGCGGAAGATTGTCCAGGTGTCTAGCAAACCCAGAAGTGCGATCTTCAAGACCCATCGCCCTTACTTGCCGCATAGTGTGCTGAGCAATATCGTAGGCTATCAACTTGGAAGCGCCATTTTCATAGTCACTATCCAAAACCACTCCTCCATAAGAAGAATTTTTCAAAGGTTCAAGGATGCGATTGTCGACCACGAAAGGCTTGAGCCAAACCAGATGTACAACATTGCAAATTATTCCTTCCTCTTTCAAGATTGGCAGTGCTTTCAATACATTCAATCGTGTGCTAGATATCGGAAATAGAGTAATGTCTGCGTCATCGTAAACTATGTCCGGCATTGGCTCGACAAGGTTATATGCTTGCCTGTGCTCGCTGCAGTAAACAGGAAATTCATTGTTCAAGTAATATTCCCATAAAGCTATGTACTCTACGGGTGTCATGGGGGCTGCGACAATCATTCCCGGCTGACGCATTGCTAGTCCATGATGGCAAGCTGAGGCGACGGGACCTATTGTGGGTCCACCGCTCCCGTCAGTGCCGCTGACCCGGGCAAATACTGGGCAAGGATAGCCCCACATTTCTTTTGCCTTCGCCGCGTAGTTTGTAAGGTAGGCGATATTGAAATGCATGAAACCTTGATATCTGGAAACCAATATTGGCCTTCTTCCGTCAAGAGCATAGCCGCAAGCAATTCCGCTGCCAGACATATCGCTCATGGGCAGTTCGATTACTTGTTCGCTATTTAAGCCTTCCGGTATTGTTCCGGCAACATTGCCTGCTCCGTTTAGACACTGACCCATTACCACGCCTCGATGGTTCAGGATGTGGTCTTTTGTTATTTCATTTATCGTTTGGGCGAGATTAAGATTTTCATTCAGTACCCCCCTATACAACTTATTAGTTGCTTGTATTTTTTTTGGCGGATCTGTCGGTCTTATGAATACTATACTTGATTTCTTGGGTTTTGCTTGAAGTCTTGTCTCCCAAGCTCTCCCAACTTTTAAAGCAGTTTCCAGCTCTATTTCAGTAGCTTCTTTTTCCAGTCCCATTTTGGCAAGTTCTTGTTTTATGAGATCAAAGCGGTCCCATTCGGCTGGGCGTGACTGGTCCATCCTTGTACCAGAATGGGCCGATATTCTGCAAACTCTTACATTCAAAATTGCTGGCAGTTGGTTTATTAGTTCCTTTGCCCAATGAATAATCAGCCGTGGATTGTCAGTTATGTCTCTTCCGGGCATGCCGAAACTTGAATGTTCCACAAAATTCCACGACCTTCTGGTTGCAACTTCCGTCAAGACCGAAAGGTCATTATCGACACATACGAATAGGATAGGTTTTTTTACAGTAGCTGCATAGCCCAAAGCCTCCAATACCCAGCCTTCTTCTAAGTCAGCGTCACCCATTACTATCAAAGTTTCTTCCTTGGAGCTCATGGCCTTACCAAGACCGATAGGGACTTGGCTGCCGATAAATCCCTCGTGACCGACCATTTTAATCTTGGGGGAATGTATCGATGCTGATCCGCCCATTCCGCGGGCGCAGCCAGTTGACCTGCCAAGGAGCTCATCAATTAGAGCATCGATGTCACCTCCATAACAAAGATATAGATCGTGGGCTCGATGTTGTCCAAAGATGTGAGGGTTGGGGAAAGCGATAGAGAGCGCGGCGGCCACGGCTTCTTGTCCCAAAGAAAGATAAATCGGACATTCTATCTTCTTTTCGTCAAAAGCTTTCGCTGTATTCTGTTCAAAAAATCTGCACAAACAAACCCTTTGGAATAGTTCGAGGATTACTTTACTAGAAAAAGTTTCAGCTATATCGGGAATCATGCCGAAATGAGAGTTCCTGCTCATTAATTTATGTTAAGAAACCTTCGTTAGAATAAGTGATTTTAGCTTTTTGTCAACCCGTATTTAGAATCGTCGTCCGTTTTGGAGTAATAAATAACTTGGCTACCCAAAAAATCGAAGTCAACCGGTATACAAAGGAACTTTTTGAGGCGTTCCCTTATTTTTTTATGGTCTTCTGGTTTTGCGAATAGAAGCATAAATCCACCGCCACCGGCGCCGAGGAGCTTGCCTCCCAAAGCCCCAGCCCTTCTTCCTTCGTTATAAATTTCATCTATTTTTGACGTGGTTATTTTGGGGGCTAATCCTCTTTTTATTTTCCAAGCTTCGTGCAGCAACTTGCCAAACTCATCCAAACTAGATTTTTTATCGGTTAATATATTTAAACCCTCATCAACCATAGCCAACATAGTATTAAGTTCTTTGTCGTTTTTCTGTGTATTATCTATCCAGCCTTTTGCTATTTCGGAAGCTTCCCTTACGATGTTGGTAAAAAATAAAAGAAGATGGCTTCTAAAATAATTCAGCCGGGCTGATGACAGCTGCACAGGAGTTACTGAAATTTTTTGAGATCCGCCGAATTCTATTTTATTAAAACCTCCGAAAGCCGCAGCAACATGGTCTTGGGAACCTACGTTTTCGCCAACCATATTTTGGTCTATGTGGATTGCCTCCGAAGCAAGTTTTAGTTTCGGTTTCATTTCTCCGGTAATCGCACTGAGCCCATTAAGGAGGCCGACTGTGAAAGACGCGCTTGACCCTATTCCTGACCAAGCAGGGAGGTCGCCGGTATGATGAATTTCAAATCCTTGGTTATTTTTGTCCAACCCTAGAAATCTCATTGTTTCTCTCACTGAGGGATGGTCTATTTTTTTAATATCTCGTGTCATCTCCGTCTTTGAATAGACGATACGGTGGGTATAAGGAAAAAACGGCGGCAAAACACGACAACTTATATAATTGTATTTATTTAAGGCGAACGACAAAACTGCTCCGCGGTTTTTGTTGTACCAAGCAGGATAATCAGTTCCGCCTCCAAAAAATGAAATCCGGTAAGGAGTTCTGGTGATAACCATTTTGTGTTTTTTTAATTTTCCCTGATGTTGTATGCCTTATAGAAATACGAATCCTTATTTTCTAATAATTCAGAAGGCTTTCCTTCTTCGATTATTTTTCCGTTGTCCATTACAATTAATCGGTCTGAATTCATTACTGTCGAAAGACGGTGGGCAATCGCTAAAACCGTAACTTGGTTTTTCAGGCTTTCAATTGATTTCTGGATGAGGACTTCGGATTCATTATCCAGGGCGCTGGTAGCTTCATCTAATATTAGTACTTCCGGTTTTCTGGCCAGGGCTCGAGCTAAGATTATTCTTTGTCTTTGGCCGCCGGAAAGTCTTACGCCGCGTTCTCCAACTATCGTCTTGAAGTTATCAGGCAAGGAATATATGAAATCATATATATTTGCCATTTTTGTAGCTTCGACGATATCTTTATCTGAAATTGAGGCATCATAAAATTTAATATTGTTTTCAATTGTGTCGTTCAGCAAAAAAATCTCTTGGGAGACGTAACTAACTTTTTTTCTCCACTCTGTTACCCTAATGTCATTTATGTTTTTGCCGTCAATCAATATCTCGCCCGATCCCGGCCGGAAAAGTCTTAACAATATGTCGACTAAAGTAGTTTTTCCCGCTCCGGAGGGGCCGATTAAACCAACCATCTCACCCCTTTTTATATTTAAGCTCAAGTTGTTAAGTACACGCCGGTCAGAGTTGTAGGCGAAAGATACATTTTTTACCGACATTTCTTTTTCAAAAGAGAATGGCAAATCTCCTTCGTCTTTTTCTTCGTGGTCTTCAGCGTGCTTTTCAAAGTCAATTACGGTCTGAAGGTGGGGTAAAGCTTCGTTGATGCTATTTAAGCGTGTGTTTATGCCTTGCATGAAGGAGATTTTTTTCTGGACAAGGTACATAATTGCAGCGAAAGAAGCGATATTAAACATCGGATCATAGTGGTAATAGAACAAAAGAAGAATCGATATGAAAACAAAACCTAATGGCTCAAGGAATGCTCCCGGGGCTTTATTATAAAGAGCGATATCGATTCTAATTTTTCTTAATAACTCCATATCTTCCATAGCCGAATCGATAACCTTGTCTTCGGCTCCGATTGACTTGATAGTTTTGGAGCCGATCATGTGTTCGCTGACATGATTATTTATGTTTCGGTAGGTCTTTCCGAAATTTTCTGAAAGCTTCCTTATTTTGTAAAAAAACGGCCTTAGAAGGAAAAATAATACCACTCCCAGGCCCAAGGTCAGAAAGGTTATCGAAGCAGATATATTTATGGCTATAAAAGCGTACATAAGCATGCTTGTGCCTGTCATAATGACGGCATTTATATTCGATAAAATTCCGGAGCTCATATATGTATCCTGCATCAAAACTGATTCGAGGTGGCCGATCCTTTGCTCAAGTAAAAATGGCCAATCAGCTTTCAGGGTTTTTCTAAATAAATTTTTTCTAGCCTTATTTTCGTAACTGGTAGCAATTTTTTCGTTTAAATAAAAAGACAGGTATGTTATCGCCGCTTTTAGAGTAAAAAGAGCCACGACCATAACTATCAAAAAGAAAAGACTGTATTCTAAACCTAAAACACCAAAAAATCTTTCTATTATGAGTGATATGGAATCCAATTCTTCGATTCTTTGCCCATCCTTATTTATAAAAGCAAAAAGCGGGATTATTGCCCCGATACCGATTCCTCCGAATAGGCCAGCTATGAGACCCAGAATGAGGGTAATTATAAACTGTTTTTTGTAACCAGAAAAAGCATGCCTGATAAGATCAATTGCGGTAGATAATTTTTTGATATTTAAAATTGCCATTACCAGCTTTTGATTTTAGTTTTTACCCTTTTTTTCAATTTTTGGTATGCGTTAACGGCCTTTCTTTCTATAGTAGGGGAAACTATTCTTAGTATTTCTTTGCCCAAAATTCTATATTGGCCGCCGATTTTATTTGCGTTAATTAAACCCTTCTTTAAAAGGCGCTTCATGGTACTGTTAGAAATCTTGAGAAGTTTCTGGGCCTCTCCGGTTGTGTATATTTCGTTTGGGTTTATCTCCATAATTAGCTAATTTTATCTAAAGTATCAAAAAGTGTCAAAAGGGGTCAATCGTAATTATAAACATAAATCGCGCTTTAAGCGCGATTAGCCTTTTTTAAAATCTCGAAAGCTTCATCAATATTCCCAGCTTTAAAATGGGGATTAACAGTATTGGGGTATTGGCCATTGTCTATAAGAACGGTTGTTCCGCCGCAATTAAGTCCTAACTGTATATCCGTATCTCTGTCGCCGATAAAAATGGATTCTTCGGGATTAAAGCCAAACCTTTGGGCGGCTTGCATGACCATTAATGTATTTGGCTTCCGGCACTGGCATCTTCCTGTAATTTGGGGATGGTGGGGGCAGTAGAAAAAAGCTTCGATATCAATTCCATTTTCTACCAAAATTCCTCTCATGTGGCGGTGGAAACGGTGCAAATCATTTACGGTGTATAACTTGCGGGCGATTCCGGATTGATTAGTTGTAATTATAATTTTCCAGCCGGTACCCCGAAATTTTAAAAGGCCGTCTAATACTCCTGGGAGAATAACCATATCTTCAACTTTGTAAATATAGCCTCTATCTTCGTTTATAGTTCCATCCCGATCCAGAATCAGGAATTTTCCCATATCAATCTCAAAGACCAAAAGCTTCGTCCACTATTGAACAAATAATATGAATAATCAAGACGTGGGATTCCTGAATGGCTTGGGTGTTCGTCGAAGGGACGATTATTGAGATGTCGCAATATTGATTAACTTCGCCTCCATCATTGCCCAAAATCCCAATCGTTAGTCCTCCCAATTGTCTTGCGGTTTGGGCGGCCAATAGAATATTTTTTGAGTTACCGCTAGTTGAGATGCCGACAAAAATATCATCTTTTTCAATCAAAGCTTCAACCTGTCTTGAGAATACATGCTCATATCCGAAATCATTTGCGATTGCTGTAACAATCGAAGAGTTCGCGGTTAAAGCAATTGCTGGAAGTCCCTTACGATTAAGGACAAATTTGCCGGCCAGTTCTGCGGCAAAATGTTGGGCATCGGCTGCAGAGCCGCCATTTCCAGCAATCAATATTTTGTTGCCTCTTTGCAGAGTCGAGACTAGTAAGCTTCCGGCCCAATCAATCCGAGCTAGTATTTCCGGATTTTTAACGATTTTGAGTTTTGTCTCTATCGAATCTAATATGGCTTTTTTAATCTCTTTCATATTATAACTTGCTGGCCGCTCTGCCAGTCGCTTTCAGCGACTTATGGCAGGACGCTCTTGACCAACTTCTTTGTTAAATCCTCCGCTTGCTCCATCACCATACTTCAGTATGGCTCGTCGCAATGCTCGGATTTGCCTCGAATTCAGTCAAGCCAGCTGCGTTCTAAATACAAAATAGTGAATGATAAGATTGATAATACCAACAAAGAAGGGGTGACGCGACTGGGGACCCCATAGGCACGCAAGTCATGAGTACCTATGGGGTGAGGAGCGGCAGGACCCCAAGTCTAAGGATTAAGTATTATCAATCTTATTTTGAACTGCTTCGTACCAGGCGATTGTTTTTTTGAGGCCTTCTTCAAAATCAGTTTTTGATTTAAAGCCGAATCCCTTTTTGGCTAGTGTTGCATCTACCATTCTCCTTGGCTGTCCGTCAGGTTTTGTTTTGTCCCATCTTACTTCGCCTTTAAAATCCATGAGTTTGCAAAGCAACTTAACTAATTCTTTTATTTTTATTTCCCTGTTAGCGCCCAAGTTGACCGGATCCGATTTATTATATTTTTCAGTAGCCGAGACTATTCCTTCGGCGCAGTCTTCAACGTATAGAAATTCTCTCGATGCTTTGCCTGTTCCCCAGACATTAATATGTTTCTTTTTTGATTTTTTCGCGTCGGTAATTTTTTTGATCAACGCCGGAATTACATGAGATGTGTTTGGGTTAAAATTGTCTCGCGGGCCGTAGAGGTTAACTGGTAGAAGGTATATGGCGTTAAATCCATATTGCTGCCGGTAAGCCTGGGCTTGGACGAGTTGCATTTTTTTGGCCAATCCGTAGGGTGCATTTGTTTCTTCAGGATAGCCATGCCAAAGGGTTGATTCAGCAAATGGAACAGCGGCGAATTTGGGATAAGCGCAGATCGTGCCTATGGAAACAAATTTTTCTACCCCGGCCTGCCTTGCCGCCTCCATCAGCTGTGTACCCATCATAATATTGTCGAAAAACATTTCTCCGGGTTTTTCTCTGTTAAAACCAATGCCGCCAACTTTTGCGGCCAAATGAATTATCACATCTTTGTTTTTGACAATGTTCTGGCAGTTTTCCCATTTGGTGAGATCACAGTCTTTAGAACGGGGGACTAAAATATTTTTCTTGGGTACCCCCCGATCCAGCAATTTTTGGACAACAAAAGAGCCGAGAAATCCGGCCCCACCGGTAACTAGGATTTTTTTATTTCTTAAGTCCATCAATGTCTGACTTTACCATTTTCTTAACTAAGTCCCTGAACTTAGTTTCCGGCGACCAGCCGAGGATTTTTTTTGCTTTGCGACAATCGGCAACCAAAACATTTACTTCCGCAGGACGTAAATATTGTGAGTCAACTTCGACATACTTTTTCCAATCTCCGAGCCCGGCTTCTTTAAAAGCCAGCTCGACAAATTCTTTGACGGAATGGGTTTCGCCTGTGCCAATTACGAAGTCATCCGGCTTCGGTTGTTGCATCATAAGCCAGGCTGCATGCATATATTCCGGAGCATAACCCCAATCGCGCCTGGCATCCATATTTCCTAAATATATTTTTTTTTCTTTTCCAGATTTGATTTTGGCTACACCAATAGATATTTTTCTGGTTACGAAATTCTCGCCCCGCCTTTCAGATTCGTGGTTAAAAAGAATACCATTTACGGCAAATATTCCATAAGCCTGACGGTATAAGTTGGTAAGGTTGTAGGCGAATATTTTGGCGCAAGCATAAGGGCTCTGGGGATGGAATGGAGTATTCTCGTTTTGTTTGGGCGGGGAAGAGCCGAACATTTCCGAGGAAGATGCTTGGTATAATTTGATTTTTTTATTCGAATCTTTTTGAAAATCTTTTATCGCCTCGAGTATTTTCAAAACACCTTTGCCGGTGATATCGGCTGTGTACTCCGGAATGTCGAAGGATATTTTAACGTGGCTTTGTGCCGCTAGGTTATATATCTCATCCGGCCTTACATTATATATGAGTTCCCGGAGGCTGGACTCATCAGCCAAGTCTCCATAATGAAGAAACAAATTTTTTATGTGAGAAATCCTTTCCCTGTTCATGGTGCTTGAGCGTCTAACAAGTCCATGGACATCGTAGCCTTTTTTTAAAAGGAATTCGGCTAAGTAGGAACCGTCTTGTCCAGTTATGCCTGTTATAAGGGCAACCTTTTTCTTCATGGTAGTATGGAAAACTTTACTATTTTCTTAAATTTCGTCAATATTATACAAATGAGTTTACTCGATAAGTTCCAATCTTTTTCTCAGCATCGGTTTGTTAAGCAAGCGGCGACTTTGCAGGCCGGTAATATTACCGGCAATTTTATCCAAGCTTTGATCGGGGTATTTTTGGCTAGACTTCTCCAGCCGGAGCTATTTGGTATTTACACCATCGCTATCAGCTTAGGAAGCTTGGCCGCCTTATTTATCGGTTTCGGAGCTTTCAATGCTACAGCTTCCTTAGCTAGTGAAAGTTACGCCAAGGGTGATCACGATGAACTCAGAGAAATTCTTGGGTTTTTGGTTAAGATAGTTTTTCTAAGCGGGCTTATTGCTGTTGCTTACATATTCATGCTGCCCTGGATAGGGTTTAAATTTTACAACAGTCCTATAATCGGGATATATGCGGGGGTGATTGTTTTGGCTTTGCTTGTGTCTTCCACGATGTTTAGTTTTTTGTCTCTCTGTCTCCAGCTTGTGGGAAAGATTAAAACCTTAGCCAAACTGGTTGTTTCCGATCAGGCGTTGAGATATGGTTTTTCGTTGTTATTGGTTTTTGGCGGGTTTGGCGTTTGGGGAGCGGTAAGCGGCCAGCTTGCAGGTGCAATAATCCTTTTTGTTATCTCAGTTGCTTTTTGGAAATATTTCAGAAGGGAATTTAATATTTTCCCGTCTCTTTTCCGGCTCCTTAAAGATGCAAAAAGAGCTCCTTTTAAAAAATATTTTAGTTTTACCTTTTGGGTGACCTTAGACAGGAATATGGGCAACGTTTTTATGACTATTCCCGTTGTTCTGGCCGGTGTCTATATTGCCACCGATGAGCTCACCTTTTTTAAACTCGCATTTGGATACATAAATTTATCCATGAGCATGCTTGGACCGATATCGACTTTGCTCAATATAGAATTTCCGAAAATGAAAGCCGAAGACTCCAAAGGCTTGGCCAGGAATTTTATGAAAGTGTCCATTTACTCTATGATTTTGACAGCCGTCCTTACGACTTGTATTGTTTTGATCGCTCCGTTTGCCTTTAAGATCTTGTATGGCGAGAGCTTTTTGCCAAGTGTTAAATATGTGACCGGACTTTTTCTGTATGGAGCATTATACGGCATAGGCGTCGGTCTTGGTCCCATGTGGCGGGCAGTTAATAAGGTTAAGGTTTCTATTTTGATAAATACTATTATTCTCGCCGTCGGCATACCCGCCGGCTTACTTCTTATAAAATTCTTTGGCGCGTGGGGCGCAGTTATTATGGTAACACTGTGGTTTACGACCTCTCATTTCATTTCATTTATTTACCTTTCTAAAAAATTGAAAAGCCATGAAAGAATATAAGATCATATCAATCGTCGCTGTTTTTGTTCTTTTGTACTTTTTATCGGCTAGTCCGATAATGATGGATGACGGTTTTCATTATGAAGGTTTTGCTGAATCTTTGGCGAAAGGAAAACTAGATTTTAAGACTTATTACGGTTTTCATGGCCTATCTATTATATCCGTTCCAATTTTCTGGATTACTAAGTCTGAGTATTCAATCATAATCACTTCGGCTATTTTATATTTGTTATCTTTGTCTCTGGCCTACGCTATTGGGAATAGATTTTATCAAAATAAAGCCGCCGGCTTTTATTTCATGGCTTTAGTTTTACTGATGCCTTACGTCTATTCGACAATGATGCGAGGATTTCAGGAGGCAGCGCTTTTATTTTTTATCCTGCTTACGATTTACGGAGCTATTAATAAAAACAGGTGGACTTCGTTGGCTTGGGCATACGGGGGAATCGTAAAGCCCTTTAATTTGGTTTTGTTCCCATTGTTTGTAAAAGATTTTTTGCCCACAAGGGTGCCCTTCCTTGCAAGGGTTGTTTGGATTATTGCAGCTTTGGCGATAGGCGTGGTTTATTTGGGAGCTAGCTATTATCAAACAGGCCACTTGATAAATAATGCCGCTATCGGTTCATATCAAGGAAACTTCAATACCGGCAGCCCGCCACCTTTGGTTGAGAGTTTTGCTCCCGGAGCGAAAGGTTTTTTGAGGGTGGGGGCTAATATGCTTTTACACTTTAGGAAAATACTCATTTCTCCATTAGCGATTATTCTTGGAGGATTAGTCTTGTTAAGAAACAAAAAATTAAAACTTAGAAATGAAATAGTTCTGGCGATATTACTCAACGTCTTGTTGGTGGGTAGCCTGACGTTTTCTTTTTCCAAGTATTTGCTGCCGGCCGCGGTCCTTCTAGCGCTGTGTTCTGTTAGCTATCTATTAAAGTATAGGTGGTTGTTTGCCTGGGTCTTAGTTGATTCCTTATTTGTCTTTCTTCCAATCTGGGATTATTTTGGCAAGCCTTTTTGGGGTAATATATATTTGTATTTTACTCCATTCTGGTTAGCAATAATTATATATGTATTCGCAAACCGTTATTCTCATACCAACTCTTAACGAAAAGGCAAATCTTGAGAAGCTGATTCCGTCTATTTTTGGATTTATGCCCGGGATTTCTGTTTTGATCGTGGATGATAATTCCCAAGACGGCACATCTGAATTGTTGAGTTCTTTGAGTTACGCGAATTTATTTTCAATTCGAAGAGAAGCAGATTTTGGTTATGGCAAAGCATGCATAGACGGATTCAGGTGGGCGCTACAAAGAGGCTATCAATTTGTCGTTACCATGGATGCCGACTTTTCTCATGATTATAAAACCATCCCTGAATTGCTTAAAAAACTGGATAACCATGATGCGGTCATGGGATCGCGATATATTAAAGGGGGGAAAGTAGAGAATTGGCATTGGTATAGAAGAATATTAAGCAAATTTGCTAATATGTATGTCCGATCAATTCTTGGTTTGAAAATAAAAGACATAACGACGGGTTTTAATGCTTATAAAAAAGAAGCCCTTTTGAAACTCAACTTCAATAATATAAGATCCGATGGCTATGCTTTTTTGGTTGAAATCAAATATCGCTTGGCGAAAGCTGGCGCCAGGATTACTGAGTACCCGATTACTTTCTATGAACGCCGCGAAGGCCAATCCAAAATGTCCACTAAAATTATATGGGAATCCATAAAACTTCCATGGAAATTGCGAAAATCCTAATTTTAATGTAATGTTTACGCAATGAAAGAATCGTTTCTGGCGAGATTTATCAAATACGGGCTGTATGCGGTGGCGTTTGTGCCGCTTATTATTTTTGATGATTTTATTTCGCCTTTCCATTTTGGAAAGGTAATTATTTTCAGGAGCTTAATTGAGATACTCTTTGTTTTCTATTTGGCTTTAATTTGGCGTGACAAAACATACTTGCCTAAGCGCGATTCTATTTTCTGGTCTCTAGTGGCGTTCACGGCAGTTTTCGGCTTAACTACAATTTTCAGTATTCAAGTTTACGAGAGTTTCTGGGGCACCCTTGAGAGGATGGGCGGTTTTTGGACGTTCATCCACTACTTGGCGTACTTTGTAATGGCGACTGCTTTATTTAAAAGAACTCAAGATTGGTTTAAGTGGTTAGATATTGCCATATTTGTAGGCCTTCTCTCGGCTCTTTACGGATTTGGACAGAAGACGGACATCGACTTCTTTGTGGGATCAGGAAACAGGGCCAGGATATTCGGGACCATAGGCAATGCCGCTTTGTTTTCAGGTTATGAACTCTTTACCACGTTCTTAGCCTTGGCTTTTTACTTTAAGTCAGACAATTCACCAAAAAGAAAATTATTTTACGGTGGTACGTTTTTAATCAGTGCTTTGTCGATTCTGATGACAGCCGTAAGAGGTTCACTTTTGGGCTTGGCTTTGGGCTTGTTCGTATTTGCCCTTCTTTATGTTTGGAAATTTAATTCGCACAGAGCAAAAAATCTCCTTGTCGGTTTTGTTGTTTTGGTGGTGGCTTTTGCCGGCTTCTCCTTTTTGTTCAATGATTCTAAATTAGTAAAAAGTTCAAGCTACCTGACTCGTATTACCGACTTGTCAGTAAAATCTTATACCATCCAAACTCGTTTGTGGGCTTGGGAGGCTGGCTTGAAAGGTTGGAAAGAATCAGCCAAGACAATTGTGTTGGGTTGGGGGCCGGAAAATTTTAATGTCCCTTTTTCAAAAAATTTCAACCCTCAATTTTATGCCGGACCTGGAGCTGAAACTTTTTTTGACCGAGCTCACAATATGTTCGTCGAGGTTCTGGTAACCATGGGCCTAATCGGACTATTGTCATATCTTGCTGTTTTTGTTCTGGCTTTCAAGAAAATCTGGCTCAAATTAAAAAACACCTCGTCTTCGGAGGCGGTTATGTATATAGGGTCTTTTGCTTTGCTCAGCGCTTATGCCGTCCATAATTTCTTTTTCTTTGATACCTCAGCTAACTTCATACTATTCTTTACTTTCTTAGGTTTCTTATCTTTTGCCGGTAAAAACGAGACTGAGCACATGCCACAAAAACAAGATAGAACTCCTCAGCTTCAGCAGTTGGTATTGGTTGTTCTGCTAATTCTGGTTTCTTGTATCATATATAAAACGAATATAGAGCCGGCCAAAGCCAATTACACGGTCACCAGAGGGATAGTCCGAGGCTGGGATAATGATACCGAAGGCGCAGTCGAAAAATTTAAACAGGCTATGAGTTATGACACCTTTGGCATGTATGAATATCGGCATCGGTTTGCTCAATATGTATTCGACAATGATGACAAAATAAAAAACCGGGAAGTAATACTTGATGTGATAGAAGAGGTAAAAAAGAATACCCAAACCCATTCCGCAGATTACCTTCCATTATTATATTTATCCAGACTCAATATTCTTCTTGGCCAAGGGGATACGGAATCTGAGTATAATGATATAGCTTTGGAATACGCCAATAAGGCTCTTGAAATAGCTCCGACTTTTGTCAGAACTTATTTTGAAATAGGTCAAGTTTACATAAGCAAACATGACTACAAGAAGGCAGCCGAGGCGTTTAAAAAGGCTTCAGAGTTAAATCCTCAAGTTGGTATTTCTTATTGGTATTGGGCCGTGGTTGAAAATGAATTGGGCAATATAAAACTTGCCCAGGAACTTCTTGATAAGGCCCTGACTGTGGAATATAGATTTGTGCCTTCAGAGTCCGATGCTTTGAGGATGGCCAACATATACATCAAAACCAATAACCACAAAGGTTTGCAAATAGTATTTGAAAGATTGGTCCATATTTCTCCAGGCAACCCTCAGTATCATGCTTCTCTGGCTTCTTTGTATGCCAAGTCAGGAAACACAGACGGAGCGGTGGAGCAGGCCAAAAAAGCTGCTGAACTTGACCCAACATTCGAAGCTGAGGCCCGCGCTTTCGTCCAATCTCTTGGTCGGGAGTGGTAGTTTTTAAACTCAATACAACCACCTTGACAGTATGTCAATTTTTTAATATTATATACCCGCATTAGTTGGGATCTTTTAAAAAATGGACAAAACAGCCAGGGTCGCCATCTCTCTAGAAGTCGGTGATGATAAAGCCAATATTGTTCTTCAGCTTGTGCCTGTCGGTGACGGCAAGTGCCAGCAAATCATTGAAGTTCAATTGAGCAACGGTTTCAGAAATACTACAACTTTGCCTCCAAGCGATTGTAAAAGGGCAATGCAAAAGTTGCAGCAGATCGCATCTTCAGCGGACCCTCAAAAATTACAATCTACCATTAAAAAAGTGGTAATGTTTATGAGTGTTTTCGGAGACTGATATGGGATTCTTGTTAGACATGCTCTTGCCCGACGATAGGGATTTTAACCCCAAGAATTATCGCAGACCCGCCGATATCTTTACTATTTTCCAGCGGGAAGAAAGAAGCAAAACTATCAACCTGCTTGTCAGAAGAGATTTGGTGAAAGTACGATTGATTGCCACAAGGGATGGTCGGGAAGAAATAGCAAGTATCTCCTGTCTGGTCATTGAAATTAACGGTGTCCCTGTTCCTGAAACTGAACAGCAGGAAAAGGTTGAGATGATTGTCCTTAACGAAGCTCCTTCACCTCAACAGCAGCGCATTCTTTTGCTTGATGTTCTCGAAAAGTTTGGAATAATCGGAAATCCCGACGTGGTAACCGATACTTACGCCGATGGCTACTTAAGAGTCCTGCGGCTTCGCCAAAGAGCAGAAGGGAGCCGGTAATGATACTCGAACTCGTTGCTTTAGGTGGTTCAGGATATTTTCTCTACAAGGACAGCAAAAACGGATTCATAAAAACCAAGACTCTTGTCGAGAAGGTAAGCGGTGGAAGAATTAAGCTTCTCGAAACCAGCGTAAGTCAAAGTCGGGTTCAAAAAGCCGAAACAGCTGTTACAAAATCTGCTGCCCAAGTCGCAAAACTAAGAGATAAAGTTGCAACGGTTGAAGCAAACATGAAGATCCATATTCAACAGGCTCAAGAGCAGAGGTTGTTAGCTGCCCAGTTTGATGAAGTGCTGCAGCGAGTTGCTGGTAAGGAAGGCAAAGAAATGGAAGAGACAGCTGCCGCCTCCGGCAAGATTGCGGCTAATCAGAGGGCAACAATGTTCGAGACACTAGCTGAGAAAGAAATGCATGTCTTACCTGGATTGCAAGCGCAATTGGATAACGCCGAACTTGATCTGGATTTGAAAAAAGATAAGGCAAGTACGGTCCAGGCCACTGCCGAATTCGGCGAAGCCTTGACCCAGCTTTATGAAATCAACTCTGATATTAACCCGGAAACAGGCTTTACTGCCAAAGCTGATTTAGACCAAGCACTTATTGATTCTCAAAGAGATGTCTATAAGGCCCAATCATTGCTGGGCATGGCTAATCGTAGAAATACAAATGGAAACGCCAGTCGGCTACTCCTGTCTTCTAAAATAGAAAAAGAAATCCAAGCTGCACGTCAAAAGACATCTTTGCCGGCCCCTGAGAGCGAGTTGGCTGACGTGGCTGAGGTGGAATAAGCAATGAGAAACAGGGGGAAAACATTCTGGAGAAGCGGAAGGTTTTTTTGGAAATCGTCGATACTTACCGCTCTAGTTATAATTGGAGTTTTTTGCGTTATTTTAGGAGTCGAATCAGTTCAAGTATTTAAAGAAAAGGAAAATAATTTTTTCTACAGAGATTTTCTTTTTCGAGCCGCATCCGGACAAAACGTAGAGGAGAAAATCGCCTGGCCAAATTACATTGAAGCTGTAAGGTCTGGCCGGTATATATTCGAACAAAACAAAAGCGGCAAAAATCTGGACCAGGTTTTGAAAGAAATAGGAAGCCTTAGAGCTGAATTCAATGATGAGAAGAATAAACATATTTTGGAAGACTACATAAGATACCTCAGGGAAAATTATAAGACACCGTGGCCATTAATAATGATGGCCAAAGAGCCAAGATGGGACAGCATTGAAAAGAGTGAAAGTGATATTGGAGCTTTGAAAGGAATACTTTATGGCAAGGAATATAAAGCCCAGCCCCCAGAGTGGGAATGGGACATTTCAACAAGAATAATAATTATAATTCTGTTGGCCACCCAATTTATAGCCTATCTTATGGGCATTGGTGTTTATACGGAGAATTATGGGTACCACGATGGACATAAAATAGCCGAAAGCAGAATCACTCTGGGCGGCATAATTACTTTTTTGATTTTTAGTCCGGGAGCATTGCTTATTATAGTTATACAATTATATATGATTGGAAAAGAGCAAATCCCAGAATATCTTGCGAAAAAAGAGGCAAGAAAAGATCTAATATCCAAAGCTGTCGAAGTTGACACTACGGAACAAAGAGAACTTTTGAGGAAATTGAGAGAAAGGGTCGAAGATCAACATTAAAGCGACACGCATGTGTCGCTTTTATCTTCCGGCTTGTCGGAGGGCTATCCGGATGGTTTTAAGGATTATGCCTAAGTCAAGAATGGGTGAACGGTTTTTTATATAATACAAGTCATACTTCAGCTTTTCTTCAGCATCTTCAACTGACGAGCCATACCTGAAATTAATTTGGGCCCATCCCGTAAGTCCGGGTTTGATTAAATACCTCTCCTCGTAAAAGGGGACATTTTTTTGGAGTAGTTCGTGAAATTCCGGTCTTTCTGCTCTTGGTCCGACAAACGACATCTCTCCTCTTAGGATATTCCAAAGCTGGGGAATTTCGTCTAAGCGGGTCTTCCTTAAAAATCTTCCCACCGCCGTAACTCGCGGGTCATTGTCGATTGCCCAGACTGCGCCAGTTTTTTGTTCGGCATTCTTAATCATCGTCCGGAATTTTATAATTTCGAATGTTTTTCCAGCTTGTCCGACTCTCTCTTGACGATAAAGGATTGGACCAGAGGAACTGACTTTAATCAACAAAATTATAAACGGATAGAAAATAAGAGAAACAACCCCAAAGATAGCAGCTAAGATTAGGTCTCCAACCCTCTTTGCTATTTCGAATGTCTTTTTCCTTGCTTCACCCAGATTTTCTAAAAACCATATCTGGTTAATCGATCCCAATAGAACCATTCCGGCAACCCTTTCATAAAATGATGCCGAGTTATAAAGAGATATTTTGTTGACCAAGGATCTGTAAAAAATATCTATAATTCGGGAGTACTTATAAGATTCAGGCGTGACAATAACCGTATCGATGGCCCCATCATCAACTAATTTTTTTATCTTATCTATTTCAGTTTTAGGATCGGCGCGATGTTTTAATTGGTAACCAAGTTGAGGATGGTTTTTGATAAACTCGGCCAGTTCGGAAGTATCTTCATCCGCGCCAACCAGGAGCACCGATTTTTTAAATTTTGTTTCAAATAATCTGTTCCACAAAAATCGGCTCAAAGTTTCAAGAGCCGTAAATATGCCTATAAAAATAAATAGATTTGTTCTGGGGGTAATTCCGAATATGGGAATAAAATAGAAAAAGATAATCGATATTGCAGAGGCGGTTAGGATCGCCTGGAATAGGCTCGAGTAGAAATCGACATTATTTCTTAAAACCTTCGGTTCATATAAATTCGAAATATAAAAAATAATAAGCCACAGGGCAAAAATAATCCCGAACGGGCTTAAGTGGATATTATAAAAATAATCAAAATTATCTCGATTGCTGTATCGGACATAAAGCATCAGAAGCAGGGAACAATACAATAGCGCAATATCTGACAAAAAGAGGCCTAATTTCTTCATTGTTTTATCAAATAATAATACATTAAAAAATGTGTTATGTCAAAGCAAAAAAATCACCTTGAATTATGTATCTAATATTATAGAATCTATAAATGACAAATAAGTCAATAAAAATTGGGATAGTCGGACTGGGAATGGTCGGGGAGCCGATTAGGAAGTGGTTTGAAGAAAAAAGAGGGTTTAAAAGGGGCAAAGACCTATTTTGTTACGATGCTGACCCCAAAAAAGGATATTTTGACGACATAGATAAAGCCGATGTTATATTCGTTGCTGTTCCTACACCCCCGAATCATGACGGCAGTTGCAACACTTCAATAGTCGAAGAGGCTGTTAAAAAATTAAGCGACGGCAAGATCATTGTAGTTAAATCTACTATACCGCCAGGAACAGTCGAGGGTTTACAAAAAAAACATCCTAAGAAGAAATTTATATTCAACCCTGAATTTTTGACCGAAGCCCAGGCTTGGGAAGATTTTATTTCTCCGGACAGGCAGATTGTGGCCCACACAGCAAAGAGTGTAAGCAATACCATAGACATTCTTAATTTGCTTCCCCAAAAACACTTTATCCGTCCCTGGTTTGCCGATTATTCAAAAAAGTCTATAAACGCTACCGAAGCTGAATTGGGTAAATACGCTTCCAACGTTTTCGGTTTTTTGAAGGTTATTTACGGGAATATACTCTCAGATGTTTGCTACGCTATCAACCAAAAATTTAAAAAAGAAAAAATAGACTCCGAAGTTGATTATGAAAATATTCGCGACCTTCTTTCTGCTGATTTAAGGATTGGGCAATCTTGGCTTAATGTCGAGCACGGTAACTATTGCGGCGCGGGAGGGTATTGCTTCCCTAAAGACATGGCGGCATTTATTTCATTTCTCGAAGATCTGGAACAAAAGATTGATAAAAAGAACCCCGAATTCGTTAAGGTGTTTAACAAGGGCATCAAGGTTATGAAAGCGGTATGGGATTACAATGCCGAATTGCTCAAAGCCCAAAACTTAACAATTCAAGACGTCTCAAAGCATGACAAAGAAATAGTCGTCCAAAAAAGAAAGCTAATAAGGAAATAAATATTTAACATCATGAAATTATTAGTAACAGGCGGAGCCGGCTTTATCGGCTCAAACTTAGTCGATGAATTGGTCAAAGAAGGCCACAATGTTTTGATCATTGATAATTTGTCTTTGGGCAAAAAAGAGTATTTGAATCCCAAGGCTAAATTTTTCAAAAGAGATATAAGGGATTTTAAGTCAATCAGGCCCTTATTTAAAAACATTGATTGCGTCTTTCACTTAGCAGCCCAGCCGAGAATCCAGCCCTCAATCATAAATCCAAGGGAATCCTACGAGAACAACGTTCTAGGGACATTTAATGTACTCATGGCCGCCAGAGACGCTAAGGTTGGAAAAGTTATTTACTCTGCGTCCTCTTCTGCTTATGGCGACCAAAAAAAGCTTCCATTGACCGAGGATATGCGCCCAGACTGCAAAAATCCTTACTCCCTCTTTAAATATATGGGAGAGGAGATGGCGCATTTATTTCACAGACTTTAGGGGTTGCCCGTAGTTTGCCTAAGATACTTTAATGTTTATGGCGAGAGGCAGTCTGCAAGAGGGGCTTATGCAACAGCGATTGGAATATTTATTGATCAAAAGAAAAGAGGCAAACCTTTGACCATAGTTGGAAATGGAAACCAGAAAAGAGACTTTACATATGTAAAGGACGTGGCAAGAGCCAATATTTTAGCAATGAAATCCAAAGGAGCCGTGGGCCATTTGATAAACATAGGTTCTGGTAAAAATTATACGGTGAATGAGGTTGCCAAAATGATTGATCCAAAACACGTATATATACCTCCTCGCCCCGGTGAAGCTAAGGCGACCCTCGCGAATATTGCTAAGGCAAAGAAACTTCTTAGCTGGTCTCCTAAAATGTCTTTGGAAAAATGGATCAAAGGGATATAATGGAAAGACAACAGAAAGGAACATGAAAGAAAAAGCAATTTCTCTTTTGAAACAAATATATGAGTCCTATTCTTCAAACGGAATCAAGGCCGTGTATTTGTATGGATCAATTTTACGGGATGATTTTAATCCCAAGACTGGTGATATCGACTCGATTGCTATAGTGGACGATTCTACTTCAATGGAGCTGGAGCAAAAAATCAGGGCAGAATTAACTGCCAAGATGCCCGAGATTAAAAAATTTGGACTGAGGTTGCTTTATGAAAGCGAACTTAAGGGCGGGGAGGCTAAAGGCTTTTTGGCCTCAGTAATTAGCCCAAAGTCTCTTATCCTTGATTTGCCGAACTGGGAACACGTTGCCGGCAAGCAATTCATACAGTCTGATTTTGTCAGCACCCTGCCGACTTATCGGGAAGCAATTTTATCAGAAGTCCCTGAGTTAAGAAGACATGTCAATGAAGATGACTATGAGTATCTGGTCAAGAAACTCGCCCAAATAGTTGACCTTTGCCAAAGAGAACGCGGCAAGAAGGGTTTGTTTTTATATTCTAACCTCGAGTATTTTTCTCGAGGCTTCCCCATTGAAGAAAAAGTCGTAGAAGCAATTCTTGAAATTAGAAAAAATAACTACAACTCGGAAGTTATAAGAAAACATAAAAACTCCATCCAGGAGTTTGTAAACTATATCTATGCATTATCGTAGACAGCTTCATATGGTCTTTATCTTGGCACTTGTAATGCCTTCTTTTTTTGGTGCGCTAGATGTTTCTGCTGATACACTGGGTGAGCAGAGAACATTTTTTACGAATACAAAACATGACCAATTTGGCCGGTCTTCTCTAGTCGCCACCTTAAGAGCTACTAGCGGCCATGCTTATTATTACGTCGAGAATAAATTTTTTGATGGTCTTGGCTTTTCTCAAAAACAAACTTTCACTGACGATCTGGAGGACTTGGCTACGGAATTTGAAAATAATATTTACCCTAAATCAACACAGTTTTGGGGGTCTGAACCTAACCCAGGTATTGATAACGATTCCCGCATGACAATTTTATTGGAAGATTTAGTAAGTGGAAGCGGGGGATACTTTGAATCGGTCAATTTGTACCCCAAAAGCCAAGAACCAAAGTCTAACGAAAGGGAAATGTTTTCAGTAAGCGCCGAGTCGCTCGGCACTCAATATGTAAAGAATTTTTTGGCCCACGAATTCCAGCACTTGATATCCTTTAATCAAAAAGAAGAATTAAATAATGTATCCGAAGATGTTTGGCTTAATGAAGTAAGATCTGAATATGCCATTTCTGCCGTAGGTTATAACGATATTTTCTTTGATTCGAATTTGGAGAGGAGGATGGAGGTTTTTGTGGATACTCCATCTGACAGTCTCACCGAGTGGCCAAATAAACCGGTTGATTATGCCGTCGCGGCTGTGTTCGGGGAATATTTAGTCGGCAGATTTGGCGCGGAAGTTTTAAAAGATACTTTAAAATACAAGTCTTCGAGCATTCCTTCGCTAAATCAATTCTTAGCTTCAAGGGGTACCAATTTTGACAGCGTATTCATGGATTGGATGACTGCTAACTATCTTAATAATCAATCGATTGATTCAAGGTACGGCTATGCTAAGTCGGGCCTTCAGCAGATAAGAGTCCGGCCTCAAGTCGTATTCCAAATGTCTTATCCTAATTTTACCGATTTCCCTTACTCGATTGCCATTAAGGATTGGCAGCCATATTGGATAGAATATAATCTTCAGAATTTGAACGATTCATCCCAAAATTTAAAACTCGAGTTGTCAAATCTATCAAATTCTAATTATCCGGCTTCCTATATTGTCAGATATGATAATGGCCAAACGGAAGTGAAAAAGATCCCCACAACAACAGGAAAAACAACAACCCAGTTTATTATGAACTCGGGCGACAAAAGATTAAACAAAGTCATTCTGATGCTCACAAGCAACCAGAAGGTAATAGATTTTTCGACTAACGAATTAAATTACAGTATTCAGATCCAAGCACGCTTGGTAGATGCTGCGACTGTCCAGGAGCAGATGGTCCAAAACGGTTCCCTGATAAGAAAAACCGGCGGCAGCGATTATTATGTTGTCGAAGGGCAGTATAAAAGATATTTGCACCCAGAGGTGATTAAACTTTACGGTCATCTTGATACGTCTAAGGCGATAGAAGTCTCGCCCCAGGTTTTCGACTCATACAAGATTGCCAATTACATAAGAAATGTGAACGACAAAAAAGTCTACGCCATTCGTCCCGAAGGTACGAAGCATTGGCTTAACATGACCGCAGAATATTTCACCCAATCAGGGCGTGATTGGAATGCGATATTCATAATTAACGATCTCGAATATAATTTCTATAAAACCGGTCCTGACGTTACCAGATAATGAAATTTTATAAAGATTTAGAAGCGGAGCGGGAGAGGATTCAATCCTGTATCCAGAAATACGGATGGACATCTGACCATAATTTGGACTGGTTTTTGGATGCCGTCATGAGCGAAGAGTACAAGCCCGTATTTGTTGGATTCGATGATGGTTCAGGACTCTTAACTCATAAGTCAAATAACGAGTGGCGCATATGGTCAGACCCCTTATCCCAGCCAAGTGATGCCGCTCAAAAAATCTATGAATTTTGTGGAGAGGCTTTAAAAGAAGTCGAAAAAGTTTGGTGCGACGATGTTTCGGAAAAAATCCACCCCGAGCTTAAAAAGAAAGGCGATATTAAATTAAATGAAATTTATTACTCGCTTCAATGGCCGGTATTGAATATGGCAAAATATGATCCGTCTCTTCCGGGCGGACATTTTAAGGAAATGAGAAATGCAAGAAATAAATTTTACAGAGAACGTGATGTTCAAATCATAAACGCCACCGATAGAGACAAAAATGACCTTCATAAAATAGTAGATAGTTGGACTAAAGAGGTTATAAGAAGAGGACGCGGAGATATTTATGATCTCAAATACCACAAAACGATAGATAATAATTTCCGGGGGTTCTCAAGTGCTAGAATTTTAATTGTTGACGGAAAGCCGGTGGGCATTAACGCGGGCTATGAAGTTATTAATAACAAAAAAAGATTTGCTGGTGTTGTAGGATTACATGACTATTCTATTCCCGATTCGGGCACCATACTTTGGCTTGAAGATTTGGAGTGGGTTAAAAGTAATGGATATAAAGAATTTGATATGCAGGGCTCAGAGGATGAGGGACTCAAATTCAAACTAAGCTTTGGCGCCAGTGTAGAAAGAAAAACAGACACATTCTCCATCACAAAAATAGCCTAAAAATTACACATCATTTTTGTTAAAAGTCAAAAAGTTATCCACCTTGTTTTTTAATAATGGTCTGGCAAGATGGTCGGGATGTCAGATAAATTACCAATTTACATCATAGAATCTAGAGACCGTCAATACCTAGCAGAGATGTTTATGAGGTTTCAAGAGTATTATGAATCCCCGGAGTTTAAGGGCAAGGTTTTTACTGTTGAGGAGTTTGCTAAGTGGTATGCGACCAAATACGGAGGTTTCACATATTCAAGGGATTGGTACGGGTTCAATATACCCTCAAAGGTTTTAGAGCCGTTCCAAAAAGGCCAATTCAATCCTCTTACGGAAAAAGAGCAAAAGCTTCTAAATCTATGCTCAAATACCCAGGGAGATTTCTATGTGTTGGGGGTTACCCCAAAAGCAGAATACTTTCCCGAAACCGTTAAACACGAATTTATTCACGGCGCCTTTCATGTTAATAAGCAATATCAGTCCGAGGTCACAAAATGTATTAAAAATTCTAAAGTCAAAGAAGTGTCCCGGGGTCTTTGCAAAATGGGATATCACACTGACGTATTTGCTGATGAAGCGAATGCTTATATTCTTGTTGAGCCGGAAACGATCAAGGAATTTATTTCAATTGAAAATACGAAAAAGCTGAGAAATCAGTTGAACAGAATATTTATAAAGAATTTTGGGTTTTCTGTTCTTGATATTGGGATTGAGAATTTAATGGGGCGAGCTGTACATGTTCAGGTTTAATCTTTAATGGCGGTGGCCAAGCCACTTGATCCAGGTAACTCCATGTTCTCAAGCGGTCGCTGTCTTGCGGCCATGTCGCCCCGATGTCGGTCCTGTAAATCATATTTATAATCATTATATTTTCCACTCTGCTGTAAGCTTGCCGGCGAGCATCTTCCATTGTTGCGCCAGAACCGGTAACAACTAAATAATAACTTGAGCGGCCAGCTGTGCGCCATACGCCGTCAACCATCTTTACGTCTCCCAAATGCACCCCTTCGACACTTGACTTCCTAAAAAGAATCGAAATGTCTTTGTATAAGTCGCGTTCCTGGGGATCATCATATGGAAATGGCGGGGCGACAATGACGACTCCTATTTGGAAACCCTTTTTGGTCTTTAAGCTGAAATCTTGATAATGTGCTATCGAGTACATAAATTCACCCCAAGGACTTATCACCCCTTCTTGCTGAATATTTATGGTTGGATAACCAAACCGGCAGGTAAACTCCAACGGATATATACCGCGGCCGTTGACGATACAATTGATATCTATGTAGCCGACATATTTTGCTTTGCGTAATTCTTCCTCCATTTTGCCGGTTGTTTCAGCAAACAAGATATTTGGTTCAGACCAAAACATTGAAGTTCCCATCTCTCCTGTCATTGGACCCAATTCTCCCGGGAACAGTCTCTTGTGCTCGAAGGCAACCAATACGGGAGTAATAAATTTTTCACCGTTGAAAAAGGCAGATGCGCCCACCTCAACACCAGCGACATGCTTTTGCAACTGAAATTGCTTTATGTGTTTTGAAAGTATCTTTTTGTTGTAATCCAAAATTTCATAAACGTCTCTGCCGTCATCTTCTTTGCCTAAAAGCAAAAATCCACTCCAATCACTTGATACCTTTCCTGATGGTTTGTACACGTAGCGGCCTGGATTTTGCTTAATAAAGGTAAGAGCTAACTCGTAGTTATCAAAATCCCAAGAAGGAAGGGTGAGCATTCCCAGTCTCTTCATTTCGGCTTGGCCGAATTCCCGGTCCATCTCTAACTTGTCAGTGTAAGCGCTGCCGCCGACAACTGCTTTGCCGGCCTTCCTTAATCGATCAGCTTCAGCTCCAAAACCCGTGTCATCAAAAACTATGACATCGGCCCAATCGGTATATTTTTTCCAGTCATCAACTTTTTCAAGGAAGCCATCATATTCATCTGATACGTCTCTGATGTGGCATTTGACTTCATGGCCTTCTTTTTGAATCTGCCAAGCTAAATCTCCGGAGAGAGCTTCCCATGATACGAATAAAAATTTATATTTTTTATTTTCCGAATTGTTGGTGTGTCCGTTTCCGTTCCCATTCATATATTAAATCTACACCCATAACTCAAACTCTACAACATGTTTATAACTTTAAAAGTAATAATTGGCAGCGAGAATGAACAAGAATTTTATTCTTGATTCATTCGAGTAAACCAATTAAACGGATTTCGCAAAGCGAAATCGTTCTAAATTTTTTCTGTGTATAAAAAAAGTGCCACCCCTTTGGGGTGGCATCGAGCACTTCGATTTTGGTGTCTTGAAGGTACTCTTCCAGGGCCAGGCGGCCGATCATGTACCAGCGACGCACATCGGGAGGCAGTTTGGGTATGTCGACCCACTTGCCGTACAGGTCCAGTTGCTGGAACTTCTCTTCGTCGATCACGCGGTAGAAATTGACAAAGAGTGCGCCGACGGAGATCTCCTCGATGTTCGAGCCGACCGCCCGGCTGTAAATGCCGGGCGCGATGTACGTCCCGACCTGAACATCCCAATGATCCGTGCCGCCCATCGTATCGAGCCGACTTTCGTGCAGGACCGTGACGACGGGCAGCGGCCGGTTGAGCGTCTGCCAGACGATTGCGGCGACGAGCATTGCGGCCGCGAAAGCCAGGCCGCTCAGGAACCACTTCAATCTGAATCGGGTCCACGCATACTTCTCAATCTCGATGGCGTGTCTGTTGTCCATGTGGCATCTCCTCCTTAACCTGCTAATTATAACACACAAAATACCAATTTGTCAAATTAGAATTTTATGTTAGAATATCATTTATGCCATTTCTCGCTAAATTATTCGGTGATGCTAATCAAAGGTATATCAAATCCCTCCAGCCAGTAGTGGATAAAATTAATGCGCTTGAAAAAGATTTTGAAAAACTTACTGACGAAGATTTAAAGAAAAAAACTCACGATTTTCGCAATCGCTTACAAGTTGGAGAAACTCTAAATGATTTATTGCCAGAAGCTTTTGCTGCGGTTCGCGAAGCTTTCAAGCGAACAATGAGGGTCCGCCTTTTTGATGTCCAGCTGATGGGAGGAATTGTGTTGCACCAAGGTAAAATTGCCGAGATGAGAACAGGTGAAGGTAAAACATTTGTCGCTACGCTTCCAGCCTATCTTAATTCTCTTGAAGGCAAAGGAGTTCACGTCGTAACCGTAAATGACTATCTTTCAAGACGTGATACGGCTTGGGTTGGCCAGGTATACAACGCTCTGGGTGTCAGTGTTGGATGTATAAACCACGACGGAAGTTATGTCTATGATCCATCTCACACAACTAAAGCTGAAGACACAGAGAGAGATATCGAGGGAGGATTCAAGGTTGTTCACGAATTTTTAAGACCGGTTTCTAAGAAAGAAGCTTATGCCGCCAATATTACTTATGGAACAAATAACGAATACGGTTTTGATTATTTAAGAGATAACATGGCTTACGATGTGAGTGCCATGTCTCAAAGAATCGAGCATAGCTTTGCTATCGTAGATGAAGTTGACTCTATTTTGATTGATGAAGCCCGTACACCTTTGATCATTTCTGCGCCTGACGAAGATTCGGGCAAATTATACGAAACATTTGCTGGTGTCGTCCCGAGATTAAATGAAAACGAAGACTATAACGTAGACGAAAAAAGAAAAACAGTATCGATTACGGAAAATGGAATTGAAAAAGTAGAGAAGGTGCTGGGCATCGAGAATATATATGAAGCTGGCGGTGTCAGGCATGTCCATCATTTGGAACAAGCCTTGAAGGCGCACGTCTTATTCAAAAAAGATCGTGACTATGTCGTGAAAGACGGAGAGATAATAATAGTGGACGAATTTACTGGGCGGCTTATGCCGGGCCGGCGTTGGTCGGAGGGTCTTCACCAAGCGGTCGAAGCAAAAGAAGGCGTAAGCGTCCAGAAAGAATCCCGCACTCTTGCGACGATTACATTCCAAAATTATTTTCGTTTGTATAAAAAACTTTCCGGTATGACCGGTACAGCCCAGACTTCAGCTGAAGAATTTCACAAAGTGTACAACCTAGATGCGGTTGTCGTTCCTACAAACAAAACAGCAATTCGGCAAGACCTTCCAGATAGGATTTATAAAACCGAAGACGGCAAATTCAAGGCTGTTGTCAGAGAAATAAAGGAAAGACACCAAAGTGGCCAACCGGTCCTTGTGGGCACTGTTTCAATCGAAAAAAATGAGTTGCTTTCGATGATGCTTGAAAGAGAAGGAATACCTCACAATGTTTTAAACGCCAAGAATCATGAAAAAGAAGCTGAACTTCATGCCCAAGCCGGGCGTCGAGGCGCTGTCACGGTGGCAACCAACATGGCCGGAAGAGGTGTCGATATAATACTCGGAGGCAATCCTCCCGATACCGACGAGGCCAATAAGGTACGTGAGCTTGGCGGTTTACATGTAATAGGAACAGAGCGTCACGAAGCTAGGCGAATTGATAATCAGTTGCGAGGCCGTGCCGGGAGACAAGGCGATCCGGGCTCATCTCAATTCTTTGTTTCGCTTTCAGATGATGTGATAAGAATTTTCGGAGGGGAAAGAATAAAGGGCCTTATGGACAGGTTCGGTTTTGCCGAAGATGAAGCGATTGAAAACAGGATGGTTTCCGGTGTTATTGAACAAGCTCAAGCAAAAATAGAAGGCCACAATTTTGATACAAGAAAGTATGTCCTGGAATACGACGACGTCATGAATAAGCACCGAGAGGCCACTTACAGATTGCGCAAGGACGTACTGTTATCCAAAGACAATAAGCCTCTGGTAATGGAATTTTTTGAAGAATTTATCGGCAAGCTTGTCGATTTCCATTATTCAAAAGAGACCGAGCCAAACATAAAAGAGATTACGGAAACGATAAAAGCTCTCACTAGCCAAGAATTACAAGTTCCGGATGAATCATTCAAAGATCCGCAAATCTTGAAAGACAAAATTTTCGAATTCGTAGAAAAAGTATATGAAATAAAAGAAAAAGAAGTCGGCGAGGATATGCGTAAGTTAGAAAAAGCTGTTTTGCTCAGAACTATAGACGAGTTGTGGATGGATCACATTGAAGCCATGGATTACTTGAAGCAATCTGTGCAGCTTCGCGGTTACGGCCAGAGAGATCCGCTGATTGAATATAAAACAGAAGGCTACCAAATGTTCCAGAAGCTTCAAGAATCAATCCAGATCCAAGTTGTTAACTTGATATTTAAAGTTTCGTTTACCAACCAGCCCAAGCCAACTAAAATGGAAGAGAACAAGTCAGACTCAAATAAAGTGCCTACTCAGAGAGGCGAAAAAGAAATCGGCCGCAACGACCCCTGCCCTTGTGGAGCTATTAATCCCGAAACAGGAAAGCCATATAAATGGAAAAAATGCGGTATGGTAAATGCATCTTATCATAAATCTGAGTAAAGACTTCTTATTTTCCTTATAATTCTTTTGCGGACTTTGGGTATATCATTTCGTATTGCTAGGCTTATGCGACCTCTTGTAATAAGTGCGTGACAATTTGGGCATACTATCATTAAATTTTTTATTTCGTGTGGCCCGCCTTGATACTTGGGTATTATGTGGTGTGTATCAACGGCCCCATTAAAACTACACAGCTCACATTTATTACCATATTTTTTGATTGCTTGTGCCCTAACCCATGCCTTATGTTTTTGAATTTCACCTCTAAGATATTTTCTATTACCCAATTTTCTTCTTCTAAAACCAACAGTCCATTTAGTCGCACCATTATATCCAACCTTCTTAAGTTCTAATGCAATATCTTCGTCAAACTTTTCTTTACAATTTTTTAAAATAAAATCATCTACAAATTTATGAGGCAGTTTTTCTAGTGGCTGATAAGCATTCTTCTTTGGTTCCGGGTAGCCATGACGTCTTATTCGAGCTAAGTGTATTAAACAGTACTTATGTTTAGTGTTTTTGTATTGAGTGTATTTGTCACAATCTTTAAATTGGCATTTAGGCATGTTATTACTTCATTATAAATTTTATGAATATAAATCGCAACAACCCTCGTTGATAAATATAAGAAGTGTTATGGGAAATAAAAAAGCCCTCACCTTGCGGTTCGGGCCCTGCGCAGTCGAACACCGACTGCAGCAAGCAATATTCCGCCGACCATAGCTCCCCAGCCCCAATAGCTTGAACTCGGGACTTCGATGGGCATCCAGAGAGGTGATACGACGCCGATTAGAAGTATCACCAGGCCACCGGCCGTTGTAATGTTCATACCACCCTCCAATATCCAAATTATAACACATTTAGTTGATTTTGTACATAGATACGAGGAATCGGGCTGTTGCGGACATCACAAAAACTTAAAAAATGCCATGGGAAATAAAAAGGAGCTATTTGCTCCTGTATTTCAAAATAATTCTTGGTATTATGATCATTGATGCAGCTAATGTTACCCCAATTCCCCAGGTAAGCAGTGTTGTATAGCTAAGCACGTTTTTTCAACGAATGAGCTGGCCATAGTATACTGCATCCTTATGGGGACTGCAATAAAGATAAAAAATATCATGGGGCATAGAAAAGACATATGAAACATAGAGCAACTGGAATATTGATTAAAGAAGGCAAAATATTATTGATGCACCGATTCGAGTTGGAAAACCAATACTATTTTCTTATAGAAAATTTTTCAGGTGAAATTTCCTTGGGCGGTCCTGAAAAAGAAAAGATGAATCAAGATAACCAATATTTCCTCGAATGGATTGATATAGCAACCCTTGAAAAGATAGAAAACCTTTATCCCAAAGAGGCTATCCATAAATTTAAAGACCTGTATATTTAGATTATGGATTTAAAAAAGCTGTGGTTAAAAAACAAAAACTAATCAGAAAACTTAAGGATTTAGAAATAGTCGGGACGGGGAAAATTAAATTAACTAATGGCGGGCTAACTGATTTTTACATTGATCTTAAAAAGACATATGGCCGTCCCGACATTGTGGATCTCATGTGTAGTTGTATAAGGCCGCATTTAAAAGATGTGACTTGTGTGGCTGGGATGGGTCATGGCGGCATACCCTTAGCTACCGCTTTGTCTTTGAAATATAATTTGAAACTTTCTTTGGTGAGAGAAAAACCGCGACAGCACGGGACATGCAAACAAATAGACGGCCACATGCCTACTGCCAAAGACATAGTACTTGTTGTCGACGATGTTGTTACGACTGGTGGAAGTTTAAAGAAGATTGTAAATGCTTTAAAGCAAAGTAAGGCTAAAATATCCGTTTGCGCTGTTGTCAAAAGAGGAAATTTTAAAATGAAAGAACCCTTTCACTATATATTAGAAGCAAAGGACTTGATTTAATATCCACAACTAAACTCTTTATAAAAGCTTACCGCAAGGTAAGCTTTTAATATGAGAAAAGTTTTGACTCTATGCATAATCCACCAACACCCCAGAGTTTTACTAGGTGTTAAAAAGCGCGGCTTTGGTGTGGGCAAGTACAATGGTTTTGGCGGCAAACTCAATGAAGGCGAGACAATCGAAGAAGCTGCTAAGCGGGAAATAAAAGAAGAAACGGGTTTAACTGTTAATAATCTTTATAAACTAGGCACGGTTGATTTCAGGTGGCAGGGCAAGCCGGAAATTATGGAGGTCCATGTTTTCAAAGCTAATCAATACGAAGGCGAGCCATCTGAGAGCGAGGAAATGAAACCAGAATGGTTTCACGTCGATAAGATACCTTTCGACAAGATGTGGCAGGATGACAAGCATTGGTTCCCATTGTTTTTAAGCGATAAAAAATTTATCGGTAAATTTTTGTTTGATGAAAAGGACAATATCATCGAGCACGAATTAAATGAAATATAAAAACAAAAAATTCAGATGCGTATTACATGGAAGCTACAGAAAGCACTTCAAGGAAATACTGGAGGCGCATAAATTATTTACCAACGCTGGAATTGAGGTATTAGCTCCAGAGTTTTCAGAAATAGCAAGATTTGAAGATGGATTTGCAATACTTGAAAGCGACGAAGAAGAAGATCATAGGATGATCGAGCTTCTATATCTGCACCATTTAAAAAGTTTGGGGGAAAATGGATTCAGCTATTTCGTTAACCCAGATGGATACATAGGCAAAAGCGCCTCTTATGAACTTGGTATTGCCCAGACTACGAATGTTAAATGTTTTTTCTTGGAACAAATTTCTGACCACCCCGCGTACTTGCACAAGAACTCCATAATATCTCCGGAAGTTTTAATAAAATATATAAACAAGAAAGGATCTCTCCCTGAACCTAAAGCAAAAAGAAATGAATATAAAATCCACAAGATGTGGGAAGATCTTGTCATTCCGGGATCTATCGTGGCGGTAGGCGGCATAATCGAACACGAAAACGCAAAGTATAAAGAAGTGTTGCTCGTTAAGACTCACAAATGGGGCGACAAATATTCGGTAGTTGGCGGGAGAGTCAAAAGGAACGAAAGGCTCGAGGATGCACTGTCCAGAGAAGTTAAAGAAGAAACAGGACTAAGTGGATATATTGGCCAGCACATATGCACATTCGATCAAATAAAGAATTCTGGATACTATGCCCCGGTTCAACATGTTTTTGTAGATAAGGTGGTCAGAGTTAAAAGCAAAAAAGTTGTCTTAAACGACGAGGCTCAAGAATATATTTGGCTGCCTCCCAAGATTGCTTTGAAAGAATTGGATATAGAGCCAAATGCAAGGCACACATTGGAAATTTATTCTTCATTTACGTCCTGAGCTCGGTCGTTTGCCGAGCTCGGTTTTTTATGCTAAAAATTTAATAATGGTAAACGAATCAGAAATAAAATCTCGACAGAGGGCTATAAAAACAAAAAAATTAGTAAAATACTTGGTGCTGGCTTTGATATTGGTTTTGGCCGGATTTGGTTTGTACAAATTACTTAAAAGTTCGGATGATACATCTGGACTCAAACCGGGAGTTTTCTTCGAAGCTCAGTCCCGTGATCATATTGCAATTGGTAGCCCGCATCCGGAATACAATTCCAATCCACCCACAGGCGGCTGGCATTATGATATTCCTGCCCAAACAGGAATATATGACAAAGAATTACCGGATGAACAATTGATTCACAATCTTGAACATGGTCACATATGGATCACATATAGACCTGGCGCCATTGATAATGAAAGCATCGAGAAGCTCGTCAGCCTAGCTAAAAAATACGGGCCCAAAATGATCATGACCCCGCGCGCCAAAAACCCCGGTCCCATTGCCATAGCTGCTTGGCAGTATTTGATAACTTTTGACAAAGTTGATGACGAGAATCTTCGGGTCATTGATAACTTTATTAGAGTCTATCGCGGTAAAGCCGGTCCAGAGAATCCTCTTGATTTCGGATTTGGAGATTTCCGGGGTAAAGAGGCCCCCACCTTAACTCCAATGGGTCAGTAACAACAATTATTTGAGTCAGAAGAAACAAATTGTAGTTGCCGTAAGCGGCGGATTTGATCCAATCCATATTGGACATGTTCGATTGTTCAAAGAAGCAAAAAAACTCGGAGACAAGTTAGTCGTCATATTAAATAACGATAACTGGCTTGAAAAGAAAAAGGGCTATGTCTTTATGCCCCAAAAAGAAAGAAGGGAAGTAATCCAAGCGATCGACTGCGTGGACGAGGTTGTTTTTACTAAACACCCCAAAAACCCTAAAGACATGACTGTTTGCAGGGAGCTTAAGGAATTGAAGCCCCATGTTTTTGCAAATGGCGGTGACAGAAAAGGGAAAAATATAGTTATTCCGGAAGTTCAAGTTTGTAGAGAAATAAATTGCAGAGATATTTATAATATCGGCTACGGCGGTAAAATCCAATCCAGCTCCTGGCTTCTTTCGAAGTATCTGCAGAATTTTGGACCAAGACGCTCAATTGAAATTAAAAAAGTTTTATCGGAAATTAAGAAATCTATACGAAATTCAAAAGCAAAAACCGACCCTAGTTTAAAATTAAAAGTTGCGGAATTAATTCTTGGCCTAATGAATAAAAAAGGAGGGTTTGGCCTTTTTGTTATTTTGGGATGGAAAGATAAGTGGCGAAGTTATACGGATCTGCCTGACGCTGAGCAGGATATATATGTAAAGCACCCGGTGAATATAAGGCGCTTGGGCAGCAGTACTAAATATGATATTGCGGCGACAGTCGACTTTGATGGCGCGATACTCATAGATTCAAAAGGCAATATTGTCCACTCAGGAATTATCATTGAAGGCTTAAAGCCCCGGTCTGTTGCTGACAAAATAAACCCAGGAAAGTTTAAAGACTTGTCTGAACAATTTGGCTTCAAACAAAAAGTCCATTCCCGCCACCTCTCAGCTATTACTTGCTCATACATATTCGACGGCACGACGGTATTTACTGTTTCGGAAGAAAACGATTCTTTTCACGTTTTCGAACATGGCCAGATCGCGTACTCACTCTAAAGTCGAGACTCTCTCTCCTTGACTTATTGTTTATTTCTAGTATTATATACGTCGCACATTGAAAAGACAAAAAGATGGTGAATAGAAAATCTCTGGCCGTTTTCCTTTTTATTTTTCTTTCAAACTTTGGCTACGCCTATGCCCAAGCCTATCCCGAAATTTGCGATCCTTTGCTTGTTGATGAATCGGGCATCTTGGGTAGACAGTTTGAAGCGGTAGAAAATGCCGCGAAGAAAGTACAAGACCTCGGAGCAACCGTAAGAATCAGAGTCTATTCCTCCACTCGGTATGGTGAGAATCTTGATTTTCTCCAAGAGGAGTTGGAGTCGAAGTGCTTGTCTTGGCGGGCACCTGACGGCGGAACAAGAAATAACCTTATCTCCCTTTTGTTATCAGTTGAAGACAGGGGATGGGGTTTCTTTGTGGGTTCTCAGTGGGCGAACTCTTTAAATAGGGGCGTTCAAAATAGACTCGAAGACAACTATGTTTTCCCAAGATTCAGGGACAATGATTTTTCAGGAGCCCTAATTGCCGGTCTTGAACAGATAACTTCGATTCTTGATGCTCAGGCTAAAGGCTCAGTTGTTGGGTCTGGAGCTACTGCCGTTATTGTTCAAACTGAGCCGACTGATTTTACTGGTCTTTGGTGGGTTCTCTTTTCCATAGTCCTCGTCGGTCTTGTTGGCGGAGCATTTGTGGTTGTCCAGAATAAGCGTAAAGAAGAAGAGAAAAGGCGAGCTGCCCAGCAGAAAGCCTTGATGGCCAAGAGAAACGTGTCTGGAAAAGTTAACTCAGCTTACGACGCTTTGCCCGTACTTGAGGCTCGAATCGGGGCTCTTGCCCAGTCTGTATCAGAGAATGAACTTTCTACACTGAAAAATGAGCTGGCAGGCATTAAGCAGACAGTTGATTCAACATCGGAGGCATTTACCAGAATCGGGATGGGCAAAACTGATGCCGAGCAAAACACCCTCTCGGCGCAGGAATATGTGAATATTGAGAGTGAATATAATAAGTTAAGTTCAGTTGTCATACCGACTGCCGAATTGGAAACAAAGCTAAATAATCTGGCCCGACTTTCTAAAGAGTTAGAAGGAAGGCTGGAAGTAGAAAGGGTTCTTTTGGAAGGCGTTAATTCTCAAATCTCAGCAATTGAAAAAGAAGGTTTTAAAGCGGATGCGGCCAGGGGAATCTATAAGCAGGCTTGTTGTTCTAGAGAGGAAGCCGGGAGAGCTTTTAGTAACGGGGATCTTACGAATTCCGACAAATTACTTAAGGACGCCGAGAATGGATCCAATGAAGCTTTGGCAGCAGCCAAAATATTGCCGGAAACAAGAGCAACTATCCTCAAAGACATAGATCAGATCAAAACAGAGATAGATAAAGTCAATAAGTTTATTGATAGTGGCCACGCGGCATTTAGTGCAATTAGTGCGGAATTCGCAGAAGCATGCTGGGAATCTGTTAGGGGTAACGGCGTAGAGGCCGAAGAGCGTTTGGAATCTGCCAGAGAATCTGTTGAAGAGGTGGCAGTTCTGGCTAGTATGGAAAACCAGAAGTGGGACCAGGCACTGGATTTGATCACCGAAACAAGCAAGCAGCTGAAAGAAACCGTATCCCTAATCCGTTCAATTATCGCTTTGGAAAAGAGTTTGAAAAATGCTAAGAATGACTGCCAAAAAGAAGTTCAAGTAGCTCATACTGACATTCGCAATGCCTGGGAATACATTAATCAGCACGATGCCGACATCTCCGAGCAGCTGGAAGTTGAATTGAAAGATGCGGAAGAGATTTTGCACTCAGCCGTTATGGAGCTGGAAAAGAGTAAGCCGAACTACTTGAAGGTAGTAAAGGATGCTCAAATGGCAAATGAGGCCGCTGACAAAATTCTGGCCAACGCCCGTTCCGAACATGAAGCCATGGAAAGACTCAGGCAGAAAGCGGAAACATCCCTTCGCGATGCCACAGCAGCTTGCTCTAAAGCTAGAGAATATATTGAAGATCACTCCAGCGACGTCGGTGTAGAAGCTAAACAAAGGCTGAACCAAGCGACGGCTAAGTTGCCGATGATTACCAGTACGGGAGATCTGGAAGTAAAAATTAAATTTGCTAAGGACGCGGAAGTGTTGGCTGACGATGCTTATAAGGGAGCGAAGAAAAATGTTGATGACGCAGAAGAAGAAAGAGACAGAGCAAGAAGGCGTCAAGCCGCAGCTTCGATAAGTGTCAACTTTCCAAGAACCCCTACTTACAAAAGTTCACCATCAAGATCAAGCAGTCCAAGTCTCGGTAGTTCAAGATCTTGGGGGTCATCCTCAAGCCGTACCGGCGGCTCTAGAAGTTTTTCTGGGGGTGGCGGGCGTGTTGGTGGCTCAAGAAAGTGGTAGATTTTTTATAGCGTACCCAAGAGGTACGCTTTTTAATTTAAAATCTTTGTTAACTTGACATAAAGTTTATCTTGGTATAATATAATAAACGCGTTATTTGACACAAACAAATGGCCGCAACACTTTTCAGCAAAGCCCGCCTTGTTGCCCTTAGCGTCGCTCATAGTCTTCTTGATCAGGCAATTGATATGAATTCAGTCGAAGCAGTGAGACAGAATGTCCGTGATCTGGAGACTGCGGCTGACGAGCTCGGTAAGTCCCTCGCTACCCATCGTGGCCTGCGTCGTGGTCTTGAAAGGGATCTTGGCGCACTGCAGGCTCAACGCGACGATCTTAATGGTCAGATTGATGATCTTCTTCCTCCCAACGATAGCGACCCGAGCAATGACCATTATGCGACAACGCTTGAAGCAGAGCTGATGGGAGTTGAACCTCTTTTGGCCGACAAAGAAGAGGAATTTCGGGACATGGAGAAGACAATCAGTACCATGGCCCAGACTCTCTCCATGATGCAGGCCAAGCTTACTACCATGAGAGGCCAGCTTTCGAGGCTTCAGTCCCAGGAACATGCCGCAGGCGCCAAAGAATCGGCTGCCGCTGCGATGCAACAGGCGAAGAGTTCAATGGAGACAGGCGTCGATGCTTCTGTTGACAGTGTCGCTGCCCGTATCCAGAAAAGATACGATATTGCTGATGAGCTACTCGAATCTGCTGCGTCGGGCTTTGCCGACACCACCAAGAGTGACGCCGCGATGGCAACTGTCGCTGCCCGTCTGGCCAAGCGTCAGGCGGCAAACATGGCCAAAAAGTCTCCTGCGGCTCCCGTAGCCGGCTAACCAGTCCTTTGTTCCTTCTGTGCCCACTTGAAAAAGTGGGCTTTTTATTATATCTTCCTGGCAGTACTTTAAGATAATGGAATCCAAAATTCAGAGACTAAGAGGAGCTCTCTTGGAATTGGCTCATTTAAATCACTTTAAGTTCCTGGCTGAGTGGGATCAGGAAGCAAATCTCCCGACGGGCCATTTTGGCCACGAAGCTCGTGCCGAAGCCCTCTCCACTATAGCCAAGCTCATCCATAGTAAGTTTATTTCTCATGAGTTTGAGGATGCTCTTGCTGAAGCTAGAGTATCAATGGACTTGGGGATTTTAAGTCCTGACGAAGTATGTATTGTCCGGGAAACTTTAAAAGAATTTGAAAAGTTGAAGAAAATACCAGCAAGTCTTATTGCCGAAACCGCATTGGTAACAGGCAAAGCTTATGATGTGTGGGTCAATGCTCATAAAAACTCTGACTTCAAATTATTCGCCCCCCATCTTAAGAGAATTATTGAATTGGCAAGGCAAGAGGCAGAATGTGTCGGCTATTCGGGCTCTCCTTATAATGCATTGATAGACGATCATGCGCCAGGAATGACCACCGAAAGCGCTGATAAAATGTTTAAGCCTTTGAAAGAGTTTCTAATTCCTTTCATCCAGAAAATCCAAAATTCTAAAGTTAAAATTAACACGGATTTCTTGAATGCACGTGTATCAGTTGAAGACCAGCGTAAGTTTGTAGAATCTTTGGTTGTTGCATTGGGTTACAATCTTAAACAAGGACGTCTAGGTGTGAGCCAGCATCCATTCTCGACAAGCTTTCACCCCACAGATTGTCCTATTACCATAAGATATGTTGAGAATAATTTTGTTTGCGAAGCCATTTACAGCGCCGTACACGAAGCTGGGCACGGCATGTATGAACAAGGACTTCCGGTAGAATTCTTTGGGACGCCAAGAGGCGCTTCGATGGAACATGACGTCCATGAAGCAATGTCTCGACTTTGGGAGATGGTCGTTGGGCACTCGCTGCCGTTTTGTAAATATCTCCTGCCGCTACTTAAGTTTAATTTCCCTCAAATTTTTGGCGATGTTTACGTTAATCAGTTTTATACAGCTATAAATAAAGTCACCCCGTCTCTAGTCAGAACTGAATCAGATGAGGTCACGTATAATCTCCACATCATATTGAGGTATGAAATAGAAAAAGCATTGTTTGAAGGAAATCTTGGAGTCGAAGACAGCCCTTCCGTTTGGAACGCTAAGATGAAAGAATATTTGGGCGTCCAAGTACCAAATGACGCAAAAGGTATCTTGCAGGACGGACATTGGGCATCAGCAGCGTTCGGCTATTTTCCAGCTTACACATCCGGCAATCTAGGATCAGCCCAATTTTATGAAGCGATTAAGGCGGTAGTTCCATTGAAATTACAAATCGCCGCAGGGAACTTTAAAGATACCAACCGTTGGTTGCATAATAATATATATAGGCACAGCAAGATATATTCTTCCTCCGAATTGTTTCAGAGAGCGACCGGTGAACCCCTGAGTGAAAAATACTGGATTTCTTATGTAACTGATAAGTATTCGGAAATATATCTACTTTAATTTCTGAATCCCGCAAGACTTGCGGGATTTTTAATTTTTGGTAATTATATCTGTTAGCATCTTTTGAAATTATATGGACTCACCGCTTGTCTATATAGAGAAGGAGCCTTTTGAACAAATCCTTCTTGCCGCGGTGGATCCATTCAAGAAGGAATGTTTTGGATACATCTTCGGCAAGAAACCATCGAGAACAAGCAATGAATATCTAGTTTCAAAGATCCAGGTTGTACAGAGAGTAAAGGTAGAAAAATTCACCGAAATCGAGCACATGGAGGGAAGCAAAAAGAGAATGTTTGATATTTTCAGGGCTTATCCAAACATCTATCCCTTGATAGGGGATTTTCATTCCCATCCAGAATATGGTTCAGACCAGAGATCTTTTGAACTCAGCGACCACGATATAAAAGACATGAGCATATCGAGTTGGTGTGAAATCGCTTTTGTGATAAGGATATCTTCCCGCTCAAAGGAAAGACTAGAATGGATTTCTAAATCAGATGGCGGAGTCAGAGGGTCTTACGGAGACTACGTCATTGATATAAATGTTTACCGTCTTATAAAGAAGGGCGGCAAATTAGTGCCCGAGAGTCTGCAAATTACATCGCCGGGAATCAAATCTTTAAATAGAGAGAACAATAGAAGGAAGAAAAGATAATGGAGCTGTGCCAGTTGGTGCGGCTCTTTTTTGTTAGAACAAGGGGAGAGGTTGTTTCATGCTTTTACGGGTCTTGGACGACTCAACACTGTTTCTAGCGTCAGAATAAGCACAGTAGTCGCATTCACTTCCTGGTTCCGGAATGTCTTTAGATATGAGACATCGGTGTAGTTTGGAGACAATATTCTCTACCCATGAATCGTCTCCGCTGTAGGGGATAATTTTGACGTCAAATTCGAGTTTGGCGTCAAATGCTTCTTTGTCCGCATTGCCATTGCAGTAGACAAAGTAGCCAACCGGAGATACTTTAAAACCATTTTTTCTAAATAGCCATTGATATATTTCCATTTGGCGCTTGTACCCGTCTTGCCATTCTGCATCAAGAGTAACTTCGCTGTTTTTTGAGGTTGCTTTATAGTCGACGATGTGGAGCTCGTCTTTTTTGTTGACCCAGACATCATCTATTCCTCCCCGAAGCATCAGGTTGGTTGGTTCGTGAAAATATCTGATGCCTCTTCTCATTGAATCCCGCCAGCCATCCAGTTCTTCGTGGTCGTAGGGTATGGCGTCTATGCCATAAGTCTTCATGAGAGGGTGGGCTGATTTTTTGACGCGATGGGAATCAAACTCTTTTTTTAAAAGTGTGTCGACGGCGCTGTTTAAGCTAAAAGGAAATCCGGGCGGACGGGAAACGCCCAATCGCTTGTCCAAATAGAAGCAGCGGGGGCACTGAACAAAAAGATCAATGCCGGTACGGCTGATTACAAATGGCTCCGGAGAAAGAGGGTCAAACAAGCCGCGTAACTTTTTGGGATTATAGTATTTGGTCATTTAGTCCATACTAATTAAAAATTTTTTAGCTGTCCATATTCAAATTAAAATAAAAAAGCGCCGACTTGCGTCGGCGCTCGCTTTCTATTGATGGTTTACTTCGAATCCATGGCTCGCTTTTGTCTAGTGGTTTTCTCGCGTCATATGACTCGCTTTTCTTTCCTGGGTTTCTTTGGGTGTGTGGCTCGCTCTTTCATGTTGGTTTTCTTTCAACTCCTGACTCGCTTTTTCAAGATGGTTTACTTCGAACCCATGACTCGCTTGTGGTAGTTGGTTTACTTTCGCAGGCTGGCTCGCTTAGACACCGTGGGTTTCTTCTGTACAATGGCTCGCTTATGTTCCGGGGGTTACTTATCATCAGTAGCTCGCTCCTGGTGGATGGGCTGCTTAGATGATGTGACTCGCTCTTGTCTAGTGGTTTTCTCGGTGCTCGTAGCTAGCTTATTGGATTTGGGTTTCTCTCATTTGTTGGCTCGCTTAGGACTCTTGGGTTTCTTGGATCAAATGACTTGCTATTGGGCTATCTAGTCACGGTGGCGACCGAGGTCGCCACCGTGACTGATGCTCTAGACCGTCGCCGGCGGCGCCTCCTGGACTGGAGTGCGTCGGCGGCGCGGCTTTTTCTCCGACTTCTCCACCATCTCCCACGGCCCGATGTAGTCGTGCTCGGTGTGGCCGAGAACGTCATAGGCATAGGGTTTGGTGATGGGAAGGCCTTCTGCTTCGCGCCAGACCAGCCACAGGTGCGACAGGATGAGCTTGATCATCTTCCGCATCGCCTGCATGTGGACGTGGCCGGACGCGATCGTCCCGACTGGCTCGAAGATCTTGCCGTCGCGTGTCGGGAGCTCGAGCGTCGGCACGATCCGGATGCCCTTATCCCGATACTGCGAGATGAGCTTGGCCTTGTGGCGATCGTAGAACTGGGCGTACTTGCCGCGCGCTTTCAGGAGCGAGCCGGCCAGTCGGAACAACATGACCCGAAGGTCGCTGTTATAGTCCGGCTTTTGACCCTTGACGCGGCGTGGCGCGTAACCGCGCGTGACCGGCGCCAGTTCCCCATCGAGTTTGGCGCTGATGGAGTTGATGAGATCACCGACGACGGCCGGCGTCATGACCGCCTCGACATCCTCGGTGCTGCTTCCGGCTTCGGCCGCCACCGCCTTGGTGTTCTTGCGGGAAGCTTTCTTGCGCAGGTCGTCCAGCTTTCGCTGGAGGCCATCGATCGAGTCGTTGATCTCCGCCATCTGCTGGTTGGGAGAGACTTCGACGTTCACGACGTGCATGCCGGCGTACCGCCAGAGCGACGAGATTGTCGGCGCCTTGTGGATGTCGATCATGCCGACGACCTTGGCGATGTTTTCATCGCCGATACCCTTGATCCGCGAGAACCAGGGGTACGCCGGGTGCTTGTGAAGTTCTTCAGCGACGATTTCGCGGACGAACTCCTCGGTGTCGTTCAGACGCTCCAGGATTTGCCTGGTGCGCGGATCCACGACGTTGCGCAGCTTCAGGTGGCTGTCGCGCACCTGAGTCCTGACTCGTGTCTTCTCGACGGCGAGCAGGGAATCAACGACGAACGGGAGAGTCGACTTGGGCTCCTTCGAGTCCTGAGCGGTCATTTCTTTCTGCATGGTTTCCTCTTGTGAAAGACCAAGTTGTTGCGGTTCTGTTCATGCCTACACTCGTAGGGGATACGGGTTTCCGCAGTTTGCAAATTATAACATTAAAAATACCATCAGTCAATGTTTTATAAAGACGATTTTATTGTTATTTTATTGAAATGAATAAGCCACAATTGCACGGAGACCATTTTTATAAATTTTTCCAGTGTCCGCATTGGATTTGGTACGATATTTATGGCGATATGACCAAGAAAAAAGCCATGCCTCCGCTTTTGGATTTGATATATAAAGGCAAAGCTTTAAGCAAGAATAGTGTTTCTAACCACAAGAAGTTTGAAGAGATAAAACCTGAATTGTTCAAGGATATAGAAGAAGCATTTTTGGCAACGCTTGAATTGATGAGGAAAGGCAAAAACATATATCACGGCGTATTGATGAACGAAGACTGGGTCGGTATCCCAGACCTCTTAGAGGCTCGGCCAGGCAAATCCAACTTCGGTGATTGGCATTATGTAGTTTATGATATTCAAAATTCCCTGGAATTGCGGGATGAGAATAAATTCCAACTTATATTTTATAGTTTGATCCTTGAGCGGTTGCAAGGTGTAAGACCGGAGAAAGCGTACGTCATTGACGCTGATGGCAACGAGAGATCATTTGTTGTGGATGATTTTGTCAAAGACTTTCATTTGACCAGAGAACAGATCCAAAAAATACTTAATGGCGAAAAGCCGGCGCCATTTTTAAAAAGCGGCTGCAAAAGAACTCCCTGGTATACGCTTTGCTTAGAAGAAACAAAAGGCTGCAATGATGTTTCTCTTATTTTTAAATTAAGCCAAGCCGATCAGAGGCGGTTATATGAAATTGGCATCAGAACCGTGGAAGACATGGCCAAAGCCGACGTAGACAATCTCCAGTCCCAACTGGAGGATTGGCCATTCGATAAATTAGTCCGCATCAACAACCAAGCGAAAGTATTAATGTCTAATGAGCCGATGGTCTTAAGGCAAACAGTATTTCCAGAGGTTAAGACCGAAATATACTTCGATATCGAATCCGACCCCACCAGTGATACCGACTACCTTCTGGGTTTCCTAGTAAAAAATAATGGTAAATCGGAATACAATTATCTTCTGGCCAAAGATAACAGCGAGGAAAAAGAGGTTTGGACCAAATTTTTGGATTTTCTGGCCAAGTTAGATGATTTCGTGATTTATCACTACGCTTATTACGAAAGACAGGTATTCGACCGTTTAGCATTAAAGTACGGAGCGCCAAGCGAGTTAATGAATAAGTTCAGGGACAACACGATCGACTTACACGCTAAGCTTATTGATTCGATTGTCCTACCTCTCTATTTTTATAGCCTCAAGGACGTAGCTGGTTACCTGGGATATAAGTGGGCTGATCCAGGTGCTGGCGGAGCGGAGTCAGTTGTTTGGTATTCAAATTGGTTGGATAAAAAAGATACCAAAATATTGGACAAACTGCTCAAATACAATGAAGATGACGTCAGGGCGACCCTGACAATTAAGGAATGGTTAGAAAAACAAAAACCCCGAACTTCCAGGGAGAGACTGGACTAAGTCTGACAAGTATGATATAGTATTTGTATGTATAAATGTACACAATGTGGCCACACACAAGACGCCGACGGCGTTTGCCAACAGTGTGGCAGCCAAACGGCAATTGTTAACGATTCTAACGAATCCGATGCTATGCCGGAAGAAACAGTTTCTGAGGAATCAACCGAAGAAACTGTGTAAATCAAAAATCCGCTTGACGCGGATTTTTGATTTGTGTTTAATAATATACATCGTGAGATCCAACTATACAGTTTTAAGTTTAATAATTCTCTTGGTCATTCTTTTTGCATTTGTATATCCCCAAGCTGTTACCAAGATTGCGCCTAACTTTAAATTTCCAACCAAGCCTTTTGTCTTGGGTTTGGATTTGCTCGGCGGCACCCATCTGGTTTATGAAGCTGATTTGGCTGGTGTTTCTGATAGTAAAGAAGACGCTATGGAAGGGATAAGGGATGTTGTGGAAAGGAGAGTCAATTTTTTTGGTGTTTCAGAGCCAGTGGTCCAAGTTTCAGGATCTAATAGGTTAATTGTCGAACTGGCTGGTATAAAAGACGTGAACCAAGCCATACAACTAATTGGAGAGACGCCATTTTTAGAATTTAAAGAAGAAAAACCTAATGCTAAAGAAATTGCGGAAGCTCAACAAAAAGGTGAGCGTCTTGATGAGGATCCATTCCAGGCGACCGGTCTGTCAGGCCAACACCTAAAAAGAGCTCAGCTGGTTTTTGATCCTCAAACAAGGGTGCCCCTTGTGAGCCTGGACCTTAATGACGAAGGCGCAAAACTATTTGAAGACATAACCAAAAGAAATGTAGGCAAAACAGTCGCCATTTATTTGGACGGAGTACCGATAAGCATTCCCGTAGTCCAAGAAACAATAAATAGTGGCCAAGCGGTGATAAGCGGTAAATTTACTCCTCAGGAGGCAAAGACTCTTGCGACTAGATTAAATTCAGGAGCTTTACCTGTGCCGATCAAGTTGATATCCCAGCAAACCATAGGCGCGTCTTTAGGCAGCGAATCTTTGTCTAGAAGCTTAAAGGCCGCTTTGTATAGCCTTATATTTGTAGCTATTTTTATGATTATCTTATACAGGTTGCCAGGCGTCATATCTATCCTAGCTCTCATTATTTACGTACTTATAGTTTTAGCGATATACAAACTTATGCCGGTCACATTGACCTTGGCTGGTATTGCCGGGTTCATTCTTACTCTGGGCATGGCTGTTGATGCTAATGTTTTGATTTTTGCCAGAATGAAAGAAGAATTGGCTTTGGGCAAATCAGTAGAAGCATCGATTAAAGAAGGTTTCTCGCGGGCATGGTTATCAATTCGAGACAGCCACATCACAACTTTATTAAGCGCCCTAGTCTTATATTTATTTACCACATCTATCGTTAAAGGTTTTGCATTAACGCTGGGCATCGGCACGATTATAAGCTTGTTTACCGCAACAGTTGTAACAAAGACGTTTCTTTCTTCAATTGCCGGATCTTGGTCAGAGAAGAAAAAATGGTTATTCGGATAAAAATGAAACCAATATATAAAATAATGTTTTTTGTCTCGCTCGTTGTGTTGGTCCTGTCTTTTGGGGCGCTTTTAGTTTATGGCCTTAATTTCGGAGTAGATTTTACGGGGGGGAGTGCCATGGAATTGGAGTTTCTTGAATTGCGCCCTTCTGTGTCCGAGACAGAAGCTGTTCTAGATTCTACTCTGCCTGATTTAGAATTTTTAGCTAATCCGGCCGGAGAAAATAGGGTTATAATAAAAACATCAGAATTATCTGAGGCCGACCATCAAAAAATTATAGATGCCCTTGGGCTTAAATTTGGAAAAGTTGACGAGAAGAGTTTTGATTCCATAGGCCCGACTGTCGGCCAAGAGCTGAGAAACAAAAGCATTATCGCCATATTTATCGTACTGATTGCGATTGCCTGTTATATTGCTTTTGTGTTTAGAAAATTATCCAGAACATTATCGTTGTGGGCAATGAACCTAAGCGCTCTCGTTGGCCTCTTGCACGACATAATTATTCCTATGGGCATATTTGCGATACTTGGTCATTACTATAATGTTGAGATCAGCGCGATATTTGTCGCTGCCGTATTGACAATTCTGGGGTATACTGTATCAGATAAAGTAGTGATATTTGACAGAGTTCGGGAAAACATATTAAAAGGAGATAAGTCAGACTTAGGAATAATAGTCCACAAGAGTGTTATGCAAACACTCGTGAGATCAATTAACAATACCCTTACGGTTATATTATCCTCCGCTGCAATATATTTCTTTGGTGGAGAGAGTATCCGCTATTTTGCCCTTGCGCTGATGATCGGAATATTTTTGGGAGCGTATTCTTCTATATTTGTTGCTTCGCCGTTATTGGTATACCTCCAGAAACGAAAGAAGTAGTATTTGCTTGACGCACATTGCTTTTAATGCTATCGTATGTTAAACTATAATTGGCAGCGAGGATGGACATAAGCTTGCTTATGGTTCATCCGAGCGAACCAATTAGGAAGGTAAAACGATTAAAAAGAACTAGGAGGGAAGCCACTTCTTACATGAAAACACATCCTATAACAAATACAGTAGCCAGTTTAGTGAAGGCCTTAACCCCAAGGAACAGGGATATTTTATCTCGACGTTTTGGTCTGAAAAAAGGCAAAAAAGAAACCCTAGAATCTATAGGTAAGAGCTATGGCATTACCAGGGAGAGGGTCAGGCAGATTGAGGAATCTACTCTTGCCCAATTGGTAAAAACCAGCCAGGGCACCACGGATTTAGAAAAATATGCTGGCATGGCCAAAGATATAATTGCAAGAAGCGGCGGTATCATAAAAGAAAAAGACTTATTCAGGGAATTCGGAGGCAGCTCAGAAGAGAATGTTGTTAATGCTTCTTTGGCATTTGTTTTAAGGCTGAACAAGGAATTGGTCAGAGTTCAGGAAAATGACCGCCTCCATTCTTTTTGGGCATTGAACAAAGAACACGCCGGTTCTTTTGTGGAGACTGTAAATTCAGTCACCCATCTTTTGAGTAAACAAAAGAAAATATTATCACAAAACGATTTTCATAATTTTGTAAAAGCAAGTGACTTGCCTGGCGTTGGCAACCAAACTATCAATGACAAACACATCCAACTCTGCCTTAACATAAGCAAAGAGTTAGATAAAAACATTTTCGACGAAGTCGGTTTAGTTTCTTGGCCGGAAATAAAGCCAAGCGGAGTTAAAGATAAGGCATATTTAGTTCTCAAGAGGGAGGATTCACCCAAGCATTTCTCAGAGATATCTAAGCTTATTAATACCGCTGGTTTTTCGGGTAAAAAGGCTAATGTTCAGACAGTCCACAACGAATTGATAAAAGACAATCGCTTTGTCCTTGTTGGTCGCGGTATTTATGCTTTGTCCGAGTGGGGGTATAAACCAGGTACAGTCAAAGATGTTTTGGTGGATATTTTGAAAAAATCCTCAAAACCCTTATCAAGAACTGCCATCCTGGCCAAGGTTATGAACAACAGGATCGTTAAAGAGAACACGATCTTATTGAATCTCCAAGATTCTAGAACATTTGTTAAAAACAACGACGGGACTTATACTTTAAGAGAGGCTTAATTTCGCTTTTTTCAAATCTAGTTTATAATACTGAATAGAGTAATATTCAACTGATGGAGGATTTTATTTTTGTCTTTGAAAATTTTAAAGGTCTTATAGGCTTTGTTCTTTCTTTTTGGTGGCTTTATGTGCCTGTTTTGTTGTATTCGTTTTTGGTTGCGTTTTACCCTGTTTATACAAAAATGAAATTTATTTCGGAGATTAAATGGGTGCTTTTGGAAATAAAAGCGCCAAGAGACGTAACTAGAAGTCCCAAAGCTATGGAAAATGTTTTTTCCGGCTTACATGGCATTCATGACAAGCCCAAACCGAATGACGCTTTTTTTAAAGGTAAAACTCAGCTTTGGTATTCACTGGAGATGATTGGCCGGGCTGGAGATACCCGTTTTTACGTTCGCGCTCCTGAACAATTCAAAAATTTAGTCGAATCACAATTTTATGCCCAGTACCCGAATAGTGAAATAACCCAGGTTTCAGAGGATCACATAGGCAGTCTTCCTCCCAAACCAAGCGAGGAATTCGACGTTTTTGGAGCGGAATATATTTTTACAAAGGAAGACGCTTATCCCATAAGAACATATCCCCAATTTGAAGAGTTGAACCCATCAACTGAACCCGGATCAGTCAGAAGAGTTGACCCATTGGCGGCTATGGCTGAAATATACAGCGGCCTTAATCCTGGCGAGTATATGGGTATTCAAATTTTGGCCGCACCGACTGATGATGGTTGGGTAAAGTCTGGCAAGGCTGTTGTTGAGGAGCTTCAAGGCAAAAAACCCAAAGCGCCTCAAGCAGGGGTTTTGTCGAAGCTAGTTTTTGCTATCGATAAATTAATACCTGGCGGTGCGCCGGCGAGCGAAGAGAAAAAAGAAGAAAAAAGAGAACAACAAACCCCAGGACAATATGAGGTTTTAAAAGCAGTAGAAGCAAGTTTAAGCAAGCTGGGTTTTGAATGCATTATAAGATTTATTTATGCTGCGCCCAAAGAGACATTCCAAAGAGCAAGGGTGTCGGCATTGGGCGGCGCTTTCAAGCAATTTAACACCTACAACCTAAACGGGTTTAAGTGGAATATGAGAGTTGCCACATTAGCTAAGCAGCCATTTAAGAAAAGAAAAGTGGCTCGAAGGAAGATGTCCCTACTTAATAATTTTAAGAGAAGGGCTTTAATCAACAAGAAGATGGTTTTGAATGTAGAGGAATTGGCTACGATTTATCACTTCCCAGATATCGTGGTCAGGTCGCCTTTGTTCCCAAGAATTGAAGCTAAAAAAGGCGAGCCGCCATTAGGCTTACCAACCGGCTAATATGGAAACGAATTCAAACAACGGAATAGTATTTTTAGGAGAGACCAACTTTAGAAATCAAAGGTGGCGATTTGGCATTAAACCCGATGACCGCAGAAGACACATGTACGTGGTGGGCTCTACGGGAATGGGTAAATCTGAATTTTTGAAAAATATGGCTATTCAGGATATTGAATCCGGACGAGGAGTTTGTTTTATTGATCCTCACGGAGACTCAGCTATAGACTTGCTAGACTTTGTACCGAAAGAAAGAATAGACGACGTCATCTACTTTGATCCAGGCGACCTGGAATTTCCAATAGCTTTTAATGTCATGGAACAGGTGCCTTTTGAATTTAGGCATTTAGTCGCCTCCGGTTTGCTGGGTGTCTTTAAAAAGATTTGGGGAGCTGAAGCTTGGTCAGGAAGAATGGAATATATTTTGAACAATACCATCTTGGCTTTGCTTGAATACCCGGGCTCTACATTGCTGGGTATTAACAGGATGTTAGCCGATAAAGAATATCGCAAGATGGTTGTAGCTAATATCAAAGACCCAATCGTTAAATCTTTCTGGGTCAATGAATTCGCCAAATACGCCGATAAATTTGCCACCGAAGCTACAGCTGCCATTCAAAATAAAATCGGTGGATTTATTTCTAATAATCTTATCCGTAATGTCATCGGCCAGCCTGCTTCAACAATAGATATGAGAAAAATCATGGACGAGGGCAAAATTCTAATGGTTAACATTTCTCGAGGCAGGATTGGTGAGGATGCTTCAAGGTTACTCGGTGCTTTATTGGTTACCAAAATCCAGCTTGCGGCCATGTCTCGTGTGGACGTTTTAGAAAAGGAGAGGACTGACTTTTATCTATATGTCGATGAGTTCCAGCATTTTGCGACTGAATCCTTCGCTAATATTTTATCTGAAGCAAGAAAATACCACTTAAATTTGGTAATGGCCCATCAATATATCAAGCAGATGGAAGAGCCGGTCATGGACGCGGTATTTGGCAATGTCGGAACGCTGATAGCATTTAGAGTTGGCGCCGAGGATGCTGAATTTTTAGAAAAATGGTTTGCTCCTGATTTTATGGCCAGCGATATAGTAAACCTTGGAAAATATAATATCTATTTAAAGTTGATGATAGACGGTGTTTCTTCAAAAGGCTTTTCGGCTGTTGGATTAGTTCCATTCTCAAAACCCGAGGTTTCACATAAAAATGAAATAATTCAGTCTTCAAGGGAAAAATACGCCACCAAAAGAGATTTAGTTGAAAAAAATATTGCCGAGTGGTCTGGAATGATGACTTCATCTATGCAAGCTGCTGCTCCAGTGCCCTACTCACAGCAATCTTATTCCAGAGGGCCATCTTCTTATCAAGGTGGTGGCCAGCGGCAGCCTGATAGAGATAGGGATAATAGGGATAGGGATAATTTTAGACCCAGTCGGCCGCCAGATAATAACCCAAGGCCTTATCCGCCAAGGCCAAATAACTTTGAGAAGCCTCGACCTGTTTCAATGGGAGAAGCTTTCAGGTCTGGCCCGGTTAATTTTAAAGGCAAGAGACTGGAAGATAAGCCCCAACAAAAACCAAAAGTTGAAGTAAACACCGACGAGCTCCGCAAGTTGTTAGAAGAATCTCTCGGGAAAAAAGAAGACACTAAATAAATGATCCGCCGACAGCGGGTCTTTTATTTTTAACCCAATATATTATGGTTGGAATATAATGAATAAGTTTTATAAGAAATACATCAGGATTCCGCCCAATGAGAGCATAGATATACGCAAAATCGGCGGCATAATCCACCATCCACTTTTCCAAAGACTGCTTCACATATCCCAGTTAGGTACGGCTTTGATGGTTTTCCCCGGAGCCAAGCACACAAGATTCGAGCATGCTCTTGGTGTTTACGGCAAGACATTAAGATTCTCGGAAAAGATGGTTAAGGATGGATTTCTTACTCCTAAAGAAGGATGGAATGTTTCTCTTTTTGCCCTCCTTCATGATATCGGCCATGGACCGTTCTCTCATGTTATTGAAGAGCTTACTCCGGAAAGCGGGGATGAGGACGAGAATGGACTCGTCGTCTTAAAGCGCTTCAAAAAAGAAATTATAAAAAGCGGGGGAGATTACAAACTTATTACAGACATTTTCAAACATAAAAATCCGCTATACAAAATTGTAATGGACAAGAATGTGGGAATGGATAAATTAGATTATCTTGAAAGGGATACGTATCACACCGGCTTTGGCCAGAGGCCTGACGTCGAGAGCATTTTTAATTATTTAGTTTATCTTAAAGGCAATTTGGTTATAGATAAAAAGTCTTTAGAGGCAGCAAAGCAGATGCAGAAGCTTTATTTGTATATGTATAAAGAAGTGTATCTTCACAAGTCTTCCCTTATATGCCAAAGGTTTCTTCAAAAAATGATATCCAAAGTTATCGGACTGGATAATTTAGATGCGTCATCATTGTGGATGATGAACGATACCGAACTAGTAAGCCGTGTACTGTGCTCAACCGATAAGCAACTCCTGTTTTTGTATAATTGTTATAAAGACAGAAATTTACCAAGAGTCGGCCTCGTTGTCCGTTTAAAAAACAAAGAATTCAAAGAGCGTATAGCCGGTAAGAAAATAAAAGTAATAGGAGAAGACCGAAACTTTTTTAATCAGTTTTTAAAACTTACTTCGCCTCAAAGCTTAGCGTCCATAGAAGCCAAAATAGCGAAACTAATAAAAATAGATGAACACAAAGTAATTATCGTGCCGACTGTAACGCCTTGGCGTTTTGTGCCGGAAGATATTCTCTATCACGATGACGGCCAAATTTTATCTTTAAAATCTACCCACAAAGATTACTTTGTTTCTATGAAAGCGGAGATGGATGATTATATGGCGGTGAGAGTTTGCATAATTGGTGACAGAAAGGTAATATACAAAAACTCTAGCGGTATTTACCGGATCCTTAAAAAGGAGATTGAGTGAGCCCAGCGGTCAGACTTATCCTCTTGGCAGTAATATTTACCGGCATCGGGACTCCATTTTTAAAAATTAGCCAGAGATTGGGCGTGAACGCAAGTGAGATTCTGCTCGTAAACAGCTTTGCCAGCGCTTTAATAGGTTTTTTGGGGTTTAGGTTTATTGACTATCAAAGCACGGGCTTTGGGGGTTTTGGATTATTTGTTGCCTTTGGAACGCTTTTGATTTTGAATGTTGGGTTTCTTTTGACCAATTACTCACTATCTCTTGATGGCGGTCTATTGTCAGTGATTTATGCCATAACACCGGCAGCAACGACACTCACAATACTTATCGGCCTGATATTTTTGAAAGAAGCCCAGCAAATAATTGTTCTTCGTTTGCTCCTGGGCGCATCATTTATTTTGTTGGGCTCATACCTCGTTTCAACCAGCTTAAAGTAAAATAAAAGCGCCTTAATCGGCGCTTAATTTATAAAAAATAAAAAGCCGAGATCTTGTTTACCTTGGATCTATTTACAAACGAGTAATTTAATGCTATCGTATTTTACGATAATTGTACTCCAAGAAGAGATGCTATATGTTCTTTACAATAATTCTTGTCTGTGTGACCGGAATTCTAATACACGAACTATGCCACATTGCTGTTTTGTCCTGGTATGGTTATAGAATCCAAGCGTTGTGTATCGGCCTACCAATGAAACCGTTCATAAAAATTCCAATGGGTAAATTTATCAATGAGTTATATCTTACTCCATACTTCTGGTCTGGTATGACAATAACTGTAATGGAAGAAAAGCCCGTAGCGTCAAAATGGTTTTTTATTAATTTAGCAGGTCCTTTGGGTAACTGCTTAGTTCTTTTGTTTATATACTTGCTTAAGGGAAATGCTGAATTTATTTCCTCTCTAGCATTTTTTACAAACGGAACTAGTCCAGGAAGTCAACCCGGATTTTGGACCATTGTAATCATGATGAATATCGCCTTCGGTTTTGGCGAACTTATTCCTTATGTGGCCAGAGATGGAACGGAGATTTTAAATGTCCTAACAGGCAAGCATACGCGTGAAATAAAAGCGGCAGCAAGTCTGAGGGCCTCATAGGCACGGCTCACTAGTGTGAGCCGTTTATATTTCTGATGTCCGTTCACGTTGCAGGAGGTAGGAGTAGGTCACAGATAATCCCTCGTCAGCCACTCGGGATTTCTGCGACCCCGGCTCGCGGTTGCAATCCGCTGATTGCAACATCGCTCCGCCATTCGACTCCTACAGGGTAGCATCAATATCAAAAAGTAGACTACATAAATGCAGTCTACTTTTTGCCAATGTCCGCCCTGTAGGAGTCGAACCTACGACCATCTCCTTAAAAGGGAGCTGCTCTACCAACTGAGCTAAGGGCGGGATACTAATTTTAATTTGCTGGATGTGATAATTATAACTTAGAAATAATAGCACAAAAAGTCGATCCAATCAACTGATTTGACATTACTTATTTAATATTTTATATCGAGGTATTACGTCTTTTAAAAATGGGTAGGATAGTGCTTTTTTGGTTTTTGATTCTGCCTCTTTTATTGATAAATATTCTTCTTGCAATAAGCAACATTCCGATTGCTGTTCCGCAGATCGATTTTTTACAACGAAGAAAAGAGCCGCCTCAGGAAACAATGAACAATTGGGTCAGAAAACACGATAGGGACGAATACGAAAATGGGTGGGTACTTAGCATCGATGTAGACTCAAGGGTGGTAATTGTCCAAACGGATTTAAGTAGAACAATAGTGACTTTTAAGGTCAATGGGGAAGACTTATTCAGATTCCGTGTAGGGAGTATCGTTCCAGTAACTTTGGAGGATGATAAAGCCTACATTTCCGGAACTTACGTGGAAGTTGTGGAGATAAAGCACAAAAGCCCAGCTTAAGCTGGGCTTGACTTTTGATATTAATTATGATATAATTGCCATATAAGATCAGTAAGTACCTTGCAATACACGGGATACGTCAACACGGTGATTCGACTGCGCTTAGGCGCGATATGGAGACGACGATGAACAGACAGACAGGCGTGGCGGTGGCGGTGGCGGTGATCGCCTCGTTCATCGCGGGATATCTTCTTTACAACCCCCGGGTCCAGACGCGGACCGTCACGATGACGGCGCCGCAGTTCGTCACCGATCTGGCGGACGGCGTCGCGCGGCGCTTCACGTACACCTACCAGTGCTACCTGCCCGACGGAACGTCGGCGCGCAACTGGGAATTCTACGACCGCTGGGTCAAGCCCCAGTTGTCGCTCGACACCCAGGTGATGCCGTTCGGCTCCCCGATGCGAGTTCTGCGTCGGGTGACGAACGATCCGTCACTACCTGACCGGCACGTCCGATTCAGGATGGCGATGATTCCGTTTTCGCCGAGCACCCTGGAAGGGTGGAACTACCTGCGGATCAACGGCGACGTCAACCTGCAGATCGAGGTGCTCCTCGTGGAGTACAACGCGACTCTGCGGGGACAGCGCAGCCCGTACCCGTCCTGCGGTCAACCCCGCGCGTAATGCGCACAACTCGTGGATGTGAGAAGGAGCATAGCTCCAACTCGCCTCCACGAGTTTTTTTGTTGAAAAAAACAGTAAGGGTGGTATAGTGGTTCACATGCCAAAACTTCTCAAAGTAGGCGTCTTAATGGGCGGTTCTTCCTCTGAACACGAAATATCTCTTCTGACCGGACAGAATGTAATTAATCATTTAGATAAATCCAAATACCAGCCCATACCAATCAAAATATCGAAAAATGGCAGCTGGTTTTTAAATAACAAACTATCTTCTCAAAAAGACATTCTCAAATCATGCGACATGATTTTTAACGCTCTTCACGGTTCATTCGGCGAAGACGGCAAACTCCAAGCTATATTGGAACATCAGGGGATAAAATATACCGGATCGGGAATTGCCGCCTCAGCTCTAGCGATGGATAAGTACCACAGCCGTGAAATTTTTAAATTAGCCGGGTTTAATGTGCCCAGAACACTCAAGATAAAGAAAGACGAGAACTATTCAGCGAGGCTTAATTTTTTCATAAACAAAATCATAAAATTACCGGTTGTGGTCAAGCCATGTTCCAGTGGTTCATCTGTAGGTGTCCAAGTCGTAAATAATCCCAAAATGGTTAAAAAAGCCGTAAGCGAAACATTCAAAATTGATAGCCAAGCGCTGGTTGAAGAATTTATCAAAGGCAGGGAGGTGACGTGTGGCGTTTTGGATGTTAATGGTCAAACGACCGCTTTGCCGGTGACTGAAATCGTCCCGCTTAAAAATAATAAATTTTTTAATTTTAACGCAAAGTATAAAGACGGGCATTCAAACGAAATTACACCTGCGCCGATAGAAGAATCGGTTTACCAAAAAGTCCAAGATGTTGCAATTAAGGCTCATGAAATACTTAACTGTCGTGGTTATTCCCGCACTGACATGATGTTAAAGAATGGCAATGGCACCATCTATATATTAGAAACCAATACTCTTCCCGGCCTTACTCAAGCGTCACTTCTTCCCAAAGCTGCCCTACATGCCGGTATTTCATTTCCAGAGCTGCTAGATAAAATTATTTTATCAATTTAATTTTTGTGATAAAATGGGTTAATTATCTGACACATATGATAAGAATTCCAATTATTGAAACAAAAGATCAAGTCAACGAGACAGTGAATTTGGCTGGTTGGGTAGCGACTAGGCGCGATCACGGCAAGATTATTTTTATAGATTTGCGTGACAGAAGCGGGATTGTGCAGGTTGTTTTTACTCCCGGCAACAAAGAGATTTATGAAATCGCCAGCCAACTAAGATCGGAGTGGGTTGTTCGCATTGAGGGCAAAGTTAATGCCCGCCCGGACAAGATGGTCAATCCGGATCTGCCAACCGGCAAAGTCGAAATAGAACCAATGAAGCTCGAGGTTTTAAATGAGTCTACAACGCCACCTTTCCCCTTAGATACGGATGGCTATGAGATAGGTGAAGAGTCTAGAATGGAGCATAGATACGTAGATCTCAGAAGGCCCAGATTGATTAACAACCTTGCCGCAAGACACAAGCTGTCCTTGCATATTAGGAACTGGCTTTCCGAAAAAGGGTTTTTAGAAATAGAAACTCCTATTTTAACAAAATCTACACCAGAGGGTGCTAGAGATTATGTTGTCCCATCAAGACTATATAGTGGTAAATTTTATGCTCTGCCTCAATCACCCCAACAATACAAGCAGCTTCTAATGGTTGCTGGAGTGGAAAAATATTTTCAGCTTGCAAGATGTTTTAGAGACGAAGATACTCGCGGCGATAGACAGCCCGAATTTACTCAACTAGATTTGGAAATGAGTTTTGTTGAAAGAGAAGATATTATCGAAATTAACGAAGCCCTTTTGATAGATATTGTTAAGAAACTCTATCCAACCAAAAAGATTCAAGAAGTTCCTTTTCCAAGGCTGAGTTACAAAGAAGCAATGGAAAAATATAATACCGATAGGCCCGATTTGAGAAAAGATAAAAATGACCCAGACTCGTTGGCCTTTTGTTGGGTAATAGATTTTCCTTTTTTTGAGAAAACAGATGCAGGGGATTGGACTTTTACTCACAATCCTTTTTCTGCGCCAAAACCTGAATATATGGAAGATTTGCTTAAACACAAAAATATTGGAGATATAATTACCACTCAATATGATGTTGTTGTAAACGGTTGGGAAATTGGAGGAGGAAGCATCCGCAACCATAACCCGGAAGCCTTAAAATCGGTTTTTGAAATTATGGGCTTTAAAAAAGAAAGAATTGAAGCTAATTTCGGACATATGCTAAAGGCTTTGGGCTCGGGCGCTCCGCCACATGGGGGAATTGCTTGGGGACTCGATAGGCTGGTTACAATTCTTCATAACGAGCCCAATATAAGAGAGGTGATTACTTTTCCAAAAACAGGTGACGCTAGAGATTTGATGATGGAATCACCGTCAGAAATAGACAGCAAGCAGTTAAAGGAGCTTCATATTAAAGTAGAAAAATAGAGAAGATCAAATGGTTTAATGAAATTGTATCTGGTTACAATTGTTATTTTGGTTCTCGTTGTTTTTAATGTTGTTTTTATGCTTAAGAGCGCAAATTACGACCAAGCCTACCTTCCTGAACCCCAAACCAAATCAACAATTGATAACGCTCAAGCTGCTTTTATCTTGCCCATCTCTGAAGCGAGTTATATACCAATTTTGGATACGAATGTTTATTTGCCTGTCATAGACGCTAAAGCGGCTATGGTTTATGACATTAACTCTTCGCGCTATCTTTATGCTCAAAATATCAAAGAGAAGCTTCCTATCGCTTCTTTGACTAAAATATTAACGGCCATAGCTGTCATTGAGAATTTGAACTTAAAAGATGTCGTTTCCGTTTCAAATACGGCCATTAAAGTCGATGGTGAGAAGCAAGATTTATATTTGGGAGAAAGACTTATTGTCGAAGATTTGGTCAAAATGATGCTCGTTAAATCGTCTAATGACGCAGCCTATGCTTTAACAGAACACGCTAAAGCCAACAACATTGATCTTATCCAAAAAATGAACCTTAAAGCGGCTGATCTGGGCATGTACAATTCCTACTTTAAGGATTCCGCAGGCTTGGATGACGAAGCTTATTCCAGCGCGGAAGACGTGGTCAAGCTTGTTAAGCATCTCCTTACTTATCCGAGACTTTTGAATATCATGTCTCAGCAATCGACTTCAATAAAATCCTTGGATAGCATAGAACACCATATTCAGACTACAAACCGCCTTCTAGGCGAAGTGCCAAATGTTTTAGGAGGCAAAACCGGATATACAGAAGGAGCATTGGGTTGCTTGGTTTTGATAGTGGAGGTTTCTTCTAAAAATGATAAGATAATAAGTGTGATCTTGGGATCGAATGAAAGGTTTACAGATACGACGAAGTTAGTACAATGGTCACAACAAGCATATAAATGGTAAACGAAACATTCACAGTTTTTAATGTAGTTAAGATTTTTAGCCTTGCGGGCATAGCTTTTTTTGCTGCGCTTTTGGTTACTCCGATTTGGACCAGATTTCTTTATAAATATAAATTAGGCAAACAAGTGGTTAGAGTGGAGAATGCTCCTGTTTTTTCCGAGATGCATAAGAAAAAAGTCGGGACACCAACAATGGGCGGGGTGATCGTTTGGTTAACGGTTGTCATTTTGGCTCTTATTTTTTGGGCTTTTGCTCAAATTTACCCTGACAGCGTTGTTTCTAATCTCAATTTTCTTACAAGAGCTCAGACATGGGTTCCTTTTGGCGCTTTGATTGTGGGAGCGATCTTTGGTTTCATTGATGATTTATTCGGCATTTTACGGATTGGCCCTGGCGGTGGCGGATTGAAAATGAGAGATAGGCTTTTAATGTACACGATGGTGGGTTTGGCGATAGCTTGGTGGTTTTATTATAAGTTAGAGTGGAATTTTATAAATGTCCCGTTTTATGGTGATTGGAATATTGGTTTATGGGCGATCCCATTTTTTACATTCGTTATTGTCGCTAGCGCTTTTTCTGCCAACGAAACTGATGGGCTGGATGGCTTAGTTGCGGGGATTTTTTTGACCATGTTCGCTGCTTATGCAGTAATA
>Ga0209542_10001010_pt1 | contig 67120 bp, 86 predicted proteins | sample RifCSPhighO2_01_FD_184028 | JGI IMG/M metagenome (GOLD analysis project Ga0209542, IMG submission 184028) | Soil microbial communities from Rifle, Colorado - Rifle CSP2_plank highO2_0.1 (SPAdes) (version 2) | ecosystem: Environmental > Terrestrial > Deep subsurface > Rock core/Sediment ...
ATTGAATATAAATATGTAAAAAGAGATCTTTACATTTTCGGATTAGCAGTTGGCTCAGCAACATTTATTTTTATGAGCATAGCGGTTTTATTATTCTCTTTTATAAAAGAAATCATTCCATTAATAGCGGCCCAATTATTGAACATCTTTGTAGGCATTGTTCTAATTATCTATGGAGTGATAAGGATAATAAAAATTCATTTTAAATGAATCTCTCTATTTTTAACCGCTAATATTATAAACAATTAAATTATTACAATTATATGAAAAAAGCAATCATCGTCCATAGTTGGGGCACAAATCCAGAAAGCAACTGGTATCAATCAGTTTCAAAATCTCTGAAAGAAGAAGGCTTCCAAGTTGAAATTCCAGTTATGCCAAACACAGATGAACCAGAAATAACTGCCTGGGTAAACAAACTAACAGAAATAGTTCCTAAACCAAACCGAGAAACATATTTCATAGGCCACAGTATAGGCTGTCAAACAATTCTCAGATATTTAGAATCATTAAAAGGAGCAGTTCAAGTAGGCAAAATAGTCTTAATCGCTCCATTTTTCACATTACAAGGAATGGAAGACAGAGAGTCAAAGAGAATCGCAGAACCTTGGTTAGAAACACCAATAGACTTTGAAAAAATAAACTTGCATCTATCAGATTTAACATGTATTTTCTCAGACAACGACCCTTTCGTAAGCTTATCAGATAAAGAAGTATTCAAATCTCTTCTAGGAGCGAAAGTCATAGTAGAACATAACAAAGGCCACTTCACTTCGGGCGACGGCTTCACAGATTTTCCTCTAGTGGTAAAAGAAATTATATCAAATTAATAATGTTACTACTCTATAAAAACCACAACAGATACCTTTAAATATAACTTCAACATATGAATAACATGTGTTTTGCATGCGGTCTAATGGACCATCAAGGTAATCAAAAGCAATATGCTCGTAATAGTGAGAACAGCAGAGATGCTATGACTCACACATATACAACAGTTCCAAGTTCGGGAAGATATAGCTCTTCTAAGATAGAACGATATAACTAATTAAACGCTATCTAAAACTCTTTAAACAATCATTGAGAAGTCAATTTTCATGGCCAAATTAATATTTGAATTAGATGAAGATGGAAATTCTCAAAGAGTTGTAAGAGCATCACCTACAGATGCATATTCAATATTAAGAAAAAATAAAAAACCATCATTATTAGAAGCGATTAAAGAAAGGTTAAGAAATCCATGTGACATTAATTTATGGGAGAAAGATACACTAACAAGAGATTTCGTTTTGTACTGTCCTAAAGAAAGACCAAGATTTCTTAAAGATTTTAAAATTGACGAAATTAAAATAGAGAACAGAGACAAAATAGATAAAGAATTACGAGTAACAGCAGATGCTTTAGAAAAAATTGTAATAGGTTCTGTTCCTATCCCAATTAACGGTTTTTTTGTTAGGGCATATAATAATTGCAAGGGTTTACTTGATATAGACAGTTATACAATGAGAGAATATGGAAAAATACTCCTTCAAAAAAATATAGATGTCATTAAAATAAGTGTTGTCCCAGAAGTCTATGTAATGTCTCACAGAACTCCATTTATCAGAGGGTTAAGATTAAAGGGAATTAACTCTCAAAACACAAATAGGGGCGGAATATGTGCAGACGTTTTTGTCTGTTAATTCTCACTACAAGCATCCTAAAAACCTTATAAATAAACAATTTCTCATAACAATATGTATCTAATCGGAATAGACGATGCGGGAAGAGGTCCAATTTTAGGTCCTATGTTCCTAGCAGGAGTTCTAATAAAATCAACAGACGAAAAAGTTCTAAAAGAATTAGGTGCAAAAGATTCTAAATTATTAACACATCCTCAAAGAATAGCGATAGCAGAACAAATAAAGAAAAACTCGATTAGCATAGAAATAGCAGAAAGCTCACCGGCAGAAATTGACGAAGCCGTAAATAGCATAAATCTAAACACCTTAGAAGCAAAAAAAGCCGCAGATATAATCAATAAACTAAATAACGAAAAAGACAAAATAAAAGTAATAGTAGACTGCCCTTCAGTAAACACACTAGCATGGAAAAACAAAATGCTCTCATTCGTAAAGTATAAAGAAAACCTAGACGTAAGGTGCGAGCATAAGGCAGACTTTAATTATCCCGTTGTAAGTGCAGCATCAATAATTGCAAAAGTATCTAGGGAAGAAGCAGTAACAAAAATAAAAAAACAATTCCCAAATATGGGTTCAGGATATCCATCAGACCCGACAACAATAGAATTCATAAAATCACAAGGAAAAGCCCTAGCAGATACAGGAATAGTCAGAACTTCTTGGGCAACATGGAAAAACCTTTATCCGCAAGCATCAAGAAAATCAAATCAAAATAAACTGTTCTAAACATAAATCGTCTCACCGCTTTTTGCACCTATAGAAATTCCTACCGTTTTACAATCTACAAACTCATCATGATGTCGTTTGAATTCTTTCATAGCCCCAGGCAATCCATCAAAACCATTTTTTACATAATCTGCCCTTATTGCAGTCAGTTCTGGAGGTTCATTAAGAGGATCAGCAAGATTTCTATGTCCTTCCCACAGTTTCCATTTATAACTAGTGCCAGAATATACCGGTTTAACTCCCGTTAGAGATACAGGCACTTCTGTCCTAACTTTTCCATCAACCTCATAAGCAACACATACTTTCATTTCTCTATCTTGAACACAATCAGCCCTAGTCAGAACAATCCCGTCGCAATCATTAAGCCATGCATTCCTTCTAGCCATAACCCAGTCTGGATAACCAACTCTACGTTTTCTCCCTGTGCTTGCTCCAAATTCTCCGTTTAAGTCTCCTATTTCAGCAAATGAATCTGTGGTATAAGTAGGAAAATCCCCGTCACCTACTCGAGTAACATATATTTTTTCAACACCTATTATATCAAAGTCCTTTCTTTTTAATCCAAGCGAAGGAAAAGCATTAGGTGCCAGTAAGTGGGAAGAAGTAGTATTAGGAATATCTCCCATATCAACATCTAATCCGCTTCCCTGAGCTCCTTCAATAATAATATGAGCTCCTCTTTTCATATACTCCGCCATTCTATATTCTAAATCTACTCCGTGTCCTCTTAATCCTTGACGTGCAGATTTATGTTTCTCGACAAGCATTTCAAGCATACCTGAATGATTTATTCCAATGGCTTCTAGTTCAACTTTCTTATCTTCTAAAACTTGCCTCAGTTTATCTGGAAACTTATCGCTTAAATATTCTTGAAAAGTTACTCTAGTTGTTTTCCTAGCAACATCTTCATAAAATGGGGCTATTCCGCTTCTAGTCGAACCGACCCCCTTTCCTGCCGATTCTCTAGCAGAGTCTATCATTTTATGGTAATCAAAACAAATTCCCACACGATTTGATATGAGAATTCTCCCATTATATCCACCAATCAGTCTATCTGCCTTTTTTATTTCTTCTATTAAAGACAATGGATTAAATGCAACTCCAGGTCCAATAGCAATATCAGTATTTCTTATTATTCCGCTAGGAGCAGCATGAGTAACAAATCTCTCCCACTTCCCATTAATAAATACATAAAGCGTATGGCCTGCATTTTCTCCTCCTTGAAAACGAGCAACTACAGTGTCTCGACCATCTTCAAAGCTTTGAGCAAGGCAAACATAATCATCAACTATTTTTCCCTTTCCTTCATCTCCCCAAATTATACCAGTAACTAGTTTTCTTACTGGTCTGCGTGGTGGAATTGAAACTGATGTCATGCCATCCATTTTTCTTTTTCACTATATTTAAGCATTCATGCAATTCACCATATAACTTAACAAAATACAAAACCAACAACATTTAAAACAATAAACTCCTCAAAGAGAATATGACTTATATCAAAAAGATGGTAATGCAGGGCTTCAAGTCATTCGCCAAGCGCACAGAAGTAATATTTGACACTGGAATTAATACTGTCGTGGGTCCAAATGGATCTGGCAAATCTTTGAGCTACGATAGTATAGTTACTCTTGTAGATGGAACCGAAATTGAAATTGGGAAATTAGTAGAAGATCAAATAAAAAGATCTACAGAGGTAAAAAATCTAGATGATGGAATTTATGTAAATGGAAATAATACCATAGAAATAATCTCTTTAAATAAAACAACAATGAAGGCGGAGAAGAAGAATATATCAAAATTCATTAGGAGAGATGGAGATGATATCTATAAGATAAAAACACGAAGCGGTAGAGAGCTAAAAGCAACTAAGTGTCATCCAATAATGTGTTTCTCTAATTTTGGAGTAAATAGTAAGACAATAAGTGAATTAGATATTGGAATGTTTATAGCTGCTCCTAGAGATCTAGAAATATTCTCAGATAGAGAAGACGAAAACTTTGCTAGGTTAATGGGGTATATCATAGGAGACGGATATATAGCACAAGACAGAATAGAATTTGTAAATAATGATAAAGAAGTTTTAGAAGATTATGAAAAATTAATTCTAGAATTCTCAAAGTGGGGAATTAGAAAAAGATTAGATAAAAATGTCACAAGGATATATTGTAGAGATAAAGAGTTTTATAATAAATTAAGAGTGCTATATCCACAAGTAACTAATAAGACTATTACAAGTGTAGAGAAAGATATTCCAAACTATTTACTCACTTTGGGAAAAAAGAGTGTTTCTAATCTTTTAGCAGGCTTGTTTGACACAGATGGAAGCGTAAGAAAAGAAATAGGAATTATAGAGTATTGCACAAAAAACAAAAATCTATCAAGACAAATTCAGTCTCTTCTATTAAGGTTTGGGATAATATCTAAAATTAAACTAAGAATGTGTGCAGCTGTCAACACTGTTGAAAAGAAAAAGCAAGCTTATTATTATATCTATATTTACGGTTCTGAGAACTTAAGAAAGTTTTATGATAATATTCCTTTGAGAGTTGCTCATAAAAAACAAAACCTTTACAATGCTGTTTCAAAAAATCAAGTTCCTAATGAAAATGTAGACTTACTACCTCAAGAAATAAATTTAAAGGTCAAAGAATTAACGCAGTTATTAGGGATAAAAGTAAAGCCTCTGAAACAAGATTATCCCACATTTATGGCATATATAGAAAATAGATGTGCTCCATCAAGGCAAGGAATAAGAAAAATCTTGCCATTATTTCATCAAAAGTTCGCTCTTCTTCATGAAAGATATAATGCCCTTAATTCTAATCAATTAATTTTGATAGAGTTTATGGATGCACTCAATATATCTTCTAGAACTGCCTCTGAAGATATAGGCCTTCATAAAACTATAATAAGAAATCAATGGGCAAAACAAATATTTGCTCCAAGACCCCAAAATCTAATTAATTTTAAAAATCAACTAAGCTATATTTTCTTATCAAGAATTCAACAAATAAGTAGTCTAATCACCTTGTTAGAAAATATCTCTAGTTCAGACATTTATTGGGATAAAATCGTTTCAATTGAAAAACTAAATAAACCAGAATTTGTTTACGATCTCACAGTAGAAGGCAACCATAATTTCATAGCAAACAATATCTTTGCACACAACTCAAATGTCTCAGACGCACTCTGTTTTGCCCTAGGAAGACTATCTGCAAAATCAATTCGTGCAGAGAAAACAACATCTCTTTTATTTTCAGGTTCTAAATTTGTAAAACCAGCAAGAGAAGCCTTCGTCGAAGTAACATTTGATAACTCGCAGAAAACATTTAACATTCCAGGAAATGAAGTCGTAATTTCAAGAATTATAAGAAGCAATGGACAAGGAATATATAAAATAAACAATGAAATAAAAAATAGGGGAGAAATAATAGAACTCTTAGCACATGCAGGAATAGACCCCCACGGATTTAACTTAATTCTTCAAGGCCAAATTCAGGCAATAGTAAAAATGCATCCAGAAGACAGAAGAAAAGTAATTGAAGAAGTATCTGGGATAGCAGTATATGAATCAAGAAAAGAGAAAGCCTTACACGAACTAGAAAAAACCGAAGAACGTTTGAAAGAAATATCTGCCGTCCTAAGAGAACGCAAGTCTTTTCTTAACAATCTAGAAAGAGAAAGAACACAAGCACTCAAATACAAAGACTTAGAAGACACAATAAATCGTTGCAGATATTCAATGCTAGTTCGCAAAATGTCGGATGTCCAAAAAGAAATGGACTCCGCAAAGAAATCTTTGGACGATAAAAAAGCTCAAAGAGAGAAGATGAAATTAAAACTAGAACAGACCCAATTAGAAATAGATTCAATGAATGAGCAAATTGCAAGTATTAATGCTCTAATAAAGCGCTCAAGTGGAATAGAGCGTGAAACTTTACAAGAAAGAATAAACACTCTAAGGGGAGAAATAGAGGGCCTAAAAGTAAGAATAGAATCTACTCAAAAAAGAAAATTAGAATTCGAGCGCAGAATTGAGCACTTAAAAAGTTCAATTCCAGAATATAAAACGGAGATTGAACAGTTAAGTAAAGAATCTCCAATGCTTGCTAAAAAGCAAGAAGAAATTAAAAAAAAGAAAGCTGAATTGGTAAAAATAGAAGAAGAAAAAAACAAGCTTTTGTCAGTAAAAACCGAGCTATATTCAATTAAAGAACGCTTAAAGGAAAAAGAAGCTCGCAACCACAGATTAGAAGTAGATTCAGACTCCGTATTGAAACAAATAGAAAATATATCTCGTGAATTTATCTATAAAAGCGAAGAAGAATGTTTAGAACAAATATCAAAGCTCGAAAAAGAATCTGAAAAAACAAAAAGCAACATTGAAGATTTGTCTAAAAAAGAAATAGAATACAATAGAAATTTAGCATCAAGCGAAGCACAAATTAGAAATGCAGAAAAAATAAAAGAACAAATAATAAAGATAGACATCTGTCCGTTATGTCAGAATAAAATGACTCATGATCACATTGCTCATGTCACAAAAGATTCTCTAAATAAAATATCTGAAGGAAAAGAATCTATCGAAAAAAACACCTTGGCAATAAAAAACATAAAACAAGAACAGCAAGAATCTTCAAAAAAGCTATATGAAATATCTCAACAAATAAGTAAAACAAAACATGAACATTCAAATCAAAAATTAGTAAAAGAAAAACAAAAATATATGAAAGTCTTAGTCACAGAAATAGAAGTAATTGTAAAAGAAATATCTATTTTAAATTCAAAACGCGAGGCTCTTGAAAATAAAACTATAGATGTAGCATCAATAACTGAACAATACAACTCCAAGCTAAGAGAAATAGAAGAAGTTTCAGGCCGAACTACTGAAAATCTAGATCAGACTTTAAAGTTTAAAGAACATGAATTAGAGAACATGCTCGAGAATATCAAAAACAGTCAGAAAGGCCTAGAAGAGTTACAAGAAGAAATTACAAATATGAAAGAACGTTTAGAAGAAAAACAGAGTTTTCTAACTGCAAAAGAACAGGAAGAATCAGAATTAAGTAAAAAATTCAAAAAACTATTCGAAGACAGGGACAAAATACAAATCCAAATACAAGAAAACAATTACGACATGTCTACAAAGAGGACAGAAATAGCTCAAATATCCGACCAGATAAACTATATTGATATAGGCATAGCTAAATTATCTGCATCTCTTGAGTCTCTTCAAATAGAATTAAAAGACGTTCCTGAATCTGAACCTATAAAAGCATCTTTAGAAGTTCTACAGCAAAAACTTGACAAAGCCAAGCAAGATATTCAAAACATAGGAGCAATAAACATGCGAGCCCTTGAAGTTTACGACCAGATAAAAGTGGAATATGACAAGGTACAAGAAAAAGTTCAAACTTTGGAAAAAGAAAAAGAAGAAATTCTCAAAATAGTAGCAGAAATAGACCAAAAGAAAAAGAAAACATTCATGAAAACTTTCAAAGGAATTAACGAACTATTCTCAAGAAACGCTTCAGAACTTTACAGCAAAGGAAGGGCATTTCTTAGGGCAGAAAATGAAGAAGACCTTTTCGCAGGAGGAATAGAAATAGTAATTCAACTAGGCAAAGGAAAGTATTTTGACTCATCTTCGTTATCAGGTGGAGAACAAACCCTAATTGCACTATCCCTCCTATTCGCAATTCAAGAATTCAAACCATATCATTTCTATGTCTTTGACGAAATAGACGCAGCCTTAGACAAGAGAAACTCAGAGCGTCTTGCAGGCCTGCTGAACAAATACATAAGAGCAGGCCAATATATTATAGTAACTCACAACGACGCCCTCATAATGAATTCAAAGTTCATTTACGGAGTAAGTATGCATGACGGAATATCAAAAGTTCTCAGCTTAAAGTTAGACACCCGAGACAAAAAAGATATACCACAGCAAGCACAAAACCAAACTAGCGAAGTACAATCACCACAAAATTCTTAAAATAAGGTCACAAGCAAAAATATGGAAATGTTAGAATTTGAATTATTGCTACAGCAAGAAATACCTCGATTGGGGGGCAAATTCAAACCAAGAGAGTATGGAGAAATCATTTGTTATGCCTCACAAGTTGATGATGTTATGGGAGAAGATACAGTAGATGAGTCTAAGACCAGAACAGAAGAATCAATGAGGGGGACAGACGCCTTAAGTAAGCTATTAGGGATTTTAGGTCACGGTCTTTCACTGCATCAGTATTGGGTAGCCAACGACATAGTTCCTTTATTCAAGAGAGTTGGAAGATGTGGGCAGTTTTCTTTTGACTATGTAGTTTATCCAATGGAAGAAGACACAGGTCAAACATTCAGCGAGCAAAGAGTGAATGAGCTATTGAGGAAAAAAAGATGGGGCTTTGAAGAGCTTTGCATCCTTAATCCAAAATTTGAAGAGACAGAAGGGCTAGCAACTTATTGGACCGAGTTTTACCAAGGTAGTGCACAAAGGACAGACTGCAATCTGGGCAATGCACGTGACATGGTCAAATTATTTGGTTCTACAGAGGCAACAAGAAGAAAATTATTTTTCAAGAAAATGGGCAAGATGTCTTACAATCCATCAAACCTATTACGAGGAGTGACAGAATTTATGAAAAGTTAATCTAGTCACAGAGAATTACAGTTAAACTTTTAGATGCTAAAATTAATAGTCTAAAAATGTAGACAAATCTAATTTTGTAGACAAAAACCAAGCATAATTACAATCAATTAATACCTAAATATTTTAATAATAAGATAATAAAGAAACATGTGACAAAGTACATTGTAGTAACTGGTGGTGTAATTTCAGGCGTCGGAAAAGGAGTAGCTACTGCTTCTCTTGGAAAGATTCTAAAAGAATATGGTTTTTCTGTTTCTGCAATAAAAATTGACCCTTATATAAACTGCGACGCTGGAACAATGAGGCCAACAGAACATGGTGAGGTCTGGGTAACCGAAGACGGCGGTGAAATAGACCAAGACTTAGGAAATTATGAACGATTTCTGGAACAGGTAATACCAAAGAAAAACAACATCACCACGGGACAAATATACAAATCTCTAATAGAAAAAGAAAGAAGAGGAGAATTTTTAGGGGAAACTGTCCAATTCATTCCTCATGTGCCTAACGAGATTAAAAGAAGAATAAAGGAAGCTTCTAATAATTACGATGTTGTGCTCATAGAAGTCGGGGGAACTATTGGAGATTATGAGAATATACCCTTTCTTTTTGCCATGAAAAGTCTAGAAAATGAACTAGGAAAAGAAAATGTTTGTTATATTCTTGTAACTTATTTGCCTATTCCTAGTCATATTGATGAAATGAAAACAAAACCTACTCAGCTTGCAATAAAATTATTAAGGGAAGAAGGAATACAACCAGACTTTATTTTATGCAGAGGTAGAAAAGAATTAGATGAACCAAGAAAAAAGAAAATAGAACAATATTCAAATATTAAAAAAGAGAACATTATATCTATGCCAGACGTAATCGGAGAAAATACCCCAAATACTCTTTATGTTATTCCTTTAAACCTTGAAAAAGAGCATCTTGGAGAAAAAATAATGGAAAGATTAAACCTTAAATATAAAAAAATACCTGATTGGACCGATTGGAAAAATGCAGTAAATAGCCTAATTAATCCATCAAATGAAATATCAATTGGAATTGTAGGAAAATACCTTAGCACCGGAGATTATCAACTTGTAGACTCATACATATCAATAAATGAATCGCTTAAACACTCTTCTGCAAAAAATAACGCAAAAATAAATATTAAATGGATTAATGCGCAAGACTTAGAAAAAAGCGAGAACATAAAAGAAATTTTAAACAAAGTTCAAGGCATAATAATTCCTGGAGGGTTTGGCTCAAGCGGAGTAGAAGGAAAAATTAACGCTATAAAACATTGCAGAGAGAATAACGTTCCTTTTCTCGGACTTTGTTATGGGCTACAATTAGCAGTAATTGAATACGCAAGAAATGTATGTGAACTAAAAGAAGCCAACACTACTGAAGTTAATCAAGATACTATCCATCCCGTAATTGATATAATGCCTGAACAAAAAGATATCAATAATAAAGGTGGAACAATGAGATTAGGAGCATACAAAGCAATACTTCAAGATAAATCAAAAGTAAAAGAACTATATGGAAATAGGGATGAAGTATCAGAGCGACATAGACATAGATACGAAGTTAATCCTATTTATCATCCCATATTAAAAGATAAAGGAATGGTCCTAAGTGGAATGAGTCCAGATAAAAGACTTGTAGAGTTTATAGAATTGCCAAATCTTAAATTCTTTATTGCTACGCAATCTCATCCAGAATTTAAAAGTTCTCTTCTTAATCCTGCACCATTATTCGATGGATTCGTTAAGGCGTGTTTAATAAAGACATAATAATTAAAACCTCTCAATCCCAAGGTAAAATCATGGTACAAGTTAATTACCCAGTTCTAAGCAAAAACGAATTAGACTTAATTAAAAAAGAGCTTGAAGAAAGGCACAGAAATGTACAATGGGGATTAAATGGGATATTGGATTTTGATTCATTAGTTCAGAATCAAAGAGGAAGTATATTAGTAACTCAAATTTATTTACATGAAATTAATAATTTTAGAAACGTCAGACAAGATGTAGATTATATGGTTTTTTTCAATAAAGGAACATATCCAATAACAGGGACTATTCTGTTATCTGGTGCATTATGTGAAAGAACAGGTCTGCCCTATATAATAGCTCATATATCTCGCCAATCACAAGCCGTTGAAAGAGTGAAATGGGGAAGACTGTGTAACGTTAATGGAGATTTAGATGGGGAAGGAATTCTTTTAACAGATTACATAAATGAAGATAAATCAATAAAATCAGTTTCTGAAGAAGTATCGCTAAGAAGAGGAAAAATAAAATTAGTTCTAGCATATTCAGCAAGTAATAGCTTAGAGCAAAAACTAAGAGAAGAATTATCAAAAAAAGGAACGGAACTTAAAATTTTGTTTCAAAATAAAAGATAACTTCATCAATAGGTTTATAAAACAACTTCTAAAGTAAAAATATATGTTTGACGATAGAAATAAATCAGAATCCCTATATCATTTAGCCCTGATCAAATTAAGAAAAGTGTTTCCAGGTTCAGAAAAAGGAAACAATGACCTTAAAAGATGGTTAGAAACATACGGTTCTCTACAAGAAGCATTTAATCAAATTACAGGGCAAGCATCTTTAGAAAGCACATTAGAAAAGAATCTTAGTCAGGCACAAAGAAAACTAGAATGTTTTGATTTTGAAACAGTCACCATACAAGACCCAAGATTTCCTCAACATCTAAAAGGAGTAAAGGGAGCAACACCAATACTATACGCTTCAGGAGACCTTTCACTCTGGCATAAAAAAAGCATAGCAATAGTTGGAACAAGAGAGCTACATAATTCAGAAGACCGAGAAGATGGAGAAAAAATAGTTCAGAACGTTCTTGGTAAAGAATATGTTGTCGTTAGTGGCTTAGCAGAAGGATGTGACGAACTGGCACACAGATATGCAGTCAGTCACAAAGGCAAGACAATCGCAGTTTTAGGAACGCCTTTAGACAAGCACTATCCCTCAAGAAATAAAGATTTGCAAGACACCATTCGTAAAGAACACTTGCTAGTATCGCAATATCCTATTGGCATGTCCAATCATCGAGCATATTTTGCTCTAAGAAATAAAACAACGGTAGGTATAGCCACAAAAGGCATCGTAGTCATCATCGCAGATGACAAAAGCGGAACTCAACATGCAATTAAAGAGTGTCTTGCACAAAATAAATCATTATATGTATTAAAAAATAATTTAAATCGAGGTTTTGAATGGATTGAAAAACTAAAAGGAAAATATACAGTATTAAATCCAAACAAGGAGGCCTAAATGCATTTCATGTACGATTTAGATAGTACCTTAGTAGACACGAGAGCAGTCAGGCCTTATATGAAAACAAGACCCGGAAGACTCTTTGCCGCACAAAACATAAATCAGATAACTACAACTGCAGACGACGTATTAAAAAGATTAGTAGAAAAACAACACAAGAAAGGAGAAGTATCGATAGTAACAGACTCACCAGAAGACTATGCTCATGCAGTCTTACAAAAACATGGATTTCCAGGTGATATTCCAGTATATGCTGTAGCAAATAAACCCTTCAATAATGGGTTGTCTAGAGCAATAACAGATTGTAGAAAACCATTGGAAGAAATTGTAGTAATAGGAGACAGTGCGAAAGACATACTAGATGCACACATGGCAAGGGTAAAATCGATAGGAGTTACATGGGGAAAATTATTCATACAAGAACAATTAAGTTTAGCAGAACCAACAGCAATAGCAGAATCTCCTGAAGACTTAGAAAAAAAGTTATACTTTCAAGAAGTAGCAGGAAATAAATATGAGCCAAGAAGAAATCCAATCTCTCTCCTATATTTACCAAGAGAACAAATCTCAAGTACTGCGCCAGAAACAACAAACATCTCTATAGGCCAATATACTTCTTGGAATAACGGACAAGACGGATTTTCAGAATTATCTTCAAGAATTCTCAAATTCAAGATGATTAAAGATTTATCTTTAGAGGAGCTAAATCAAGAAGCATCAGATGAGTATTTCTCAGGAGGGGCGTTAAAAAAAGGAGATTCATTTTTACAAGCATTTTGGTCACTAAAAGAAGAATTATTAAGTAAATTAAAAGAGATAGACTTTAAAGATTGTTTAGTCGTTGCTACTCCAAATTCACTTCCAGAATATTGTTATCGTACTGATATCAATAGTTTATTTGTAGCAAACGCATTCAAAGAGAATGGATTCGTAACCTCGGGTAGATTTGTATTCAGAGCATATCCAAAACCCGAAGATCATTCATCAGTAAGATCTCCAGAAGAAATGCATCATAAAACAATAGGTCTTAAAAAAGCAAGCAGTAAAAAGTTCAAACAAATAATAATCTTCGACGATGTAAGAACAAGAGGAACACAATCCACAGCACTTGCAAGAACTTTAAGGTATTTCGAATTCGGAGATAAATTTTATGTAGTCACTTTTGGTCAAACCGGATAAATATGCAAAAAAGGCAAATGTAGACAAAAGATAAAACCAAAAACTATATAAGTAAGGAAATTCTTACTTAAATATGGAAACTAAAATAATCAAAGTAACTGATAAGGGTCAGATTTCTCTACCCATAGGAATAAGAAATTCTCTTAATATTGAACAAGGAGATGAGTTAATAATAATAAGGGACAATGATGCTCTTGTCATAAAAAAAGTTAAAAGAGAAAACTTTTCAGACTTATTGAAACATTCTGAGAAAGTTGCTAAAAAATTATGGGATAATAAAGAGGACGAAGTCTGGAACGATGTATGAACAAAGAGATATTGTAATAGTTCCATTCCCATTTTCAGACTTAAGTGCCGTGAAACACAGACCAGTTTTAATCCTTTCAAACAATAAAGACAATAAAGAATCAGATGATATAGTTACTTGCGGTATAACTTCTAATCTTAATAATTCTAAGCATTCAGTACTCATTGAAAACAATAACCTTGAATTTGGTTACATTCCTTCAAAAAGCAGGATTAAAGCAGATAAACTATTTACTTTAGATAAAAGCATTATTATAAAGAGAGTTGCAAAAATAAATAATGAAACCATGGATAAAGTTAAGAAAGAATTCTTCTCTTTAGTGTAGATTATTTATCAATAAAATGCATAAATTGGAGGAGCAGGTTGTGTGAATCCATCAGTTAAAACATAAGCACTAGCATAAGCTGATATACCTATTTGCAACCAAATATAGGCATCGTAAACTCTAGATTGAGTAATAGCATTCATATTGCTATCTCCTCCAGCCAAAGCCCTTGCCAGAGTAAGCATGGGACCAACAAAAGGAACCAATTCCAATTAACTCTCTCAGAATCAGAGTCTTTCATATCAATAATTAATATGAATCTTATTTAAAGATTTATGCAGAATATCTTACATGAAAAAATTGTTTCTACTAAAAATAGTTAAATATGTGCTCCACACACACTAGAACCATAAGTTAATATAATACTGAAGAGTAGAGAAAGTAGACATGGTAGTTAAAACAATCTTTGGAAGACTAAATGATACTTACAAACAAGTACAACCAGAAAGAGTTCTTACTGTAGATCAATTAGCTATAGAACGAAAAGATCACTTAGACTTAGGATATATTTCTCTAAACACGTTAGAAGTAAATATATACTTTATTGATGAAGAACAGAAACCGATTTGGGCAATGACTAGAAAACATCCTGAATTTTTCTTTCAGAATATTGACGAAACCGTAAGACAATTAAGAGAAACTGGAAATTATAAAATAAACTTTCATAAAGCTCGAGATGCAATTCAAGATTCAGAGACAGTTCTGTTTGACTTAACAAAGATCAGTTTTTCTCGATATAAAAATAATTGGGGTTATTTAGCCATTCCTACAGATAATGAATATTCCAGTCTTAATGAAGAAGATGTTAAAGCAGCAATTAGATGTGGATTTACGTTGGATAATTTAAAATTCTTACGAGAGAAAGGTATAACTGAAACAGGGATATACATTGCTGCACCAAATTATGTTAAAAAAGAGGCCCCTTTTGCCAGAGCATCATTCTTATATGATTTAAAAAGAAACGCCTGTTTTATTGCTAAAGTGTTTACTTTTGATTTAACTGATGGCCTATGCATTAGACAATATGAACATTTATAAAATTAAACAAACAAAAAGATTATGAAAAAAATAAGTATTCTAAGTGAGTTTGGAAATATTTGTGGAGTATTTTCAGGAGATTATTCTAATAAAGATAATGTTATTTTATTAATTCACGGATTTAATTCACACAAATTAGGAAAATCTTTAGTTCCAGTTAATGAAGCTTTAGTTAACTCAGGAGTGCTTACTTTTAGGATAGATTTATATGCTCATGGAGATAGTTCAGGTAACTTTGAAGAATTGACCGTCACAAAATCAATACAGTCAGTTGTTGATTCAATAAAATACCTTAAATCATTAGGATTTAAAAAGATCGGTTTAATCGGATCAAGCTTTGGTGGTCTGTCTGGAATATTTGCTACTGAGAAATTCAATGATTTATCTTTCTTGATCTTAAGATCGGCAGTTTCGATAAACCAAGGGGAGATAATCTGTAATAGTTTTAAGATAGACTTAGCTGATTGGAAAAATAAAGGCTTTGCAGAATTTGAAAGCCAAGGGATTAATAAATTAAATTATACATTTTACGAAGATGCACAGAAGTATAATGCTTATAATATCGCCTCAAAGATAAAAATACCTACTTTAATAATTCACGGTAAAGAAGATTCGATAGTTCCTGTAGAACAAAGCATTGAATTATCTAAAAGAATTAAACACTCCAGGTTATTTTTAGTTGAAAATGCTAACCACTCTTTTAATGAAGAACAAAACAATTTACTAATTTCCGAAGTGAATAAATTTCTAAAACAAATTCATTTTTTACAAAAATAAATTGCTTCTTTAGGATTAAGACCATACTTCATAATTTCAGTTGAACTAAGAAATTTAATTGGTTTTATTACTTTAACTTTAAAACCTGTGCCTCTTAATCGCGTTATATAATCTCTTCCATATATCCTGACATGATCCTTCTGTCCAAAAAACAATTCCCTTTCTTGAGAAGAATTTATTAATGGATCTTCAAAAGTATTTTTTAATGATAATGAAGTTGGTACATGGATTATAGCCCAACCATTATTATTGAGAACACGAAATAATTCTAATAAAGCTTTTCTGTCGTTAGAAATATGTTCCAATACATGGCTACAAATAATTCCATCAAAGAAATTATCTTCAAAATAAAGCTTAGTGATATCACTCTTAATCTTTGCTAGTTCTGAGTTTAAATCAATACTAACATAATTTAAATTAGGTAGAGTTAATAGTTCATTTTGCAGATTAAGTTCTGGAGCGACATGCATTAAGTTAAACTTATTTTTAGTTTCAAAAAATTTGACGTAATTGGTTAAAAATAAGTATATCAACCGCTCGCGATCTTTTGAAAAACAGAAAGGACATTTACTTTTGCGTAAACCTGCTCCAATTACTCTTTTTTCCATTAAAACTTTAAAATCATATCCTTGATTCTCAAACTTGTTAAATTCATTCATACAAAATGGGCAACTATACATTTTTTGGTTCTCTTCTTGGTTCTGAAAATAGGCCTAATTTATCTCTATCACCAATTACTTTAGCAGGATTTCCCATAATTACGGAGTAAGGTTTAAACTTACTACCGCTAACTACTGAGTGAGCCGCAACAACACATCCATTAGGAATAACTGTTCCTAACTTAATGAAAGAATTAGAAGCAATCCAACAATCAGAACCTATTTCAACTGAATTACAAGAATAACCTTGATTTATTATTAGTTCTTCTTTTTTAGAATATAAATGACTAACGGTCCATATTTTAACTCCGGGTCCGATCAATGTATTATCTCCTATTTTTATTCCGGCTAAAGCTTGATACATCGAATCATAACCTAATTGAGTATTATTCCCAACATTCATTTTATTGGGATGTTTTATACGAATTCCTGGCCAGAGAGCTACATTAGAACCAAGACTTTGAAAATATTTACCTAAATAATGATATCTTAAATAAATTCCTAAATTTCCCGGAATATCTCTTAAGAAATATTCTAAATATCGATATGCACAGTCCTTATGCTTAAAGTCTTCTAATAACGAACGATGAAAGTTAAATACTTTTACTGGATTAGGACTTCCGTAAAAAGACTGACTTAGTTCTTTTTGTAATTTTTCTTCTAAATCATCCATTTTCATTTTTAAATTTCTTTTTTAATAACTCAAAAATAAAATTAACTGATTGATTAACACCATCATAATTAAAATGGTCATCATAACAAATATTTGAATTTAATTTTAACAAATTAAAAATTTTTAGACTTAAATCTGAATCTTTATCTTTAGGTAAATGGATTAAAACATTCTTATTATTTGTAGCAAGTTTTGCTCTTTCATTTTGCTCAAAAGAATCATTTCTTGGAATCAGAAGAGCATTAGAGAGGCAATATTTAATCTCTGCTACAGAATTATAACCAGCCATACTTACTATTAGTTGTGATCTTGAAATTTCTTTAATTAACTGAGGAATATAACTATAAACCATGACATTTTTAAAACAATCAAATTGCCTGAAATATTTTACAGGATTGAAGTGACCTGAAACAATTTTAATATTTAAATTTTTGAAATTACTTAATCTTATAATACTATTTAATGTTTTGTTAATCGCATCATAACCATCTCTTCCACCACCAATAGTAATTAATATTGAATTTGGAATGATTTTTCTTTTTATATTTAATAAATCATTTAAATCAACAATATATCCTGTGAATTTTAAAGGGATTTTAAACTTCAAATTCTCAAAATAACCTTCGTTCCGAAATGCAGTTATATTTTTAGGAGCATGAATTAAAACTAAATCATAATATTGATTAATTGTTTTTTTTAGTTTAACCTCTGACATCATTTTATCACAGTTAGGTATAGGTATGTCCCTTGCCGAACAAACAAGAGCACAATTAGAATAATTTTTTTTTATATGCTTAATAATAGGATTTAAAATATCTGATTGCCTAAACCATCCAAAAGGATAATATTCTGTAATAAATAAATTAGGAGGATACTTTTTAAAAAGATGTAATATTTTTGAAATCCTATCCTTTAATTTATCAGAATAATTTTTTAGAGTTAGAATTTTGTTAGAAGATATCTTTTTATAAATTGGAGATAATTGAATGAAATGAATATTTGAACTAAATTTAGTTATAGGAAATTTATTTCCTAAAGATATCAAAAATACTCGGGAATTATTATTTCTTACTAATCTTTCGGCTAACAATTTACATCTTTGGAAATGACCCAAACTAAAAGTGTTATGAAAGAATATATAATAATTTTTCATTTATATGTAAACCCCTCAGAGGTTTTATATATTTGTATGTTGCAGTTCTGGCAGTAATCGGCTTTGCATTTGCACTTTACTTCACAATAATACGGGCGTTTGTTTTAAGGACTTTTTGTGTTTACTGCATAATCTCAGCAATTAATTTGACAGTTATATTTATTGCAGTGATGACTAAGATTTTTTAATATAGACATTCTCGTCAATTAAGTTGGTATGTTTTCGAGAAGGTCTATTAGATAATCTTGGACAAAATCTAGCCAAATTATCAAGACTATCTATATTTATTGTTTATGCTCAAAAAGCCATTCAACTTTATTTAATAATTCACTCGTCCCTAGCAATCCTTGAAACTTCTGCAAGCCTCTCATTAAACATCGCCCTAAGCGTGTTTCCTACTTCTTCAGGTATATCAGGCAATTTACGCCATCTAGAATAAGTACCAATACTATTCGTCAAAAATTTATTAACTTTAAAATAAGGCTTATTTTCTTCAGCTTTCATTAGTTCTCTTTCTAATTCTACCGAATATAATCTTTTTCCAACTCCATCTTTTAACCCCAAACGTCTTTCAATTAATTCTATACCGTCTCTAAAAACTCTAAAAACTTCACTTTCCGAAAAATCTTTTCCTTTAGAAGAATATATGTTCATTAAATTAGCCAGTAAAAAACTATCGCGAAAAGCCTGAGCATCATCTCTAAATTTCCCACTGTTAGGATATTCACATTCATTCATAAGCCAAATATATATTAATGGTTTTTAACAATTTCTATAATTGAGGTAATACAAAACATTTATATATCTAGTAAGATTAATCTTACTATGGCTCAAATAGACATAACAAGAATGAGTTCTAAAGGACAAGTAGTAATTCCTCAAGAGCTTAGAAAAGATATTCAAGAAGGTGACAAACTGCTCGTGATTCGAAATGCAGACCAAATAATATTAAAAAAAGCAGACAAGTTCGATAAACAAGTTGAAGAGGATATTATAGTGGCGAAAAGAGTCGAATCTGCTTGGAAAGAGATTACAGAAGGCAAATACAAAAGAATGTCAAGTGAGGATTTTCTTAAAGAAATAAGAAGTTTAAAATAAAAAAAATGGTGAAAGAGATTATAAGGGCAGACAATTTCTTAAGATGTTTAAAAAAACTAGATAAATCAGTATTAAAAAGAGTAGAAAAATTATTGATTAAAATAATTAATAATCCAGAAATTGGAAAGCCAATGCGCTACGATAGAAAAGAGACGAGAGAACTTTACGTCGTCCCATTTAGGTTAAATTATATATTTGACAAGGCAAGAGATATTCTGATATTTCTGGATGTTTATCATAAAGATAAACAATGATTAAAAATAATCCAATTTCAAAAATGTAATACAAAGCTTTTTAAACAGATTTTTTACAAACAATTACATGACAAACGAAGAAGACGCAAGAATTGCAAATAGTATAAGGGCTTCCATGAGGGGAGATTGCTACCTGACTGCAAAGCCATCTACTTGTAAGACCCTTACAGAAGTTTATGAATTCTTTAATAGAACATTTGGAACCCCGGGTTCAGTCTATTATCCGGGCTGTGACTTAGATATTACTCCAATAGCCTCTTTTCCAAGTTCAAAAGTTATTTTACTAGATATTAACAAAAAAGCAGTTGAAGCTTTAAAAAGAAACGGAATTGAAGCAATAGAAGGAGACGCAAGAGCATACAGACCAAAAGATTTACACGACTTACTAATATTGTTAAATTCTGGCATAAAGAGCAAAGACGCCACTCCAGCTCTAAAAATTGGAGGATATGTAATATCAAATGACTGGCATGGTAACACAACCCAGTTATTAGAATGCCCGCATGAGTTTGATTTTAAAGGAATACTTGGAAAGAAAGATGGATTGCTTGATTTAATGAGTGACCAAAGGTCAAGACAAGTTCTAGCAAAAACAAATCCATTCTTCAATCTTTACGCATTCTTTCAAAAAATACAGTAAAACTCACTAGTCATCACACTTACTAAAAGAAGATATTAATGATAAAAATAGTTTCCAGATATTATAAATTTAATTTATCACTTCTTAAAAATCCAATTCCCAAAAGAAAAAGAAAAAAAGGGGAAGGATTAGTAGTAGCTTTCGCCAGATTCGTCTGCTTTTGCAGGTTTACGGGTTAATAGCACTATTAAGACTACTAAGAGTACAACAAAGATTATTGCAAGAACTATTGTAAGAACAACGGCAGCGTTTCCGCTAACTGTTTTTCCTTCAACATTTGCAACAAATTCTTCTTCACTAACAACTGTGTTGTCAGCGCCTAGAACAGTAACTTTGAAGTCATACTTTCCTTCACGGTTTGAGCTTGCAACCAAATTGATTGACTTGCTTGAACCAGCAGGAACTACAACAACAGAGTCATCAAGATCAACGTTTAAACCGTCGTCTGATTCTGTTACCAAGTTGTACACCAAGATCTTATTACCAGAGTTCACAATTGTAAGCGTATACTTGCCTTCTGAGCCAGAAGAGAATGTCTTGCTGGAAGCAGATGACACGATCATACTGTTTGCATTACCGCTGACGATTTCAACACGTCTAGTTGCAATGGTTTCAGAATCATCGTTGAACGCTTTTACTTCAACTGTGTAGAGTCCAGGCACTGCGTTTGCAGGAATAGCTAATGATATCTTACCATATAATGAGTCGTCCTCATTATCGTTACTTGATTGGTCAAGGAAGCTTAAATCTTCTAAGAAGATTTTCTTACTTATACCCAATGCATCAATGCTTGCGATAACAAATGTATCTTCAGCATCATAACGACCGCGGTTCTTTAGAACCACTTCGATTGGTAGGATTTCACCAGCGCTAACTCTAGAATCACTTTCAATTGAAAGGAAATCAAGAGCATAGTTCTGTCTTTGTACAGCAAAAGTAGCTCTCAATGTGTCTCCTGTTGAAGACTGACTTTCGATTGTTACTTCCAATATGAATCTTTCCTCAGGATCGATATCACTAGGAAGAGTCAAACGAAGTGACTTGCTGTAGAATGTTCTATTAGCAAGGACATCGAAACGCTCTGTTACCTCAGAACTGCCGGGCACTCCAAGAACTCTAGCCGTTACGCGCACGTTGTCTTCATCAGTCATTGAACTGAAAACAACCCTCATATCAAGAGTCTGTCCAGCTTCAACACCAAATACAGTACCATCAGTTACGTCAACGCCATCAATTGAGACATATTGTATGTCTGCAAATCCAGCGCTAGTAAATGGCACTACAACAAGCAACGCAATTGCTAAAACAAATAAACTAACAATGTTTTTTATGTTCATTCTTGTGTGTATCCAAAATTTAGTTATTTAAGCATCCCATAGTCCTTTTATAAACTTTGCGGTGACAACACTTTCGCTACTTTCCATAGTAACAAAAAAGCTTATTAAGTATACTTCTAGCTACTTGCCATGGCAAATGAACATAAAATCACTACGATCAAAGTAGGTATAGAAACAAAAGCACGTTTGGACAAGCTAAGAGTCCATCATAAAGAGAGCTATGATGAAGTAATTCAGAAGATTTTATACATCCTAAACCTATGTAAGTCGGGCTCAAGTGAAGCCAGAGCCCGCTTGTTAGCCATAGACAAAGCAAAAAAGCTCAATTTGATAAGCCCTAAATATGCGAAGAAATGATAGAGTTTAGTCCGCTTTACCACTAATCACCAAGAATCATAATTGCACAAAACCTAACGACCTTGCACGTGGGCTTCGCAACCCAATCTCATAAGCCTTTCTTGCATCGTATCTTACATCTCTTAGATTTGTAACTGCGTTCTGTTTATAATTTAAATGGTCAAATAAATCTTCTGCTGCGAGCCAATCTCCTTCAGAAGATATTCTAACAGCACGCCACAAACCCATATTTCTATTATTTCTTTGTATATCAAGACTAATAGAGTTTCCCAAATCAATTTGTTTTGTTGTTACTGTTTCTCCGTCTGAATCAGGTAAATTAAAAATCTCTGAATAAGAATCTGGATTGTCTGCTTTGTAACCTAAAACTACCTTCGTAGGATGAATAATCTCGATTCTACTTAAATCATTCACAAATCTTCTTACTTCACTATCTCCCACACTAAACAAATCAGGAGCAGAAGATCTATGCTTATAAAGTCCGATAGAGTAATGACTTATTCCATAAGTTTTATTTAAATCCTCAATCATTTGTGCTATTTGAGAAGCATTTGCATCGCACAAAGTCGGAACAACCCATAATCTATCACCTTGAAAAGCTTTAGATATCCAATCTAAATTTCTTTCAAGTTTTGAGTATGAACCCTCTCCTCTAATTTTATCATTGAATTCTCTTGGTCCGTCAATACTAATATCTATCCAATCAAGAGAACTTCCTTCTAATCTATTTCTGTATCTTTGTAAGAGTGTGCCGTTTGTTATCACACCAATATCCGTTATTTTTGATGCTTGTAGCCTATCTCTTTGCTTCAAAGCATCAAACATTGTTTCGACGCTTTCATCTTTAGCAAATATTTCTTTTCCAACAAAAACTGTTGCGTTTGGCTTTAAATCTCCAAAAAGAGACTCAAAAAAATTATTCCATTCTTCTCTAGAAAGAGAACTCTGCTCGTTCATATTCTCAAGATAACAGGTTTGGCATCTAAGATTACAAATATCATTAAGTAAAACACTGACTATAACAGGGGCGTTTAATTCTGCAGTGTTCCCACTATACCTAACATTCCTCGCGTTCATTTTAAAAATAAGAAAAGAAAATTAGTTTCCTTTTACTTCAACATAGTCCCTCTTGGCAAGGTCTGTTTCGCATAAATCTTTTTCAAAAGCAATTCTATAAACAGTCTGTCTATCTTCATTTACAGCGAAAGCTAACTCTGCTTTCTCTTCATGTCCTTCATAGACTCTTCCTTTTAGGGAACCGTTCATTATGTTCATTTTTATATTCCTCATTACAGTTATTATAACAATTAACGATTTTAACTTTATAAAATATGTAGATATATATTTTTTATTTATGTGCGAAAAGCTTATAAATATAGGACAATAATAAAAAATATGGCTATTAAGGCGCAAAAAGACAAACCGATAAAATTAGATACAGTAGATAAGAAAATTTTCTATTATTTGAGTGTCAATTATAGAATACAAAGAAAGAAGCTTGCTAAACTAGTTAGAATTTCTCCCCAGAGGCTTAATCATAGAATTAAACAACTTGAAAAGCAGTTCTTAGAACCCTATGTCTGCCTTAATTATCCTCTATTAAACATCAAATCCTACTTAATACTTTTTAAGAGTTTAACAGAAACAGAAATTAATACTTTCTCTGATTCTAAAAATATTTATTATTTCTTAAGATTAGTCGGGGATTATCAGTATTTAGCCATTGTGTTCGCTGAAAATATAATCTCTTTTTGTAGCGAACACATCCCAAATTATATTCCAGAAGTTTTCTCATTAGAAGGTTTTTTTCCAGACAAATGGAACGGATTTGATGTTTCTGTCTTAAAAGAAACTCCAAAAAGTCATAGAAAATATGAGCTAAATTCTAAAGATTATGAAATTTTATCGGCTTTAGCAGAAAAACCAAACGCCTCTTTATTGGATTTGAGTACAAAACTTCACATAAGCAGACAAACTCTTAATAAAAGGATTAAGTTAATGGAAGAAGTGGATATAATTCAGGCATACAGATTTGCTTTAAATGTTCCTAAAATTGGTCTTCTCACATATTTTATCCATCTTAGTTGTAAACCTTCTGAGATTGAGAATATAAAAGACAGTATCAGAAATAGCAAATATTCAGGCTTTCTTTTTCAGTCGAATAATCATTTATTCTTTCCTTATATAGTCTTTAATCCTGAACAACTCTTTAATTTTCTAGAAGAGATTGAGCAAAAAACTGGCCCTATTATAGATGTTTCACAAAACACTGGAAACTATGTAGTAGAGCCTGTCCCAAAATATGTTAGAGAATTACTTCGCGATGAACAACTCCCTATCAAGAGGTTTGCCTAAAGGCAAAATCCATAGGGTAGGGTAATTCACAGTTACTTATTTTAATTTTATAATTCTCTCTAAACTCAAACTATTCTAATAAATCAACTCTTCTCGTATCTCGCCTAAATTAACTACAATATATTTATACAATTTCTCAATAACTACTGCCTGTAATCCTTCCTTAAGCACTCCATGACAAGCGGCAAGATTCTTCTCAGGATATCCAGCCACACCAATGGCATAAGCACAAATCATACTGTTTTTTTCATATTGCCTCAAATCTATATTTCCTTCTTTAGCATTCAAAAGAGTAACGTCAATCTGGCACTTCTTATCAGCAGTTCCTAAAACTTCATACTTCCATGAAGCTTCTTCTTCTTCATTAATATAAATAGCAGGCTTGCACTTAGTCATATGGGCCTGAAAACACGAAAAATCGCCGCAGTTAACTGGGATAAAAGTGTAGTATAAAGCAAGAACTGCAACAACCAAAATCAAAATTGCAACAACCTCTTTCGCGTATTTAATGTGCATTGAATTAAATATAAGAACAAGTATATAAATATAATTCCCAGGATTTTTAATAATAAGGGATAGCTTTTCGAAAAAGATTAACAACTTGCCCAGTTTTCCATATTTTAACATGATTTTGTTTATCAAAGTCTCCATCATCTGTCCAAATACCATCATTTGCAGAAGCAAGAGCCGAAGCAATGAATACAACATCTTTTTCATCAATATGTTTCATAATAATCTCCGCTTCATCTAATTTGTTTTGATAATTTGATTCTTCTAGCAAAGAAACATAACTTATAATAATGTTAAACAATTCATCAAACTCCTGATTTGAAAGTCCAGCTTTTCCCATAATATAAGTTTTATATTTTTCAATTTCATTCAAAGAAATTTTCGGATAAAGGAATCTCCACCCAGATTTAAGAATTATCTGTCTTGTTATAGAGTCTCTAATAAGAGCAGATATGAGGATATTGGTATCAATTACAAGTCTCATTTATTTCTTAGCTTTTTTGCAATAGAACTGTCAATCTTATGTGCAATTTCAGCAACATCATTCATAGTTAACTTGCTCTTACTAGCAATTGATTCAGCGATGCGAATCTTTCGAAGATGTTCTAACAATGCCCTTCTTATAACAGCACTCCAGTTAACTTCGTCATGTTCTTGTAATTCCTTTTTCAATTCATCTGGAATTGCTAAAGTGATATTTGTCATAATTGCTCTTGTGTAAACATGTGCATGCACATATTTAAATGTTTCGTAAGATTGTAAAAAACAATTATATAAGAACAATTCTGTCAATAATCATATATGAGCTACTACATAATAATCAGAGGACCATTAGGGTGTGGAAAGACAACAATTGCTAAGAAATTATCTAAACTGATTGAAGGTAAGCATATCTCAATTGATAAAATGCTTGAAAAGCATAATCTCTTGAAAGATAGAGAGGAAGGTTACACTTCTCAAAAAAGTTTCTTTAAAGCAAACGATTTTGGAATTAAAGCAGCCAATAAATATCTCTCTAAAGGTATTCCTGTAATCTTTGATGGTAATTTTTATTGGAAATCTCAAATTGAGGACTTATTAAAAAAGCTAGACATAAAACATTATGTGTTTACACTTCAGGCCTCATTAGAATTATGTATAGAACGAGATAGCAAAAGAAAACAGGTACATGGTAAAGATGCAGCAAGAGTAGTTCATAATAAATCTACAGAGTTTAATTATGGAAAATTAATTAATACAGAAAATAAAACTCCTCAAGAAGTATTAAAAGAGATTATCAAATTTATTTACTAAAATCTAAAGCCCGATCAACTCAATATTCGTCTCAACAGCTGCGAAATTCTTAGCCGCAATAAATGAAACTCCTCTCTCTTCACAAGCCTGTATAACTTGTTTCGTAGCAATTCCATCTATCACAACAGCAGATACGCTACTTCTTGAACGATTCAATGCAGGAACAATCTCTACACTAGACACAGTTCTAGCAACAGATAAATCAGCATTCAAAAGCAAAGCCTTTTTACTCCCGCTAATTTCTTTATATTTCTCTTTCAAAGCAGAAGGAACATTACCAGCAAAAGGAGCTACTTCAACTTCAGAATTATCATTTCCCATTCTATAAAGAAAATCGCGAGCGGGCATTCTTCTTCGAAGAGCGAGTAATATCTCTTTTCCTTCTAACTCTTCAACTTCTTTCCCATCAGGGGCAACTGCAATAAAAGCAATTTTAGCATTATCACAAACATTCTTAGCAATTAACTTTCCCCCGCGATCGCCGTCAATAAATAAGGTTATTTCTTTGTCCTTGCTAAGTATTGCTATCTCTTTAGGAAGCTTAGCTCCATTCATTCCAATTACATTATTGACTCTATTCTTCAAAAGATTAACAACATCAGCACGACCTTCAACAACAATTATTTCACTTCCACTAACGTCCCCAGCAGGTAACTGTTCCTCTCCATACTCTTGAATCTTAGCAGCTCTGCTTTCTTCTTTTAATGTCTTAGAAATATTATCTTTTCCAGAAGAATCAAGTCCTTCAAGTAAAGCCTTAGCCCTTTCAATAATGTAATCTCTTTTACTACCACGAACGTCCTCAATCTTAGTTATAGTTACTTTAGCCTCGCTTGGACCTATTTTATCAATAGTTTCAAGAGTAGCAGCAATAATTGTAGTCTCAGACTTGTCAAGGGCGCTAGGTAACTTTATCTCTCCAACAGTGCGTCCATCAACAGTGTTCAATTCAACTTCAATACGCCCTATTTTTCCTTCTTTCTGAAGTTCGCGCATTTCAAGTTCAGTTCCCAAAAGTCCTTCAGTCTGCCCAAAAATAGCCCCTATAACATCAGGCTTTTCAATTGGCCCTTCAGCAGCAAAGCTAGCACAAACCATATACTTTATCGATGCCGGACTTACTTTTGCCATATTGAAATCTCAAGATAAATGTAGAAATCTAGTGTCAGCTACAGACAGATAATCAAGCCAGTAATGGCCCAAATAAACGTGAATGTGATTGATATACTATGATCTACAGTGATATCGTGATATTAAGAGTTCGTTTTGAATGTATTTAAATCTTTGGATTTAGAAAGGCTTATAAATCATAATTTAAGCATTTTAACATGAGAAAATCAACAAAAACATCAATAGTACTAAGTTTAGCAATATTAGCAGGTTGCGTATCCCCAAAAGAATCAGAAATACCTCAAAAACCAACCTTAACACTAAACGACGCTCTAAGCGTATCCAGATATCTAACTAATGAAGAACTCTCAAATATAAGAGGAAGCCCACAATCACAATCACAATCAAGGCAAGACAGTTTATATCAAATAAAACGTCAAGCAATATATAGATAGTTGTTTAAAACTAAGAAGTAATTATAATTAATTATGTCGAAGTGTCTCCCTAAAACCACATTCTTTAGAATGTGGTCGACACTTCGAGCATCCAAAAATCGAGCACCTTTTCAAACCACGACTTTTAAGTCGTGGTGGTGCATCGATTTTTTGATATTAATCTACTCTATGTAAATAATAACATATATCTCATAGACCCTTAGTAATAATAGTTTAATATATTTAACTATTTTTTATCTATGTTAGTTAGAATTAGAGGTCTCTTTCTTTACATCCAAATTATAAACTTAAAATTATCAATATTCCTAAAGTATTTAATATAAAACTTAAGATAGCTAAAACTTTAAAGTTGATTTTAGTTAGACCTGCAAGCATAACTACTCCGATTTCATCAGGTAATGGTGATGCTATTAATATTCCAGCAAAAACATACATAAGATAAACTTTAATCCTTTCACCAACACTTCTTTGAATTAAATATCCCATGCCTTTGATAGTCCTAGTTTTCCTTAATCTTTTGAATTCATCCTCAAATGAAATTTTAATAAATTTGAATATGAGTAAATCAGAAATCAAAGCTCCAAATCCCCCAACAATTCCAGCAATCCAAATATTTGATGGAGCTAATGATATAAATAAGCCAACTGAAAAAGGAGCTGTAAATCCAAAAGCAAAGAGAATTCCCCCAATAAAAACACCAAAATAACCAAGATTTCCCAAGTGGGAGAAGTAACTTGAGATTGAAGGATTTCTAAATATTAAGTATGATAAAACTATTGTAGCTGTCAAAAGCATAATTTTTGGATACTTAAATTTAAAGAGTTTTTTCATCTTATCCTTATTTATTGAAAATTATAAATAACCTTCTAGCTCCACTTTGCTAAATTTACTTATTTCTTAAAAAACCTATATAGAGGTCTTGCACCCAAGATTAAGGCTATTGCTAAAAACCAAATCCAGTTTGTTTTAGTTACCCAATTAGCAAATGCTGGCCATACAGAAACTGCAAATAAAGCAAATACTATTGAAGCCCATTTAGTCAAACCTAAATCCAAAATATCCATCCTCTTAGCATTTTTTTTGAACACCATTGTTTTTACCTCCTTTGTTGAATTAGTTTAATAAGCTATAAATATCTATCTTCCCCAACTCCATTTAGGTTTTTCTCCCTTCTTATAGCAAATCCAGAAAATAAAAATTATTGATGCTGCCATAACTCCAAAAAATAAAGACAAGTCCCAAGTTGTAGGTTCACTATTAGGAGAAACTTTAGAAGCAAAGTAAACACCATTCAATAATAAAACTGCCATAAATGCTAGGGTTATAGTCCAGCCCTACCACTTTACAGGAACCCAACCCCGACCATTTAATCTCATTTTAAACCAAAGACCCTTAGGATTATCTTTAATATTATTGTTAGTAACTATTAACTTATAAAATCTACCTAAAACTACATTTACAAAAAAATAATAAAAAAATCAAAAATATAGAAGATTTAGGAATTATTTTGTTTCTACTGAAACAGATTCTTCTTTCTTTTTCTTTTCTGCTTCTTCTTTCTTTTTCTTCTCTTCTTCTGTTTCTTCTTTTTCAGTTTCCGAGGCATTCTCAGAAGTTTTTTCCACTGTTTTGTTTTCTTCTTCCATTATTAGTCATGAGATTAAGGGTATAAAAACCTTTGTGAAAAAAAAGCTCTGTCTGGAATGGGGTTTATAAAATGTTATTTGGTTCTCTTAAGCCTTAATGACTAAAGTGGATGTTAAAAAAGCATTAACCTCGGACAGAGCCATAAAAACAATAAATTATTAAATACCTATTTCTTAATAATAAAATGACTAACAAAAATTATGCATCTGATATTGCCCTATATATTGTCAGGCAAGAAGATGGAGATTTCGCAGTAGCTCCATTTGATAATATCTATAAGCAACAAAGAGGTATCAGGGTTTTTTCAAAAGAAGAAGACTTAAAGTTAAGGACATATTTGAGCAGATTGTCTAAGATTAGACATGCTCATATAGAAATATACGACGGCGTTTTGCCAGAACACAGATGCTTATTTGGAGATAAAAAAATAACTAGAATCCCAGCAGGAGAATTTTTGCCAATAGTTAAAGGCTTAGAAAAGAAATGCACAGATGGAAGAGTAGAAGTTGTATTAATCTAATAATTTCTAAAAAGAGGCAGACAAATAAGAAACATTTAGTCTTTATATATCTTACCATCGCTTATCGTCGTAAAAATGCGAGAAAAAGGTTTATATACATAGCGATAAGAAGATGACTAATTAAAATGGTGATGATAAATGGAAGAGTCAAAAAACGTTAAATCTTCTCCAGTTGAAGAGGAAGATTTTACAGAAACAAACATCGATGATCTCTGTGGAGATCTCGAGAGTCTTTCTTTTTAATTTTTTAAAGTCAGGAACATTGCCCTCGAAAGAGGGCTTTGTTTTTTAGGGATTTGTTCTCTTTTGACTTAATTAAGCAACTACTTCTTCAAGACTCGCCCTATAAATAGATCTATTATCGTGTTCGGATATAGGGTTCCCAAATTTTTGAGTTAGTGTTTCAGCAACATCCTCATAAATTTGAGCAGTAGCTCTTAGTTCACCAGGTGTCGAGACACATCCACCAGTCGATATTCCCATAGGATTAATTCCCCAAAATCTGTCAATAGTTAATTTACCTTGCACCCCTCTACTTCTGGATACCATAACATCCATACGATGTTTACCATGATAACTTATCTGAATCATAAATCCTGTGTTTTTGTCAAGGGCATATGTAGCTACAGTTGGAATGTTCCCTTTTTCAACACATCCTTTTTTAATATCTCTTGCTAAGTTATCAGTAAAATCAGCTATTGGTCTGTCTTCGTCTCTCAATCCCCATTCACTATACATATTAGAAATTAGTTTAATGAGTTTTTAACCATTAATGTTCTCAATTATATAATAATCGCATTGCACTTTTTAGATTTATAATATATCAAAAAGGTATAACGCCCAAACCAAGAACAAACCCTGACTAATAAAGATCTCACAGTGGCAAAGAACTAGCACTCATCTTATCCTTCAAAGCATGATACTCCCTAACGTTTCCCAACTTATAATATAAATCAAGCAAAACGTTCTGTACTTGAGTTCTTTCATCTGCATTCAAATCCAAAGCCAATATTTTCTGATACATCTCTTTAGCATTATTTCTTCTATCATGCTTAACGTAAACATTGGCTTGAGCAAAATGAAATTGCTTGTAAAGTTGTTTCATCTCCCACTTCTCTCTATCGTTACCTAAAGCAAGTGCCTGAGCAAATATTCTATCAGCCTCAGCAAAGTTATTTCCTCTAACATTATACTCGACTGCTTTCATAAACTGTCCAATCTTTTCTTTGAAAGTTGTTGTAATATCCGCAGCAGCCCTCATAGTCTTAGAAGCATCAAGAAACATTCCTTTCTGTTCATATATTCTAGTAAGTTCAAGTAAAACAAACTTACGAGTATCAAAATCTAACTGTGATTTAGCAGCTCTTTGCAAATAAGACATTTTTACATATTCACCCATAGTCTTTATTTTAGCATCAATCTCAGTTCGAGTTCTCTCAGTTATAGGTTTATCAACAACATACATACTGACGTAAAAATTGTTTTGTTTATAATGATTATGGTAGCAGAGAAAAGATATTTTGAGGCCTATTTAAGTTATTTTTTAATTGACGCTCGATAGTCCACTAAAGCCATATGTACTGAAGATTTAAACAAATCAAGGCTAGTGAAATAACCATTAGTCAATTCTCCAACATATCCATGTTCCGTTCTAACAATATGAGGGTCTCTAGTAAAACCGAGTCTGAATAGTGCAGCGTCCAAATCAATATTCTCTCGTAAAATTAATTCGGAAACTTTTCGGTTTATAGGAAAAGCACACCCCCAACCCTGAAAAAACTTCTTCCCATCAAAAATGCTACAAAGAGTCCTATTCAATCTAGGCAATTTTTCATCAGGCGTCGTTACAAGGCCAGACGCTATTCCAAAGCCAAGATCACAACCCTCCAGTCCTTCAAATGCCCTTCTAGACTTATTTTCAGCGCCCAGATATATTTCTCTTTGATTACGCGGTTGTGAAGGGGCTCCAGATGAAACATCTAATCCTCTAACAATAAGGTCTCCAAAATCAAAATAATTAGGTAAGACTTCCCGAACTGCCTTTACCTCAACGGGATTTGCAGAACCAACAGCAATTAACATAATCCATAAATTAAGGCGTGCTATAAAAGAATTATTGTGTTAAGAAAAGTAAATATAATGTAGTTAAAAGAATCAGAGGTGATCGTTTCGTAAAGCGTTCGAAATGCAATAATGCTTTTTCGCTTATATAAAATTTAAAACCACACCTCTAGATTGATTATTAATTACAAATATCATAGGTTGAACTTATATATAAACCTATGTATTGAGTTTTTTTATTCTTCATTATCTCAACAGCAGTAGTTATGTTGGGGGAACCTTCGTAAACAACTCTTTTTGAACAAATTTGTCTATAGACTGCATTAACATTGATTATAGCATTAACTCTAGCGCTTGAGCCTCCAATAGCATTTTCCATCCAGATTAGTTTTGAAGCATAAAATGCCATCATTAATAAAAATAAAAATTAGATTATCGATTTTTAGTTTGCAAGCAGTTTAGCTAAAAGAGACCCTTCTTCTGGAAAACCTGCCTCAATACTTAATTCTCCTTGTTTTAGGAATTTTTGTATTTCTGCAAAAACGCTCATTGACAAATTTTGCCTTAATCTTATATCAAGTTCTCGAGGGCCAAGCTTGTATCTAGATCTAAATGAAACTAGTTCCTTTGTACTACCTTCATTACTTAGAGTAACTGTATAGTCCCTGGAGTAAGAAGGATCTGTTCCGCAACCAGATTCGTCATCTATCTCATACCTAATTGATAAGAGGTAATTCATGTTTAATCCACCTCCTTTCAATTATGATTGTCTGATTAGAATTGTAATTAAGACAAGTGAATACAATCAGCGCCGATTGACGCTTTAACCTTTCTAGTCAACTGAGTTTTCATGTTTTCATCTGCATAAAAAGACTATTTAAAACTTTTTATGTCGGTGCATCTGCGGATGCGGAAGGCATATGTTCATTGATTCTACAATATAATTCTAATAGAAACTTTTAAATAGACAATTATTTGAAGGAAATTTATGGAAAATACTCCTAAAGCAATGAAAAGATATGAACATGTAGTAGTTGTAACAAGCAAAGACTCGCCTGAAAAGATACTAAGAGTAATGAGATCTGTATATGAAGGAATTGCGGATAGAGATGAAAGAAAACGAACGTTTAAACATACGATGGCAGACGGCGGTGGCTTTGATGATAAACCAGGAGACTCTAAAGCTTATGGGATGGAAATGATCCCTGCGCCATCTAGACCGCCTCGTGGAGATAATGAGAATACTAATCTTGGAGATATCGATGTTATCTACATACCTAATAAAAGCTATAAACCTGAGTTTTCATTAAGGGAAGCTATTGAAAAATTCTTTTCAGATCCCAATAATAAAAATCTTGAAAATAGAGTAAAAGGAAATAGAGATTTTTGGAAGAATAATCAGATGTTTCCAACAAAATATTTTTATTGAAGATTAAGGTATTCTAAATTCTATTAGGTAAAGTAATATCATCTATCGACTTAACAAAACCAACAAAATAAGGCAAACGTTTTGTAGAATATTTTGGCTCATTCTTATTTTCTTCATTTAGAGTTAATTCAACCCTTGCAATCATCCTTCCAACAGAAGTCATAGGCATTCTATATTTTCTTTGAAATTCTAATGCAACCTCCTCGCTTACAGTAATTATTGCTATCTTCGATTGAAATGTCGAAGGCGCTTCATAACAAGCGTCTTTTTCAAGAATAGTATCGCCAAGTATCTCAACATCATATTTTACCATGCAATCCCCAGACAAAAATAAATTTAACAATTAAAATAAACAAAAAATCAGTTCTTCTTAGCCGTAATCTCTAAACACACACCAGCAGCAACTGTAGCTCCAGCGTCTCTTATTGCAAATCTTGACATGTGAGGATTAGCTGCCTGAGTTTCCAAAACAAGGTTTCCAACAGGTCTTATTTTAACCTTAGCAACATCTCCATTCTTCAAAAAGTCTGGATTTGTAGCCTTAGTTCCATCAGGTGATTGTTTTTCAATCAATTCAACAAATTGACATGGCACTTGTGCTGTGTGAATGTGGAACACAGGAGTATATCCTTTAGCAATAACTGTTGGATGTGAAATTATAGCAACTTGAGCAATGAACTCTTGTACAATCGAAGCAGGTTTAGCAGCGTCACAAACTACGTCTCCTCGAGCAATATCCTTCTTTCCAACTCCGCGAATGTTAATTCCAACGTTGTCTCCAGATTCAGCTTGATTCATTTGTTCATGATGCATTTCAATAGTCTTAACTTCTCCAGCAATTCCAACTCCAGAACGACCAGGTAAGATTATAACTTTCTGACCGATCTTCATTATTCCAGTCTCAATCTTTCCTACAGGAACTGTTCCAATACCTGTAATTTCATAAACGTCTTGTAAAGGCATTCTTAATGGTAAATCTGTTGGTTTATTTGGTAATTCAAATAAATCAAGTTGTTCGCGAATAGTTGGTCCCTTATACCATGGCATTTTGTCAGACTTTTTAACAACATTATCTCCAAGATAACCAGCAGCAGGAATGAAAGCCATAGTCTCTACTTTGTAACCGGCTTGCTTCAATATAACTGAAACATCTGCTACAACTTTCTTGTAAGCATCTTCTTTCCAATCAACAGTGTCCATCTTGTTAACAAGAACTGCAAGTTGTTTAACTCCCATTGTTCTCAATAACCAAGCGTGTTCCTTTGTCTGAGGTTGAACTCCTTCAGCAGCTGCAACTGTTAAAAAGGCAGCGTCAGATTGTGAAGCACCAGTAATCATGTTCTTAATAAAGTCCTTGTGTCCAGGAGCGTCAATTATTGTAACTTCATACTTATTTGTAATTAATTTCTGATAAGACAGGTCAATTGTAACTCCACGCTCTCTTTCTTCTTTGAACTTGTCCATGATGTAAGCGAACTCGAACCCAGCTTTACCATGTTCTTTAGCAATCACTTTAAGTTTGTCAAGTTCTTGCTGAGGTATCGCACCAGAATCGAACATCAATCTACCAATGGTAGTACTCTTTCCATGGTCTACGTGACCCACGAAAGCGACATTTATTGTTGGTTTTGTTTTTGCCATGTTAATTCGTTAGTAATCAGTTTTATTTTTGTGCCTATTTAAATCTTGCGTTTTCATAAGATTTATTGCAAGATTTAAACATGTTGACGTCAGTCAACTTTGTATAAATCTTCCGTTCTTTTGAACGGAATGATGAGCAAATTGTTCATTCTTTACAATTTGCGAGTATGTTTTGTTCGATAACAAAACTTTAGATAGAAATTCTTAGAGAATTTCTAGACTTTTCTAACGTGAAAAGTTTATAGACTATTTAAAAAATAATTATCTTTTGTTACGAGTGCGAGATAAGTTTATAAATTACATCTATATATGGCGATTATGATTTTAAATCTTAATATCGATGGCATTTACAATACAATAAGAAATCCTCCTCGTCCTCCGACAGTTATACTCGATTCAGATGGAAATATAAGAACGGCGGATTCTGAAGATAGCAGGTCAACAAATCCATTAAGCATGCAATTTAGTTCTCCTTGTAGGGGGGCAATGCTTCCTGAACCATTTACTTCTGCAAAAACATTTTTTAGTAGAACTGGAAACAGTTATTATGGGGGTATTCTCATAGGCTCAAAGTTCAAGAATTTTTCAAGGTCGGGAGCTTGGAGAAATCAAATAGCTACGGGACTTCAAGAGGAATATAGTCAAAGATATTTTAGTTTGCCTGATGGAGGGTATATCTTAAATCAAAATAACGAAGCAGTTATTTCTATTGATGCTTCTAGTAATTTTCTTGTAATTTTTACAGGAACTAATGGGGCAATGCCGAGACAGCTTACAGATTTGGATTCTTTTAATATAGAAATAGGATATATACAAAGAATTGCTAATAGAATCTTGGAGCTTACATCTCCAAGAAAATCTAAAGATATAACTTCATTTCTTAGTATATGAAAAAGCACAAATATCAAAAAAACTTTGAATTTTAAGTTTTTTGGATGCTCGACGTGCTCTTCAGCTTAAAATTAGAGATTAGAAGAAGCACGTCAACATATTTAAACATCAAAACCAAAAAAGAGTCATGGAAAAAGAACAAGAGATGATTGTAGAACAAGGCGAGTACAATTTAATTGCAAATACCGACAAAGACTTCAAAATAACTCACTTAATCCTTAAAGCAGATAACGGCTCAAAACGTGTCTGGAAGGTCGAGGAATTATCAGAAAAAGAAGTTTCTTTTAAAATAGAAAAATTTGCTTAAGTAAGTTTTTAGGATAAATAATTTATTTAAAAATTAGAACTAACACCGGGTTTAAAGTTCATTCTAACCTGTTCAACAATTCTCTCTAAAGTTTCTGAAGTAATTAAGCTTCTATTAACTTTAATCATTACTTTCTCTTTCGTAGGATCGGGCGTAAAATTTGGTATTTCATAGCGTACTTCTGCAACTTTTTTAGGCCATAGAAATTTTCTTCCTTCATAAATTGAAGCTGTGCTTATACTCCATAATATTCTGGAACGAACCAATGTAGCCCCTACGTTCATATAATACTTATTCCTATCTCTCCTACTGTTTAAATGATTAAATATTGCCAGGCCATATTCTCCCACACTTATTGGAAGATCATTTGGAATATCCATAAAACATTTGCAATTTATTAATATTTAAATTATTCCATTGAATATATTTACCTAATATTTTACCACAATCTAATTTATAATCTCTATTCTTATCTGTTTTTTATGGACAAAAAACCAAAAGCCATAGAACTTTCTTCTTCAGACAAAGCTCTTCAGTTTCCAAATAAGAGTATTGACCTTGAAGTTCTTGAAGATCTTTTATTTGAAGCTTCTGAACTTAAAATTGATAAAGATGAAAAAGTTATGGTTACCTATCATAGAAGAGTAATTGGTTTTGATGAAAATAGTCCAGAATGGGAAGATGTACAAATTAGACTGCCTTTAAGAGAATTATTCGAGATTTATAAAAAAAGAGAAGGAAGAGATTATGTAAAACCAGAAGAAACATTTATAGAAAGGCTTGAAAGAAAATACGGTCGTAGGAATTAACGGTATTTACTAAATAACCTCAAATTCTTGATATTAAATCAATAACATCTTTATATTTTTGGTTAGATAAATAAAACCCTTCTTTAATTATCTCATCTAAATGTCCAAAAGCAACCTTCTTAGAAATTATCTTCTCTTTAACTAATAAGATTAACATATAAATTAATCCGTGAGTCTCGATATTATAAGATTCAGCTAGACTATTGGCATATCTTTCATCGATAATTGCAATTGACTGCGTTTTTTTAGCCAAAGATAAAACTTGTGCATCTGCATTGCTTAAACCTGGCGCAGAAACAATCAAATTTTCAACATCTCTAACAACAAATATTTTATTTTCAACGATATTTATTATGTAGTCTACTTCTTGTTCTTCCCTATCCTTTCCAATATTAATTAATTCATTATAAACTTCAGAAGGAATAATCTTTATTCCAGGCAAGAGTCCTATTTTATCTAACAATCTTACCTTACCAAAATAAATAAGAAAAGAGGAGTCAAAAACATAGCTTATCGGTTTAGAGTTCATCTAAACGCATCTAAATCTTTGGAAACAATTTCATCTGCAACCCAAATAATTTTAGATTTCTTTACTTTAGATATAAAATCCCAAATATCTACTCCTGCAATTTGAGCAGCCTTGGAAACAGTGACCTTTCCTTCAGATAAAAGCTTTAAAGCATATTCCTCGCGCCACATTCGCAATGCCTCGTAAAGCAATCGCCTAACCGCAGAAGATTTTTCAACATGCTCTTCATACATATACTTCTCTAACTCTCTTTCTAAATCCTTAGGGATTCTTGTAGATAACGGCACTTCAGTCATACGTATACATTGTATACAAAGTTTATAAACTTTGCTTAAATGAGCAGATCAGCAGTATTTACTAAAACTATGGCTAGTAGCAGACTTCTTGCCTAAAGATTCAATAGGCTTAACAGAAGACCTAATCTTCAACTTGGAAATCTCATCCCGAATAAAATTCTCAACACGTTTACTCATACTAACTCCGTTCTTCTTGCAATGCGCAGAAAAAGCTTTGTAAACTTCTTCATCAATGTTAAATGTTTTTATTACCATCTTTTTACAGTTATATAATGTTATTTAAAGTTAATAAACTTATCCTTCAAGCAAAAAACCGCAAAAAACCGCAAAAATAAAGTAAAAAATCAAAAAAAGTGTATTAAATAAAGTTATATAACTTTATTTAAGAATAACCTAGTTGAGGCTTTGGTTCTGATTTGGGAAACAAACTCTTTAACTTTATTCCAAGTTTATACAGTCCTTCCCCAGTAGCCTTAGAGTAAACTATCATTTTACAACCAGCTTTCTTTCCATATTTATCTGCTGTATGAAGCCAAGCGTTGATTGCATTACCAACATACCCTTTAATATCAAGATGGGGTTCTTTAGAATGTCCTGCAATGTCATCAATGATCTCTATATCAAAGACATCTTCATCTTTAGCAATGAGCTCTAATGCATTTTCAATTTCAGGTCTTAGATCAAAGTTATCTCTAAAGTGATGATATATAACAAGTCTCTTTTTATTAGCCATGAGGTCAAATTCAGACTTAAAACAAATTAATAAACTTTACTACTTCAGAAAAATTAAAAAATCGCTGATTAATCTTTTTACCTTCTTACAACATAATCTTCTTGAGGTATTGGGTTTGATTTTGGTAATCCAAGTTTTCCTGTCAAATTTTCTAGTCCGCTCTCTGTTTCATGAATAATAGTAATTGCTCTTCCCAAGATAACAACTCCTCCATCAAGGTAAAAGGTTAGTTCTGTTCCATGGTCTTTGCTGTCTCTGGAAATATATCTTGCATCGTCTTCTATTTTTGGACCATAACCACTAGAGAGATGGCTATTTATTCTACCTGCAGCACTATTAAAAACATCTCTATTAATTTCTACTCCAGGGCGTTGATCAAATCTACTTATTTCTTTCTCAGGAAAATATCTAAGAACTAAAGGAGGGTTTGGTGATATTAATCCCATTAAACTTTTTGTAATAATGATTATTTAAGAATTTGTATCCTTGAAATTAAGATTATTGATTAGCAGCAAGTCCCTTACGGTCTCTAATCTTTCTAACAACTTCTTCCTGTAACTCGCGAGGAAGTGACTTAAATTCTTGAGTAATTAAACTTGAGACTCCTCGTCCTTCAGTTGTACTACGTAAATCATTACTCCATCCAATCATTTCAGCAACTGGAATTCTAGCCTTAATGAAAACATCAATTCCTTTCTGGTCGACGTCAATTAAAACTCCCCTCTTAGAAGCAATCAATCCAGTAACTGAACCCATAAAATCAAGAGGCGCTTCAACTAAATGTGTCTGTATAGGCTCAAGCATTGCAGCACCGCCTTTATTCATTGCTTGGAACATTCCCAATCTAATCGCAGGATAAATCTGAGCAGGTCCTCTATGCATATGGTCTACGTGAAGTTTAGCATCGTGCAATATAAATTTAGTCTTCATTAAAGGCTCTCTAGCCAAAGGTCCATTATCAATAACTAATCTCCATCCATCAATTATAGATTCAATAACTTCAGTTAATAAAACTAACCCGCGAGTTTGATCTTGAAATACATTTCCTTTGTAAATATCTCTATAAGACCTAGCTTCATCGTTTGAAATTCCCAAATCTGAGAGTTTCTTCCAAATATCTTCAGGTTTCTTTTTCAAACGTCCTTCAGGAATACTTCCACTTTCAATTGCATCGTAAACATTATCTTCAATAGGCATCATCTCCAAAAAGAATATATTGTGCCCATTACCAGTTCTACTTTCAATTTCTCCGCTAGATTTACTTATCGTCTCTCTATAAACAATAATAGGATTACCCATCTTAACTTCCAAACCCTTTTCAGTCTTTATACGTCCTTCAATAATCTCCAAATGCAACTCACCCATTCCAGAAAGTAAGTTCTCCCCAGTTTCTTCATTTATCTCAATCTTAACAGAAGGATCTTCCTTTCCAACTTTACGTAATACTTCAATTAATTTAGGCAAATCTTGAGGTTTAGTAACTTCAATAGATTTAGTAATAACAGGTTGGAAAATGTGTTTCAATTCTTCGAATGGAGTCTGTTCTGTTAAAGTAACTGTTTCTCCGACATCTACATTCAATCCAGATACAGCAAGAACATTACCTGCAGGAACTCTTTCTAACTGTTCAGGTTTAATTCCATTATATACCATAACTTGCTGAATTCTAGATTTTTTCTTATTAAGATTACAATAAACATCCATTCCATTAACTAAAGTCCCAGAATACAAACGACCAGCACAAAGTTCTTTACCGCTTCTAGGGTCAATAACAATTCTTGTAACTACAAAAGCTAACTCTCCATTAGGATTACAATTTAAAAGGTCCTGCCCTAACTTGCTATCTAAATCGCCTCTCCATATTTTAGGAATTCTATATTTCTGAGATTCTAAAGGATTAGGCAAATGCTTTACAGCCATATCCAAAACGACCTCATGCAAAGGCGCGTTCTTCCAAACCCAGTCTTTTCTATCTTTTTCTTCCATGTCATAAATTTTAATTATATCGCTAAAACTAATATTTCTCTTTTTCATAAATGGCACAGATAAAGCCCAGTTCTCACGAGCAGAACCAAAAGCAACGCTTCCATCTGCAACATTAACTCTCCACTTTTCAGCCAACTCAGGCTCAGCAATTTGTAAAATTAAAGTATTAAACTCGGCAATAACTTTAGCAAACTTTTCCTGCATTTGTTGAGGAGTTACTTTCAACTCTTTAATCAATCTGTCAACTTTATTAATAAAAAGAACTGGCTTAACTCTTTCACGAAGGGCTTGTTTCAAAACAGTTTCAGTCTGAGGCATTATTCCTTCAACGGCACATATAAGCACGAAAGTTCCGTCAATAGCTCTCATAGCTCTAGTTACATTACCTCCAAAATCAATGTGTCCTGGCGTATCAATCAAGTTAATCAAATACTCTTGACCTTCATATTCATGACCCATAGAAACATTTGCAGCGTCAACAGTCATCAATCTCTCTTGTTCGTCCTTATGAAGCCAAGTACTCATTCCTTCCTCTAAGTCTCCTGCATTCTTAGAAGCCATCATTCCAGCAGCAGCCAGCAAGTTGTCTGTAAAAGCAGTCTTCCCATGGTGAATGTGCGCGCTCGTCGCTACATTACGAATATTAGCTTGATTACTTGTCAAGCGGTCAATCTTACTCAAGCTTGTTTCTTTATCGGCCATTTTTATCTTTAGTGTTTTAAGACTTTAATAAATCGTTTTACAAAAAGAGGTTTTTAAAGACTTCTGTTTTGTCAAAAATAGAATGTATTAAAGAATATCAATTCTTTAAGTCTTTCATTTTGCTAAAAATGAAATGAATTAGAAGTTAGATAACTTCTAAGGTTTAGTTTAGGTATATTAAAAACCTCTTTAATAAATAATTATCTTGCAATATAATCTTCTCTCAATAAACCATATAATTCCTTTGCCAAATTATCTGAATATTTCTTTTTAACAAATCCTTTCCAAAACATATTCTCAAATATTTTTAATAATGCAGTCTGCATTTGTGATAGATTGTTTATCTTATTTAAAACAAAGATTAATTGATTAATTTCAGGATCATATTCATCATAATTGGTTTCTTTATCAAAATAAATCCCTGCTACATCGTGCTTGTTAAAAATATCTCTAAGCCGATTTCTTACAGTTATATCCACAAAACAAAGATATAAAAGAACTATTTATAATTAATCAACGAGCAGAATCCGCTTGTTTCTCAGCTTCATTCTTCTTATTCAAAGCATAACTTTCCATATTCAAATCTGCAGCATTCATTATTTCAGTAGCAAGTGATTCTGCCATCTTCTTTTTCTTTCCAAATGACTTTTGGAAAGCTCCCTGAGCCATCCATCTAATTGCTAAATTAACTCTTCGTAAGGGAGAAACATCAACTGCCTGCGGATAACGGGCTCCTCCGTATTCAATCGTTGTAATCTCATCTCTAGGCGAAGCATTTTCAATTGCCTTAATCAAAACTTGAACAGGATTCATTTTCTTTCTTTCAGCAATAATTACGAGAGTCTCTAAAATTGTCTGCATGTTAGTATTATATTTTCCAGAAGCGTGAGACGAAATTATTTTATGCTTCTTTCCAACATGTCCTGGAACATTAAGGCGATTAGAAAGTCTTTCAATTATATGAACTTTAGTCTGAGTAAATTTTCCAACATTTCTACCGTGAGACTTAATCAATAATTTAGGTTGTATATTTATGTAAGGCGCTAAAGCCATATCAGAAACTTTAACTTCCGCCATGTCATATAAATCAAATATTTTAAGTGTCATTGTGTCGCACCTCTTGGAGAATATGGGCTTTTAAGTTCAAGGGTTCTTGATTTCGGATAAGCATCTCTTATTCTTTGTAAAGGCAGTTGTTCACCTGTTTCAACAACAAAAAGTCCACTATCTCTTTTATTAATTGGTAGATAATTCAATGCTACTTTTGATTCAACACCATTATGGCGAAGAACAACATCCCTCCCATCAGCAAGTGCTATTATGCGTGTTCTTAACAATTTTCTATTAGTAAAATGAGGTGTTGCCCCTTCATAAGTATCTTCATTGTCTGCCATTTTATCTTCTTCCCTTCTCTATCTTGCCCTTCCACAATAAGTGAAGTGGCTGATCATTTACTTGAATTACTCTGAATCTGATACCTCTAATATTTCCTTTAGAACGTCCCTGTTTACCGCCGATACGCTCAATCATGACTTCATCGTGTTCATCAACAAACTTTTCAGCTAAATTTCCAGGAATAAATGCACCAATTGAAATTCCACTTTTAACAAGTTGAACCTTGCAACACTTTCTCATTCCAGAAGATGGCTGTGCAGCTTCTTTTTGAAACTTGCTTACAACAATTCCTTTAGCCTGGCTAGCGCCACCAAGAGGATCAGCTTTTCTTCGTAAATCCAGAGCTCGCACCTTGTAAGTGTGATCGTTCCAACGGAACTTCTTTCTATTTTTCATTAACTTTTGAGCATTGAATAAACCCATACTCATCTCTTCTGTAAAATCGGTTTAAAAAGGCTTCGATTGACTTTAAAATACATTTACAATACTAAAAAATCAAAATACAAATAATTTCAGAAACAATAATAAATTTATGTCGAAGTGTTTGAAAACCGCACACTTCAGGGTGTGGAACACTTCGAGCATCCAAAAAACCAAACTCAAGGTTTTTTTGATATACTAACTATAAAGTAGTTATACATGAAAAAGTTTATAAACTAATTATTTACACTAATAATATCATGGCAGAAAGTCAAACACAAGTAAAACCACAATTTATAATGTGGGCAAAAGAAGCTGGAGTATTTAGACCTGCAAGAATAAGAATGCATGAAAATTATATAGGGCACGACTTAGAGAGAAATGTAGAATTTTTAGAAAGAAATACAGAATTAGCAGCAGATGGCGATTTGTCTCCAGACGCATTAAATTTAGTAGGCTCTGTATATCTCGGACCAATAAACATTTACGAAGAACAATTAGGAAATATTATTCCGAAAGATGCTTTCGAAAGATATAGAGAACACAAACATGGAATTGTCAGAAGAATTATGGGCCTTGCAGAAAAAGCTGCACAAGAACAAGGCGTTCAATATTTCGGATTAAACGTCGTTCAAACAGAAAAAGATAGAACTTGGAAATTTAGACAATTTGATGAAGTATTTATAGATCGTTTTGAAAAATATAGTTTTACTAAAAATCCAGAAACATTTGATAAAACTATAACAAAACCATTAGAATTCGTTTTGCATCCAACAGCACAACTTTATGTCCCAAGAAGATAAAAATATTTTCTACATCAATTAACTTTGTTTAAATGTTATTCTTTATGGGTTTAATCAAAAAAGATTTAGACTTTCGATTATAAGACTTAATTTCTTCAGCCTGTAATTGAGGATTCTTATCTAAAAATTCATTAAATGCTTTATATTCTCCCATTTCTTTAATATCTAAATCATTTAGTTTCCAATCATCAAAGCATAATATTGCTTCTTCTTTTAGCAATGGCCCAATAAAATCTAAAACTAATTTTGCAGAACTATAAGTGTCACAGTCTATAAACACAATTCCTATTTTATTCAATTTGAGTTTATTTATGTTCTTTGAATTAAGAGTTTTATTATACCAACCTTTCACCCAATTAATGTGTCTATAGTCAACATCTCTTCTTTTCAGGCATTCTTGCATTTTATCAAATGAACAAGCATAAAATCCTTTCTTCCAGACTCCGTCGTCTTCGTTTTCAGCATTTTTAGGAAGACCTTGAAATGCATCAAATCCAAAGAATCTCATCGATTCCAAATTTTCTTTTTTAGCAGTAAGATACATGCTACCAATAGAAGAACCATTGAAGACTCCAAACTCAAGATAGTCTCCTATATCTTTACCCTTAATTTTTTGTAATATTTTTATACAATGTGCAAAAAATGATTTTAATCTTTCGGGAGGAACTAAATTAATTTCACAGATATCTTTAACTTTTCCTTGAGTCCATGGAGATCTTGGAACAGGATTAAACTTTCTGTAAATTAGTCTTCCAAATTTTTGAATCAAGTTATAACGAAAGTTCATAAAAATATCAAGAAAACTAATTTTAATAACTTATTCATAAGGACTGTTTAAACAATCCTTATCGTCTTTCCAAAATAAGTCTGCATAACAGCATTAAGCTCATTAAGCTTAGTCTTATTTCTTCCAATAAGCGTCGCAGCGCGCTCACGAGAACCTGCAACAAGCAAATAAACGCCGTCTTCAACGTCAAGAGAAGCAAAACCAGCAGGAGAAACAATATCTTCAATGAATTTAGCAACAGAATGAATATCATCTCCGGAATCGCGGATTATTCTTATTCTCTTTCCAAGCTGTTCAGAAATTATCTTAGTAGCTTGACTGTCAAGCCCGCGAGTTCTAGAAAAAACCCCAGAAGGAACAGTAAAATAAATTGTATTGTTATAAATAAAACATTTAGTAGCACGCACACGGGCAACTCTCTCAAGGAGATTTATGTACCTCATTGTCTGCATATCTATTATCGCCATTTTAATTTGTTCTTATTTATCTCTTATCAAAGTGGTTTATAAAACTTGTTAATGATTTAGATTAAACAAGATATTTTATAAATCTAAAGAGAATAAACAACATATGATTCTTCCAAAAAAACTCCATAAAAGCGATTTAATTGGTGTAGTCTCACCTTCAGACCCAATTGAGAATCCTAAATTAGATGAACAATTTAAAGCAGGAATAAAATTTTTAGAAAATTTAGGGTTCAAAGTTTTATTAGGAAAACATATCTCTTCAAAAAATCCAAAAGAAAGAGCAGAAGATATAAATCAGATGTTTAAAAATAAAGAAGTGAAATCAATAATTGCTTCTCAAGGAGGGGATACTGCCGAAAATGTTTTACCTTTCTTGGATTGGCAAATTATAAAAGAAAACCCTAAAATATTTATGGGAATAAGTGATATCACGGTCTTTCTTAATGCAATAAATACAAAAACAGGATTAATAACATTTCACGGAAACGACGTAAAATGGGGGTTTGGTAAAAACCCAAGTAAATATGACAAAAATGAATTTATTAATAGAATAATAAAAGGAGAAAAAGGAGAAATTCCTGCAAATAAAAATAGGAAAACAATAAGAAATGGAAAAGCAACAGGAAGATTAATAGGAGGTAATGCTTATTGTTTATTAAAATTAAAACACACTGAATTCTGGCCAGACTTTACAGATTCAATTTTATTTTTAGAAGAATATAAACCTACAGAAGAACAATGCATAAAAGGAATTAATTTATTTAAAGAACTTAGGGTTTTTGATAAAATAAATGGTGTAATAATAGGCCATATTTTCGGATTCAAAGTAACTTCCGGGAGACAAATGGAAGATATACTTTTAGAATTAACTAAAAACTACAATTTCCCAATCTTAAAAGTGAATGATTTCGGACATAATACTCCAAATACCACAATTCCTTTAGGAGTTAAAGTTGAATTAGACGCCGATAACAAAAAAATCACAATTTTAGAAAAATTTATTGAATAAATCATCAATACTCATATTCCCATTCTTGACCAAATCCATTCGGTGTGAATCCTGATAATCTTTCCAAACCTGCAACCTGAACTCTATCCAAATTTTCTCTGGAATTAAATACTTCTGCAAGCTCTTTCCAGCCATATTCTCGAGGAAGCTGTTCCCTAACAAAGCGTAATCTTGCAACATACTCCATTGTCTCTGAATCCCGACGTAATGCAATTAATTGAGCTACGCTAAATCCTACAGAATGCCCATTATTAGTGGTAATAGGGTGTAATATTAAATCATTATTTCTTTGAACTATTTGTAGAATCTTTTCTGCCTCTTGCACATTCATCATTACACCACATTCATATCTATCCACCCTAATCTCCCCAACAGTTTCATTATCATGTTTTTCAATATAATGAAAACGTTTATCAATCTCAGCTAAGAATTTCAAATCCGCTTCTGAAGCAGTTTCTACAAGTCCGCTCATAATATTTTAAAGAAGAAGAAAGTAAATAAATCTATCGCAAAAATTATTTCACTTAAAGGTCATAAAAATTTTATTCCTTCTTAGCCTTTATCTTTATCTTTTTATCTACCAAAGGTCCAGTTATCTTAACAAGTAATCCAGGCAATCCAGTTCCAACAGGAATTGGCTGATTCAATATAATATTTTCAATTACAGAAGCTAAATCATCCTTCTTACCTTGAATAGTAGCATTAACAAACTGTTTATCGGGTGTCTCGAAAGCAGCTCTAGCGAAAATACTTGACTTACTCGAGATTATTCCCATTCTAGTAACTCCCTTAACGACTCCCATAGTAGTCATAGCATCGGAAATCAAATCCATGTGTCTCTCATCAATGTCCAGACCTTGAGAATCGAGAACTTTCTTAATCTCTAACAATATTGCCTCACGTGCGGCCTCAATTCCAAGAACATTAGCGATTTCATGAACATTATTTGTAAATACTTTTTCTTTATCTACGCCTTTGAATTCAATAACTTCTTTCAAATTGCTTCCAGAAGTCAATATAACAAAATCTCTACCACGGTGAGCAACAACAACTTGAGAAATATCTTTAACTCCAGAAATAATAGTTCTCTTCAATTTTTCTTTCAGCTTGTACATTTCTCTAAACGACAAATCAGGAGTCTTCAAAATAACTGAATTATCTTTCTGTTTAGCGTCTACGCCTTTCTCAACAAGTCTTTCAACAATCTTAGAAGCTCCAACATGAACTCTCTTAAGAGATTCAGCATCAAGCTCAATTTCAATTCTCTTCCCAGAAAAGTCTATCTTAACTTCAGATGCAATTTCCTCAAGTTTAACTTCTTTCAACTTTTCAGCAATGCTTCTAGCATCCTTTTCATTATTAAACTCTTTTTCAAGATAAATTTCCATCGAAGGAGTAGAAGGCTCCTTACGAGCGTCAAATATTTCAATCAATCTAGGCAGTCCTAAAGTAACTTGCACTTCTGCAATTCCAGCAGAGTGGAATACGTTCAGAACCATCTGCGTAGACGATTCTCCGAATGACTGTGACGTTGTAACTCCAACAGACTCTCCGGCTTGTATTTTCTTTCCAGTATGCAATTCAGAAACATCTTTTCCGTCTCCTCCATATAAGAACTGAACAATATTCTGAGAAGCATCTCTAACAGTACCGTCGTATTCAACTTTCAAATCTTGTAAAGCAGAAACAAGTCTTCTATACAAATACCCAGACTTAGGCGTTCTCAAAGCAGTATCCATCAGACCGTCACGGCCAGTTATAGCTCCAAAGAAAAATTCTGTTGGTTTTAAACCTTCAAAGAATGAGGACTTAATGAAACCCTTAGCCTCAGAACCAATATCTCCTTTCTTAAAGTGTGAAGTCGTTCTTCCAGAGTATCCAAAACTAATTCTCTTATTCCATAAAATCTGCTGTCCAACACAACAACCTATCTGAGTTATATTATTTGCACTACCCTTAGCACCAGATGCAATCATCTGCCCTATGCTACTATCGCGAGAAATATTTTCTTTTACAACTTTTCCTATTTCAGTAAGAACTTCATTCAAAACTTGAGATATTTTAATCTCTTTTGTTTCATCAACATTCTTTCCCGGAATCAACTCTAAATCTCCTGAATGTGCGTTATCTTCTATCTTACGAGTCTTATCATAAGCGTTATCAATAATTTTATTTTTAATGTCTTTAATTTTAGCAGAAACGTCCAAGTCTCTCAAACCAATCGAAAATCCTCTTCTAGTAAGATAGGAAACACCTAAAGCAGCAGCTCTCTGAATAGAATCCATAGCGGCCTGTCTTCCATGAGACTTATCAATCTGTTTAACCATTATTCCATTCTCAAGTCCAAGAGTCGTTTCATCTGTAATTTCTTTAGGAACAACTAACTCAGAACCTTTTGGAAGTATATGCGCAAAAACTTCTCCACCATCAATATTCTTCTTAAGATTAACAACAACTCCAGAAGTGAATAATAATTGTTCAGCATCAGATTTAGTAAACGAATCTTTTCCAAGAATATAATTTCCTGTAAGAGAATCAAGAGTAAGCCCAATCAAATTTGAGTTATTCTTAGTAGAAATAATATTATATTTAATGTTCAATAAAGTTTCTGCTTCAGAACGAGCTTCCTCAGTCTGTGGAGAGTGTATATTTACTTCATCACCGTCGAAGTCAGCGTTATATGGGAATACAACAGCAGGATGCAATCTAAATGTCTTGTAAGGCAATACGCGAACATAGTGAGCCATCAGGCTTTGCTTATGTAACGAAGGATGACGATTAAATAGAACTATATCTCCATCTATCAAATGTCTTTCAACTTTATATCCTGGGGCAAGCTCGGTGCAAATTTCCTCTTTAAGCTCTTCAGTAATTCTCTTTTTCTTCCCATCAGGTCTAACAACGTAATTAGCTCCCGGATGTTGGTCTCCTTTTCTAACGAGGTTCTTCATATATTCAAGATTTGTAGTTGTAACTCCTTCAGAAACAGTAATTATTCTTGCAACTTCAAATGGAACTCCAACTTCATCAAGCCCTAAATATGGATCTGGAGAAATTACAGTTCTTGCAGAAAAGTTAACTCTTTTTCCAGCCAGGTTCTTTCTAATGCGTCCTTCCTTACCTTTAATTCTTTCAGTTATCGTCTTCAAAGGCTGTCCTGAACGGTGTCTTGCCGGAGGTATTTTAGAAATATTATTATCAAAAAACGTAGTAACGTGATACTGTAATAAGTCCCACAAATCTTCTATAATAACTTCAGGAGCTCCGGCATTCAAATTTTCCCACAATCTCTGATTAGCTCTAATAATATCTGAAATCTTATGGGTCAAATCATCTTCGCTTCTCTCTCCTGTATCTAGAGTAATAGAAGGCCTCATAGTGACGCTAGGCACAAGTAATTGCGAAAGTATGGCCCACTCAGGTCTAAAAGTCTTAGAATTTACTCCTATCTTTCTAATTTCTTCATCTGTGATTTTAACAAGCATCTCTCTTATTTCATTCGGAAACAGCCTTTTCTTTCCATTGTAGAAAGAAGTAGGTTTCTCGAGCTTAATGCGATCGCAATCAACATTACAGAAAGGACACTTCTTCTTATCACGAGCTTTCTTCGCTCTTTCAGCAGGAAGACATTTCTTTTGTTTTTCTTCTTCAAGAGTCAGTTTACCGCAGCTATGACAAAAACTGCGCAAAAATAATTCTATTAATGGAATATATTTTATGTGAACAACCGGGCGAGCTAACTCGACGCTTCCAAGGTGTCCTAAACATTCTTTCAGACGACCTCCGCAAGTTCTACATCTAACTCCAGGATCAACAGCACCAAGGCGCAAATCCATTAACCCACCATCTACTGGAAAACCGTCAATATCATACAGTTCAGGCGTAACTATTTTAGCAGTACTAAGTTTCTTAATCTGCTCAGGATTTACGAGACTAAACTTAAGCGACTTCACTTGTTTTTTTATTATTTCAATTGCCATGTTTAATTTCCTCTCCCTAATGCGAGTGAAGACGAGCTAGTGGAAATTGAACAGACAGAAACTTTCAATTGCGAGCAAATTCCTTTTGGAATTTGAGAGAATGTTGTGGCTTGACCACAACTTTGTAAGAAAGTTTCCTGTATTGAAAATTTATTGTTAATTATTTTATTTTCCATTTTATTGTTCATATTTATTCTTTAGTTCAAAGCTTGTTAATATATGTAATCCTAATAACTCTTCTATCAATAGTTTAAATGCATATGCAACTTCAATTGGCTCAATATCAGCTCCACCACATATAGGACAATATGTCTTATTTCTTATTCCATCTTTTATTCCAATATTTCCACAAGATGAGCAGATATAAATTGTCGTTTTATCCGAATCATATCTTTCTTTCAACAATAACGACGCTCCGTGAGCCACAAGAGCTTGCTGTTCCATTTCTCCCAAACGCAAAGCACCACCACGAGATCTTCCCTCAACCGGCTGTCTAGTCAATAATGTAACTTTACCTGAAGCACGCGCCTGCAATTTGTTCTTAACCATATGCACAAGCTTCAGATAATACATATTACCTACATAAATTCTAGCATCCATTTTACGACCAGTAACTCCATCATACATTTCTTCCTTACCATCATAACTGAATCCAGTATGAATTAATTGTTTCTCCAAATCTTCAACCTTAGCACCAGTAAATGGAGTTCCGTCTATAAAGCTTCCAGTAATTGCTCCAACTTTTCCAGCAAGAACTTCAATCATATAACCAACAGTCATTCTTGAAGGAATTCCGTGAGGGTTGAAAATCAAATCTGGCTTAACTCCTTTAGATGTAAATGGAATATCTTTAGGATCTGCTAACAAACCAACAACTCCTTTCTGTCCGTGAGGTGTAGAAAATTTATCTCCTGGCTCAGGAATCCTATGGTCTCTAACTCTAATTCTAGCAATTTTATTTCCTTCGCTATCTACAGTAATAAATACGCTGTCAACAATTCCAGACTCGCCCTGTTTAATCGCAACGCTTCCTTCTTTCTTTGACTGTATACTTAAGTTTCTTGCTTCAGATAAGAACTTAGGTGGTGTCGTCCTTCCAATAATAACTTCACTAGAGGATAATTGAGCTTCAGGATAAACTATCCCATCATCTTCAAGGAATCTATAAGATGTCTCGGTTCTATATCCTGAAACATCCTTATCTGGAATAGTAATCTCATCCTTAAGACCGCCAGCATAATTAAATTCAACAGACTCATAAGGTTTAAAGTAAGTGCTTCTTCCCAATCCCCTCTCTACACTTGCTCTGTTCAATATAGTGGCGTCTTCTAAATTATAACCTTCATAAGGCATGACAGCGACGACAATATTCTGTCCAGCAGGATATAACTTAAGCGTATCAAATACAAAACTCTTTACAATTGGATTTTGTGGATAATGTAATATAGATGAGTTAGTATCCAATCTAACTAAATAGTTAGCTGCATATAGCCCAAGAGACTGACGCAAAGTTTTACTTCCTCTCAATAAACGAGATGACTGGTCATGATTTGCAAAAGGCACAAGTGAAGTTACTAGACCAAATATAGCAACAGGATCTATCTCTACATGTGTGTGTTTGTCGTTTATAGATTCAGGAGACTGCGCAACATAAGCATCTTCCTCTTCAGCAGCGTCTATGTATTCTATAACTCCTTCTTTAACTAATTCTCTCCAATTCAAAGAGCCTTGTTCAAGTAAAACTAAATGTTCATCTTTAAGTCTGCTAGCTCCATGCTCAACAACTATCAAAGGTCTTAAAACTCTTCCAACTTCAGTAGAAATAACTACAGTCTTAGCAGGACTATCACTAGCAATACTCAGCTCACTTGGGAAAATACCTCTTCTTCTTTCAGCGCGAACTGAATTCACAAAATTATAAGTATCTTTAGCCATGCCAATATACTTTCCATTAAAGAATACATCTTTTCCGCTTTCTTCATTTAGTCCAAGAGCTTGTAATTGTTTGACAGTAGCTTTTTCATCAAATTCAATAGCATTAGAAATACGAGAAAGTATAGCTAAATTTTTTCTCAACCCAATTTCAGTTCCTTCTGGCGTCTCAGTTGGACAGAATCTTCCATAATGTGTAGGGTGCAAAGTACGCGCCATGAAATTCTCTTGTTCATCAGGCAACATTGAAGAAACTCTCTGCAACGAAGAAAGCATATCCAAATAATTATTCTTTGACATGTTTTGAGTAACTCCGCTTCTTTCTCCAATCCATGCACCCGTAGCAATTGCACTTTCAACTCTATGAGTAAACAAAGTAGATTTAGCTACGGTCTTAACAGAATAAAACTTCTTTCTCTTTGCAACTTTTTGCAAAGTATATTGAATATCTTTTACAAGTATATTCATATTAACTCTGAACAGATCTGCAAGTAAATCTCCTGAAAGCTTTATGCGTTTATTTGCATAATGGTCTTTATCAGTTCTAAGTCCATCGTCCTGTTTTGCTTGTAAAAATTGTTTAAGCATTTTACACAAATTAATTGCCTTATCAATTCTAGATTCTTTAGTCAATCCAATATGTGGAAGGAAATAAGAATCAATTCTCTGTTTAACTCGATCTAGAATCTCTTTTTCAGTTCCTTGAATTCCAGAAAGCTCAGCAATCATCATGTAAGCATCTTTAGGTTGTTGTATCTTCGCATATTCATACAAATTAACAATTACAGTATCATCTTGTCTTCCAATGTGTTTTGCAATTTCAGATTCAGTTAACATTCCAAGAGCCTTAATTATAACTATGGCTGGAATATTTTTCAATCTTGAAAATGTAGTTTCCAAAATTCCATCTGCAGTTTCAGAAATTGTTGTAGGTATTCTATAAGGTCCACGTTGAGAAAACATACGTAAAGACAATCCTCTTCGACCTTCTTCAATAAATGGTTGATTTGGTGCTAAATCTTCTGCCATTACAATTACTCTTTCATTTCCATTAACTACAAAATATCCCCCAGGGTCTAAAGGATCCATGAATGTATCTCTCAATTCATCTCTTCCCATTCCATGAGTATTACATGTATCGCTCTTAACAATTACAGGAATTCTACCTATCTCTACCTCGGCGCTATCAGAGTTATTTCCAAAATTAACAGTAATTTCAACATATATAGGAGCAGAATAAGTTAACTTTCTCAAACGTGCCTCAGCAGGACTTATCATAGAAATGCTTCCATCAGATTCAGTTACATTTGGTTTTGCTATTCGTATTTTTCCAAATTTTATTTTAACTTCTTCTTGAGGAATTGTATCATTTAATTCATAAACAATCTGTTGCATACGTCGTGAAACAAAATCGTTAAAGCTCTTAATGCTGGATTCGACAAGTGAGTGCTGCTGTAAATATTTCTTAATCAGAATATGTTTATCTGCACTCATGCAACCACCCTAAAATAAACTCGAACTTTATCTCTAAATTTTCTCTCAATTTCAATAACATCTCCAATTACGCACCCTAATGGCAATGCAGGATCAGTAGCTTTGATTTTTGGCAATTGAGAAACAGAAATATTATACTTCTCTATAATTTGTTTAATCTCGTCGGATTTGAGCTTGGAATGTTTTGGTTGAAGGGCATGCATGGTAGTCACAAAACTCATACATTATATATGAATTTGAAGATAAAGACAATTGCAAAAAGTGCTTTTTAAATCTTCCGATTTGCAATCGGAATGAGTTAGCAATGCCTCAGCATTGGTAAATGTTTTGATTTTGCAATTGTCTGACTTTCAGATTATAAATCAAACAATTCGGATTTTTTAACTTCCGCGTGTTCAAATCCCTGAATTTGAAAATGGCCCCGAAGGGATTCCTTCAACTCGAAAGAGTTGGAGGGACTGAAGTGACTTGTTCACTTCTGGATGTTCAAATCCCTGAAAGAGATATGGCCCCGAAGGGATTTGAACCCTCGACACCCGCGTTAAGAGCGCGGTGCTCTGACCAGGCTGAGCTACGAGGCCTTATAATAAACATCGTATAAAACGCCTTTTAAATATTCTCTATTTATGTTATGGCGTTAATTTAAAAAGGAAACTGAAGAAAAATAATAATGGCAATACAATTACCCACACTGGAAGAAATAAAAGCAATAACCCGAGAGAGCTTAAAAAATACTTTTCCATTATATAAAAAAGAGCACAATGTAGAGGCAACCCCCCTCAATGAAGAAAGGGATTTGTGGATAGGTTATAGAACAAAATTGGGCGGTGGGTTAGAGATAATGAACAGTACACATTTTGACTTAAATGTACAAGATGGAATATTTTATCTTGTAAGCATAAATCTTGACAGAGATGAAAGGGGGAAAGGGTTTGGGTGGAAATTATATCAGACTTCTTTTAGTATCGCAAGAAATCTAAGATTCCCATTTGTAAGGCAGACTCCATCGGGAGGATTTTTCCAGAATGGAGAAATGATTGAGTCAAGAAGAGATTATCTATTAAGGAAAGGTTGTGTGCCAGCACCAGGAACGCAAGTAGATTGGGTAATTAACTAATATGAAAAGATTTGTATTTCTATACCCTCAAGAAGATATTTTTAGTTATGAAATAGAAAAGGGGTCTATTTTAGTAACTGATAAATGGGAAGAAGAAAGAGGTCATATTCTTGATGAAGAATTTAGAACAACTATTGGACAATCAAAAGAAGCCTTACAATCTAAAGCAAGAAAAGATCTTACCTTATATTTTACTCCAATTTATAAAAAACAGCTAAATCAATGCATAAATCAGAGATATAGAAATCAAGGTTTCGAAGTGAATTACTTTTTACTAGATGGCGGAGAATTGTCTCCAATTATAGATAGGGGTCGAAACGATAGAGTATTATTTGTTGGAATGGATGCAAAAACACATAGAACTAAAAGAGCAGATGAGACTTATCCATATCCAGATCAAGATTATATGTTAGATCAAGTCTTACCAGCAGATCATATTCGAGTTGCAGGATTCCATATGTGGGATTGTGTAGAGAAATTTGCTAGAAGGGCTCATGAAAGAGGAGTCGATGTTTTAGTAGATGAGGATTTAACAGAATTCTTTTCATTCGCCTTAATTCAACCAGATTTCAAACCTGAAGTTTATCGTCAAGATGAGCAACATCCAGATATTTTAAGAGCAAGAATCGGTAAACCTTGGTTGTTTCCAGAATATAATTCCAAATAATCTACTTCGCCTTCTCAGCCATCTTTACAATTTCAGCCTCACTTAAAGCACCAGAACGCATATCCACAGGCTGTCCCTTCTTAAAAACAATAGTTGTAGGAATACTCATCACCCCATAACGCTGAGCAATTTCCTGATTTCCATCTACATTTAACTTAGCAAACTTAACACTCGTCACCTTAACAGAAGCCTTCTCAAAAGAAGGAGCCATAATCTTACATGGCCCGCACCAATCAGCATAAAAATCAACAACAACCGAACCCTTAGAGATAACAGAATCAAAATTTCCCGCATTTAAAACCTCAATATTTCCAGCCATAACTTGTTTCATAAAAGTTCATTAATAAATATTGTTGTTCATTTGAAAGTAATACAGCAAATAAACACATTTAAAAACACGATTTCCAAAATTCTAAACATGGTAATCAAGAAAGGAGACTTAATAGCCGTAAATTACGAAGGTCGCTTCGAAGACGGAGAAGTCTTTGATTCATCTTCAAGAGAAGGTCACGAACACCCTCTAGAATTCACTGCAGGAATCGGCCAAGTAGTCCAAGGTTTCGATAAAGCAGTTCTAGGTATGGAAAAAGGACAAGAAAAAGAATTCACTTTAAAGCCCGAAGAAGCATATGGCGAGTACAACCCTCAGCTACAGCAAAAAGTCAGAAGAGACCAGTTGCCTAATGATCAAGAGCCAGAAGTAGGAATGACAATCATAGCAAAAACTCCAGACGGCAGCCAGTTCCCCATCCAAATAACTGCGGTAGAAAAAGATGAAATAACTCTTGACATGAATCATCCATTAGCAGGAAAAACATTGATCTTCAAAATAAAAATATTAGATGTAAATTACGAAAAAGGCAAGTACGCGCATAAACATTAATCTAATTTCTGAACAAAAGTATTCCCTTCAGAATCCATGCATCTCGGAGGTGCAGTTTCCTGCACAGGGAATCCAGCAGCAATACAACTATCAAAGCTATTTACTCCATTAACACTCTTGCTATTACCCTTAGACTTAATACTTCCGTCAAAAGGTTTCGCAATTGTATAGGCAGCTAAGCCCACAGATGCAATAACAAGCACAATCAATATGCTTGCAATTATTTTAGTTATCATAAATAAATCACAATAAATTAGTATATAAACCGCGCGAAGACTGCAATCACAATCGAACTTGAAAAAATAAAACCTATCTAAAATCAAAAAACTGCTCTAAGAATGTCGTCGCATAACTTCCAGACTCAATATTAAATATCAAAACTATTTTTTTATTACCTACAAATATCTCATCTTGTTGAGTATCTACATCAATTACTTCAACTTTAAAAAATGCCTCTCTAGTAGAACCATTTAAACTCAAAAAAGGTAACTTCTTTACTGAAAAATATTTAAGTTCTAAATTATAGGACTCTAAAACTTCTTTTTCTATCTTGCCAATTTTTCCAGAAGAAAAATTAGAATTGCACCCAAGTAAAGAAATATTTTGACCAGGAATAACAAGTTTATTATCGATCATCTGCTCTAAAACATCATTAAAAAATTTACTTTGAACAGATTGACACATAAGAAGTAATGTTTTCTCTCCTATAATTCTCAATGCACCAATCCAATTGCTCGGATGCGAATGCAAATAATCTAAAATATGGCTTTCAATCCTCAAGTTTTTAGGAAAATATTCGCGAGCAGAAACTAAATCTTTTTCAGTCTTTAATCTTTTCTTAGCCTTTATTGTTTCATCATCTTCATTATCTCCAAATGCAGTAAGGTATTCAAAAACAGCTTCCTGAAATTTTTCTTTGAAAATCAATAGACCTATTCTAACATTTTCCTTCCTCAATGAGCCGAATCTCTGCAATCCGAAGAAATTAGGGATATATTCTGAATTTCTAATTTTATTAAGTATCTTTATAGAGTCAGTACCTGCATCGCGAAGCACAACAGTAAATCTATTTGAAGTATGGTCTCCCAAGTTAACTCGGCGTTTAGCCCACTTAAAATTTTTTAATCTCACTCCGGGAAAAGAAAAATTTCTAATCTTTTCAATATTTGGCTTAAAAATTGAAATCTTTTGGCATGTCCACGCATTTTTATCTTTAGTTCCAGAATATCCTATTTCATCGTTAAAACTTCCAAACTCTTTGTAAAGTACAGTCATTAACGTAAAATGGTCAATATTTATTTTTTCCAAGTCGCAAGTTAAAAATGCACGTCTATCATTAACGTCCAATTTTCCAAGGTCAACAATCGCATTCTCTAAAAATTCAACACTATCTGAAATTTTACAAACTTCTTCACCCCACATTTCTTCAACAATAAAATCTTCAGGTCTATGTTTAAACACGACACTGCCTTTAATTATCACAGCCATAATTAAAAAGCCATTCGACACTCTTTAAATGTGCCGTTTATGAATATATCAAATCAAAAAACATATTAACTCAAAACCTTAGAATAAAAGATGGTATACTGGCTCCCTAAAACCAAATTAGGAAAAATATCATTATGGCTAGTAATATTAGGAATAGTCATTTTCTACATTCAATATTGGCTTGGAATGCTCTTTCCAAATCCAGAACCTCCAGTAGGTTTAGACTTATTAATAAGAATAATTCCAGGATTTGTAGGCATAGCGACAATATGCACGTCAGGAGTAACCTCACTAATCAGTATAATAAAAAAGAAAGACAAAGCCATATTATTATTCATATCAGCATTAATGGGATTATTAGGTTTCGTCGTAATACTCGGAGAACTTTTTATTCAGCATTAAGAATATTTAAACCACTCAATCTTCTCATTCCGTGAGAGTTTCTTAACAAAATACTCTTTCTTACAAGCATCAGACTTATCCAAGCAATCTTTGCGTGCAACTAATTTAGAAAATCCCTTAGCACGAACGTATTTGCTCCCTTTCCCAGAAGAATGTAAATCCATGCGCTTAGCAACATCATTAGTCACACCAGTATACAAAGAACCATCCAAGCATTCAACAAGATAAATCTCCCAGTGTTTATCTAAAGTCATCACCAAGTAACTAAAATCCCAACGTTTATATACCCAATTTAAACAATAATTATCATACAAGTTAGAAAGTATTCTTATTTTTTAGCAAAATATCAAAAAATGGAAAAATTTAAGCAATTAAATCTAAGTGAAGAGCTACTTGAAGCCATCCAAAGAGAAGGATTCGACTCTCCCAGCGAAATACAGGAAAAAACAATCCCTCTAGTTCTGGCGGGCAAAGACGTCATAGGCAGTTCAGCAACAGGTTCGGGTAAAACCCTAGCTTTTGGCGCAGGAATTATAGACCGAGTCTCAGCAGGAGCAGGAATTCAAGCATTAATATTAACGCCTACAAGAGAACTAGCTGAACAAGTAGGCCAAACAATCTCTAAATTTGCAAATAAAAAAAGACTGCGAGTGTGCCAAGTATACGGCGGAGTATCCATGGACCCACAAATAAGAGCAATGAGGCAAGCAGATATCGTTGTAGGCACACCAGGAAGATTACTAGATCACTTAAAAAGAAGAACTCTAAACTTATCAAGAATAAAATTTTTAGTTTTAGACGAAGCAGACAGAATGTTAGACATGGGTTTCGTCCGAGATGTAGAAAATATAATTAAATCATGTCCTTCAAATAAACAAACAATGCTTTTCACAGCTACTCTTTCTCAAGACATTGCATACATGGCTAAGAAATACATGAAAAATCCTGTTCATATAGAAGCAGGAGACAAAGTAGACCCTTCAAAATTATATCAAATATATTACGATGTAACTCATGAAACAAAATTATCTTTACTCGTACACTTACTAAAACAAGAAAAAAACGGAGTAGTCATGGTTTTCTGCAATACAAGAAGAAACACAGACAAACTAACTAGAAATCTAGGTTTAGCAGGACTACATGCAGAATCACTTCATGGAGGACACTCTCAAAACAGGCGTTCAAGCGTTCTACAATCATTCCATACAAGAAACACATTAATTTTAGTATGCACAGACGTCGCAGCTAGAGGCTTAGACATAAAGGACGTTTCTCACATATACAATTATGACATTCCAAAAACTGGAGAAGAGTATATTCACAGAATAGGACGAACAGCAAGAGCAGGAAAGAATGGAATAGCCATCAGCTTTGTCTCAACTGGAGACCACAGCGAATTCAGACAAATAGTAAGGCGAGTAGACTCAAACATAGAAAAACAACCTCTCCCACAGTTCGAAGTTTTACAAATGCCAAGCAAATCATCAAACCAAGACGGAGGACATAACATAACTCATGGCAACAGAAACGAAAGTCAAGGTCGTTTCGGCAGTCATAGAAGATTCGGTGGAAACTTCAGAGGCAGTAGAAGCGACAGAGATCATGGAAAAAGAAGAGACTCAAGAACAAATAGAAACAGAGGCCCAAGAGCCATGGGTGGCAGACGCTTTGGCAATCGAAGATAAAAACAAGAATAACCTATATTACATTTAAAAATACTCTCTTCTATATTAAAATGTGAAAATTAAACTATTCGTAACTTGTATTATCTTAGCACTTCTTCCAGGAATAATAGGGAGCATTTTTACAAAAGATAATGTTCAGTCAGACTGGTATCAGTTAAACAAACCATCATTCACCCCGCCAAATTATGTATTTCCAATAGTGTGGACAACACTCTACATATTAATTGGAATATCTTTATACTTGGCTTGGACAAGTGCAAAAAAGAGTCAAAAAGGCAAATTAGCAAAACTCTTCGCCTTAAATTTAATCCTTAACTTGTTCTGGACTCCTTTATTCTTTTCATTACAAAATCCAATACTAAGTCTGATAGATCTGTATTTATTAATAATATCTACTATATGGCTTATAATATTCATTTATAAAATAAATAAAACTTCTTCCTTAATCCTAATACCTTACTTAATTTGGATAACCTTCGCATCTTTCCTTAATCTAGCATTTACCTAAGATAGTCTTTTAAATAAATAAAATGCCTAAAATCTATGAGAATCTGGAGTATTCACCCTAAATATTTAGACTCTAAAGGTCTTTTAGCTGTATGGAGAGAAACATTGTTAGCAAAGCATGTATTAGATGGTAAAACAAAAGGGTACAAGAATCATCCCCAATTATCCAGATTCAAATCACAAAAAGAGCCTTTAACTGCAATAAACTATTATCTTCAAATAATCTATCAAGAAGCATCTCTAAGAGGATACAACTTTTCAAAAAACAAATTTCAGAGCCAAGATAAAATAGATAAAATACCCGTAACTAATGGCCAATTAGAATATGAATTCAATCATCTAAAAAATAAATTGGGCCTAAGAAACAAAAATAGATTAGAAGAAATAAAAAATCTAAAATTCGTAGAAGTTCATCAATTGTTTGAAGTCGTAGAAGGAAATATAGAAGTTTGGGAAAAAGTATAACAAAACACTCAAATTACGAGCATTTAAATACCCTCAAATAAACAAATAAACATAATAACATGAAAGGAAAAATAAAATTCTTTAACGAAATCAAAGGCTTCGGCTTTGTTACTGGTGAAGATGGAAAGGACTATTTTGTTCACAGCACAAGTTTAGTAGGAACAACCTCTTTAGCAAAAGACGACGCAGTTACTTTCGAAATAGAACAAGGCGACAAAGGTCCAAAAGCAGTTAAAGTCACAAAGGCTTAAACAAATTCTTATCTTTTAGCTTTTAATTTATCGTTCTTCTTAGCCCGTTTACTAAGCAACTTCCAAAGTTTATCTAAAACATCTTTAGGTACAGCAATAATCTTTCGACTGCCAAGTTTCTCAAGTTTCTCTCCTAAGCCAAGAATAGCCGTCTCGTTTCCCAGACGAACTTGCTCTTCAGACTCATTAACAATCACATCCCAATTAACCTGACTCTTATTAACGATAGAAATAATATCATCAATATCTTTCTCCCTAGAGGTTACGCTCTTCATAATCAATACATCATTAGGATCTGCAGCTTTAATTATTAATTTACCAAATTCATGTATCTGCATGGATCGTTCTTTCATTGAATCAGAAAGATAAGAAGAAACTATCTTATTCATAAACATATCAAAACGACAATTGTTAAACTCAAGCATTAATGGAGTATTGCTTTTCAAACCATAAACTAAAGTTACATCGGACTCTTTAGCACCCAATCTCTTGAGCGCATTATAAAATTCTAGCCTATCCTCAATTTTATCAAAAACTAAATCAACGTCTAAAGTAGAATTCTTAACGCTCATTAACATTAGAGCAGTTCCTCCTATAGCATAAGCTTCTATTTTCCTAGGCAATATGTTCCCTATTGCTATAAACATTTCTTCCTGTTGTGTTATGTCAATCATATAGAATACTCCGTCAAATCAGAATAGTTCAATGGAATGTAAACTTTCCACTTTTTCTCAATATCTTTAAAATCATCTGAAGAAATGCCCTTTACAATATACTTAAATCCAGCATTTTTATTCTTCTGGGCAAGAGTAATAAATCTTTTAGGCATCCTCCGAAGTTTAGAAATAATCAGTCTTGCAACATCATAAAGAGCACACACTTCACGCACAAGATTTTCTTTTTTAGCCAATTCATAAAGTAAACTCCAATCATTTATTTTCCTAAACAAAGCAAGAGAAGCAATAATAAACCTAACATCCTTTTGTTTTATTGCATAAATAAGCGCTTCTTCATGACTCGGAGTTCTATAATGCACATAATAAGTGCTACTAGACTCCATTAACTTAAGCCCAGGCGACCTAACAGAATTATTAATTATTTCAGTATAACTTATTCCTTTTTGTCTATTTCTTAAAGATATACTATATAACCTTTTATTTCCAGCGCCATAAGTAGTCTTTACAAGACCTAACTTCCGCAATCTATGAATAACATAAACTGCTTTAGTCTTACTTATCTTAAGCCTTTCAGCAAGAGTCTCCAGAGTATACAAGCCGTACAGTGATTCAGCAATCTGTTCATACTTATTACTTCCCTTTATCATTATTAAATGTATCACGTTTAATATATAAACCTTTGTATAAAATAGCCTTATTATTGAATGTATAGGTAATAATATATAAACAAAGTCAATAAATCCTGTCTTATAAGGTTATTAACAAAATTTTATTAATCAATCAATCTCTAAATTAACATGACTACAATAAACAAAGATAAATACAAATTTGAAAAGTATAATCCAATATATAAAATACTCTTTCAAAAAGAAAAAGCAAAATTAATAAAGATATTTCCAAAATCTCAAATAGAACATGTTGGAAGCACATCAGTACCAGATTTAGGCGGAAAAGGCATAATTGATATTGCTATTTCAGCCCCTAAAAATCAAATTAATAATTCAATAAAACTGCTTGAAAAGAACGGATTTGAATATAAAATAAAACCTCTTGATAAAAAAAGAAAATTCCTTCAAAAAATAAAGAGTTATAGAAAAAAACAAAGAAGGATTCACATACACCTCACCAATAAAAATTCCATTATTTGGAAATCTCTAATTGCATTAAGAGATTATTTAATAAAAAACAAAGAAGCAAGAGAAGAATACGCCAAAATAAAAAAAAGGCAGTAAAAATTGCAAAAGGCCATTCTCAAAAGTATAGAGATTACAAGCATAAAATACTAGTTAAATTAAACAAAAAAGCTTTGGAAAAAGCCAAGATTAAACAATCTTAATTTTCCCCTTTATAATATTTAATTGCCTTAGCCACACTACTAAAAGAAATAACTTCTGTTGGCTTAACTTTTCTATAAGATATATAAATCTGGGTTTTTGGAGAATCATTTACTAATAACTTAAAATATTTCCCAGAAATTTTATATATAAAAACTGGTTGATTCAATCTTTTTTTATGCTTCTTAGGCACAACAAGAGTTACAACTCCATTATACTCATAAACGTCAAAGCCCTCACTAGAACCCCAAGGAAAACCATGAGCTACTGCATAAGCTGGATCCGCAGCTGCATATATTGCAGGCTTGGCTCTTCCCTTCAGAACTCCAGGAGTATATCTCTTTCTAGGCTCTAATTCTCTTATCTCAGAAGTTATTGAACCATGATATAGATATTTTAATTTCATAATTTCACAAATCAAATAAAAGATTTAAATCTTCCTCATTCATCTCCATTCACACCACTCACAATAAAATTCCAAAAACTATAAACTAAATCAACCCCAAATAAACAAAACTCAACAACAATCAATTTTATAACCTCTCAATTTCTATAAAACCATGGACAAAAAAGTAACATGCAGTAAATGTCAAGATAAAAAAAGAATAATGCGCGCAAACGGCGAGATTAGCCCTTGTTTTGACTGCCTCATCGCAGGGCGTATGGACCAACATGATAAGAACCCAAAAGATTCTGGAATTGCGATATAAATAGTAAGATATATCAATTAATCAACAAATCTAAACAATCGATAAATTTAATTATTATTTTAACTTAGTAAAATAATCTTCTTCATCTCGCATATGTTTAATGAGTCTCTTAAATAACATTCTACCATCTGTATCGATAGCTACTTTTATCTTAGAATCATCTCCAGTGTTAAGTGCCATATTCAAAACTTTCCAATGTCCTCTTAATTCCCTATGCTTATCAATAACACTTTTCTTTTCTGGAAGACTCTCCTTTTTTACATAATTAAAGATGTGCTCTTCCTTTGCTTCATGAAAATTCCACAAAACCTCCAAGTGGCTACAACAAACCTTTAATTCATTTATGTTCAGTTTTTCTGCATCTATAACACCTAATATTTTAGTCAAAACCTTTCTTATTTGAATATGGTCTTTCTTAAGTTCTTTTATTAAATCCTGCATAGTCTTGACTGCTATATGGGTTAAAATACTTTACGGGGCTACATTTTATGGCTTATTTCTTAGCCTTCGAAGCAATGTATTCTTCATATCCACCATATATCTTAATTGACAAGGGTAATTGGTGGAACTGGGCAGATGAACGGAGATAGTTTGAAGGAATACATTGAGAAAGAGTTTTAAATAGTTCTCAAACTTCTTAGAAATATGGACTTAAGCGAAGCTGAAACGCGAGAAAAGATAATCGATCCCTGGTTAAAGAGCGAAGGTTGGAGAGAGGAATATGTTAAATCTGAAGTTAATTCCGTAAAATCTGATTTTAAAGCTAGAAGATATGAACTTAAGAAAGGCGAAGGTAAAGAAGAGGGGAGATTCATAGATTATGTTTTACTTGATTCTCATAAAAATCCCTTAGCAATAATTGAAGCAAAAAGATTTTCATTAGATGCTGAAAAAGGAAGCATACAGGCAACTACTTATCAAAAAGATATTGAGTCTCAAACAGGAATTGCCATTCCAATATTTTTAACAAATGGTAAAAAGTGGTATATTAAGGAAAAAGGATATCCAACTCGAGAAATTTCAGGACCATTTTCTCAAAAAGACCTAGAAAGAAGGGCTCAACTTAGTAAAGAAAAACAAAGGTTGTCTTCAATAAAAATCAACCCAAAAATCATAGACCGATCAAAAAACATTGAAATTGTTAAACAAGTCTTAAACCATTTAGAAAAAGGAAATAAATATGCTCTGATTAACATGGCTACTGGAACAGGTAAAACTCGAGTAGCCTTAGGAATAATAGACTCATTAATTAGAGCAAGATATATTCAGAACATTTTATTTGTAGTAGATAGAATTTCATTAGGTAAACAAGCTTTTAGCGCATTTGACAATAGTCCTTTAAGAGATGAGCCTAGAACTTTGCTTAATGAAGAAGGAGATTTTGATATGGACAAAAGAATCTATATTTCTACGGTTCAAACTTTAATGTCTAAAGATTCAGAAAAAGGCCATAAATTTCAAAAATTTAGCCCAGGATTTTTTGACTTGATTGTATTTGATGAAGCTCACAGGTCTTATTATGATAAACAAAATCTGGTGAACCAATATTTCGAGGCAATTAAAATAGGTTTAACTGCAACCCCTTCTAAAGATGAATCTAAGAACACATATGAGTTATTTGAATGTGCAAAAGGCGATCCCACCGTAAAATATGATTATAATGAAGCGCGTAACGATGGTGTTCTTGTGCCTTACGATGCTCAAATAATTTCAACCAAAGTTTTAGAATTAGGAATTAAAGGAATGGAATTAGACAAAGATCTCAAAACAGAACTTCAAAGACAAGATGAGGATCCAGAGCATTTTCAAGTACCAGGAACAAGATTTGCTAAATATTTCAGCGACAAAAAAACAAATGAACTAATAGTTACTGAATTTATGAATCATTGCTATAAAACTGAAGATGACAAGCCATGCAAAACAATCTTCTTTTGTGCAAGTGTAAAGCACGCTGAAGAATTAAAGAAAACCTTTGGGACACTTTACCCTAATTTGAGCGAGGACGTAGAAGCAATTACATCAGATAAACACAGATACATGGATGAAGTTAATAGATTTAAGAAAGATTCGAGCCCAAGGATTGCTCTTTCTGTAGGAGTCTTAGATACAGGAATAGATATACCAGAGATTATGAATTTAGTCTTTGTAACTCCGGTATTCTCTCATACTCGCTTCTGGCAAATGTTAGGACGAGGAACAAGAAACTACGCCTCTTGTAAAAACAAATCTTGGCTTCCAATCCAAGATGGAGTTCACATAAAAGAAGATTTCAGGATTTTAGATTTCAAATTCGGAGAGTTTTCTAATATAAAAGAACACCAATTGGAACAAAAAGGCAAATCTACGGTCTCAACAGACGCTAAAATAACTATTTTCACAAAAGAAGTTGAATTATTAAAGAAAAAACTAACAAAAGAAGAAAAAGACATAATTGAAACCAGAATTATAGAAGATGTCTCTAAAATAAATCAGAAATCCTTCATTGTCAAACCTCAAATAGAAATGATTAGAAAAGTTGTATCTAAAAAATTCAATCTAGAAGATTACATTAAAACTCTTAAGGAAGAAATTGCTCCTTTGATGAAATTTACAGAATTTGGAGATGGAAGAGTGCAAACATTCATCTCTCATTGCATAGACCTCTTTAGCTACGTCAAAGACAACAATACGGAAGCAATTTATGAAGAACAAGACTTCCTATTGGAAAGAATAGAAAATGTTTGGAGTTCTAATCTTCAAGTCATAAAAAACAAACAATCAGATATAATAAGAGTTATGCAACCAACTTTCTGGAAAGAACTAGCATTCTCAGATATCGATTTTCTAATAAGAGTTATAGCACCATTAATGAAATATTACGAACCTGAAAGAAAAAAGATAATCCGAGTAGATGCTCCGGACATTACAAGAAGTATAGAGCGCTTCAAAATGCCTGAGTATGAAGATCCACAATTAGACTATCTCAAAAACACACCACTACTAAAGAAAATGGTAAAAGAAGGAGTCACATGGAAAGAACTCCTAGACGTTGAAAAGACATTGACTCAAATAAACCCTATCTGGACAATTGAAAATATACAAAAAAGAGAAGACTTCGTCATATTCTTAAGAAACATGTTAGATCTCAAAGGTCTTCCAGATCCTCAAGAAATGATAAAGAATCACTTTGAAAAACTCATCGTAGAAAATAATAAAGACTTTACTACAGAACAAATTCACTTGCTTC
>Ga0209542_10001011_pt1 | contig 67107 bp, 78 predicted proteins | sample RifCSPhighO2_01_FD_184028 | JGI IMG/M metagenome (GOLD analysis project Ga0209542, IMG submission 184028) | Soil microbial communities from Rifle, Colorado - Rifle CSP2_plank highO2_0.1 (SPAdes) (version 2) | ecosystem: Environmental > Terrestrial > Deep subsurface > Rock core/Sediment ...
TACCCCTTGGAGTTTTAAACAGGCGCTATACCTAAATATATTTCGGGGAGAACCAGCTATCTCCGGGTTCGTTTGGCATATTGCCCCTAACCTCAGGTCATCCCAACCTATTGCTACAGATACGGGTTCGGGCCTCCGATCGACTTTCATCGACCATCACCCTGCCCAAGGTTAGCTCACCCGGTTTCGGGTCTATCCCCATGTGCTAATGTTGCTCGATTAGAGCTTGCTTTCACTACGCCTTCGTCTGCAAAGCAGACTTAGACTAATGCACAAAAGGATAACTCACCGGTTCATTCTTCAATAGGCACAGCGTCACATCTCGCTATCGCTCGCTGCTCCGAAATAAAAGATAAAATATAAAATAGAAAATAGAATTTTTTAATTTTTTATATGTATTTTTTATTTTTAATATTTAATTTTTACTTTTAGAAGCAATGAGCGACAGCGAATGCTTCGCTTGCTTGTTAGCCAATAATTTCAGGTCTATTTCATTCCCCTTCCGGGGTGCTTTTCACCTTTCCCTCACGGTACTAGTTCACTATCGGTAGACTTTGGTATTTAGTCTTGGAACGTGGACGTCCCAGATTCCCACAGGGTTTTATCGTACCCCATGGTACTTAGGAAACTGCGAGGCAGTCTCGGGTTTTGAGTACGGGACTTTCACCCTCTTTGGCAGCGCAATTCCGGCGCTTTCTTCTACCCTCAACTGATCCTACTATGCAGTCCTGCAACCCCAAGCGAAGCATACTGCTTCGCAATTACAAGTTACGAGTTATAAATTATTAATTCAATCGAACTAATAACTAAGCACTAATAACTATTCACTGCGAGGCAAAATGCCTCGCTCGGTTTAGACTCTTCCCCTTTCGCTCGCCGCTACTTAGGGAATCTCATTTGATTTATTTTCCTGGCGTTACTAAGATGTTTCAGTTCACGCCGTACCCAACCAAACGCTAATATAATCCCGATAAATCGGGACTAACTTCACGCTTGGTTATCCCGATAAATCGGGATGGGTTTCCCCATTCGGAAACCGCCGGATTATAGGTTTATGGCACCTACCCGACGAGTATCGCCGCCGTATGCGTCCTTCCTCGGCCAAAGCCTCCAAGGCATCCATTATTGGCATTAATGAGTAGTATTTACCCCCGATCGAATCGGGGGAAAACATTTTTCTCTTCACTTGTCAAAGAGCCAATTCGTCGCTTCGCTCCTCATTGTAAACTATTCTTTCGAACAGCTTGCCCTGAGCGTTAGCGAAGGGTGGACCCGAGGGGAATCGAACCCCTTGCCTCCTCGTTGCAAACGAGGCGTTCAACCGGGTAAACTTCGGGCCCCAAGAATCCACTTGATTTTTTGAATTTTATTGTGAGAGGGAAAAGATTAAGAAGACAACAAAAGCCCCAAACGGGGAGTTAGAATATTTTTGTTTGCTATCATAAATAATCTTTTGCCTTCCCGCCAAGGCGGGATGTTCACGACTCCCATCTTAACACAGGAAAAAATAAGTGTCAAGCTCCGAAATCGGAGCGCAGACCCCGAGCGAAATCGAAGGGTCAGGGGAGAAAAGAATTAAGAAACAACCACGAGAAAGAAGTACTTAAATGGATAGTAAACTGCTTTGCAGTTTACTATCAAAAGGCACGTTTGTCAACAGACAAGGCTCGCAATTCGCACAAGTCGTAGTTAAATTTGAATTTTCTCCGCACATAACGATTGTAGATTTTAGCATGTTTTCATTGCTCTCCATAAATATTATTTTATCATTTTTAGCCTCAAAAGTCAAGAAAAAAACGCCTATTAACAAAACTCTTAAAACTGCTATAATAAAACCATCTATGGTCAATCGTTATAATTTTAGCGTTATCTTTCAATACGACCCCCTAGCTGGAACTATCACACCCAAATTCAATGTTGCAATTAACGGCGTACCTTTCAATAGGGGTATAGCTATATATAAAGGGACATCTTTTGGCGGCCTTAATCTTTTTAATTACATAGGAAGATCCATTGCGGGTACATGGGATTCAAACGCTAGGGTATTAACCATTTTAGGATTTTATTAGTATATGGCGACAGAAGAAGATAAAAAAATAAATCCCAAAGAAAACGAAGAAGCACCTCAAACAGCGGGGAGAAATGAACCCGTAGCTTTTGATCCCTCACCTCTTTTGGCACGAATAGAAAAACTTGAGGATGGAGTTAAATTATTGAAAGAAGGCATAAACTTTGTCCGAGGCACAAATTGGTTCATTCTTGTTGTATTATTTGTAGGTTTTTTGGCATTGCTAATTTCGTTAATAGGTGGAATCATGCAAGCAAACAATTCTAATACTGCAACTCAAGTAGAATTTATAAAATCAGTCCAACAGTTAACAAATACCGTTGATAAACTCGATTCTTCATTAAAACAAATAAAGCCTGCAGCGCCTCCGAACGCACAGCAATAATTTTTAAGTCAAATTATTCCTGTCCTCTGAGCCAGTGGTCGGCTTCATTTTAAACTTTTTCGGAGAGCTTCTTCCACTTTTTCCGCCAGAAATATTTTCATCAAAGATTGATAGGGTACATCTTTTTTATTGGCAAGTTCTTTAATACGGGACAGTAAAAAAGAGGGCAGTCTTAAAGAGATAGACTCTGTTGACGGCTTTAATTCAGATAAATCAAGCTTTACTGGATTATCAAAATCAAAATATTCCGATGTATCTGCTTTAGCCCAAAAATCTCTCTCCTCATCTTCGTTTTTGAATTTTGGAATTGTCTTAAATTTATTTTTTTGCATACCTGCTACTTTCATTCTTATTTTGATCTCTTGCTGAGATTATTCTGATTTTTTGGTCTCTTATAGTAAAAACTATCGCTAGCTTTCTCGATTCATTTGTAATTCCCAAAACTATGAATCTCTTTTCTTTTTGAGAATGCTTCTGATCTGGAAATATTTTTAAAGGTCTATTAAAAAATATTTCTTCAGCCTTTTTATTTGTTACTTTATGCTTTTTAAGGTTCTTGCCGATATTGCCTCTATCCCATTCAAAACTTAATGGTTTGGGCAATCTGTTCACTAATTAAGTATATTTCAAGAATATACAAATGTCAAGGGGTCTTGACAAAGCTCTTGGAATAGTGTTCCATATAATAGTAGCTGCCCGAATGGATTGTAAAAAGCGAAATTATTTACATCGTATATTATCAATCGTATTCTTTTTACTTTTGGCGCTTTTATTAGCTGCGCCTTCTGTTTCCGCATCACCGCCTACTTCTTACTATGATTGGGGTCCATACTATAATGTAAAAGAAGAAGTGCTTGGGATCACATTTTCCTCTTCTGAAGAATTGCCCGCACCTACTGTCCCCAAAGATGCAATGCCTCCTCAAGCCCAGGGGATTCTGCCGGGAAATCCGCTTTATACTTTTGAAATCTTTACAGAAAACATTCAGCTTGCTTTAACGTTTAATCCTGTACAAAAAGAGCTGCAGCGTCTGGAATTTGCTTCCGAAAGGTTAAGCGAAGTCAAAACTTTAATAGACCAAGGTAAACCGGATCTTGCAAATAACGCGGCTTCAATCTACAAAAACACTATGGATACCGTCTCACAAAATACGCAAGCATTATCTTCCAAAAATGTCCAAGGTTCGGAAAATTTGGTAGTAAAAGTTGAGGAGGTCTCAGCAACGCACGCGGTTGCTGCCCAAAGCTTGGCTATCACATCTGCACCGAACGCATCCACTTCTTGGACAAAGATAATAGATGCCACAGAAAAGGCGATGGATATAACAGCTGATGTCTTAGGTCAACCAGCTATTCCAGAAAATTTATCAGTAAGTATTCAGGAATTGAAAAAACAAGGTTTAATAACGCCTGAAGAAAGTGATAAGCTCTACGCCCTGCCAAATCGGGATGATGTTCGAGAAGAATTGGACAAGCTTGTTACTTCAGGTCAATTCCCTGCAGCCGAAGTTATAAAGCTTGATCAGGCTGTAGCTACCAAATATCCTGAAGCCTACGGGCAAACCCAAGAAGTCTTAAGATTTGTCGAACTTCGTACTTATCAAACACTCCCTCCTCCATCAACCGAAACTCTTAACGAAATAGCAGAATGGCAGAATCAGCCCGGCGATACCCCTCCACCCGGGGAGATTCGGCCATATCTTTATTACACACGGGCCCAAGAACTTGCAAAAGAGATAGATTTTAGCCGTTTTGAGACAGAGCAACAATCAGAAATAGCTGTGTCCTATCCAGAATCTGTTACGCAAAATCCGACTTTTTCTGGCACGCCTATTACCCCATCTCCATCACCTGCCCCGTCTGATAAAGCAGGTAAGGCAGTTTCTCCGCCAACCCCTTCGCCAACGCCGCCATCAACTTCAATCGGATCTTATTTAGCTAATTATAACGGGCCTTTACCGGGAACTTTTGGTTATTTCTTTAAAAACATTGGCGAACAAGTAACCTTGACTACAACCTTTAATCCTTCCCGCCGTTTAGAAATTGAAATGAATTATGCTGATGAACGTCTGCGCGAAGCGCGTGCTCTCTCTCAAGAAGACGGCAAAGAAAAACTTTATGAAGAAACACTCAAAAAGTATCAACTTGTTATGAATACTGTCTCTGATAATATTAAAAATTTTGCCGGGTCAGAAGAAAACAAGAGAGATTTAGCCCAAGCTTTAGAATCTGAATCAGCAAGGCATAATGTCGTTTTTGAAAAAGGACTTCTGCCACCGCCAGCTTCTCAAGACACAAAGGTCTATACGGCTGCTCTTAATGCTACAGAGGATGCGATGGATGTAACGAGCGACGCCTTAGGAAGACCTGCGCTTCCTCAAGCGTTGGCAAACCGCCTCCAGGATTTAAAAGCCCAAGGCATCATTTTACAGGAGGAGGTAAGCGATTTGACAAAGGCTTCTTCAAGAGAAGAAGTTAGGGATAAGGTTCGAAACCTTATCGAGCTGGGTACTTTTCCGCCTGCGGATGCCAAAAAACTTGATGAAGCCCAAAGCTTGATTGCACCCTCAGACTTTAACCAACTGACCGAAATCAGAAAAATAGAGGAATTACAGCGTTTGCGGGCAATCCAGGCAGAGTTTGCTCAAACAGCAACGCTTCGGGAAACTAACGCAAATTATGAACAAAGGGTACAAAATCTTCTCAATACCATAGATTCAGGTCTAATAAAACCTGAGGATCTTGCGGGACGGCAGGAATTGATCAAGACTTATCAGGAAATCACCGCAAATGCCCCAAAAAGACCCATAAATGCTGGTCAATTTGGTCCTGACGCAATCCCAGGCGCAGTACTTCGTAGCGCGCCTTCCTCGTCTAATGCTGTTTTGGGTACTTGTCCGATAGGCGCATTCTTCAAACAATCCGAAGGCTGTGTTTGGGAAGACAGCGGAAAAAGAATAGATGATTATGCCCAATATCGCTGCGATAAGCCTGCCCAGTATTGGTCATTTGTAACCAAGGCCTGCGTTCCCGTGAGCATTGAATCACAAGGCATTCAAGAAGATGCTAAACCACTCTGCCCTATAGGCCATACATGGTCTTGGGACACATCAAGCTGTCAATTGTCTTCGGGTGAAAATATTATTCCTTCGCCCAATCCTGAGCCTTCGCCTTCACCTAAATCATGTCCCGAAGGAGCAAGCTATAAGGCTCCTAGAGGTTGCGTTTGGGATGCAAACGATAGGACAGTTTATGACGGAACTCAATACCGATGTACAGGAAACACTTATTACTCATTTAGCCAAAACAAGTGTGTTTCCAATCCAGATCCTGGAAAACCCTTCCCTGAGGATGCAATGCCTAATTGTAGTCAAGGGGGTACATTTTGGAGCTGGGTAGAAGGCGGATGCGTACCCAAGCCCAACCCTACAACCTCTAATACTCAGACCGCTGAATTCTCAATCCCAAAGCCTGTATTTGCTGATTCTGACAGTCCGTTCTATTTCTTAAAACAAGCAGGCGAAGCTATTCAGGTTGCGACCGCTTTTGGAACTCAAGCCCGAGAAGAAGTGAAACTTTCTCAAGCAAAAGAACGTCTCGCTGAAGCCTATGCACTGCTTGCAAAAAACAACGAGGAGGGCTTTAAAGATGCGCTTGCTGATTACACCGGAGAAATGCAAACAGTCTTTAACGATATCGATAAAGGGCTTAACTTAACCAAAGAAGCTAAAAAAGAACTTGGGGAACTACTGGCTTCGGATGTTTCAAACCAAAATCTTCTTCTGCAAAAAATGTCTGTACTGGCATCCAAAGATGCAGCAATCCCGATTAGTGCCGCGGCCTCCGCTGTCACTCAAGGAGTTGACAGAGCTTCCGACCTTCAAGGCGAGCCCGCTATTCCTAAAAACATTAAGGAAAAATTGGACACATTACCAGAGAACATGCTCTCAAAAGAACAAAAACAAAAACTTAAAGATACTGACACTAGACTTGAGGCACGCCTAATAACAGGGGAGCTTGCCGCAACGGGCGCTCTGACTCAATCCGATCTTGCCTCTTTTGATAATTGGATCGCTCCTTCCGACACCGTATCTATTTTGAAGCTAAATGAGCTTAAGAAATTAAGCGAGGCAGTTGAGCTTACAAACCTCAAAGAAGATATTACCAAGAAAGTAGAAAAGACCGAAGACATTGCCCAAAAATTGGATGAATTTAAGAAGAGTTTTGAACCAGGACAAGAAATACCCGCTGATGTTCGTCCCTATGTAAGACTTACTCGAATTGATGAGATCTCGCAGACCATTCGGCCGGATGTTGTTAGGCTTGGGGATTTTGGCAATCGCAAGGATATTCAGCTGGCAGTCGCGGCTCTTCAACAAGAATTCAAGCCAACCAGAGAGGATTTTCGCCGGATTGAGGATTTTCGCCGCTCAAACCCCGGAAGGTCACTTCCAACGGAATTGGCGAGAATCGAAGCGCTATCCTTCAGCGTTGGTGTAAGAGATGCCGCAACAACATGCTTTTTACCTTCCCCGCCATTTGCACCTAACACCCCTTGTCCGCCTTCCGGAGCATCTATTCCTATCTCCTCCTATTATTATACTGGAGCCCAATCGTTCCCGGGAATTGGCGGGTTTGGCGCCGGGAATACTGGTGTTTCTGGTTATGGAACGCCAGGAACACCCTCGATTGATAAGGACGGCAAACCACTAGTTTATGGGAAAGGTCCTGAGCCGGCTAAAGCGGGCGTTTGTCCTGACAACTATCACTGGATGTATGATTCTGGCGGATGGTGCATGAGTAATTCCGGAAATTATTCTTCGAATCCAGGTTCATTCTCACAAGGGGTGCCCTACTCTTCCGGTCCCGGCTACACTCCCTACACACCGTATTATTCCGCTCCTGGAGCTCCAAGCTATGGCACAAGCTATGGCGGTGGAGGTTATTATGCCGGACCAAGTTACTACGGCCCTGCGCCAACCACTTATACAACTAACCCGCCTCCGGGAACCGTACCCGGCTCTGGTCCTGCGCCTACTGCCTCAGGACAATGTCCATCAGGTTACCACTGGATGCCGCCAAACCCGGGACAAGCCGGCTGGTGCATGGCTGACGGAGGAACCTATACAGGCAGTAGCGGGGGCGGATATTACGGAGGAAATGTAACCCCAGGACAATGTCCGTCCGGGTCCTACTGGAACAGTTACTATAACTCGTGTCAACCAGCAGGTGGGCAAACATACTATCCCGGTACTTACAACTATGGACCTTCACCAAATTTAACAGCAGGAAGTTGTGGGCCGGGTTATTATTGGAATGGTAATGGGTGTGTTCGTACAAGTCCTACTGATACTTATGGTTCCTGTTCACAACCACCGGCCGGCTGCGGTTATAATTCCTACTGGGACTATGGAAGCTGTTCTTGCAGAAGTTCGAGTACCTATAGTGGCGGTGGAGGTGCCAGTCCAAGCAATTATTGTCAAGGGCTTAGTTGTGGCGGAGGAACCTATCTAGACTACTCAACCTGCAGCTGTAAATACTCTTCATCCGGCGGTTCGTATACAGGCTCAAGCTGCTCCCCTCCTCCCGGAGGATGCGGCAGCGGCTGGTTTGATAATAGTTCGTGCTCTTGTAAGGCAGCTTCATCGCAAGGGTGTTACAACGTGTCCGCGTCAAGCTGCGGAAGCGGGTTTTATTGGGACTCTGCTGCCTGCACCTGCCGTTCATCGGGTACAAGCTCATCCCCGTCAACTGGGACAACCTCAACATCTGGCGGGGGAAGCAGTAGCGGCTCATGTCCATCTGGATATCACTGGATGTCTGATAATGGCGGTTGGTGTATGTCCGATGGTGCAACTGGCGGTAGCAGTGGTAGCACTACATCAACCCCACCTCCTACAACCACTACAACTTCAGAACCTGCTCCGGCCCCGAGTAGCCCTTCAGAACCTGCTCCGGCCCCAGCAACATCTGAGCCAGTCCCACCTCCAGCTGAATCCCAACCAGCCCCCGCCCCATAAAATTCAACATTTTCAATATTTATTCCTTACACTGGAAATCAGATCTTAAGAGGGTAAAATGGATCACCACCAGAAAAATTTTTACAGCATGGGTCATAACTATTCCTGCCTCCATGCTTTTCGGAGCGATTTTTGCCACAATCATCAGATTATAAAAGACCGAATCAATTTTAGATTTATTACCAGATGTAGACGCACAATCCACACCAGGTGTGGATTAGTGTAAATTAGGCTTTTTTGGGAGCAAGCGCAGATGCTTCATTGGGATTCCACAATCCTCTCTCGATCAAAAGCTTGTCGATTGCCTGATCCCGCACATCCATTTCAAATCCTTCGCTGATCATTGCTCTGGCAATCCTTGCAGTATCAGAGATGGCTTGATTTAGCGAACTTATTCTCCTCCTCCCTGAAGATCGGTATGCCAATATGCTTGAGCAAAGCAGAATTGTCGCAGTGTCAATTCCGGTAGATCCGTGAATCACAAAAAACGGACCGCGCTCCTCCGCCTCTTTATTTGCAAAAAAGGCAACTCCTATCTTTCTCTCCCTAAGCAATTGCCTAACCCCGGACATATCTTTATCTCCATTTAATTCTCCCATGTGAAAGGCAACGTCAATCTGCTCTTTTATCTCTTCCACTGTCTGCAGAATCTCTTCCCCAGAGGGCGGACGGCGAAACAATCTTGAGATTTTTTCTTTTAATCCCATGCTGGGGATTTTAACGAGTATGCTGTTAAAAGTCAACAGAAGCTACAGCGCAAGAAGAATTGCGCCGGCAAGCATGACGGAGGCGCCGAGTAAACGTTCTTTTATTCTTTTTTCCTTCAGAAAAACTCCGGCCAAAATAATTATAAAAAGTGAAGATAATCTGAAAATCGAAGTTGCGTAACCAACAAATATTAGAGCAAATGCCGCATAGGCCGCGGCTTGGGAAAAAGCTGTTCCAGCACCATTAATTACGAACCATTTAAAATTCTCTTTTACTTCCCTAACGGTTTTATCGCTTTCTTAAAGGCAAAAGGAGTTAAAAATAAAAACACAAAACACATTCCGATGACCGAGGCAAACAAAGGAACTGAGGGTGAAGTCTCAAAAATTGCTTTTTTTTGAAAAATCGGCGTGATACTCCAAAGAAAATTCGCAAGTAAAAATAGCAAAACACCCTTATGGGAAAAAAGTGTCTTGAAAGGAGTTAATGCCCCCTGTTTGACGTCAGCAACGTTTAAAAGATATGCTCCGACAACTACCAGTAAAATTCCAGCAAATTTTAATGGTGTTGGAACTTCATTTAGAACAAAAATGGCAATAAGCGTTGTAAAAACCGGAGAAAAAGAGGAAATAGGCGAAATAAGAGAAATAGAAGATTGACTGATTGCGACATACGAACTTACAAATGCGATTGTATCCAAAATTGCTGCAATCCCAATGTATAAATAAAAATTAGCTGTTGCATGTGGAACCCCACCTAAAAATAAAAGAAGGATAAAAGTAATTGGAATATTAAATAAAAAGAAGATGTAAAGAAGAGGAAGAGGACTAATTTTTTTAGTTAAACTTTTGGTAAAAAAAGTCTGTAAAGCTCCCCAAATTGCAAAAAAAAGCGAATAATAAAACCACATAACTATTCCTGATCCCTTAGCCAGCGCTCGGCCTCAAGTGCGGCGGCGCATCCGAAGCCTGCGGCAGTCACTGCCTGCCTGTAATGACTATCATGCACGTCTCCTGCGACAAATACTCCGTCGATATTAGTTCTTGTGTAGTCGTGAACTTTTACATATCCTTTTTCATCAAGTTCTATATTTTTGAAAATCTTTGTGTTTGGAATATGGCCGATTGCGACAAATACTCCGTCGATATCCATTTTTGAAGCTTCATTGGTTTTATTATTCTTAATTTCAACTCCCGTAACTTTTTCCTCTCCCAGAATCTTTGTAACTATTGTATTAAAGATAAATTTAATCTTAGGATTTTTCCTGGCCTTATCCTGCATGATCTGGCTTGCTCTTAAAGTCTCGCCTCTGTAAATTACGGTCACAGAATCTGCAAAATTAGCCAAAACGATTGCCTCCTCCATAGCACTGTCTCCTCCCCCGACAACAATTGTTTTTTTATTCTTAAAAAAGAATGCATCGCATGGAGCGCAGGAAGAAACGCCTTTTCCGATTTTTTCTTTTTCTCCTGAGACATCGAGCCATTTCGTATCGGCTCCCGTTGCAATAATTATTGATTTTCCCAAATAATCTTTGCCTGCGGCTTTTACTCTAAAAGGCTTTTGAGCTTGCCCTGAGCCTGCCGAAGGGGAAAAATCTCCCGTTTCAAAATCTTCATCAATAAACTCTGTTCCAAACCTTTCGGCCTGTTTTCGCATTGCCGTCATAAGATCCGGCCCCTGAATGCCATCGGGAAATCCCGGATAGTTATCTACAGCGGTTGTTAGCATTAACTGCCCACCCCATTTTCCTCCTGCAACAACAAGAGTTTTAAGGTTTGCACGGGTTGTATAGATCGCGGCAGTTAAACCTGCAGGACCACTTCCTATTATGATGACGTCGTAGATTTTGCTATCCATTTTAAAAAAAGTGCGGGGAGCCAATGAAATTTTCGCAGGACGACAAGCGAATTGCGGGTCCAAGAAAATTTTGTTGGCGACCTCAGCGCATTCAACTCGCCAAAATTTCGTCTATTCCCTTTTTAAAGTTTTCTCTTGATTGAGCACCGATCATTGTTTTAACCGGTTCTCCGTTTTTAAAGATGAGAATGCTTGGAATACTCATTATTCCAAACCGTGAAGCGCTATTTGGATTTTCATCTACATTTAATTTCCCAACCTTTAGTTTTCCTTCATACTCTTTTGCCAGTTCTTCAATTATCGGAGAGACTATTCGACAAGGAGCGCACCATGGTGCCCAAAAGTCAACTAGGACGGGCTGTTCATTTTTGATTACCTCGTCTTCAAAAGTCTGATCTGTAAAAGTTTTATCTGCCATACCTGTCGCGTTTGACGCGATTCACCTCCCGTATTAAGATATCAATAAGTTTTAATTATGTCAATGAAATATTTGGAAAAAATTAAAGATTCCATTTGAATATTCTATCTACTCTGCCAATTTGTTTAATAGTTAATTTAACAGACTTAGTTTTATTTGAAAAGGGTAAAAATACCAGATTTCCTTCTATATGATGGCCACCTGTTCCACCGCTCCAGCTTATCGGATTATAAATATTTCCTTTATCATCTTCTAATACCGTTATCTCTTTTAATGACTTATCTAAATTTACCGAATGAGTATTTAAGACAATAGCAAACTCCGCATTTTCTTTTGAAGACAGCTTTAAAGGAGTAACTTCAACCGTGACTTCTGCATCTTGGTTTTGTTGTTTTTTATATCCATTATTAATAGTCTGAACTTGTTGAGCAGGCTGACTAGAAGTCTGAATGTCAGTGGCACCCTTTTGATTATTTTTCCCAATAACAAAAACCCCAAAGCCTATGGCAACTCCCAAAACAACTAAAGATAAAATTATTATGTTTTTATTATTTTTCATATTTGAACTTTTGCAGCGCCTTTTAAAAAGTTGTTCAGTTTTTTTAGCATATAAACTATTCCCAAAAAATTAAAGGCAAGTCCTACGTAAAAAAGCTGTACTTGATATTGGCTCACTATTGTCACAAACCCTGTAATTCCTATAATCGGCAGAAGATTTACAAGATAATGCGAACAGCAGGAAATCATCGCAGCGGTTGAAGCTGTTCCGGAAACTGCTGCCACTTTTGCCGAACCGCCCATATTTCCTACTGCATTTTTAAGGTATGTAAAAAGCGCTATCTGTATGCCAAAACCCAAAGAAAGACTAACTATAAAATACCAATATCTTGAAAACTGAGCCAAAGCAAAACTCCACCCCGAAACAAAAGTTAAAACCGAAAAATATACTACAAGAAGAACTAAACTCGCCAAAAAACCATATATTATTGATTTCTTAGCTATTAAAAAATCAACAGCTTTTAAATTATTTTTCATAAATTTCTATTTCTCTAACTTTCCGTATAAAAATGCCGTCAGGTAAACTACCACCCAAACCGAAACTCCGAAAGTTACTGCTCCAAAAATTACTCCCGTCAAAGAAATTTGGCTTGTAGGTCTTGCTGCTTCAAGATTCAGTGTGTGGATCCAGCTTTGGCCGATTGATAAAACAAAGTCGGGCGCGATAAATGATAGCAGTGCGCAGGCAAAATAGAAAACTAGAAGTGTCAATGTAACTGCGTTTGCCAAAACAACAGGTTTTTTCATATTCTCACCCCCTTCCGTAACTTATTTCTTTATCTACTATTTCTTCTTGTTGTCATGTCCGTGTCTTTTTCCATGACCCATGCCCGCATGCATAAAAAAATGAAGCCCGATAAAAATAACAAAAAATACATAAGGTACAAATCCGTAGAGGTGAACACGGTGTTCAAGAACAAGAAAGAATACCATTATTCCTAATAACACTATAGAAATAAAAAATAATTTATTGTTCATATTTTTTATTACTCCCCCATCCTCTCCTGCACTTGGTTTAATAGCAGCAGGAGAGAGCATAACTAATTTATTTTCGAAAGCTCAGAGATCATCATATCGTTTTGTAAACCCATTGCCGAATCATCAAAGACAAATCTTACAATACCAGTTTTATCTATAACGACATAGCTATGGCCCGGCATGGTTCCCCTATGCATAGAAGAAGGCAATGCAAGGACTCCATAATTTTGCGAAACCGATTTTGTAGTATCAAAAAGAACTGTTGATTTTGCTAAATCAGGCATTTGTGAAATCGCATTCTTCCAGTCAGCCGAGGAATCAACAACTATGTTTAAAACCGCGATATCCCCTCTTGCAAGTCTTTTATCTTTAGACAGCTCTACAATCTGATTCCAGCAAGCTGGATAACACATCAAGCCTTCGTTAAAAAAAGGTACGACTTTTTTTCCTTTAAGACTACTTATGCTTATATCACCGTTGTTACTTGAACTAAGAGTGAAATCAGGCGCTTTTCTACCTACAAGATTTTTAAAAGCAGTTTCGTCGATAGGGCTTGCTGCGGCGTGATGACTATCTACAGATTGTCCAGAAACCTGACTAGAATTTCCTGAGTTTGTTTGTGGACCGGTTGAATTCTTTGACGAAATTGAATTAAAAACTAACCAAGCAATACCCGCAGTTATTGCAACAACTATAATAATATTTTTAGTATTATTCATCTTTTTCACCTCCTTTTGACTTAAGTAAAGTGATAATTTGTTTTACCGCAGTTATTAAAATTATAAGAAATATGCTAAGAAAAATAATCGCCCAGACATAATCAGGCAGAAAAGATGTAAAAGACCCAATAGATTTTACAAGCTTGGCAGTAAAAATATTAACACTTATCTGGTAAGAAAAATGAGAAATAAGCTGGTTGGTTTGAGATAAATACAAAATTATTATTCCAAGAACAAGAAACATTGCGCCGGATATAAGATTAGGCAATGTGGTGTAAAATTTATAGGAAAAAATTGAATAATTAATTCCTTTTCTTAATGCGAAAAGTTTTTTATTTATTTCGGTTTTATCAATAAACAGAGCAATTACAAAAAGAGGAATAACCATTCCCAGAACATAAGTTAAAGTGTAAAGGCCTCCCCATAAAACCGAGCCCGGTAAAACCGAAAGCGCCAAAACTCCTGCCAAAACAGGGGCGCAGCAGGTTGTCGCAATACCCGAAAATAGCCCAAGAAGATAAATTGATCCAAAACCATGTTTTTGAAGCGTAGGATTAACAGGTGTGGGAAGGGCAAATTTTCTGCCTGAAACAAGAAAAAGCCCCATAAAAATCAAAAGAAACGCGCCTATTAAAAATATTTGATTATGGTACTGTTTAAAGACTTCCGAAAGAAAAGAAACTCCCAAGCCAATAGGAAGAAAAATAGTTAAAAGGCCTAAGAAATAAACAAATGTCATTAAAAACACTGTGGATTTTTGCTTAAAAATTGAAGCAAAATAGGTCGGCAGAAGAACGCTTATGCAGCAGGGCGCAAAAAGCGCCGCAATTCCTGCAAAAAAAGCCGCTATAAATGATGCGCTGATTAAAGGTTCCATAATTTTTCAGACATTATTTCTTCTGTTATTAACAACACCCGCCTTTTTTCTCCTCCACCTGTTTTTTATTACCTCCCACAAATATCCCTTTACAATTCTCCGAACAAAAATAAAATGTTTCCCCTTTATCTGTATAAGAGAATTGTGTTTTGTTTTTATCAACACTCATTCCGCATATCGGATCTTTTGTTTTTTCTCCGTTGTTTTTAAATATACTAAACATAAACACCTCCTTTACTTAAACCGAAACCAAATCTTTTTCCACCCCCTTTAATAAAACTGCATTTACTGCAACAATAATTGAAGATATGCTCATTAAAAGAGCCGCTATTTCAGGTCTTAAAGAAATTTTAAACGCCGGATATAAAACTCCGGCAGCAATAGGAATTGCCAAAAGATTGTAAATAGAAGCCCAGAAAAGATTTTCTTTCATTTTTCTAACAGTTGCTTTAGAAAGCCTTATTGCCCGCAGTATGTCTAACGGATCAGACTTCATTAAAACAATGTTAGCCGTTTCTATTGCAACATCTGTCCCCGCTCCAATTGCAATCCCAATGTCTGCCCTGACCAAAGCAGGCGCATCATTTATTCCGTCCCCAACCATTGCAACAATTTTTCCTTCGTCTTGGAGTTTTTTAACGTATTTTTCTTTATCTTCCGGCAAAACTTCGGCAAAAACTCTGTCTATTCCTAACTCTTTACCAATTGTTTCCGCTGTTTTTTTGTTGTCTCCTGTAATCATTGCCACCTCAAGCCCCAAATTTTTCATTTTTGCCACAGCCTGTTTGGCATTTTCTTTTATTTGGTCTTCTGCTCCTATAACTCCTGCAACTTTTTCATCAATGGCAAGAATCATAATTGTTTTTCCTTCATCTAAAAGTCTTCCTGCTTCTTTTTGCACGCTTTCAAGACTTATTTTTCTGTCGTTCATAAGTTTTACCGTTCCAACCAAAACCTTTCTCTCTAAAACTTTTGCCTCGACTCCGTGTCCTGCGATATTTTTAAAATTTTCTACTTTTGTTGGAAACTTAATTTTTCTTTTTGATAATTCTTCTAAAACAGCTTTACTTAAAGGGTGGCTTGATTTTGCTTCGGCAGCTCCTATAAAAGACAAAATTTCGTTCTCTTTAAATCCATTTACTGCAACAACATCTGTAACCTTGGGTTTTCCTTGAGTAAGAGTCCCTGTTTTATCCAAAACTATTGCCTGTATTTTTGAAACGCCTTCAAGAGTAGGGGCATCTTTAATAAGAATGTTATGTTTTGCCCCAAGCCCTGTCCCAACAGCAACCGCAGTAGGAGTTGCCAAACCCAAAGCGTCCGGACAGGCAATAACAACAGTTGATATAGCAAAAGTAAGGGCAAATAAAATAGGTTGGCCTAAAAGGAAAAACCAGACGGAAAAAGTAAGAAGACCTCCTCCGACAGCAACAATAACAAGGTACTTTGCAAACCTGTCTGCAATTCTTTGTCCGGGAGCTTTGGAGTTTTGCGCAGTTTCAACAAGTTTTACAATTTGTGCTAAAGCAGTATCTGCACCGACTTTGGTTGCTTTAAACTTAACCGAGCCTGATTGGTTTATAGAGCCTCCAATAACCTTGTCTCCTATTATCTTTGTAACAGGCAAAGATTCACCCGTTACTAAAGACTCGTCTATTGCTGTTTCTCCTTCGATTATTTCTCCGTCAACGGGAACTTTGTCGCCAGGTTTTAGAATAACAATATCTCCGACCTTTACCTGGGAAGTTGATACAAGCTCTTCTTTTCCGTTTTTTAAAATTCTTGCCTGCGGAGGAACAAGGTTAAAAAGCGCCTGCAAGGCGTCTGTTGTGCCTCTCCTTGATTTCATTTCCATCCAGTGCCCGAATAAAACAAAGGTAATAAGAAGAGTCGCGGCTTCGTAGTAAGAATCACTGCTTCCTAAAATTGTAAGCATAACGCTAAAAGCATAAGCGGCAGTTATACCAACGGCAATTAAAACCGCCATATTAAAAGTTTTTTGCTGTAAAGCTTTAAAAGTGGAGTATAAAAATATCCAACCGGAATAGAAAAAAACAGGAGTTGTGAGTATAAAAAGTATCCAGGCAGTAGGAATAGGCTGCGGAAGATTTAGACCTAAAACTTTTTCTCCCAAAGGAGAATAGGCAATAATCGGAATTGAAAGTATTAACGCAAAAAAGAACTTTTGTCTAATGTCCTCCTCCATTAGTTTTGCCATTTCCCGCCCGGCAAGACCTGTATGTTCCATACCCATAGCCATTGCCATACTCATCTTGAATTTTTCCCAAAAGGACATCTTTGCAGGCGGCTTCATCGAATCCATGTCGTGCTCCTTATGATCAATGTTTTTATGTTCGGTATTTTTATTTTTGCCATTTAATTTTTGATTTTTGATTTCGAGAAGCGCCATTCCACACTTGGGACAAGTCCCCGGAGTACCCTTTATTACATCCGGATCCATTGGACATGTGTATAAAGTATTATCCATGATTTACGTGGTCTCCTTCCCCTCCGCAGCCATCTGATAAATTCCAGACTTCTGTTACTTTCTGTCCAGTAAAACCTTTCTCTTTAATTAAATATTTTGCTAAACCTCCATACACATACCATCTCCAGCATTTACAGCAACAAGGACCTTTTTCTTCTGAATTTTGCATTGCAAAGTCATAAGTTTTTTGTTCTTTATCCGAAAGTTTTGCATCATAATAACTCTTAAGTTTTTTGGCTAATGAAGCATCTATATCATAAGGGTCTTTTGGAATTTCTTTTATACTTTTATACTTTCTTAAACCTTCTATTTGCTCGCTGTAACGATGCCAGTTCATTGGTGAACAGCATGAGCCTTGAAGACGAGCATTGTCGGGCATTGATGAAATTGAATCGTTAAAAACTGCAGAACATGACGAATTTCCACTAGATGCGAGAACTTTGAATTTAGCATAAAGGTCTTTTTCATTAGTTTGATTTCTGCTGAGATTTCCTCCTCCATCCCAAAAAAAAGCCAAGTAAAAAAGCCCTATGACAAAAACCAATAAAATAATAAGCAAACTATTATTTTTCATATTTTCCAAATTCAAGATTATCTCTGCTTAGCTAACCGGTTATAAAGACTTGCAAATACATAACTTGCAATCCAAACAAAAATACTAATTGTAACTGCGCCAAGCAAAAATGTACCAATATCCATTGACACTGTGGCTCTTACTGAACTTAAATTCAATGTATGAAGCCAACTTTGTCCAATTGTAAAAAGCAGATCCGGCGCAACCAGCACCAAAATCCTACAAATTACGTATGTTCCAAGACCAACAACCGTAAGTGAATTAGCAAATGCTGTCGGTTTTAACATCAGTTTCACCTCCTTTATATCTTTTTCGATATATAAAAAGCTCCTATTATTAAAAGTATCAAAAACAAGATATTTAAAATAATATTTCCGCCAACGTATTGATTAACTATCCCTCCCGCGTTTTGAATTATCTTTGCAAACTCTTCACTTTTTGCCATAGATAATTGTCCTTTTAAGGTTAAAACCAAAGTCAAAATTCCTGCCGTGAAGAAAATTAAAAATGCTATTAAATTATTAAAAGTAACGACAAATTCCCTGCCCATTATTTTTAAACTTCCAACCTTTCTTTTTATAACCTGCAATTTATTAATTTTATCCGAAAGGAAAATAGAAATTATTAAAAGCGGGACTACCATTCCCAAAACATAAACCATTCCTATTAAAAGCGAGCCAAAAAATGTGGGGGATAAAAACGCCATAGTAAGTATTCCTATTAATACGGGAGCGCAGCAGGCGCTGGTGATGCCTGAAAATACGCCTAAGGTAAAAATTGAAACTACATCCGTCTTTTGTTGATTTTGAGAAGGCACATGAATCATAAAAGGAGACTTTATTCCCAGTAGCGAAATCGCAGCCACAAAAAGCATTAGTAATCCCCCAAAAATATAAATTGAGTCATGGTATCTAAAAAGAAACTGGGAGATTATTGCAACTCCCAAAACCGCAGGCATCAAAACTACAAATATTCCTGCTCCAAAAACCAAAGTCATAAATAAAACTTTTTCTTTTTCTTTAAAAACACTTCCTAAATATGCCGGGAGCAAAAAAGTAATGCAGCAAGGAGCAAAAAGAGCAACCATGCCTGCAACAAATGATGCAATCAATGATATTTGAAATATGCTTTCCATAACAATTATGAACTTTTGTTTTTATTTTTAACTACAGTTGCCGTAATTGAAGCTTCGACTCTTGGAAAATTATCACTTGTTGTATCAATATAAATTGTTTTTATAACTTCCCCTAAATCCGTGTCATCTTTATGAACAGCAGGGTTAAAGCTTACCAAAACTTCAGCTTCTTCGTAGGGTTTAAGATTTTTCTTGACTGTAGTCGCAGATGTGCAAGAACAGGAAGTTGAGATTTTTGTAATAGCTATTTCTTTTTTAGTATTGTTGATTAGTTTAAAAGAGGTCTTTGCAATGTTTCCATAAACTACTTCACCCAAATTTTTTGTAACAGGATTTATGTAAATTCCGTAATGGGATTCGTAATACGCATTTAATCCTCCTGTAAGGTTATAAACCCGCGTGTATCCTGCTTCCAAAAGAGCGTTGGAGGCTTCAATGCTCATTCTCCCGGACTTACAATAAACTATAATTTCGGCATTTTTGTTTTTTGGAAACTTATTAAGATTTTCTTTTATTTTATTGTAAGGAATAATCAAATCCGTTCCTTCAAGATGTTTTTGCTCGGGAATGTGTACGTCAACCAAAAAAGTATTGCGGGTTGCCAAAATCTTATCTAATTCTTGCGGAGAAATGTTTTTAAAAGAAGCTGTTTTTGCGCTTTTTTGAGCGGAATTCTTAAAATTTAAAAAAACCCCAAACCCAACCAAAAGCAATACTAAAGCTATTAAAAGAAGAATCGGATTTTTCATTATGCCCCACAGCTTCCTCCGCCCTGAAGCGCAGGCCACTTAATATCGCCAAGCTTTTCCCTTATTGTCTGATATCCCATGGCGCTTGAAAAAGTTTTTGATAAAAGCTCTTTAGGGGATTTTTTTGAATAATCCTGTCCTGCTTTATCAAAATGAAAAGCAATATCTAGATATGTTTGAGGAAACCAATAGACATTAAAAGCAAGCGCTGTTTTATAAATTTCTTCCTTTGAGAAATTTTGCGAAACCATAAGCTCAATAAGCCCTAACATTGCCATGCCGTGGTTGCAGTCAGGAAAAGCCGTTGAATTTCCGCAGCAAGGTCTGTAAATATTGCCTGCTATTTCCTCTACAATTTTTTGTTGTTTTTCTGAAAGCGTTATGTATTTATATTTTGAATAAATATCCATCGGCTGTTTTGCGCCTATCGTCCATCCTCCTGTTGAAGCAAAATTAGCTGCGCTTCCACCTCTTACCATTTCTCCTTTTTCCAAAATTTCATTTTTATTGGCAAGTCCCAAGCCCCACAATATATCAACCCAAAATTGTGAGTTTGCCTGGGTCAGCTCGATTTTATTCTGGCCGTTGGAAAAATATTTATCTAAGTCTTTGGGTAATTCATCTTTACCTGTTACAGCCTTAGCAAGTTTTGTTTTGTCCAAAACTCCGTCTTCTACCATTTTCTTCCCCAAATCTCCCCACTTAATCTTAAAAACATATTTTTCCTTAATTACTTTGTCCTGAAGTTTTTGAATAGTGATTTCTTGTTGTTTTTGACTATAAATCTGCTGATTTTTAATGTCCTGTTTTCGTTTTAAATCAAGCACTTTGGTTGCCAGCATTCCGGAAAGAAAAACAGCAATCACAAGAAGAACAACTAAAACAAAATTAAGGCTGGAAATTTTTATTTTATATTTTTTAAACCTTTTTCTTAATTTCTTCACTTAACAACCTCTCCCTCAAAAGAAACTTCAACATAGGGATTATCCGGATCGTTTGTCTCAAAGCTTACCATTCTTGTAACAGGACCTGTCCCCTGAGGACCATGGTATGTAGGATCGAAATCCGCAATTATTTCTGCCGTTTGCCCCGGTTTTACAATGCCTTTCCAGGAAGAAGAAGCAGACATCCCTTTCATGCCAAACCCTTCGCTTTTATTGTCTCCTTGTTTTAGGTAAGCTTTGGTGCACATGCATGAAGTAGCAATATTAGCAATTTCCAAATCCTTAGTTCCTGCGTTTTTGATAGGGAATACGTGAATTAAATTCCCGCCGCCATACGGAATATTTCCGACTTTTTTTGAGGAATGGTCAACGGAAATTTTTGCTCCGGCAGTTTTGGAAACTGTCGCTTTTGTGGTAGTTGTGGATGAAAAACCCGAAACAAAAATAGCCAGTCCAATTATTCCTAAAGTTAAAATTATTATAAAAATAATAAACTTTTTGTCCATATCTTAGTTTTTCTTTTTAAAAACGTCCATTATCTCCTGAAATGCCTTTTCTTGGTCTCCGCTTTTTATTGAATCGGCAACGCAGGTTCGAAGGTGATTTTCCAATACCGCTCCATCTGTTTCCTTTAAAGCCGCCTGAACGGCTTGGGACTGATGTAAAACATCAATGCAGTATTCGTCTTCCTCTATCATTTTTATAACTTTTTCAAGATGGCCTTTTGAAATTTTTAGGCGATGAAGAATTCTTTCTTGTGTATCTTTTGGTCTATATGCCATATATCCCCCTAGTGGGGATATTATATGCCCCGAATTAAAAACTGTCAAGAGTTAATTTTTGCCCAAAACCCTATACTCTTAATTATTTTTGTCTTCTTTAGCCTTAAAAGCTTTTCCCGGCTGCCAAGGTGTTCCTAAAAACGGAAGAAGATATCTATCCAATCCCCACCATCCAGCCACTCTCCAAGCAAGTATCAGGAAAAGCTCAAAAAGAAAAAGTATTGGATTGGTGCTTACGGTTCCTGCCAGGAGAAAATTCATATTCATCAATCCGCCGAAAAATGCCGCTATTCCTGTAAAAATACCCAAAATTAAAGCTATTCCCACCAGTAATTCTCCATAGGCAACAAGGTAAGAAAATACTGAAATGTTTGGAACCACGACAGAATTTAAAAAACCTGCATACCAATCCTGAACAGCAGGATGCTCACCAGATGCTTTGGCGATTGCCCCCATGATAAAACCTTTCATAGCAACTCCTGCGCTCGAACCAGCCCAGGCAGGATTTTGTACTTTTTCAAGTCCTGCTTCAATCCAAATCCAGCCAACATAAAGTCTTGCAACCAACCAAATCCAGGCAAATCGAGTATCTGCAAAAAGAAGTCTTGATAAAGGCGGTTCAGGAATCTGAGTTACCATTTGTTTGTTATCATTCAATTTATTCACCTCCTTTATTATCAATCCCAAATTTTATCTAAAAAGATCTCTTAAATTCTTGGGAGATCCTTTGATTAGCAAAAGCGCAAGTGGTGCACCAAAATTTGCAAATCTTTCTATAAAATCCCATATTGCTTCGCCTACAATTGGACGAAGAATTGCTGTCCAAAATCCCCAAAAAACTGCCCATACTAGAATAATTCTTACTGGTTTTAATAATACAAAAAGAGCAACAATCAAATCTGATAGCCCAATTAGAAAAAGGAGCTGGGTTGCCAGACCCGTATCTGCTGTTGTTAATTGGCTAATCCAACCGACCCACTGCTTTTTACCTTCCAAGGCAAGAACTCCATGTCCTAAAAATTCCCCTGCAACAGCGATCCTAAGAACCCATTCTATTCTCTTGTCCATTTATTTCACCTCCTTTTTGATCTATTTTTTGTTTATTTGTTTCCAAAGCCAAAAACCCAAGAGTATAAGATCTATAAGAATGACTAGCCAAAATATTATTCCCAATGTGCCAAACCAAGCCATTTCTCCGTTTCCCCAATTCATCATGTTTCTTTCTCCCCAATATCCCATCATAAGTTTTCACCTCCAAATCTTTAAAGTAGATTGAAAATGTTTATCTTCCTTAAAAGGATATAAAATCTAGAAGAAAAAGTCTACTACTTAGGTAAACTCCGAGGCGAGTTTGAATCTTTTTAGTAACTCTTATGTGGAGCGTGACGCAAAATATTTAGCAAACCCCCAAACCGCTAAAGGACATTACTACAAAAAAAGATTGACAAATATGGTATAATTGAAAAAATAAAAAAAAGCTTTGATCCGGTGCGTTGGAGCCGGGGAGCAAGATTCAGAAAAGAGTTAAAGATCAAGGTGGCACCGTCCCGAGCATCGCCGAAGGACCCTTGTAGGTTTTTATCCGTATATTAGCAAGATGAAAATTTACAAGGGTTTTTTGTTCAGAGGTACTTATGAATAGAGAACGAGGAACAGTCATAGAGATAAGAGGCTTTGCAAAAAAGTATTCGTTAAGTCTTGAAGAAGTAAAAAAAATCGCAAAAGAAGGCGTAGTTATTCCTGTGTATCGAACTCTTCCTTCAGACTTATATACGCCTGTTTTAGCATATCTTCAGCTTTTGGGAGAAAAGCCAAGAGCAGAAGAAAGTCCCGCATTTAACTTTTTCCCCTCTTTTCTTTTAGAAAGCGTTGAGGGAGGAGAGAGAATTGGAAGATATAGTTATATCGGCATATCGCCCAACGAAGGAATTGTGGTAAGAGACAATGAGATTTCGGAGCTAAAAAATGATGGCACAGTCTCGACTCAAAAAACAGACAAATCAATTGATCCTTTAAAAGTAATACAAGATAAAGTATCAAAAACTATTGTAAAAACTCCAGGCCTGCCTCCTTTTGTCGGCGGGTATGTGGGATATATAGGATATGAGATTATAAATTCTTTTGAACCTACTGTGCCCAAGTCAAATCCGGACGTACTCGGGATTCCGGAAGCTGTGCTCTTTAACTATGATAGTGTAATAGTTTTTGATCATGTCCGCAATGAATTGAAGATTGTCGGAAATATACATGTAGAAGATGTTGGTAATCTGGAAAGGCAATATCAAGAAACAACCTCAAAAATTGATCAAATAGTAGATAGGATACATTCCCCAATACTATTTGAAACTAAAAAGGAGAGTAGCATTATGACTGGCAATGCGCAATCAAACTTTGAAAAAGAAGAGTATATAGGAGCAATAAAAAGAATAAAAGAGTACATAGTTGCAGGAGATGTAATTCAGGTCGTCATGTCTCAAAGATGGGCAAGAAAAACAGAAGCCGAACCCTTTTCTCTTTATAGGGCCTTAAGAAGGGTAAATCCTTCGCCGTTTATGGTTTACTTTAATTTTGGAGACTTTCAGATTATTGGTGCTTCTCCGGAATTACTCTTAAAAGTTGAAGATAAAGATATAAGCACATGGCCAATTGCCGGAACAAGACCGAGGGGGTCAACTCCGGAAGAAGATGAACGGCTGGCAGAAGAGCTTAAGAAGGACGAAAAAGAGAATGCAGAACATATTATGCTTGTCGATTTAGGAAGAAATGACATAGGGCGAGTTTCTGTTCCGGGAACTGTGAAAGTACCGCGGTTGAAGGAAGTTGAACGGTTTTCGCATGTTATGCATCTTACGTCCGAGGTACAGGGAAGACTTTCAGATAAATACACTTCTTTGGATGCTTTGCGTTCGGCTTTTCCAGCGGGCACAGTCAGCGGAGCATCTAAAATAAGGGCAATGCAGATAATAGCTGAGCTTGAGAGAGAAAAAAGAGGCGCATATGCAGGCGCAATGGGATATGTCTCGTATGATGGTGATCTTGAGATGGCCATAACTATAAGAACTGTCGTTTTTAAAGACGGAACTGCGTATATTCAGGCAGGGGGAGGAATAGTCTACGACAGCGATCCGGAGACCGAGTGGGATGAAACAGTGAGAAAAGCAGCAGCTTCGCTTAGGGCTATCGACCTAGCTGAAGAAGAATACTAGGTTTCATGCATTTGATTTTCTATACCTCCATTAAACATTTATTCATCAACTCCCAAACGGCGCTGAATTTTTTTGGTAACTCTTATGTGGCGGCGGGCAATTTCTTTTCCTTCCTCAATTGTTCCGCCATACTCCTCTGAAATTTTTCCGGCTTTACTTTTTACTCTTCTTTCTTGGATTATATTAGTTAATGGCAGTTCTAATTCAATTTTTGCCGGAGCAATAACACCTTTGGTAAGTTCGATTTCTTCTCTTACAGCTTCTCCCCAGTCTCCACCAAAAATTCTTCTTTCATCTTTGTCATTTGTTGAATGAATCATAAGCCAGGATGAAATTAAAGTTTCCCTTAGTTCAGACAATATTTCTCTTGCCTCGTCTAAATTTGCCCGCCATTCTCCCTGAGATTCTGTTTCTTTTCTCATTATAGAGGGCAGTTTTAAAGTTTGCTTGCTTCTTTTTCTAAAGCGTTCCTATTTTTTATGACAAGAAGTCTTCCTTTTCTTTCAATAAGTCCCTTGTCTAAAAATTTTTTAAGTTCGACGCTTACTGTCTCTCTTGCCATTCCAACAAGATTCGCAATATCTTTATGAGTAAAGGGGATTGGTATTTTGATTTCTTTATGATCGCTTCTTATTCCGAAATATCTTGCGCATATTAAAAGTATTGACGCCAGTCTTGAATTTGCGTTTCCAAAAGTTAAATATTCCATTCTTCGCAAGGCAACTTGAAATCTCTCGATAATATGAAGATTCACCTCATCAAAAACATCTGGGTTTTCTCTTATAAAAGGAATGAATTTTTCTCTTGGGGATCTTTCCATTTCTACTTCACTTAAGGTTTCAAAATAGTAAATACTTGGTTCTGCCGTAAATGTAAATACGACTGGAAAAAATTCTCCGGGTTTATAAATAACAAGCGTTAATTCTTTACCCGCAGAAGAAAGTGAATAAAGCCTTACATATCCTTTTTTTAGAAAATATATTCCTTGCGGAATATCGCCTGCACGCAAAAAGGTTTCTCCCTTTTTATACTGAAGTAATTTATATTGAGAAAAAAAAATGTAAAGTTTTTCTGATGGTGTCAAAGTTTCACCTCCATAAAAATTGCGCACAGAGTATATCACAAAGCAAAATTGTTAGCAACCTAACAATTTTATTGTAAAAAAAACACTGATTTATAGTAACTTAAATTACTGAAGTTTAAATAAATCTGTGATATTTTCACTTCGGTGAACACTATATGTGATAGACAATAATCAAATTAATAAGAAGGGGGATTTATGCTCAATGATTATCAGATCATAAAAAGAATTGAAGACAGTCCTCCCTTTAACACAAGAGAGAGAATACTTCTTAGAAAAAGGCAACACTGGTTTATTATTATAATGCCGGTGTTTTTTTCGATTGTGGTTGCAGTCTTTGTTACTTTAATCCTTTATTATCTATTTGTATTAAAAATCTCGCAAGTTGGCTTATTTATGTCATCTATGCCCGTGGTATTTCTAATGACCTCAAGTATAATTGCAAAAATAATCGTTGACTGGCATTGCCATTTTTATATCTTAACAACAAATAGAATACTTGAAGTTTGTTATAAGCCTTTATTTTCAAATTATATTAATAACATAATACTAAACCAGGTAAAATCAACCGAAATCGATATAGAAAAGACTGGAATAATAAATCAATTGTTGGATATAGGCAACGTAATTATCACTTTTGATAGGCCTACACACCAGGAAGAATTTAGATTGATGAATATAAAAGATCCAAAAGAGATAGGCTTTTTAATGTCTGATGTTCTAGATATAGAAAAACCAGATATGATGGACGCTCCTATATGGTATAAATCAAAAAATGAAGAACATCGTTTTAGAATAACAGAAGAAATATTTCCAGGACATTCTTTTGGGGTGGCATAAATGAATTTTTTATATATTACTTTTTACATTGCTATGATAATCATTTCGGCTGCTTTGGGAATTTACAATTTATTGTTTGCTCTTTATTCAAAAAGAGCCAAAAACGAACTTATAATTGCTATTCCCCAGTCTTTAGAAAAATTGCTGATTATAAACATGTTTATTTCTTTTGGTTCGGTTATTATCATCCTGTTTTTTATTTTAAGATTAATTTTATAAAGGAGGTGAAAAATGAAAGATATTTATCTTGAACCATTCTTAAATTCCTGGCCGACTCCTTTTTCTATTAAAGACATTCGAGAATGTTTTAAAATTAAAAAAGGTTTGAGGCAGAGGAGAAAAGCAGCAAGTATTTCTTATCCTAAAACCCAAGCAAGCATGGGGATATTTAGTTTATTCAGGCTTGGATCTAATGCTTGACAACACTTTGTTGACTTTTATACAATTGTTTAATGCCTAGAGCAGTAAAAAAGTTAACCACCGAAACAAAAGAGCCAATAAAAACCCGAATAAAAATACCAATAGAATTTAGTCTTCAGAAATTTTTTCAAGATTCAAAATCCTACACTCCTATTCTTTTAGTGCTACTTTTGGTTGCTTCATTTTTATTAGGTGCACTTACAACTAAACTAGCGACAAGCCAAAATTCCACAGGTAATCCCCAGACTGCAACCCAACCCAATACACCTGCGGCTGCGCCAAATGTGCCAAATCAACAGGCGCCTGCTGGGAAAATAAAACCGGTAACCGACAAGGATCATATAAGGGGCAACAAAAACGCCAAAGTGGCTATTGTTGAGTATTCAGATCTGGAATGTCCGTTTTGTCAAAGATTCCACCCGACAATGAAAGAAATTCTACAAACTTATGGGGATAAAGTGAACTGGGTCTACCGCCATTTCCCTCTTTCTTTTCACGCTAATGCCCAAAAAGAATCGGAGGCAACAGAGTGCGTTGCAGAACTTGGCGGCAATGACGCATTTTGGAACTACGTAGACAAGATATTCGAAAGAACAACATCAAATGGCACGGGATTTGCTTTGGATAAACTTGGTCCATTGGCTGCCGAAGTCGGAGTTAATCAGGGACAATTTCAGAGTTGCTTTGATAGCGGCAAATACACAAAATTGGTTGAAGAGCAAATTGCAGACGGGACACAGGCAGGAGTCAGTGGAACGCCATCAACTTTTGTAAACGGACAAATTGTGGTCGGAGCGCAGTCTTTCGCCTCCTTCAAAACAATTATCGATCAGGAACTTTCCAAGTAAGCCTCTACCTTCCAAGAAGCGATACAAAAACCCAAATCGCAAAAATCCCTAAAATAAGAAGAAAACTTTCGATAAATGCAAAGCCGGCTTTGTTTTTCTCGTGAATTTCGGGAATAAGATCCGATGCCGCAATGTAAATAAAAAAACCAGCAGTAACGGAAAGAAAAACCGGTAAAAGTCCTGTCACGAAATCTGCCATAAGAAATGTCAAAACAGCGCCAACAATTGCAGCTGCGGAACTTAAAAGATTCAGTAAAAGAACTTTTTTCCGATCGACACCTTTATGTAAAAGTATTGAGAAATCGCCTATTTCCTGAGGAATTTCATGAGCCGCGACAGCCAGCGAAGTTACAATTCCCAGAGGAATGTTTACCAAAAAGCTCGCGGCAATGGCAACGCCGTCAATAAAGTTATGAACACTGTCTCCAAGTGTTATGAGCGCAACCGTAGGCTTTAGGGCAGGCTCGGCCGGATGCTCGTGATGGTGGTGAAACCAGTGAATAAAACGTTCAATTAAGAAAAAAACCAAAAATCCAATAAGAGCCCACAAAAATATATTTATATCTTTAGGGGCGTTTGACGCGGCTTCGGGCAAAAGATCAAAAAACGCGGTTCCTAAAAGCGTTCCTGCGGCAAAAGAAAACAAAAGGTGAGAAATCCGAAGCGCCAATTTTTCCTTAAAAAGAATAACTACTCCTCCAATAAGTGAAAAAACGCTGCCGATAAGAGTGAAGAACAGGATGTAAAACAACATAGTAAATGGCAAATTGCAAATAGTAAATTTACAATTCTGATTGTATCATATTAAAGAATCTCAAAACTTCCAAGCTCTTTCTCTGCTTTCTCCCACTGAACGTTAACGCTTTCGACTTCGGATAAAAATGGGCCCTTCCAGCATTCTTCTATTGCTTTTTCTATCTCATCTCTACTGCCTGAAAACAGGGACTCAACTCTTCCATCAGAGAGATTTCTAACCCATCCGTTTAAACCGGTTTCATAAGCAATTCTTTTTACAAATTGGCGGTATCCAACATTCTGGACAAAACCCGATACAAAAACGCGTGCTACCATAACAAAAAATTCTAATTTCTAAATCCGAAACTCTAAACAAATTCTAAACTCTCAAAATTTTAAATTCAGAACTGTTTTGAGTTTTGGTAATTTGAATTTTGATATTATTTGGAATTTAGTGCTTTGGATTTAGTTTTTGTCAATTCTTGAAGCTTCCACATAAATAATGCTCCTTTATTCTTTGCCGAGCTGTCCGAGACATAAGACAGCGCTTTCTCAAGAATTGACCTATGAGTCGTTTGTGCAAGTTTTATATATAATCCTCTATGTTTGTAGTCATCAAGCTGCTCCGAAAGATAAATTCCGTAAGACTGAAACTCCCGCGAAATATATTTATCCTCCATGGGATCAAAGTTTTCAAGAATTTTTTTAATGGATTTCATAAGCTATTTGGTATTGAACCTGTTCATTGCTTTTTCTAAACCATTTTCAAGCGCCTCCGCAATAGCTTTTGATCCCCGTTTTATAACATCACGCGCTTTTCCAGCCTCTCCGCTTGAGAATCCTCTCAAGACAAATTCTTCGACGCTTTTGGAATTTTTAATTTTGAATTTTAAATTTTGAATTCCTTTTTGGTGTCCGATGCCTAACCTAAATCTCCAAAATTTTTCCGTACCCAAAGAGCTCATTATGGACATCACTCCCTTGTGCCCCGCAGTTCCTCCGCCAAATCTTATTTTCATACTGCCTAAAGGCAAATCGATTTCATCATGAATTATCCAAATGTCAGATGGATTAATTTTGTAAAATGATGATACAAGCTTAACGCTTAGACCTGAATTGTTCATGTATGTTTTAGGTTTTACTAAAATTATTCTTCTAAGTACTCCTTGTTTGGGCTGCCATTCAATCTGAGAAATATCACATTTAAATTTTTTGCTATCTTCCCAAATAGTTTTTTGAACCTGCGAAAAGTCTTTTAGAAATCTGTCCAATACCATAAAACCCAGATTATGGCGTGTATGCCCATATTTTATGTCCGGGTTGCCTAACCCTACGATTAACTTCATACGCCTTATTTTACAATTTATTCTCTTGATTTTTCATTAATTAGATCCATTACTTCCTTGTTATCTACTTGAGGAAATTCTTTGTAGAATTGTCCTATGGCATAAAGTTCTCCTTCTATTTGAAGAGCTATAACAGCATCAAAGTATTTCTTAATACTTAAAAGGGTATCTTTTGCAATCACCGGAACCGCCAAAACAACCTCTTTACTTTTCTCTTTTCTAAAAAACTTTACCGCGCAAAGAACAGTTGCGCCTGTTGCCACACCGTCATCTACTAGAATAATTTTTTTATTTTTTACATTTAAAGATTTTTTGTCTCCTCTTAAAAATTTCTCAAGCTCACCTCTCTCAAAATTCTTAATCTCTTTTGAGCGATTTTTGTATTCTTCATCTATATTAAGTCTTCTAATTAGACCCTCATCCCAAAAAACAACACCGTTTGGACCTATTGCGCCGATTGCAAGTTCGGGATTTTGCGGTGCTCCGATTTTTTTAATAACTATAATATCAAGGGGAAGATTCAAAAAATTACTGATTTCCTTAGCAACTACTACTCCTCCTCTTGTTATTCCTATTACAACAACGTCTTTTTCATTCTTAAATTTTTTAAGTTTTCGGGCCAGTAATTTTCCCGCTTGTCTTCTATCTTTAAACATTAAAATTGAAGACCCAATTGAGACTCTTGTTTTTCTTCTACTGATTGAGTAATTGTGTCGTTGCCGTTCCATATTTTTACTTTCCCGTATTCTCCATCATATCCTGGGTCTATGACAATATTGCCCTTTCTAACTTTATCAAGCCCTTGCGATAATTTAGCCCCTCCTATTTTTTCTATTTGGGAAAGCGGGGTTTTAAGAAGAACTTCTATTTCCGATCCTAAATTCTTGCATAAGTTATCAAAGGTATCTTTAACTTTTTGGCTGGAAACAGTCGAAGAAAAAGCTTCTGAGATTATTTCGTTTAAAGGAACAAGTTTTATAAACGGCGGATGATTCTTCATTGTATCGGTGTACCATTTTATCCCCGACTGACTTATTTTAGCCTCTACTTTTCCTAATAAATTTTTATTGGATAACTGCTGAAGTCTGTAAAGAACTCCTTCTGTAAGCCGCCTTTTGCATACCGGGCAAATATTTCCGTCTTTCCTAGTTTCCTCTGGACCCCGAACTACTTTGCAATTTCGATGACCGGAAAAATGATACTTCCCCTCCTCAGGATAAAATTCAATGGTGTATTGAATTCTGTTATCAGTTTTCGGTTTTCTGTTTTCGGTTTTTTGTTGTTCTGTTTTCAGTTTATCTGTAGACCGAGCAACCGATGAACTGGTACCCGATAACTGACCACTGAAAACCGATAACCGAGTTATTGATTTTCTTATGTTCTCATAGCTTGGTTCTTGAAGCTCAAATACGGTCGCCTCTCTTCCCATCTTTGCTCCCGAATGGGCATCGGAAAATGAGAGGATTGAACGAGTCCTTAACTCTTCAATTTGCCAGTTCATCTCCGGATCGCTTGATAAACCGGTTTCTACTGCATATACATAATCTCTTAAGTTACCAAAGCATTCTTCTATAGAATCAAATCCCGAAGCACTTCCATATAAGCCAAAATGAGGCGTCCAAACATGACAGGGAATAAGCAAAATATTTTTATCGATAGAAAGAAGAAGCTCTAAAAGATCTTTTGATGAGAGTCCGATAATAGGTCTGCCGTCTGCTAGGAGATTGAATGCTCTTTTTGTAAATTCTTTGTTTATCTTTTCAACTGTTTCAAGATTTGGCACAAAAACCAGATTATGAATTCTTCTAAGTTTCTCTCCCTGTTTATAAATGCTTGAAATTTCTGTTGATAGAAGAAATAGAGTCTGACTGTTGTCTGATTTAAGTCTGTAAAGACCATCGGATGCTTCCTCAAGTTGACTCTTTAATTCTCTAAACCAAAGAGGATGAGTAAAATCCGATGTGGAAATAACATCAAGTCCTTTTAAGCTTGCCCACCTTGCCATCTCAGGCAAAATCATATTCTGCGAAACCGCACGCGAATACTTACTATGTAAATGTAGATCTGCTACAAAACTCACAAAGACATTATAACACTCAGTTTTCTATTTCGCCCAGACTTCTCTTGTCACTTCCACTGCTTCTTTTAAAACTTTAACTTCCATCAGCGGATTTTACCAAAGAAGGAAAGAGTCTTGGCAAAAATCTTTTAGTTATTAAACTTTCTGACAATTGATTAATCGCCGCCGCAGAAACAGTCGATTCAAAAAGTGTCGTCCGATTTGGTAATTGACCGACATCACGAACGGCCTCTCTAACAACAGCTAACCAGACTATCCCCTCATGAATGGGAGCCACACTTATCTGATAGGGAAACGATGGGATATTTTTTTGAGTTTCACGTCGAAATTGAGCTTGCGCCTCAGCATTATCTGCGATCAATGAAAAAAGTCTCCGTTCACTTTCAAGCTGCTCAAGTAATTCACTGTCTGCAATATAACGAACAACCTTTTTGTCTTCAATAAATCCCACTAGACTAGCAACTCGCAACTGTTTTAAGAATACTAGGTGATCCGGCATAACAAATTCACCGGGTGATCCCCTGCTTATCATCGAACCTATAATCTTTGAAGTTAAAACCGGATTAGTAACAAAGTGATTAGGATTTCTTTTTACAAACTCTCTCGTTATAGCCTCTTCAAAAAGAGTTCCGCGCAATTTCTTAATCACCTCTTGCTGATTGACCCCCTCTTCTCCATTTAACCATCGGTGTAAGTCTTCTATTGTTAACTCCGCTGCCTGAACCGATCTTCTAAAATTTGATTCAAGTAGTGAAATCGATTGGTTCGATAATAACCCTAATGGAAAATTGGATTCTCTAATTAAAGCCAAAGCGGATGAATCTGGCCGATCAAGCAAAGTTTTCTTTGCGACATATCTTACAGATCTCTGATTTCTTACAACTGGCTTTGCATTGGTTTTTCCTGAAAATTCATCTCGAAATTTTGTTAATCTTGTCCTAGTTGGTCTTAACTCTTCCCACTCCCTGTATGGTTCGTCTTCATTTATTCTTTCTTTCATAATCAATTTTGCAAAGATAACACTTAGAAGAAGACTTGTCAATTATTTCTTATAGTGGTTGAATTGTTGTTTGTAGAGTTTTTTTATTTCTTCAACTGTTGTCGCATCCTCGGCTCTTTTATCCGCTTCCCGAAACTTTACAAGTCTTGGGAAACGAAGAGCATATCCTAAGCCTTCTCTATCACGACCTGCCGTGTGGATTGGAGAGCGGGTTATCTCGTCTGCCTGAATTTCCAAAACTACCTTTGGCTCAACCCAATAGGACGGCGTAATATCAGAATTGACCCGAGCCGGCTTATGCACAACTCTTAATTGCTTTGAAATTTCATTTACTTTTCTAAATTCCTCATCTGTTAAGCCCGTACCGATCCTTGATATTGAAACGAATTCGTCTTTTTTCTCATCATAAACGCCAACCAAAAGCCCTCCTACTCCAAACTCTGTTCTCTTCCCCTTTCCTGAATAGACCCCAAGTAAAACGCAGTCAACCGAATCTGTCAATTGTCCTGCCTGAGTTCTCTTAAATTTAATCCAATGAAAACCCCTACCCCCTGCGATATAGGGACTATCCAGCTTTTTAAGCATGAGTCCCTCAAGTCCTTCAGAAATTGCTTCGTTGAAAAATTCTGTTATTTCTTTAGTACTTTTTAAAATCTTTTCCTGCGCAATTTTAATAACTCCGCCATTTCTTGAAACTATTGATTCCAAAAGTTTTCTCCTTTGCCTATAAGGTTTCTGTGTTATATCCTTCCCATTTAAATACAAAAGGTCAAAGGCAAATAAGACTAAGGGAAGTTTTTTTGCCATCTCCTCAATTTTATATTTTCTTCTTCTTTTTGTAGTTTCCTGAAACGGCAAAAATTCCTGCGTTTGAGGATTATACGCAATTGCTTCCCCTTCTAAGATTGCAGATTTTGCCTTAATTTCTTTTTTCGCTCCTGAAACGATGTCGGGAAAGGCATGAGTTGTATTTTCTAGATTTCTTGAAAAAAGCTGAACAACCTCTTCTCCTCCACCTCCGAGGTGGTGTTGCGCCTGCGGCACACCTCGGAGGTGTGCTCTACTTAAGTGAATCTGAACTCTAAATCCATCGAACTTTGGCTCTGCCGCAAATTCATTTCCTAACCTTTTTATTGCCTCATCTGCCGAAGGAAGTCTCTCGGCAAGAGCGGGTCGAATCGGCTTTCCTAAGGTAAGTTTTATATTTTTAATGCCGTTGATTCCTTTCTTAAAAAAAGTTTCTGCAACAAAACCCAGATCGCTTGTTTTATTATATGCATCTTCAAGAACAGGGCGAAGTGTTTTATCTCCATGTTTTGAAAGGGATAGAGAATCCAAAACTGTAGCATCACCAATACCAAGTCTTAAAGTCCCAAGCGGAATGTTTACTACATGCTTTGCAGAAATCGGATCTAATTTTTTAAGAAGTCCTGAAAGCGCAGATACTTTTTTTTCAACAGTCCCTTCACCTGAGAATTTTGCAATTTTCAAAAGTTCATTAAATACCTGGCTTATTGTTAATTCCTGATTCCTGATTCGCGATTCGTGATTCCGCGATAGCTCTTCTGCTGCAATTCCCATATTCCCAAGTTTTCGATACAATTTAATTACGTGTTCTTTTTCCTTATTGAACGCCCGAGCTATCGCAACCGCTACAATATTTTCCGCCATCCCCATCTCTATTGGTTCAAAAAAAGGCGCGACTCTTCCCTGAATCAAATAACAAATTTTACCTATTTCATCGCTCTTTGCCTGTTTAAAAAGTTTTGAGAGAATATCTATCAATTCCAAGCGTTTACTAGTTGCTTCTAATTTTTCGTAATATTTACTTAAAGTACTAAAGTGCATAATCTTTATTGTCTTTATCTCTTTGGCTCTATGACTCTTTTTTACTTCATAATGTACTTTGCGGCTTTGGTTTTTCCTTGCTTTCGGATTATACCCGCCTTCATCAGCGCTTTCAACTCGTTTAAAATCGTGTCCTCAGAAACCATTGGAAAAAGCCCGCCAAATGCTTTGTTCTGAAGATATCCTATCTTTTGAATATATTCCATTATCTTAAGCTGTCTGTCTGTCAGCATTATTGGTTTCCCTCCGAGTTTTTCCCGAAGGTTTGCGTCGATTGAAATTTTCTCAACCCTGTCTTTTATTTTTGAAAGCTCAATTGCTAGACCTTGCGTAAAATATTCAAGCCATTTTGTTAAATCGCCGTCATTTTTTCCAACACTTTGCAAAGCGTCATAATACCTAACTGCTTCTTTATCAAAATATTCCTCAAGAGAAAAGAATTTTCTTATATCATATCCTTCCAAAAACAGAATAAGGGTAGAAAGTGCTCTTGCAACTCGTCCATTTCCGTCTAAAAACGGGTGGATTCTTACGAGTTCATAATGAACAACTCCGCTCTTCAAAACCGGATGAATATCTTGCTCCGATGTGCTGTTTATAAATGCAATTAGGTCTTTTATCTGGGGTGGGATCGCAACAGAAAGAGGAGGTTTAAAAGAAACCTTTCCGGTATAACTATTTTTAACAACAACCTGTTTTTTTCGATAATTTCCGATAGCATCCGCTGATAAAATTTTTTTAACTGTAAGACTATGGAGATGTTTTATAAGACCCTCGTCTATAATTTTCTTTGACTCTTTGACTCTTTCTGACTCTTCCATGTCTTCAATATACCGCATAACCTTTCTGTAGTTTATAACTTCCTGAATATCGCGTTGTCGGGCTACAACATCTTTTCCCATAATTACATTTTCTGCCTGGGAAAGATTTAACTCATTTCCCTCAATATGAGTTCCGTAGTGAACAGTTCTGATAAGCGCATCATCCCGGAACTGTTTTTCGTAGTAAGGAAGAAGAGGTGCTTTGTCTATAACTTCCCGGCATGCCTCAATTATTCCGATGTTTTTAAGAATCTTGTTTGTAATAGTGAACTTTGGTATATACATTCGTATCCAATTATCGCATATTTCCCGAAGAATTTAAATATTCAAAATAAGTGTTATAATAAGCTAATGGCGGGGAGAAAACAAAGCGAAGAAGAAAAAAGACTGCATGTTGAGGTAATAAAACAAATGGTTACTCTTTCAACCAGCGGATTTGGACTGGTGGCCGCTCTCGCATGGAATAGTCTAATTCAAGAAGTTGTAAATAGTTATGTCAAAAAATGGCTTCCGGGCAATTCTGGCATTATTTCACTTTTGATTTATGCGCTTGTAGTAACTGTTCTTGCAGTTTTCGTAACCCTCCAACTCTCCCGCCTCTCCCAAAAACTCCAGAGTCAGTCAGAAGATTAATTCTTTCATAACCTTAGGAATTTCGTCAACGAGGTCTGAGGAGTTAAAGTAGTAACCGACTTTTTTGAATAAGCTTTCCCCTGCCTTTTTGTTTATAAATGATGCAGAGCAGGCCGAAATAAATGCATCGTTTTTACAATACAAAGCCGCAACCAAACCTGCTAAAACATCTCCCGTTCCTCCTTTTGTCATCCCCGCATCCCCCCCAGGAACCTCTGTGCACTCCCGAGGCGAACAAACATAATCTTTTTCTCCCTTGAGCAAAACTACACAATTAAACTCTTTAGCAAGCTCTGCAATTTGTTCTTCCAATTTTAAATTTTGAATTGTCATTTTTAATTTTTCATTTTTAATTTTTAATTTCAGCATCTCGAACTCTCTTTTGTGGGGCGTCAAGATTGAATTGCCCGGGATAATCTCCAAATCCATCATTTGAAGAGAGCCTCCATCGATAACCCACTTTTTATTAGGGTACTTTTTAAGGAGTTTTTCTGTTAAGAATTTTGTGTCATCATCACCCTCTTCCTCTCCCTCTTTTCTTGGCAATCCCGGACCAATGAGAATGCAATCGGCTTCATTTATGTAATCTTCGACCTTGTTTCGCGAAACTACTATTCCGTCTCTAAATTCCTGTTTTGTCTTTTGAACTATCTGGTTGTTTTCGGGAATGGATGAATAAAAAACCATATCAACTATTCTTGACGCAACCTTTAGGGACCAGAGCGAAGCCGCATGAAAAATCTTAGATCCTCCGATTAAAAGCAGCTTCCCATTCTGTCCTTTATGAGAGTCTGGCGGCGGTTTATACAGTTTTTTAAGTATTTCAGGATCGAAAGTTTTCATTTACTCAATTCTATCACGTCGGCATTTTTAAGAATTTTTGAATCGATAAATTCTTTATGCGTTGTCGTAACAATTGATTGCTGATTCGAAAGCATATCCAAAACCAATTTTATGTGTCCTGAGTCAAGCTCTGAGAATATATCATCCAAAATAAGGATAGGTTTTTGCCCTATTATTTTTTCTATAAAAGAAAGCTCGATAATTTTCATCTGAAGAATAGTTAACCGCTGTTGTCCTCTTGATCCAAAAGATTTTATGTCATGTGTTGTTTGCCTCGTGTTATTAAACATACTAAAAGACACATCATCTCGATGTGGACCAACCAGTGTTACCCCTGCTCCGACTTCTGCCTGCCTATATTGCAAAAGCCGAGCACTTGATACAATACTCTTGTCGTAAAAAACAATAAAATCAAAAATCTCTTTTGAAAAATCATTTATAAACTGCACAAACTCTTCTCTTTTTTTTGTAATAACGGCCGCATTATTTATTAAAAGATCGTCCCAATACTCGAAAAGTTTTTCATTTCTTACTCCTGATTCTCTTACCCGGTCTAAAAGCGCGTTCCTTTGCCGAAGAGCTTTTGTATAAACAATTGTCGCATTTCTATAGTCCCTATCAACCTGCTCTAAGAGATTGTCCAATAATCTTCTTCTTAAGTTCGGCCCGCCGATTATAATATCCAAATCCTCCGGAGAAAAAATTACACAAGCAAAATTTCCCGCAAAATCCACTCTTCTTTTGAAAACACCGTTTACCAAATATTTCTTGCGAATTGTTTCCCGCGTATCTGATTCTTCCCGGCAGACAACAACAGAAAGCTCTGTTTTATCCTCAAGTACTCCCGAAAGCCTCGCTAAGTTTTGCGAAAAACGTATCAAGTCTGCGTCTTTTTCGGCTTTAGAACCTCTTCCCGTTGCAAGATAAAAGATGCTTTCTGCAAAATTTGTTTTACCCGAAGTATTCGGACCAACAATTATGGCTGTATCTTTTGCAAAATTAAAATCCGCCTTTTCGTAGTTTCTAAAATTTTGAAGACTGAGTGATCGGAGAAACATGGCTAAATTGTACCATTGCTAAATTGTTAAATCAAAAAACAATACAACAATCAAACAATAAAGCAATTTATTCTATCACAGTTCCAACAAATTTTTTGCCGTTGAAGTAATTTTCGAGATTTTCGAAATCATCACCCTTGAGAACTACAACCTTTACTCCAAGTTCTTGAGCGTTTTTAGAAGCAACCGGATCAAATGGTGCATGCATTCCGGGAATCCACTTATCCCCCACCAGTTTTCGAAAATCTTCCCAGGAAATTTTATTAATTGGTTTTGCATCTTGAAACTTTTTTGGATCTTTATCATAAACTTGAGCAATATTGCTTAAATTTATAATCGTTTTGATATTATAATCCTCGCAAGCCATTGCGACGCAATAATCCGTAGACCACCCCGGCTTCCAACCAGAACCAATAACAACTGGCTCATCCACTTTCCTTATGATTTCATAATGCTTAAGAATATAAGAATGGGCGATGTCCCGAAAAATGGTACGGATAAGATGGGCATTAAGTCTTGTCGCATGAATACCAAGCCAATCTAAATCTTCAGAAGCAAGCTTGTCTCCTACAACTTCTCTTACTGCTTTTTGGTAATGCCTAGTAGTTGATCCACCCCCTACTACAATAAAAAACTGGCGGTTTTCTTTTTCCGCCAGTTTGTCTCTTATGAAATCATTAAACCTCTTAAGAAAGGCTGTATCTATGCCTCCATTTGGGACAATAAGCGAACCCCCTAGCGAGATAGCAATTTTCTCAGAATAATTATTATTTGTCATAAAAAGTTGGTATCAGTACTAAAATATGATAGTAACAGTCAGTACTATGAAAATCAATTATGAACTCCCGTTTTCCTCTCTGAGAGAATACGAGCGATTTCTTTCACGTTATCACGACTCTTTACTCTTTCTCTTAAAATCTCTTCAGAACTAAGCCACAATGTGTCTACCACTTCATGATCTGACTTATGTATGTCTATTTCCCCTTTTATTCGCGCAGTCGAATGGTAGAGTATTAGCCGTGACCGTGCGCCTGTTGTGGCATCATGATGTCCTTCTTTTGAAATTACGGGTAATTGATCAAGTATTTCTACATCTTTTACCCCAAGCTCTTCTCTTACCTCTCTTATTGCAGCATCGCGTATTTCTTCACCATCCCTAACTTCCCCACCAGGAAATGCCCACATTTCATCATCCCGAGGTCTTACTAGTAAAATCTTATTCTGTGAATTTACACATACAATCATTGACCCAATCTGTTCTCCTGTTGCGGTTTTTCTTTCAGCCTCTTCATTAAGAAAAACTAGTGTTTCTCTTATTACGATGTCTGATATATCTCCCATAGAAGAAGTGCCAAATAAAGTTTGTATTTCTTCAACAAGCTTTCTCCGTTTTTCAGCTATTCCGTCGTCCTGATCTAAGCCAACAGCATTTTGTAAAAACTTTAGATGTAAATCTTTCATTCGTAAGTATAAATCCCTTGCTTGTTCTTGCATGTCTAATGGGAGTGATTCTGCGCGAACTAAACTCTTAAGAGAGTAATACAATCTTGCATCTGCCTTACCAAACTCAGTAACTTCTTGATATAATTGTCCTACCTTCTCGTCAAGGAATGGAACATCTCGATAGTACGAAAGATTTACACTAAACATTTCATCTGGGTCGTAATCAGTAATAATACCTTGCTGAACATATTTACGAAGTAATTTCTCATCTAGTGTTCCTGCACGTACCGCTAGAATATTGAACAAAGAGGACACAAATTGAGCATTGCCTTCGGCCAAAAACTCTATATTCTTTTTAAGCATGTCAAAATTCATCCGCCAAGAAAACATAATATATCCAATTTCCATATCAATTCCACTTTCTTGAACAATTAACATAGCTTTTTTAACAGCTGCCATTTTCTGTCCTTTTGCAATTTGCTTTTGATACTCATCGGAACCACCCTCTACTCCCAAAAACACTTTATCTAGCCCCACTTCTTGTAGTTGTTCTAGCAAACCTTGCTCCTTAAGCTTAATCAACGTATCAACTCGTAATGATGCGACAAAAGGAACACGTGGCATATCAGCAGATTTTAAAGCAGAAACGAGTCTTGATGTTGCTTCTGTGTCTCCGAATGCTTCCTCATCGGTTAATTCAAAACGAGTAATATTAAAATCATCAAGAAGTCCCTGAGCCTCATTTACCACTGTTCCCTCAGGGACAGTACGATAATCTTTACCCGCTCTCAGACATCGTGAGCAAAATGTACATGCACCATAATCACAACCATGAGAGGTCTCAATCTTAACAGATCCCCCCAGATCAATAACGTCTTGGGTTAAGCCACGATAAGGACGAACATATTCTTCTAGGTTTGGCGGCGTATAATACAGGCTATCTTGTACTTCCTCTCCTCGAGCTAACGCTTTCGCCATACCTGCAAATACCTCTTCTCCTTCACCAACAACTAGCTTAACATTTGGAAACTCCCTTTTTATTAGCTCTGGGTTTGTATAGGTTGGAATTGCATTTCCCAATACTACAGTCACTGGAGATTTCGGAGGATCTTGATCAAGCTTTATAAGGAAAGACTTTGTATATTCCCAAGAATATATGGGAACACCTATTCCTAAAAGGAAAGGCATTCCATCTTTACTTGCAAAATTTCTTACGCGTTCAGCAAGCTTATCAGTATCTACTTTACCAGTTCTAACAAGTTCCGGTTGCACATCAAAAATGTCAAGCTCCACGCCCGGAACTTCTGCAAGTAAACGGGCTGCTACTGATTCAATTCCAATCGGTTCATGTAAAGATAAACCATACTCTCCTTCCATGTTAATAAGCATTACTCGTACATTATTCTTAAGTACTTCTTGTGCTCCGCTAATAGGCGGCACTTCTATATTTCTATTCATTGTTGCTTTCCCTATTTGTTGTTGACAACATTGAATTTAGAAAAAAAAGTAGTATCAATTCCTCCATTTGATACGATGAGGGATCCTCCAATGGACATTACAATCTTTTCCTTATGATTATTGCCCATAATATGCTGAGCCCGCCGAAGCATAAAAAACTAGTACTTCGACTGCGCTCAGTACTAGAAATTAATCTTACCACTTACAACATCAAAAAACAAGGAGTCCGCGATGAGATATTTCTGAAGACCCAATTTAATTGTCTCAACTTCAGGTAGCTCAGGCATTTTATTTCCTTTATAATAATTTAATTGTTCTTGCCCCTCGAAACTTTAGTGAAGTGGGATCAACCTCTGGCAACTCCGGCATGGGGAAATTTTAACACATAGCGGTTCTTAATTGAAATAGAGATCTGAAGCCTCTTTTAAATTTTGCAAAGCTTGTTTTTTTGTCTTTCCCTGACTGGCAAGTTCAATCTCCAAAAATTTTGCAACAAAAAATTTATTTTCTTTCCAAACTATTGTATGTAAAAGGTGCTTTTTCATAAATTCATTATACCACAAATTTCCAACTATTTATTTAATTTGAGACAACTCTTGCATATTACTTTGATATTTTAAAATAATTGCTCAGTGTGTGGTCCAAAGCCACAGAACTGTGAGTTTTTAAGAACCTCCATAATTATTCTTTTATTCCAAATCTTTCATGAACTTCATTAAATTTTCCTAAGAATTCTTGGTCAACTGGAGGCTTAAATAAGACATGAACCATTTGACTCCTTCTGTCTTCTCGTTCTAGGATTGTACTTCTCCAAATAAGACCTAACTGACTCGCAAGATCTGTAAGATTTTTTTTGATATCTCCATTCATATAACCAACACTATCCCAATCTAATACAGCATATCCTCCAGGCTTGAGAACTCTGTGAATTTCTTCAACCGCTGCTTCATCATTATCATGCTCCAAGAACATCAGCGCTTGATAAGAAAAAATAAAATCAAAAGACTCGTCTTTAAAAGGTAATTCCGCCATATTTGCCTGTACGATTGAGATATTATCTTTTCCTGCACTTTGAGGAAAAAAATCCAATCCGACAACATTTACTGATTTTCCATATTTTTCTGCGACTTGTTTGCAAGCAAGAGAATCAGTACCGCTTCCAAGATCAAGAATATTTGTCTTCTGATCTACTGCTCCCTTTAATTTTGTATCAATTCCAGTAGATATAAGATTACATAATTGTTCATCAATATACTTAAATGGTCTATTAGCAAGAGCTATAATTTTACCTTCTTTCTCAGATGTGAGAGTACCACCGAATTTCTGTGTATGCTTATATCCTTTAGGCGGCTGTGTTTCTCTTATTTCGTCCGGCATATTTAATCTTTATTATATTTATTTTCTACAAACTCTTTTATTTCCTTTTTAAATCTTTCTTTTGAAAACTTTTGGGCTTGGGCGATGCAATCGCTTGCATTAATTGTTAAATTGTTAAATTGTTTGATTGCTTTTGACAAGCTTTCGGTTGTCAATTCATCAAAAAACAAACCCGTTTTCCCTTCAATAACCGACTCTAAAACTCCCCCAGACCGATATGCGATAACCGGCGTGCCAACACTCATTGCCTCAACCGGAGTAATCCCAAAATCCTCATCTTCGGAGGCAAAAATAAAAGCCTTAGCATTTCTCATAAGTTCTAACTTTTCTTCATCGCTTACTTCTCCCAGATATTCAATGCGTGATTCGTGATTCCTAATTCCTGATTCTTTTAATCTAAGTCCGCCGAATTCTTTTCCAAAAACTTTAAGAGGTAATTTTAGCTTAGCAAATGTCTTAATTATCAACTCAATATTTTTCGGCCTCGCTATCCTACCGCCAGCTAAAAAATATGAATTATGAATTATGAATGACGAATTATGTGATTTTTTTACTTTTTGATTCCTTATTCCTGATTCCTTATTCCGCGTATCAACCGGTGGATAAATAACTATTGAGTCTTTTCTATAGAATTTTTTTATCCTTCCCGCAACATTCTTTGAATTTGCAATAAAAAAATCAACATTTTGTGAACTTTTAAAATCAACTAACCTTAAGAAATGATTTGCAAGCTCCCCCAAAACTCGAAAAACTAAATTATTCTTCCATTCCCGAGCAGTCGCATACCCATAAAGATATCGGGGCGGAGTATGACAATAGCAAATTTGAACTATTTTTTTGTTAATTGTTGACTGTCGATTGTTAATTGTTGTCCGAATCGAATTCGGACTGTATGCTCCTGTTGCAGAAACCATAACCACATCGAATTCTGAGAAATCAAAAGTTTTAAAAACCAAAGGTGCAATAATTCTAAAAGGGCTGATAAGTTTTTCCTTAAATGGCAGGTATTGAAGAAAAGAAGTCTTAATTTTGAAGTTTTTGAACCTATTTCTGTGAGGTCCTAAAAAATCTGGGAGAAAGACTGTAGTATAAATCGGCGCATCTGGCCAAATCTCATGAAGCGCTTCCAAAACTCTTTCAGCACCTCCATACTCTTTAATATAGTCGTGGATAATGGCTATGCGCAAATTGTTAGATTGTTTCATTGTTAAATTGTTTTAAAAAGAACAATGCAGCAATAGAGCAATGGAACAATTTCATAAAAGTTTCATCTGTGTCTTCACAATTTTCTCTATTTTTCCGCTCTTTTGAAAAATGTCATCAAGCCGTTTCGGAAGTGTTTTAAAATCATAAGCTTCAAGAGCTTTTTTGAATTCCGGAATATCCAAGTTTTTCATATCACAGTCGGAAAAATCATATTCAAACGGGGCGTCTGTTAAGATTGTTGCAAGCTGATGGGCGAGTTTCGCGTTATTTTTACCCGCTTCAAGTTTTTGCGCAAGTTTTGGGTTTTTAGTTTTTATTTTTGAGATATTTTTGTAAATATTATCAACGGATCCGAATGCATTGATTAAATTTGAAGCGGTCTTAGGTCCGATCCCTGAAACTCCAGAATAATTATCAGAATTATCCCCCATCAAAGCCTTAAGTTCTACGAACTGAGAAGAAGATATGCCGTATTTTTCTTTAACTTTCTTTTCATCGAAAAGCACCATCTCCGAAATTCCTTTAACTGGGGCTAAAACTTTTGTTTTGTGATTTACCAGCTGAAGCATATCCCGATCGCCGGTTAGAATGTAAACCAGATGTCCGGTTTTCTTGGCTTTCTCTGCGATTGTTCCTATAATATCGTCTGCTTCAAGTCCGTCGACAGCATACGCAGATATTTTTGCCTTTTCCAAAATCCCTTGAATTATTCCAAACTGCGGGGAAAGATCGCTTTCCATTGCAGGGCGCTGCGATTGATATTGCGCAAAAAATTCTTTTCTGAAGTTTGGGCTTGGGCTGTCAAAAGCAATTGCAATATGGTCTGGTTTAAGTTCCGCAATTATTTTAAGAATCATAGAAAAAAATCCCGCAACAGCGCCGGTTGGGGTACCGTCTGAGCGAGTTAGTGGAGGCATTACATGATAAGCTCGGTGTACTATTGCGTTACCATCTATCAGTACAAATTTCTCCATAATATATCTCTTTTAAAAATTACGCAGATACACTTCTCTTCTGTGACCTATGCGATCAATGTAGATTACACCTTCTTTGATAAAAAAAGCAACGCGATAATCTCCAACTCGGAATCTATGAGTGGATGGAGGAAGATTTACAAGCGGCTTTGAAAGCAAAATAGGATTTTCTACCTTAGAAAAAAAATCTATCTTTCTAATTACTCTTCTCTGCAAATCTTTGGGAAGCTTTTTTAAATCCTTCGTGCCGGCAGGAGTAAATTTGACCTTAAACATTCAGGGATTTTTTGATGTCTTCAAAAGGAATCCATCCGGATTTTTCGGCATTATGCAAGGATTGTTTCAAATCCTCAACAAATCTTGGATTAAGAGGCAATCTATCTTCTATAAGATCTATAAGTTTTCCTGCTGGATTATGAAAAGCAAGCTCTTTGCGTTTGGCAGTTTTTTCAAATTCGCCATCTATGTGCTCTAGAAAAGAAATAAATGAGTCACGGCCGAATACAAATCCCAAAGGAGTTCCTTTTTTGCCTACAACAACTGATGTTGAAGATAAAAAGGAAAGCTTAGTAGGTATTTTTACAAATTTTCCAAAAGGCACGAGCTTATTCATGTAAAAATTATATCATCAAACGCTCAAAAAAGAAAGGAGACGATTTGCCTCACGTAAAATCCTCTCGAAATTGTTTTGTTGAATCATTTTAATATCCTCTTGAGCATCTCCATTGTCTTAATCCGTAAACCTCTTTAGAAAAAGGTAAATCTTGTCAAAAATTGACCATTTTAAAGCCAGGAATCGTTGCCTAATACAAAATTACTTCAAGTCCAAAATTTGGCTTTTCGTCGAATACTCAAGTTTGGTTCAATTAACAATACAATTTTCGTTTCAGGAGGAAATTAACTTGATGCAAGACGGGAGAACAATGCCCAAAAGAGTTACAATTATTTCCTGTAATCACCTTGTAATTTTCGCGGAAGTGATAATGCTATTCTTCTCATTGCTTCCTCCGTCAAATCTTTTGCTTTTCCCGCAGGTATAAGGACCTCTCCAAAAATTGCCTGATACTTACCGCTCTGCTGAAAAACACTAACTGGCATAATTTGAAACGGCAACCCGGTTCTTGAAAGAAGAGAAATAACTGCTCTAAAACCAGTAAACTCTGTCTTCTCTCTAAAACCTATAATTCCTCTGCGAGGTTTTTTAAGTACTCTTCCGATTCTTCCCTGTGGGTAAATTCCAATATTTAGTCCTTCAGATATTGCCTCTTGGAGGCTCTCATAGATTTCTCTAGAAGATTTATTATCAACATCTATTAAATCATAACAAGCAATGGCTGCTTCCTGAGCTTTTCTTGCACCTGAGAATCTGGATAGTGGGCCGCTTAAATTTCCTTTTGTAAGCCAAGTTGTCCTCCTTGGGCTCAGTTTTGGAATACCTTGGGTTATAACTGCTGACAAAACAAGTGAATCATTTGTAGTCATAAAGCTATCCCCTATCCGCATAAGAGGTGTTCTTGAATAATGATTAGCAACTATTAAAGTAGGCAAATCAGGTATACAATCTTGTAAATAATGGTTTTCCCATTCAGCTTTTTTAAGTTCAAGAAGTTTTTTTGAATCATCAAGGTAAGATCTTTTTCTGCCCAAACCAGCTGATTCTTTTATTGCTTGAAAAAGATCTCCGCTCGACCTGAATTGCTCAGCAGACATATGAATAAGGATTATAGCAAAACTAAACTCCGGAGGTTTTGGAGAGGAGTTTGCGGTAGACAAAAGCTGTTGCAATAATGGTTGTTGGAATAGTTAAAATAAGTCCGATTCCAAAAGCCAAAACTCCTAAAATATTTATTCCTGTAAGTAAGAATGAAAAAACAAGAAGATCCAATTTTACGCCTTTTGTAATTTGAGAACTTTTTTTCAAAGCTTCAATTGGCCCCATTTCCTTATCGACAATTAAGTAACTATAGAATTGAAATTTAATTGCCCAAATAATTCCGGGGATTACAAGAAGAATAAAACCTGCAAAAACAATAAGACCGTATAAAATTGAGGCGGTTAAGAACTTAAAAACTGGCCGATGAGTCGTAAAAAGGTCAATATGTTGACTTTTTTTATTATCAAGAAAATTCAGAGAAATTTTAATAAGACCCATTTGAAGAATTGTTCCTACTAAAGAAAGGGCAATTGTTACGATAATAGAAAAATAAAATGGGAAGCTTTGGGAAATATCTTTGGCTAATATGTTAAATGCAAAATTTACTAAAATAAATATTACAAAAATGCCAATAAAAAACTTTAGTTCTCTTTTTGTAATAGTCAATCCAAATTTTATCGCCTCGCTTTTTGAAAATTTGTGGTCTTTTCTCATCTATCAAGTATTTCAGGAAAATAGAGGCAATGTCAATTAGGCTTTTGCGGGGACGAGGGCAAAACCATGACTTTTAATCATTTTTTTGGGACCAATGAGCCTGAAAAACTCCTCCGACTCAATTGTTTCCTTTTTAAGAAGTTCACTTGCCAGAAGATCAAGTTTTTTTCTAAGCTTGATCAAGATTGAAGCGGCTCTTTTATAAGCCGCATCTGTTATTCTTTTAACTTGCTCATCAATTTTTGCCGCCATTTCCTGCGATACCGTAGACTGTTCAAAATATCTTTTTCTTTCTCCGTCTAAGTTTATTGGGCCTAAGTCGCTCATTCCAAATTCAACAACCATTGTTCTTGCCACTTCTGTTGCTTTTGCAATATCATCCGCTGCTCCTGTTGTCATTTCCGAAAAGACCAAATTCTCTGCCGCCCGCCCCCCAAGCATTACACTAATCTGTTCAACCAATCTTGTTTTTGTTTCATGAACATGCTCTGTCGGCTCCATCATGGTGTGTCCTAAAGAAAGCCCCCGCGAAACGATTGAGATTCTGTGAACCGGATCCATGTGCGGCATTTCCCAAGAAACCAATGCATGTCCTGCCTCATGATATGCTGTCATTTTTCGATCTTCATCTGTTTGAAGTCTTTTTTTCTCAGGTCCCAGTTTCACTTTTGTTGCGGCTTCTTCCAAATCGCTCATATCTATTGCTTTTTTCTCAAGCCGGGCCGCTAAAATTGCCGCTTCATTTAACATGTTTTCGATATCGGCGCCTGAAAATCCTACTGTTCTTTTTGCGACCCTTTCCCAATTTACATTTTTTTCAAATGGTTTTCCCCGCGCATGAATCGAAAGAATCGCCTTTCTCCCGACAACATCAGGCATATCGAGCATAACTCTTCTGTCAAATCTTCCGGGTCTAATCAATGCAGGATCCAGAACATCGGGCCTATTTGTTGCGGCAATAACCACCAGTTGTTCTGTCGGGGCAAATCCGTCCATCTCTACCAATATTTGATTTAAGGTCTGCTCTCTTTCATCATGTCCTCCCATTATCCCCACACCTCTTTGTCTTCCAATTGCATCTACCTCGTCGATAAAAATTATTGCAGGTTGTGCTTTTTTGGCAGTATTAAATAAATCACGGACACGGGATGCTCCGACTCCAACAAGCATCTCCATAAATTCCGATCCTGCCATAGAAAAAAACGGGACATTCGCTTCTCCCGCAGTCGCCCGGGCAAGAAGAGTTTTCCCTGTTCCAGATGGACCAACCATTAGAACGCCCTTTGGAGTTCGGGCACCCATAGCTTTATATTTTCCGGGATTTTTAAGAAAGTCCACAATTTCTGTAAGCTCCTGTTTTGCTTCATCGACTCCTGCAACGTCGGAGAATCTTATTCTCGGAGTATCTTTTGAAAATAACTTTGCTTTTGATTGTCCAAAAGAAAAAATATTTTCCTGCGCCCCCCGTGCTTGTCTGAAGATAAAGTAGAAAAATGCGACCATTAGTATTATTGGCAGAACAGATGAGAGAATATTTACCCAGGCGTTTAGACCTGTCTCATCTTTTACCAAAACCTTTGTTTTTTCCAAAGATGCGCCTGCGTCTTTGAAGAGCTGATAAACATTTGCTCCGGGTTCTTTAAAAGCCTGAACCGTCTTATCTTTTTCTTTAACTGTTAATTTATTATCGACTATCGAAATTTCTTTAACTTTTCCTTGTTTTACATCGGAAATTACCTGAGAAAGAGGCACTGTGCTTATCTGTTCCAAAGGCGCAGTTGCGCTTAAAAAAAGAAATCCTGCAATAACTGCTAAAAATCCGTAGAGAAAAAGATTTTTCCAGGAAGTATTTAGTTTTACCTTGAAGATTTTTTGTTTTTTACTGTTTTTTTTACCGTTTGCCATCCGCAAGAGTATACCACATCCAAAAGCTGTTTGCCAATCCTAAAATGAAGCTAGTTTTAAAGACCCATTTTATCCTTAACTTCCCTTACTGTCTCCCGTGCAGCTTCCCTTGCCTTTTCATTACCTTCTTTGATTACGCTATCGATATACTCTTTATTTGGCTCAAGCTCTTTTCTTTTCTTTTGAATTGGCTCAAGTTCTCTAAAAATAATTTCTGAAATAAAATCTTTAAGTTCTAAATACTGAAGATTTCCTTTTTCATACTTTCGCTCAAAATCCTCGTGAGATTTTGGTGAAAATAAGGCAAGCAAAGTGAAAAGAGTTTTAACACCTTCTGTCTTCTCTCCTCCCGAAGTACTAGACGTAGGAACGGCGCGAATTTTTTTTCTGATTGTTTCTAAACTGTCCGTTAAATTGATATATGAACCTTCGACAGACTTACTCATCTTCCCCTCTCCAGTTAACGATGGTATATATTCTCCTTCAGTTTTAAATCTTTGGGGTTGCGGAAAGTCAGTGCTAAAGTCTTGATTAAAACGCCGCGCAATCTCTCTTGCAACTTCCAAATGTGGCTCCTGGTCTATTCCAACCGGAACTAATTCTGCTTTATAAATCAAGATGTCAGCCGCCATTAAAATCGGGTAATTCAAAAGCGCCATTGTGGAATTGTGTGGATATTGTTTTACTTTTTCTTTAAAAGTCGGAAGATGCTGCATCTTGGCAATTGTAACGACTGATGAAAAATAAAAAGCAAGTTCTATATGCTCCGGAACTTCCGATTGCTGAAATATAGTGGACTTTTCAGGATCTAATCCTAAAGAAAGATAATCAATAATTACTTCCCGCCTGTTTTTTCTAAGATCTTCGATATTGTAAGGCGTTGTGATTGTATGAACATCGGCAACCATATAAAAAGTTTCATATTCCGGATTATCCTGAAGCTCAAGCATGCCCTTCACAGCACCTAAATAATTTCCAAGGTGTAATCTCCCCGTCGCCCTAATTCCAGATAAAACTCTTTTTTTCATATATTTCCCTGTTGACAAGATAACAAGCCGCTGTTATAATTATTTCATAACACTGAGGGAAGATTCTAATTTAGGGTCTCCCTCTTTTTTTGTACTCTATCAAATCTCGTAAGCTCCCAAAATCAATTCGCCATCCTTCCGCTCGCGCGCCATAAATGATGTTCGACGCATCTACAAACGCATAAGTCTTAATTCTCTTAGTTCTGCTCATTTGCCTTTCGAAAAATCTCTGTCAACTCCTCCACACTTAAATCCTTTCCCTCCTTCTCCGCTTTTTTCGTTGCTTGACAAACATAACAATCGTCAAAATAAAACGGCTCCGCCTTCTTGGTCCGAATACCCGAAAGTACTCTTTTTTTCATATGTGCTAATTGTATTTCATTCATAAACCTTGCGCAATAATGATCTTGATAATATTTCGAGCGAATCGAAAACAGGCAAAATGAAATCTTTAGGAAAAATCAATGGCAACTCAGTACAACCCAAAATAATTCCCTCTGCTCCTCTTCTTTCTAGAGATTTAGCGATACTTAACAATCTTTTTGTATCAAGAGAGGAGTTTTTGCCGGATATTATATTCCTAATTACATTCTCTAATAAATCTATTTCTTTATCTGAAGGTAAAATTGTCTCAACTTTTCCTTTCAAAGCTTTTTGATATAAATTAAATTTTATTGTTGAGGGGGATGCTAGCAATCCAATTCTTTTAATTTTTCGTTTTAAAACTTCTTTTGCAACTTTATCTATCATCGAGATAAAAGGAGAATCTGAGACTTGACTAAGATCATTTATGAATATATGTGCGGTGTTACAAGCAATGGCGAAACGAGATATGCCAAGCAAATTTAGTTTTTTAACTCTATCGCTAAGCATTTTAAAAGCGGGCTTGATGTTCTTTTTATCAGAAATAAAATCTGGGATTGGTATCGAATCTACTATTATCTCGGGGAAATCATCACCATTTATAGCATTAAACTCTAAAGATGCCATAGAAATCATAATCTCTAGCATTCTTGCCGAAGCCTGTGGTCCCATTCCACCGATAATTCCGATTGAATTTTTATTTAATTTTTTCATATTTTTCCACAAAAAAAACTCGCCGATTGGCGAGCCTTATTATGAAATCTGAGCACTACAAACTCACCAACCGAAGTTAGTTTGTTAAATAGTACCAGTAAGATTTCATTTGCTGGTTCATGATTTAACCATTATAACATTAATGAGTTAAAATTTCAAGAAAATTTTAAGGGCGTTTGGAGCGGTGACCCTTCCTGGAAGACACAAAATACAAAACTGCAAAAGCAATAATAATAAGCGCAATAGCGATTTGCGATTGAACCATTATGCTGTCGAGATTAAGATTCATAATTTCTCTCCAGTTCTTTCTCTGCCCATGCGGCAGCGTACCACATTAGTATAGCAGCAAGAATATTACTGGTCAACACAAAAAGCTCTCTAGTCGCAAAAGCTCCAATAATCCAAACTACCACGAAGTTTGAACAAACAGCAGAGAATACTTTCAAATGAGGCTTATGGATCATGAAAAGAAATTCCATTTACTAAAATAATAACATATTATTAAATAAGTTTTCCCACTTCTTCTTTAAACTGGTTTCCGCGGTCTTTATAGTTTTTGAACATGTCAAAGCTTGCGCAGGCTGGAGAAAGCAAAACCACATCCCCCAGCTCTGATATTGATGCAGCTTTCTGGACAATCTCTTTCATATTTTTTAATCCCTCGATAATCTTTTGTGATTTGTGATTTTGGATTTGGGATTTTATTCTTTTCCATTCCATTCCTATTCCTATTATCGCTTTTATATTTCTTGAATTTGAAATTACTTCTCCCAATTTTTTGAAATCACTATTTTTACTCGACCCTCCAAGTATTAAAATCTCGGGATCCGAAAACGCCTCAATTGCCGCGGTAGTCGTCTCTGGAATTGTAGAAAAAGAATCATCATAAAATCTTACCCCATTTATTTCCGAAACAAGCTCAAGCCTATGCTCAAGTCCCTTAAAAGTTTTAAGAACCTCTACAATGTTTTCTTTTGAAACACCAGAAAGAAGCGCCGCCATAACAGCCGCGCAAACATTTTCTAGATTATGTTTTCCTGGCAAAAGAATATCCTTAGTTTTGATTATTTCCGCAGTTCCAAATCGAGGGGTGGCAAAGGTGGAAGGGTTTCCGGCGACGCGGAGTTCGTCCGAACTTGAGAGGCTAGAACGAGCATCGACGGGAAGGAAACCTTTGACAGGACCCCGAGAAACCCTGACAATAATTTTTCCATCTTTTACAAAACACCCTTCTTTAACTTTTCCAATTCGGCTTATCTCATAAACTTTTCCTTCTGTATGAATATGTGATTCATTGCTTGCCGGATAATCTTTATTTATAATTACAAGATCCTCTTTGGTTTGAAAACGAAGAATATTTCTTTTTGAATTAACATATTCATGTGTATCTTTGTGATAATCGAGGTGCTCGCTTGTTATCATAAGAACGACAGCAATATGAGGGCTTTTGGTAAGATCCTGCAGCTGAAAACTGGACAATTCCAGAACAACAATGGACTGAGGATTTAATTTGTCCAAAAAATCCAAAGGAGGCTTACCGATATTTCCTCCTAAATATACATCTAAGCCCTTGTCCCCCGAAGCTTTAGCGGAGGAGGATTGCTTTTTCAGCATTTCGTAAATCAAAGATACTGTGGTTCCCTTCCCTTTTGTGCCGGTTACTCCAATAATCGGGCACGGGCAAAGGTCAAAAAAAAGCTTAGTTTGCGAAGTTATCTTATTTCTTGATATATATTTTTCTAAAAGCCCTAGCTTAACTCCCGGACTTCTTACAACAAGATCGTACTGATCTAGATTCTTCAAATAATCTCTACCGAGCATTATCTTTTCCTGCCTGCCCTTCGAAGCTTTAGCGAAGGAGGGTTTTTGATCAAGAGCAATAACTTTTGCTTCTTGTTTTTTAAAAAATTTTACACTTGATAAACCTTCTATTCCAAGCCCAATCACCGCAATTTTCTTGTTTTTAAATTTATTTATCATAAAGATATACTTTTTATTGCAACATTTTTGAACTTTTTTCCCAACAGTTTTTTTGATAATTTTTTGAACTTCTCAAGATCTCCGGTTGTCAGTAAAACATAACTACGACTATTATATACCGAAAGTGTTTTATTGTTTTTAAGAACTCTTTCAATTTGCCTTGCAATTGCCGCTGAAGAATCCAAAATTAGAATCTTCTTGCCTAAAATTTTTTGCATCTTTTTTTTCAAAAACGGGAAATGAGAACAGCCAAGAGCCAAAGTATCGATTTTAAAATCCAGGAAGGGTTTCAGTTCTTCGTTCAAAATCTTATTGATCTTAATCATGTTCGTCTCCTCGTTTTCGATAATCGGGACAAGCTTATCTGTACCAATATTCAAAACCCTTGCTCCCCCGGCAAAGGTTTGTATTAATTTTTTCTGATATTTGCTTTTTGCTGTTCTTACAGTTGATAAAACTCCGATTTTATTATTTTTGGTAATTTCTGAAGCTGTTTTTATTACGGGGACTGTTCCTATAATCGGTATTTTTGGAAACTCTATCCTTAATTTAGATAAGCAGGAAACTGTTATTGTATTGCAAGCTAAAACTATTAATTTAACTTTCTTTTGAGCCAGAAATGTAACTAGTTTTTTGGAAAGTTGATAAATTTCTTCCGAGGATTTGCTGCCATATGGACAATTCTTTGAATCGGCTAAGTAAATAGTGGATTCTTTTGGAAGTTCTTTAACAATTTCTCTCCAAATCGAAAGCCCGCCTATTCCAGAATCAATAATACCAATCGACTTATTAACCATAGAGGTGAGAAAAATTATAACACACCGGGGGCTTGAGTCGGAGCAGGCGATGCTTGAGAGGTAATTTGTTGCGCTTCAAAAATAACTTTTTACCGTGATTTAAATGTACCGTCCGGCATTGTACAGTTTTGAATAGTAAGTCTCTCTCCAAGAAGAAGTCCTCTTGGAGCCCTGCATAAACCCTTAATTACTTCACCATTTGGACCAATTAATTTGCCGATTGGGTTGCTGTCAGCTCCGTTTCGATCAAAAAACTTGCAGTTTCCACAAATCGCTTCGGGATTTGCCATGGCTTGATAATAAAAAATAATTGCCGCCAAAGCAATATATAAAACTATATCAAAAAAAATGAGCTTACGTAGTTATTTGAAACTGCTTTGAATCTGGTATTGCTCTGTCTACAAAATCCGATAATGGTCCTTTACCGATCTCAACAAAACTAGTAGCTCCAATTTTTTTCGCTTCTTCTAGGCCCTCTCTAAATCTAACCCCTTTAGTGAAACCCTCAACTAAATCTGCTCTTATCTTATCAGGATCCGAAGTTAACTTTCCCGTTGTGTTTAGAATAATGGGAGAAGTAGGTCTGCCAAACTTGATGTGAGCTAGATATTGCGCGAACATATCTTGTGCTTCTTTCATCAGAGGGCAATGTGTAGCAATTGAAACACGAAGGCTTTTCGCTTTTTTTATTCCCGCTTCTTCTGTATGAGCCTCAGCATATACAATATGGCTTTCTCTGCCACTTAAAACGATCTGGTCTACTGTATTATCATTCGCAACCCATACACCTTCTTCTCCAAGCGCTTCGCAGGTTTCAGCACAGAGCGATTCTGCTTTTTCCAAAGTTGCCCCTAAAAGTCCTAGCATGCCGCCTTTGTTTTCTTTCCTCTCACCTACTTCTTTCATTAATTTTCCTCTTTCAGCTGCCATATGCAATGCTGTTTCTACATCTATAACACCAGCCGCTCCCATAGCACTCATTTGACCGGTACTGTGTCCCAAAAAGGCAAGGGGTCGTATTTCCCCAAATGAAGGATTTTTTTTGAGAAACGCAAAATAAGTTGCTAAACTGACTGCGACTATGGCAGGCTGTGCATTTGCGGTATCATCGAGTAGATTAATAGGTTGATCTCCACACGGCCCATTAATCATGACATCTAATAGCTCTGGTTTTAGTTGATCAAGAATTTTCCGCGCAATTTCGGAGTTTTCATATAAAGTTTTCCCCATCCCAACTTTTTGCACTCCTTGACCAGGAAAAAGATATATAATCTGCCCAGGAACTCTCTCTGCTTCAATATTCGCTGAGACATGAATCCGTTCCGCTCTTTCTCTCATAGACAGGATTATACAAAACAGGACGTCTATAATCAATCGCGGTTAAAAGTTAAGTCCCACGGATGTAGGGAGTTAGAATGATTATTCAGTTGGATTTTTCGATTTATCAACAAGCATGAATGTTACTTCTCCTTCAGCAACAACTTCATCTTTGTTAAGAGCTCTTACTTTAGTTTTTCCTGTGCTCATTTTGAAAAATAAGATTTCTGCTTCAAGATCAATATCATCTTCAGGTTCTATCGGTTTGTAAAGTTCTATAACACCTTTACGCAAGACTCCGATTTTATTGCTATCCGTTGGAAATCCAGAGAGGACTGCAATTCCTGAAAGTTCTGCAAGCGCTTCAAGACTTAATGCTCCAGGAAAAATAGGGTATTCTGGAATGTGATCTACGAGATAAGAAAATTCGGGAAGTCGTCTGTCAACAAGTTTTCCTCGCACTTTCTTTCCTGGCTCAAGTACCTCGACGCTTTCGAGGAACATGAAACGTTTTCCATGAGGCAGGATACCATCTCGAAGAATTTCCTCCCTTGATAAATATCTTCGTTCTAAAACCACAGGGAGATTATAACATGATGTTATTTCGAGTTCCCTCTGGCTAACTATGTGGGAAATTATTATGGGAAGTGTTTAGTGAGTAATTATGCAACATTATAAATTTGCTCCGCGGATTTGACTCGAATCTTAAAAATTGGGGTTGTGGAACCTACGTCTTAAATATCTAGTTTTAAAATCTTTATTTTATTTTTTCTATTCCAGCTTTTGCTTGCACTGAGCGAACGAAGTGAGTCGAAGTGTGCCAACGGCTGGATTCGAACCAGCGACATGACGCTTATGAAACGTCCGCTCTGCCCCTGAGCTACGTTGGCAAGCCCACATATTTTAACAGTTGGACAGATTGAGGTCAAATTGGTATAATGAACTTACACGCGGGGTAGTGTACAGTGCACATGAGGCTCAAAGATGGGCTCTTTCATAAATTTATGGAAGTTAACTCAGCTATATCGGTGAAATCCTCTCGCGCGTAAAGCTTCGAAAGGACAATACCGAGGGAAGATCTCGACGAGATATCGGGAAACCCGTAGAGACTATACGCTGGGCTCTCTGTTTAAAAGATAGGGATGAAGATATAGTCCGACACTTCAAGTAATTGAAGACAACAGTTGCATAATCTCATAGGCCAGGCGCAACTCCTGGCCCCGCAACACAGCAGGAATTGAGGCGAACTTTTGTTCCATTTGAGGCTTCATAACAACCTCTTTCTCAGGTGCGACCCGTTCCGCAATCACCGGAGCTTCTTCTTTCATCTTTTTAAGCGTCATAATGTACTTTGGACTGTCAAACAGGACTGTTTTGTTTTGTAGCTTTAGGTGCAACCCAAGTCCCATGAAAATATCCCGTCTTACTTTCAAGTCGTTGCCTGCAAATTTCTCCTTTGCTCTTGTGACAAAATTAAAGGCTTTTACTGTATCATTGTTCGCTTGGATCATGCGCTCATCTACATTTCCTAATTGTTGCTGTATGTTTTTTAATTCTTGCTCTAATGTTGTCTTTTCCTCTCTATATTTTTCATCACTTAATAAACTCCCATCACTATTTGCAGGCGAGATTTTGAGCTTAAGCAAGTTATCAAGTTTGGCTCTACACGCATCGTGAGCTCGCTTAATACCCTCTATAGCATCTTCCCTGAAGTCTCGTCCCTTGTCATTCATCTTGTGAATTTGACGTATTGCCCAGTCCATAAAGAGAGGGGAAATCTCAACTTGAGAGAGTTTCTCATCAATCTGTTGCTCAAGTCCATCAATTCTTATTGCTCGTTCTCTACAAGCCGGGTCTTTCTTTCTTCCGCAGCGATAATAAATATAATGAAGTAGCTTTGGTTTTACCATCTCTTCTATCAATGTGCCACATCCAGTACATTTGTCCCGGTTATTTTTAGTAAGAGAGAATTTTAACTTGCAGTTTGTACAAATACACTGCCATTTCTGCTCCGCCACTATACCTGAATCACAAAAACTGCAACGCATGAGGGCAGTATAAGCATATTCGTGGTGTTTTAATTTATATTGACTTCTACGTCCAAGTTTCACTTGGATTTCATTAAACATTTCTTCGCTCACTGCTTTTTCATGCTGACCTTCATACCATTTCCCACTTCCAACAGGATATTCAAACTTACCGCAATAAAAGGGGTTTGTAAGAATTGCGTATATCATGCTTAAAGATAATGGCTTTCCTCCAAGTCGTTTCTTCTGACGAGTTGTAAAGTGCCATTCGTCTTTTGCAATTCTGTGAATTTCTACTGCTGGTATGCCTGCATGGAATAACTCAAAGATTTTTACAGCGAACGGAAATCTTTCTGGATCTGTTAATATTTTCCTAAAACCACTTTCTGTAGTTTTATCATTTAAATAGCCTTGCGGAGCGACTCCTGGTCTCCAGCCATCTCGTGCCTTCTTCTCAAGCCCTCTCTCAACCACAATGCTTTTATCATCACTGTCTTTCTTTGAAATACCAAACTCAAGCGAAAGAAAAAACTTATCATCAGAATTATCTCGGTATGACCGAGAAGGAGTCCGTATTTCAATAAGCTTCCCTTCATCCATCAAGTAAATAATTCGCCCTGCGTCAAGTGGATTGCGACATAGTCTATTGGGGTGCCACGTTAGGATTGCGTTTGCCTTACCCATCTCTATGTCCTCAAGCATAGTATTGAATATTTCTCTGCCTGCCTTATGAGCGGATTTTGATTCTTGTAGAACTTCAATGACACTAAGATTATGTTTTGCCTTAATACCCTCAAGGGCGTATAGCTGCTCAGGGAGTGAAGCAGCCTGCCGCTCCTTATTGTCTTCAGAAGATTTACGGGCATATCCGATGTATTTTAGAGTAATTTGTATATCCATAAGATTTCAAATGGCTGCCCTGGTGTACTCAAACCGATTGCTCAGATTGCCCAAGACAGCCATTAAAAAAGGCAACCGGTAAAACCTTGAGTACTTTCTAAGTATCACTCTTTTTTGTGCCTATGTCAAGTGTTTTTAGCTTCGGTAAATTATTGCCATATACCGCTTTCACAAAGTTTATAAGTCGTGTTCCAAGTTCTAATGCTTCTTCGCTGGTTAGTTTTTGTCCGTGTTTTTGTAAATACATTTCCTGAAATTCCTTTATTGCCACCTCATCCATATACAGGGTGCTTTCAGTGTCTTTAGTATTTTTGTTTACAGGTATCATTGCTACTTATAAACACTCCTTCTTTTTTTGCGAAGTTTAATTAGGTAAGTAAAATAAGCGGCTGGGTTTTGTATTGTTACGACTCCGGATGTGTGGAGCTTAATCATCCGTTTAATTACACGATTTATAGCTCTGGGATTCCATTGTTGGGCAACAACAAGCCACCACCAGTTCTTTGAATTGTATTCAGCAAATAGTATTTCTAAAAGCTGGGCGATTTTAATAGGCGGAGTTTCGTAGGTAAATGTTTCTAATTCTACGATAGCTTTTTGTTTACTTTCAGTTAACTCAAAGTTAGTGTTTTGTTTATAGATATCATTAACACTCCATTTAACACTAACGTCTTCTTTCGTTTTTCCATAACTCTCTTGTTCTTTAGCTTCTGTTCCCGCAAGCGATTCGCAGGCTAAAAGCTGATCCCAAACATCAAACTCAGAATTCAGATCATAGCCAGCATGATAAATCTCTGTAATTCGGCTTATAACCTCTTCTTTGGTCAGCCTATGGCGTATGACCTGTTCTCGGGTTAACCCATTCTGATAAGTCATAACCACTAGTATTCTCCTTCGTAAATCCTACTTTTGATAACTTTGAGTTGATTGAAATAGACTTGAGGGTTGACTTTTAATTCGCCACGCCAATAGGCTTCAATGAGCTTATCTAGTTGTTCATCTCGCTTAAATAGGAATTGTGCTTTATAAGGGTTTTGACGATCTATCGCTTCAATAGAATAAAATAGGGAAAGTGTAGCTGTTAACGCAAGATCAGAAGTTGAATAATACTCTTTTATGTTCATGATAAAACCATCATAAGACACCCACTCATTTGAGTTTTGCGAGTGAGTATTAGTGGGATTTTAGAAGAAGATACTCAGTTTTTGAGGCTAAAATGGATAGTTCCACTAAGCGTTAGTAGGCTACAGCAAAAAACTTACACTAAGTCCCACTTTTACACGAGGCGAACAGCTTTCACTATAGTTTTATCGTTGTTGAACACGAACCTGATTTTGCCTTTCAACTTATTATCTCTTTGGAGCTCTTTTATGGCGGTCTGGATAATTTCAACCTTTCTGGTTTTTGCAGTATTCCAGTCCAATAATCGTGAGTCATCTTGATCTTTCGGTGACCTGATTGCCTCAAAGACTGCATCTATAGTTTTGTTTACCTCCCATGGCTCTGATAGGGATTGAAGCAACTTGAAAGCTCTTGAAGCTCTTGGGTTCGCTTTTCCTATCTTGATTTTCGTACCATACTTGCCAAACTTAAGATAACCCCAAGTCCCCTCAACCTTTAACAATGGGCGACTGTCATCTTGAGTTATTACTGTGGCAGTCGTCTCGCCTTGCTGTTCGTGATAGAAGTGATAAATTTCATTAAACTTATGTTTCAAAACTCTTAATTCAAACCCGCGTTTGGTTTCTTTTGAGATCTTGATTGCCTTCTCTCGGTGTAACATACGGATTATCTGCTTTTGTCTCTCATGAGAGGGAACATTCGCACCGATAGCATTAACTAGATTAAACCTAATAATCGTGTCTTCTTCTGTAACAATATTCTCTTCCTGAAGGTGTTCTAAAACCCAGAGAGTTTCCTGCTTGACTTTTTCTTCAGGTGTCATAGTCATATTCATTCTTCTTGGTTTACCCTAAAAGTCAGGTATTACATTTATTCTATTATTCTATTTTTCGCTTTAAAAATAATTGTTTGAATAGGTAGCTCTTCCATTCTCGCACGACTTTTTAACCCTGTTGATCCGCCGGGCTTTCTTCCGGGCTTTCTTTACTATAAAAATCTTTAAGATATCGGCTGAATTTTTCGTTAAAATCGTCCTTAGTCTTTTTATCTACGCTAAAATAGGTGTATTGTTGATTTGTTTGTTGCATAGTTACTGTTGGTTGCTCCAGCCCCAGCCACTTCGCTGCAGTCTCCAAATATTTATGCCTTACGCTGTAGTCCGGTACTTCAATCAGCCCCTGTTCCTCCGCCTTAACTGCTTTTCCGTTCTTCTGAACCAGTATCGCTGCATTGGTAGTCTTTGTTGCTTCTGTGCCTTGTATTATTTTGTCAACCAAAAAACCAAGAGATAAACCTTTGCTCTCCATATATGCACGGACATGATTCTTAAGTTTTGCTAATGTTTCCGAAGCTATCACGCTTGCGCTTCCCCGGTCATTGGTGTTATAGACAGCAAGCGCTGCTTGAGTGCCGTTTCCAGTCTCAAAGTACAATTTAAGGAACTTCCTCTGCTTCAGGGTCAGCCCCGGCTCTAATAAGGATAAGTCTTTTGCCATATTATAATTATACACCTCATACCCAGCTTAAGACTCAATACCTTTAAATCCCCAAAAAATTCAGAAAAATTAAAAATGGGATATGGGTGGTAGAGAAAAACGCTTCACTACGTATGAGGCGGGGAAAGAGTACCTCAAACTAAGAATGCTTATTTCGTCCTATACTCCCACTCTTCACCCGTACACAAATAAGAAACAAATAAGAAAGAGGAGGTACGCCCTTCCATAAAAGAAACCTGCGCAGAGACCATCCCTCTAGGCGTAGAATGCCCTAGAACGAGAGATTAAGGCTCGCTAAGCTCTTTCTACCTGCGTCTCTCTGTCCCCACACAGCTTAACGGGCAGAGTCTAGCCTCGGTTCTTGCGCTAGAATTGATACTTAGAAGTTCTTTGGATAAGATAAGAAAATGATTTTAAGGACATGGACGCCGGTGATTCACGTCTCGCAATAAGCCCGCAAAGTCCGGCGATCAAAAATAAGCTTATTGTTCAAAACAGTAAAGGGGACGACTAGAAGAGCAGACAATTGCACCAAAATCTGACCATCCACCATCAGTCCTGGAAGAATCTCCTGTAGACCCGCCCGAAGAGGTAGAACTCCAATTAATACAACTGCTGTTGTTTATTTGACGAATAGTCCCATCACCAAAAGTATTTGTCCAGACCCAAGGATTATTTACGGTTGTATTTAGTTCGCTAATATTTATCGGAGCATCAAGAGAAAAATCTGTAAGATCCTCCCAACTATCAGCAATTTTAGAACCATTAATTAATTCATAAGACCCTGAATTATGGGTAAGTCTAGATCCAGCAGATATTGAATCATCGCTTAGCCAAGCTTTCCAGCTTCCTCCCAATCCAGCAGCAGTAACACGCTCTTGGCACTTAACGTCTGCTCCAGCCAATCCACCTAAGTTGCCGTTGTAAATAGTGCTTGTAATAAACACTCTTTTTGCGGATATTGGCGTTAGTGTGGGTGTGGGGTGTAATACTTCTAGATCTTCAATTCGTTGCTCTAATTCTGTTATTTTCTGATCTTGAGTATCATTAGTCTGATGAAGCTCATTTAATTTATCAAAAGCATAACAAAGAACTGCTTGTTGTCCCCTAGCTCTCTCTGGTCTTCTAACGCAATTGGAATTATACCAATTTTGTGCGTTACTAAAGAAAGAAGAACTTGCCGCGAGTATTTCCGGGGCTAAAAACAGAAAAATTGCCAATACTACAAATAAAATCTTAATCTTCATCTTCATCATGCGGGGCAATTATAACTCTTATACTTCGTTTGTCAGTAAATGTCAATTCATTGAACTGAGCTGACCATCGCAAGTAGTCTCAGTTTAACGCCATTAAAATCTGCCCTCTAATCCTTTTTCTGTAAGACATCTTTTAAACCAATATTCAACTGTTTCTTTTGATTCCGGAATAGTATATTTCCAACCCCATTTACCACTAGCGTTTCCTTCTAAAGCGTGCCACTCTTTCCCTGGTGCCCATTCATAATTTTTTGTATTCTCCTCAATCCACCCTTCTACTTTACCAAAACTTAATTTGTAACATTCCTTCCTAATCTGCATGGGTCGCCATTGAAACCAATAAAACAGACCGGTCAACAAAGCGAGAACCATAACCACAATGATAATCAAAACCTTCTTATTCTCTTTCTTTGCTTTTCCTTCTGTCATTTTAGTCCACTCCTGTGTATGCATCTCATAAAACGGAGATTGTAATCCTCAACCGATTTTGGTCGGGTATCTTCGTCAAGATACTTCAGCGCTACAGTATCCGAAGTTATTATCTCATTCTCACAATCAGACCTTATTTTTGCAGGAAACCATTGAAACCAGTAGAACCACAAGCTAATTAAAGCCAGAATTATAATAATAGTTATTAATTTACCTGATGGTTGGAATTTTAAACGCATTTTTTGTTTGAATTATTGATCCCCAAACAATTCTTTTACTTTCAAGTTAAATTGCTCTTTGTCCATACCCGCCTTAAGTCTTTCGCCAGTACCAGCCACTGTAACATCTTTACCGTTAAAATAAGAAAGAAAGGCTAGTTTTTCACTTGTATTTATATCTATAACCCATTCTTCATGAATAGTTCCCTCTGCCTGAAAGATTAGGTAGCCACTATGATATAAGCACTTTTTAAGTGCGTGATTGTAATAAAATCTTGGAGTGAAATAACTGGGTGGCAATTCGGCGTATTTAGGAGGATTCTTGATTATACTTAAATGGTATTCTTTGCCAGCTTGAGCGCAATTTTCTCTTCTTTTATAAAGTTCTACCTCTTGTTCATAAAGTTCTTTTTTTTCGCTTAAAGAGGGTAAATAGGCGAAAAGGTAGTAAACAACAGAAGAGACGACAACTATAGCACTAATACTCAACAAAATATTTCTTATGATTTCCCACTTCTTCATAAGCTTAATTTCCTATTAACTTTTCAATCGCGTCTTAAGGCTAAAATATGGAATATATTTCCTGTTACTAATGTGACATATATACCAGAATTAAGTCAAGATGGCAACCTATAAAAAGCTGGGAGACAAGATTAGGAGAACAAGAAAGGAACGCAATCTAACTCAAGAGCAGTTAGCTGAATTAGCAAAAGTTGACCCTAAGTCAATAATAGATATTGAGGCTGGTAAGCGGAATCCAACCCTTAAAACCATACACAAAATTGCACGTGCGTTAAAGGTAAAACCAGTAGATCTTATAAATTAGACCGGTTCTTCGCTTGACTTCCTCCTAACAGAATAAGATAATCCTTTCAGAATAAATGAATATGTGTAAGAGATTTACCACAGTTACACCTCTTTCTAAGTTTATAGTATTGATTTTATTTGCAATATCTCTTTTAACCGTTGTTTATTATAAAAATAGTAAAAATAATTGTGTTAACCCTTTTGAATTGAAGGATTTTACATCAAGAAAAGAAGTCGTCAGGATTTGCAATAATACATTATACAGAGGGTCTACAAAAGTAGTAAGTAAAAATGAATATCCTGACTTATTTGAATTTTTACTAAATAAAGATAGTGAGCCGGATGAAGTAAAACAATATGTAAGGGTGTTTGAAAATGATAAGCAAGAATATGTTTCAATGAAATCTGTAATTGACTACAATAGCTGGAATGATAGTTCAATAGGAATTTATCGCAAAGAAGGTAATAAATATAAGTTAATTTTCAAAAAATCATTTGACGATAATCAAGGTAGATGGGTAAATATTGAATTTGGAGAAGATTTTTCTACTAGAGACCCATACTTTTCTTTGTCTTACCGCGGAGAAGGGATTTCAATATCCGGAGACATAGGATATTTAGGATGTTTGGGAAGTTGTCGTTTGCTATGGTGGGATTATTATGATTGGGATTCAAATAAAAAAACATTTGTACTAGCAAATAATAAACATCCTGAAAATTTTAAGAAATTATTGGAAAACTATGAAGATTTTGATAAAAATACATGCCTTGATGAAGCAAGCGTATCAAAAAGTATATCCAGTCTATACCCAATTAGAAAAAATAAGGAGTATATATGCTCTGATGATGCACTAGAGCCTGCCACAAGACCCCAGCAAGCTGAAATGTTACTCAAGGGGATGAAGGCAATAGAGATGATAATAAATGGAGAAAATATCCCGATGTCTGAAGTTAAGAACGTAAAAATAAATTAATAAAGTTTTAAGCTCGGAGAGAAGACAAGTTTTGTTTATAAATATTACTATAAATATACGGTTTGTTTGACAGAGGGTGTATAATCAAGATGTGAAGAAGATTATTTTAGGTTTGTTTATTATTCTTACCCTTGCTTTGTCATTCCCACACGGTTCGGTAGAAGCAACATACGTTCGGGGTTATTATCGTTCAAGTGGAACCTATGTACAACCTTATTATCGTTCCAGGGCTAATGCCTATACTTACGATAACTACAATTACCGTTCTCCCTCATATAGCAACGGGTATGGATACAATAACTCCTATTACAGCGGTCGTTCTTATAATTCTAATTGGTATACTCCGTCCTATTCAGATTACGATTATAACTACGGATACAATAGCTACCGATACAGCTATTAACCTTGAATAAAAATCAAAAAATTATATTAACAATTTGGATAGTCTTGATTGCGCTTCTGTTTATTGCTACTCTTTCTCCTATTAATCAAACATCTATGGGTATTGTTACAAAATCTTGGCTAAGAACCAAGTTGGGGTCAATTTTAGTTGGGGGTATTATTGTCTCAATTCCTAGTTTTATTATTTATAAAATCTGGGGTAAGTAAAAATTAAATTAATTTTGTAGAAATTGAGCCAATTTTTGATAAACCAGCCCCAAAGCTTGCATGCGTAGAGAGCATAAGAGTCCTTACAAAAATAGACCTTCTAACTTAAATCTGGTATAAATATAGGCGTGGTTTGGGAGAGGAAAAAATTCCTGATTTCTTCCAACCCCCGCAACACTTCGACTCACTTTGTTCTCTCAGTGTAAACTAGAAGAATAAGTCCCACCATTTTCGAAAATTCGGGCGGGAATCCGGCTTTTTCTTAGCAGAACTTGACGAGAGGAGATCTTGGGAAATAATTACTTGCTCCTCCCCCGGTTTTACTAGCAAAAGTTTATTCCTAGCCTCCTCCTCTACAAACTTACTACTCTGAGCTTGAGACAATTTTGATTTTAGCTCCTTATTTTCCCGTTTTTCACTATCCAATTCTTTTTGAGCCTTTGTAATTAAGTCTTGTTTTCCCCAAAGATCGTAAATCGAGCGGACAAGGCTATTTATGATGAAAATTGAGGCTACAACAGCTGTGATAAACAGTATTTTCTTCATACTATATATATTAAATTCCCATCTTGACTAAAGCTAAGTTTCTTGATATTATAGGATATCACTTTTATATGAAAGACGTAAAACTCCGGGATGCCCACCAAGAGTTCAAAAATTTTCTAAAAATTAAAAAGCACTCAAGCTCTACAATTGTAGCATACGGCAAAGATATAGAGCAGCTCGTCTCGTTCTTAGAAGTTCTTCAGAAAAATAAAATTTACGAGGTAACCCGGGAAGACATCGAAGCATTTCTTGGCAAAATGCAGAGAGACGGCTACACCCCTAAATCAATTTCTCGAAAAATTAATTCTACCCGAACTTTTTATAGGTTTCTTAAGATTAATGAATATGTTACCGATGACCCATCCCTTTTGGTTGCTCATCCAAAATATCAGCTTGCACCTCCCCGAATCCTTACTCCAACCGAATACAGAGCTTTGCGGGATACCGCACGAAACGATCCGAGAATGTTTGCAATAATCGAACTTCTTCTTCAGACAGGAATAAGAATCGGAGAGTTGGCAAATCTAAAAGTTTCAGACGTTAGAAATGATTCTTTGCACATAGAACCTTACGAAAAACATGGGCAAAGAGATATTCCTCTTAATAAAAGGGGGCGGGAAGCACTACAAAAGTATATTGAGATAAGACCAAAAACCAAGGACAATCATCTTTTTATTACAAAATCCGGAAGACCGTTTTTAGTTCGAAATATCAGAACATCGATGGAAAGATATTTCCGATTGGCAGAAATAAAAGATGCCAAAGTAAATGATTTAAGACACACATTCGTTGCTCATCATTTAAAACAGGGTGCTTCTTTGGTTCTTATTTCCAAAATTTTAGGACACAAAAGATTATCGACCACCGAAAGGTATCTTGATTTCGTAGGAGAAAGAGGAAAAGAAACCACAACCCTATCTGATCTATAAAAACAGGCGCCCCAACAGCAAGAACAACCTTATTTTTCATGCTCATATGAGGGGATTACAAAAGATTCGGGGAAAGTTCTCAGCTTAGCAATCTTGTTCTTCTCTTATTCTTTCAAGAAGCCTAGCATTTTTTAGTAAGATTTTTTGAGTTCAGTTTTTCTTTCAGTCCAAAACCATTATCCCCAGGGTTTCCCCCGACTAATTTTTCTCTGGTATTTTTCAAGTCCTTGCAAAGCTTTCCATCCATATACTAGATAATCATTAAGAGAACTATCTGAAGAGAAAGTATCAGGAGCCATGATATTTGTTTTCGTGCGGGGCAATACTGCAAAGACAAGAGGATATCTCTTAATTCCTTCCGGTTCTAAGACAATTGCCCATTTTTTATCTCCCTCTTCAATAATATCCACAATCAGCCCTGGTCTAAGTATAATCTTTCCAGTTCTGCTATGCCCGAAGTAGGTTTGTGGAAAATTAGCTGTATTTTTAACAACATCTTCAACAAGAGATTGAACCTGTCTTGCAGCTTCAATCATTATGTCGTTTGCTTTATTTAACGGACTACTTTCTATAGTCATGCTAGAGGAGAATTATAGATTAATTTGAAATTAAGATCAACTATGGGCGGATGCGCACCAACTGCCAAAACAACCTTCTTATTCATACGGAGCAATTATAGAGGACTCTTCAAAGTTTCTCAAGAATGTTATCGGTTTTCTAAGTTCTAAATGGAATCCGAACACCTGTTGAGATAGAATACAGGGTTATGGGAAACCATCATACAAAATTAACTGCTCAAGAAAGAGATATGATAGCTATCTGGATTGGAGGTGGAATAAAACT